>Ga0105046_10000074_pt1 | contig 101506 bp, 74 predicted proteins | sample MAT03_FD_78385 | JGI IMG/M metagenome (GOLD analysis project Ga0105046, IMG submission 78385) | Freshwater microbial communities from Lake Fryxell liftoff mats and glacier meltwater in Antarctica - MAT-03 (megahit assembly) | ecosystem: Environmental > Aquatic > Freshwater > Ice > Liftoff... | reverse complement strand
GCTCATTTATCATTGAAGATGCCTACTATCGCACAAACCAATTTTCAAAGAACGCTCAGGTATGAGACGACAAAACCTACCGGCCGTCAACTTGCGTCGAGGCCGACCAATTTTTTCATCTCAAACTGCGACCTAATCTTTTCGACTTACGTCGCGAACAACGAGAACAAATTGCCGGACCCACTCCGTTCCTGCAATAGCATTTTCTGGAATTCTTTAGGGCCTCCATCTTGATTCTCAGCAAGCCGCTGATTCAGAAAGGTTTGAGGCCGTTCAGGAAATTTCATTGTCCACACTTCAGCATGGCTCTCGTTCCTTTTCAGGAGGCGGGGTGGCATCCACATCCACTGCCACAACCCGCTTCCAGATCGGAGGCTTGCGGCACACGCCCGAGCTCTAAGGTCTTGGAAACAAACTTGTTAACCGATTCCTGCAGCGATTGAAAGGTCTCTTGCGCGTCCAGGAAGCCCCTGGCAACAGGGTTCTTCAGCAGTGAATCCCGCTCCTTCTCAAACACGGAAACCTCGTCGTCTCCCAGTTGCACCCCCTGCACCTGTTTGTGATGCAGGTGTTCTCCTTGTTCTGAAACTTTCGCGTATTGCGTGCGGGCGTCATCATTGATCATGAACTGGTCCACCTGGAGACGCATCGCTTCGAGTTGCGGTTCCGTCAGGATTGTGCGGCACAGATCTTCGAGTTTGGCCTGAATTGTCGGGGGAAGTGTTGTCATGGATCAGCTTGTTTTTGAGATGTCTGCCAGGGGTGATCTCAGCACACGTCCCGAAGGCGCGCAACTGGCCCCGTTTCCATCCTCGTCCCGGTTCCGTGGTTTTTTCTCCATGATTCGAACTCCGGGCACGGAGTGGTTGCTCGTCAAGCTTCGATCCCTTCGATCCATTTGCCTATGCACCCGCCTGTTTTCGTTGCTGCTACCAACCGCCAAACCTGGCATTTTTGGGCCTTCCCCCATGGCGATCGCCCATTTCTTCAGATGCCCCGATGCTCGTCTTGGACTTTGGGCGGGTTGGAGAACGACAGGCACGGTTCTCGCCCTTTTTCTGGGAGCGGTATTCGCAAGTCCCGGCGCGTGGGATGGTGGCATCATCTTTCTCGACCCGGCCAATCTTACTGATGCTCTCCGAGTGCTCGTTCCAGGTGCCATCACCGATCTTGCCATGACGTTTGTGATCTCGCGGTGGTCTTCTCCCTGATCCTTGAACAAGACGGTCTTTGGCCGGCACCTCCGGGCTTTGGGGGACAACGCCACGGCTGCGCGACTAGCGGCTCTTCCCATTGCGAGGATTCAGATTGCGGCTTACGCGTGGAGCGGACTGCTCGCGGGCATTGGGGGAATCCTTTTGGCGGCCCGGACCACAATCGGCGATCCGAACGCTGGGGTGGCCATGGAACTGGACGCCATCGCGGTCGTGGTGATCGGGGGCGCAAGCCTTCCCGGCGGCCGTGGCGGGATCTATGGGGCCCTCTGCGGGGCTCTCATCATCGGCATGGTTACCCACATTTTGGGCCTGCGGAACGTCGGTTCCAACGCCCAGCTCATGCTCAAGGCTGTGATCATTGTCCTCTCGGTGGCCGCACAGCGGACCCGCCCACGTTCTTAGACAAGCTGTTGCCGTGTTGACCGCCCTGTCGGCCCCAGTTCACGGATTTGGTCTGGTCAGATACCCTGGGACCAGCGTTCCCTTAGCTGGGCACCCCTGCAGGGGTGGAAGGCGCCATCAACCGGCACGCCGGGGCTGTCTCCGTCCTCACCAATCACCTGCAGAACAAGATCATTCATGACGCGACGGCCAAATGGTTTCAGCCCCTCGCCATGGACCGCATGACCGAGGCACTGAAAGCCAACACCACCGGAATCGACGTGGTCTACGGACACAACGACCCCATGGCCGATGGCGCGTATCTTGCCGCTAAAGAATAGGGCCGAGAAAAGGAGATGGTGTTTGTCGGGGTCGACGGACTTCCCCACGAAGGAGTCCGGTTACGTGCAGGAAGGGGTTCTCGGCGTAACGCTCGAGTATCCGCTGTGCGTGGGCAGAGCCTTTGAAGTGGAGCTGCGACTCCTGAAGGAACCAGGATTCAAACCCGAAAAGGCTATCTGATGAAATCCCGGATCATCGTTCGCCCCTGATCCGGTCGAGGTCGTGGATCTGGATCATCGTCCGGGGACTGCAGCCACGGCCGCATCCATCGACACCACTCGCTCCTCGCGGGTGGTCAGATCACGGATTCTGACCCCTAGGGGGCCATCCGGAGAGGCTTCCATCCGAACGGTCTTGAGCGCACCCAGCTCGAGGGCGCGCTTAATCTGCTTATCGGCCTTGGTGGCGGTGAGAGGAAACTCCACCCCCCGCCCCGCCTCACGCAGTACTTGCACGAGCTTCAAGGATGGCCCCCGCAGGGTTTCGTCTTCGATGACGACGAAGACGTCGATGCCGCCCGTAAAGGCGGGAACCTTGCCACGCGACTTCATCAACTCAGCGAGAACCACGTCACCCATTCCGAAGCCAAGCCCAGGCAGGTCGACCTTTCCAGAGCTCACCAATTTGATGAGTTGATCATACCGTCCCCCTCCTGCGATCGCTCTGAACTCCCCTTTAGGATCAAAGGCCTCGAAGACGATTCCGGTGTAATAGGCCAACCCACGGATCACTCCATAATCAACTTTCACGAACCCCTCGAGGCCCCTTGCGGACAAGTTGTCGAGCACGGCCTTCAATTCGGGCTCCGGAAGGCTGGCTTGGATGAATGCCTGCACGTCCTCGAGGCGGATTCCGAGTTCCTCCAATCGCCCGGCGCTGACTTCGGGGCGTTCCCGCTCCAACTTGTCCACCACCTGGTAGAACGCGGCAGCTTTGGATTCATCTCCACCACGCCCCGAAAAAAACCGCTGCCATGCCTGTCGGCTGCTGAGGCGCACCACAAAATCGTCTGCTCCCAAGCCCAGAGCGCGGAGGGAGTCGATCAAAAGCGCGATAATCTCAGCGTCCGCGGCGACGTCGCTTTCGCCGAAGATGTCGGCGTTCAATTGAAAATGTTCCCGAAGCCGGCCCTTCTGCTGCTTCTCGTACCGGAAGAGCTGCGGGATCGAGAACCACTTGATGGGCTTCTTGTAAGCCCGCTCGGTGGTCGCCACCATGCGCGCGACGGTCGGGGTCATTTCTGGGCGAAGAGAGACATGCCGTTCGCCTTTATCCACGAAATTGAAGAGCTGTTGGACGATCTCGTCACCGCTCTTGATCGTGTACAGCTCCACGGGTTCCAACGGTGGTCCGTCGTATTCCCGAAATCCGTAACGGCGCGCGGTGGCCCGCCAGGCCGCGAAGATATGTTGACGAAGGTCTGCACTCCACGCGTCCCGCAGAGGCAGGGGTGTCGGGAAGAAGTCTCGAAATCCAGGAAGAGGCTGCATGTTGAAAGACAAGAGGTCCCTGGCGCACTGAATGGGCGCCAGAGCCGCCGCGAAGTTTTCTTGAGTTACCGCGCCTTAGCCCGCCGGAGGCGAGGTAAGGACATCGGGAGTGGCCGGTTGGGCTGATTCGATGCTGTCCGGCGAGAGTTTGAGCACCTCGTCGCGCATCTCCTTGCCGGGCTTGAACTTCACGACCGACCTCGGAGGGATTCGAACATCCTTCTCCGGGGCGTTGGGGTTGCGTCCAATTCGGGCTTTGCGGACTTTGACTTCGAAGACTCCGAAATTCCGCAATTCCACGGTCTTCCCGTGGCTGACGGCTTCGCGGATGATTTCCAGGGTCCGCTGCACGACTTTGGCCACGTCTTGCTGGACCAATCCGGTCTCGCTGCTGATGGCGACCACGATGTCGCGCTTGGTCATTGACATAGCGGGGGTGGGTGGGTGGGTGGGTACGTCTCAAACGTTGTTGACAAGGCTATAGTCGGTCCCCTTTACAGGGTCAAGCGAGCTATGACCCTCGAAACAAGCATCCTGCGACGCACTGCTTTTGGGTTTCTATCGGTTTTCGCGGTCGCCATGGTCGTGTTTCTAGCTGAACGCGAGCCTCAAACTCTCGGCCATCCTCTTTCCTTCTGGCTGAGCCAACTGGATGGAACCGCGGCCCCGCGCCATCCGGAAACAGAGGCGGCACTGACCTCGCTGCGGCATGTCGCCTGGCCCGAGTTGCGACGACGTCTCATTGCCCGCGAAGGTTTCGGCCATCAATTCCTGGCCCGTCTTCGACGCCTCTCGCCTCGCTTCGCCCCGTCAACGGCTAGCGTCGAAGCCCACCGTCTTCAGGTGGTCCAATTTGCGGAAACCCTCGGTGAGCAGGCATCTCCGCTGATCCCAGAGCTTTCCCAGGCCTTCCGGATCACGCGAAGATCGGAGACCCGCGAAGCCATCGGTAAAGCCTGGATTCAAATGGGCTCCGCTGCCGTTCCTGCCATCGGTGTCCTGGTCGTCGATCCTGATCCCACTGTTCGGGTGGATGCCCTGCACGCATTCGCGAGCGTTCTGGCCGAATCGGATCCGACCGTGTCTGCACGCTCAGACCTTGCCGTCCTGTTCACATTCCAACTCAGCGTCGCAGAGATCCCAGTCGTGCTCGCGGCAACCCGGGCACTGACCTTGCTGGCGGCCGACGCCACCCTGGCGGTTCCGATCCTCGTCCAGCATCTGACCCACCCCATACCCGCCGTGCGGGAGGCTACGGCCGTGGCGCTCGGGCGAATTGCCAACCGCGATGCCGTGTGCGTGGGTCCACTGACGAAATCCCTGTCTGATCCCGTCGATGGGGTCCGGTCCGCTTCTGCCAACGCTCTCGCCCAGTTTGGTCCGCTGGCGGCACCGGTGGTTCCCCAACTCGTCGACGCCTGGAACGTCGGCCCCGCACCGGTCGCCTTGGCTGCCATTCACGCCTTGGGAAGAATAGGACCGCGTGCGGCGTCCGCGGTTCCGGAACTGGCCTCTGAACTCGTCCAAGCCAGCCAATCCTCCATTCTGCGCTCCAGCGCGGCGACGGCTCTGGGCAGGATTGCTCGGCAGCCCAATGTGGCTGTCCCTGCCCTGATCGAGGCGACCGGGGACGCGGACCCAGGCATCCGGCAAAGCGCGGTTCGTGCGTTGGCTGCCTTTGGACCCGAGGCCGAGGCCGCAGTTCCTGCCCTCATCGCGGTCCTTACGGAGAGCTCAGAATCCATACGAATCCTGGCAGCGGAAGCCCTGGGACGCATCGGCCCGGGTGCGCGCTCGGCGGTTCCGTTCCTTGAAGCAGCACGCAACAACAATCAGTCCGTGATGAGTTCTCCGGTGCTCGTTGCCGTCGCCCGCATCCAGGGATCTGCATCCACTTCACCGACCGCAGGTTTGGGGGAATCCTCGCCTTAAGGACATTTCCCGGCTAGACCCCACGGGTGAGCTGGCTGTATCGCCACACCATCCGTCCGTGCCTGTTCCTCCAAGATTCCGAACGTATCCATAACCGGACGTTGGGCGCCTTGGGTCGGATCAGTCGGAACCGACTGCTCAACGGGATGGTGCGGGTCTTGTTCGAAGCCCCGCCGCTGCCGATCGAGGCGATGGGACTGCGATTTCCGAACCCGGTCGGATTGGCGGCCGGGATGGACAAGCTCGGCGAGGCTGTCCCGGTCTGGGAATCCCTCGGCTTCGGATTCAGCGAGTTGGGAGGCATCACGCGGCATGCCCAACCGGGAAACGACGCCCCCCGGATGTTCCGGATCATTCCCGACGAAGCGCTGATCAATCGCATGGGCTTCAACAATCCCGGTGCTGAAGCGTTTGCCAAAGCCCTCCATCAATGGAGGAACAGCGGTCACTGGCCCGGCCATCCGGTTGGCGTGAACCTGGGAAAATCCAAGATCACCCCGCTGGGTGAGGCCGCCGCCGACTACGCCCATTCATTTCGTATCCTGCGATCGCTCGCGGATTTCTTCGTCGTCAATGTCAGTTCGCCCAACACCCCCAACCTTCGGCAGCTGCAGGACCGGGCGGCCCTCGACGAAATTCTAGTGGCTCTCCAGGAAGTCCAGAACGAGACGGGCGACCGCACACCCATCCGGCCCATCCTGGTCAAAGTAGCGCCAGACCTGCCATTCGAAGCCCTCGACGAAATCGTGGAACTCGCTTTCTCGCGGAAGGTTGCTGGCATTGTGGCCACCAACACCACCCTTGCCCGACCGGTCAATTCCCGACCCGCGTCACGAAAACTCTACGCTGAAACCGGAGGAATGAGCGGACGCCCGCTGGCCCAGCGGAGCACCGAGATCATCCGCCATCTTTACCGACAGACCCAGGGGCGCATCCCCATCATTGGGGTCGGCGGCATCTTCACCGCCGAAGATGCCTGGGAAAAAATCACTGCCGGCGCATCCCTCGTCCAAGTCTATACCGGCATGGTGTATCGGGGACCTGGGATCGCTCGGGCCATCGTGGCAGGCCTGAGACGTCTCCTGGTCGCCGAGGGACACGCCAGCCTCGCGGCGGCGGTCGGCATCGCCCACCGGTCTCCCTAGCGCGGGCCACCTTCAGCGCTTCATGGCCAGATATCGGTCGTACCAGTCCGCGAACCGTCGGACGTCCCAAAGCATGGTCAGCCATCCGTGCTTTTGCCCCGGCCGAATCACGATCTCCACGGTCCGACCCAGTTCCTGCGCCCGCCGTTGAAATCGCTCCGACTGCTCGGGAGGTGTGAGGGTGTCGGCCCCGCCCTGAAAGATCAGCGTGGGGGGAAGGTTGGTGGTGATGTGGTACAACGGCGACATCTCGTGGCTGATCGGCTTCCAGATCGCAATGTTTGTGGACTGCGGACCAAAGGCCTTGACGAAACTCTTGGGTGGTCCGCCGTCACCGGGGTTCTCCGTCGATGAACCCAGATCCACCAGATCGGTCACCGGGTAAAAGATTGCGACGGCTTGGACCGCACTGCTCTCGCGTTCGATGGGGTCCGATGAAGCTACCGGCCCCGGTCCACCCCGGGTGGCCAGCATCAAGCTCAGGTGTCCGCCGGCGCTTCCACCGCTCACTCCGAGGCGGTCCGGATCGATGGCATACTCCCTGCCATGGTGTCGGATGTATCGGATGGCCCGATGCATGTCCTCGACGATCTCCATCACCGTCGCCTCCGGCTGGGAGACATGGTAGACGGCGAACACGGTGTATCCGCGGCGCAGCAACGGTGCCGTCATCCAGGGCCGATAGGAATTCGTCGACGACCGCCATCCACCGCTGACGAGCAGAGCCACCCCCAAGCCGTTCGGCCGTGCCGGCCGCACCACATCGATTGTGAGATCCCGTCCATGTCGTTGCCCATACACCAAGCCATCGATGCGCGTGAACACGGGATGGAAGTACACCCATAACGCACCGGCGACCAACATCACCAAGGCAATCAGCGTCGCCAAAGCCAGCAACACCCGGCGCACCCAGATCCAGAGCTTCACCGGGGTAGGCAATCACGATTGGGGACACGTTCCAAGGTCTGAGGTCTGAGGGGGCGCCCAAGAACCCGCCTTGAACTCTCGGGCCGGAAACCTGAATGCTTCCGGCGCTTGTGACATCGCAACCGCCTCAACCCGTTCCGGCGGTCTCCAAAGCCCAGATCTTCGCCCGGCGCCTTTCGAGCACGGTCGTTCTCTGGACCATCGTCCTATGGACGATTTTTTCGGAGAACCACGCCATCACCAACTGGGTCTTTCTTGCACTGATGCTCAGCCTCGCCGTCCAGGGACTGCGTGAGTTCTACGACTTGGTCGAGAAACGGGGTCTCGTCTGCTTCCGATACTGGGGAATCCTCTCGGGTTCGACGCTGATGGTGAGCACGTTTCTTTATTTCTCCGGCGTGATCCCTCATGCCCACGCCCAGCTTGCCGCCAAAGCCAACGACTTCGAAATCGCCATCATCGTCATCTTCGTCCTTGGCCTGTGCATCCGCCGGTTCGTTTCCAAAACCGTCACCGACGGTCTCACCGCCATCTCGACCACCCTGTTCGGACTGATGTACGTGCCGTGGCTGCTGAATTTCATCCAAAAGATCGTCTTCCTCCCGGGCATCGACGGCCGCTACTACGTCCTCTACTTCATCCTGATCACGAAGCTCAGCGACGTCGGAGCCTACATCACGGGCTCCCTCATCGGCCGCCACAAGATGATCCCGCGGATCAGCCCCGGCAAAACCTGGGAGGGTTTCGGTGGCGCCATCGCCTTCTCCACCGGCGCCAGCCTGGTCTTCGCTCACTTCCTGGGCCACCGACTGGAAGGCATGACCGCGCTGCATGCCACTGTCCTTGGTGTGCTGCTCAGCGTCTCCGCCGTCGTCGGTGACCTCATCGAGTCCCTCTTCAAGCGGGAGGCGGGCACCAAGGATTCGGGCCGGATTTTTCCCGGCATCGGTGGCATTCTCGATCTGCTCGACAGTCTGCTGTTCAACGCCCCGTTGATGTACCTCTACCTCCGCCACGTCCTCGGCCACTGATTCTGGCAGTCTCGCGCAGGTTTGGCGTGAATTCCCATCGTAAGGGTTCATCCTCAGGGGCATGGAGAGCTTCGTTGGCGCGGACGCCATGCTCGCAGGCCATGAACCTGGGAAGATTTCGGTGGGTGGGACGCCAGGTTCGAAGGAAGGCGCGACGCCTGCCACTACCGACCCAAGGTTCATGGATTCCCAAGCCGCATTGGATGCCCTGCGATCCGAGGGCGATATCAATCTTTCTCCGCGGCGCCAAACCTGGGCGGGCGAGCACCTCGATGCCTCGGCCCGGAAGATCGTCGCCGAGGACGCCGACCTTTTCCTTCATCAGTCACTCTCCAGTCCCTGCCTGAATGCCCTCCAACGGTGTTCGGGCGCGACCCTCACCGACTGGCAAGGACGCGAACTCCTGGATTTTCACGGCAATAATGTCCACCAGGTTGGATTCGGGCACCCCCGGATTCTCGAAGCCATCACCCGACAACTTCAGGAATTAAGCTTCTGCCCTCGACGTTACACCTGCGTCCCTGCGGTCGAACTCGCCCGCGAATTGACCCGCCTCGCACCGGGTCGCCTGAAGCGGGTCCTGTTTTCCCCCGGGGGCACCTCCGCTATAGGCATGGCTCTCAAGCTGGCCCGTGCCGCGACCGGTCGCTTCAAGACCATCTCGATGTGGGAATCGTTCCATGGCGCATCCCTCGACTGCATTTCCATCGGCGGGGAAGGCATTTTCCGCCGCGGCATCGGCCCGCTCCTTCCGGGCTGTGAACACGTGCCTCCTCCCGACAATCGCCATTGTCCCTTCCGATGCGGCGCCGCATGCAATCTGGCCTGTGCCGACTACGTCGAGTACGTGCTGGAACGAGAAGGCGACGTGGCGGCTGTGATCGCCGAAACCGTGCGGTGCACGCCCTTTATTCCGCCGCTCGACTATTGGAAGCGCATTCGCGCCGCCTGCGATCGCCATGGAGCGCTTCTGATCCTCGACGAAATCCCGATCTGCCTTGGACGAACCGGGCGGATGTTCGCCTGCGAACACTACGACGTTGTCCCGGACATGTTGGTTCTCGGAAAAGGCCTCGGCGGCGGAGTCTTTCCCTTTGCCGCGTTGCTCGCCCGGGAAGATCTGAACAGTGCGCTCGCGCACGGCGCCCTCGGCCATTACACCCACGAAAAGAACCCCGTCGCCTGCGCCGCTGCCCTTGCCACCCTCCAGGTCGTTCAGGCGGAAGGCCTTCCAGCGCGGGCCCAGGAACTCGGCGCCTATCTGGTCGACCGCCTTCGCATGATTGCCCGTCGCCATCCCCTGGTCGTGGATGTTCGAGGGCTAGGACTCCTGGTGGGTGTCGAACTCGGGTACCACCGGAAGGGCCAGATCGTCCGGGCGACGGATGAGGCCGAACAAGTGATGTACCACTGTCTGTCCGGCGGACTGAATTTCAAGATCACCCAAGGCAACATCCTGACCCTCACTCCGGCGCTCACCATTTCCCGCGCCCAACTCGATCGAGCCATTGAGATCCTCGACGATGCTCTGTCGCGGGTTATCCCGTCGACCGTTCGGCCTGCTCCAACAATTGCCGGACTCGGTCACCATGGTGCCACAAGTACAACCAGTGATTGTCCGGCAGTTCCGTGATGGCCGCCCCCTCGGTGGCGTGTTCGCCCCACCTCAGAATCCGCTTATCCCGACTTCGACCGTGGCTCACCACGAGAGAAAGGCGGCCACGGAATAGCCCGGGCCGATAACTCGTGATCACCCGGCGATATCGACGGCCCGCAGCGGTCCAATACTCCTGGTCCGGTGCGTCCACGGAACGCCCGTCCCCCTGTCCCTCCGGGCCCTGTCGAGGCAGATCCTCGGGAACGGGAAGGCCTGGGCGCCATTGCAACGCCCGCCATCGTGCTGCCCAAGGTTTTCCGCTCCGTCGACGCCACGCCTCCCGAACCACGAAGCGCAGATATTCGAAGGCTCGGGGCCGGATACAGTCCGCCAGCAGGAGCAAGGGGACCGCTTCACCTGCCGCCTGAAGTTGAACGGCCGTTTCGAACGCGATATTGCCGCCCGTGCAATCGCCCAACAGGAAATACGGCCCCCTTGGCTGGACGGACCGGATTTCAGCGATGTAGTCGCGAGCCATTTCGTGGATGTCATCGTGCGGCGCGATCGCCCCATCCCAACCACGCATCCGCAGCCCGTAAACGGGGCGCCTTCCACCGAGCCATTTCTGGGCCAGGTAGGAATGAACGTACAATTCGCGATCTCCTCCGTTGCCGCCCGTAAAGACAAACAAGGCCGGACGCTCCACCTCCCCGAGATTGAGGGTCGTCAACGATTTCCAACCCGACGCCGGCTTCCGCGCCCGCTCTTCATTCACGGCACGCGCCACCGCCGCCGCCGTCGGTTTCTCAAAAAGGACCCTCAACGGCACCTCGACTCCCAGCAACCGCCGGACGCCCGCCATCCACTGGAGAGCCAGAAGCGAATGCCCGCCGGACTCGAAGAAATTATCCTCGGGGCCCAAATCCCCATCGCGGAGGAGTTCCCGCATCAAGTCCACCACCTGTCGCTCCGTCAGATTTCTGGGCTCCGATGCGAGTGCCGACCGGGTTGATCGTATCGGCACAGGGAGGGCTTTGCGGTCGAGCTTGCCGTTCGGTGTCAGGGGAAGCCGCTCCAGGACAACGATCGCCTCCGGAACAAACGCCGCCGGAAGTAAGCGGTGCAAATGCTCCGTGAGTTTCGACGGCAACCCACCATCTCTTCCCCGGGGCACCACGTATCCGACCAGGGCCTTCCGACCCGACTCGTCTTCACGCGCAACAACCACCGATGACTGCACGTCCGGATGGGATGCCAACGCCGAGGTCACCTCGTTCAACTCAATTCGGACCCCTCGGATCTTCACCTGAGAATCGGTGCGTCCCAGGATCTCCAGGACGCCGTCCGAACGAAATCGCCCCCGATCTCCCGTGAAATAAACCCGATCATCGGGACCCGGGCGAAACGGGTTAGGGACGAACTTGCGGGCGGTCTCCTCCGGCGCATTGGCGTAGCCGAGGGAGCAAAAGGGTGTACGCAGAACGATCTCCCCGGGTTCGCCAACGCCGCACAGTACCCCCGCCTCGTTGAGCACCCACGCTTGCGTTTGAGGCTGGGGATGTCCCACCGGCTGGATTCCCGGGTCTGGTACGTGCCCCACTTCGTGACAACACTTCGCCAGTGTCGTTTCGGTCGGCCCGTAAAGATTCAGGACCCTCGTCGCCGGACAAGCCGCCCGCCATCGAAGGACCATGGCCGGGGTCAAAGGCTCGCCCGCAAAAAAAGTAAGCCTCAACCTCGTCAGCGGCTTTGCTTCCGGTGCTTGTTGCAACCAAGCCTGAGCCAGAGACGGCACCGTATGCAGGAGTGTGATGCGCTCCTCCTCCAGCCATTCCATCAGTCGCCCCGCCAGATGTTCCTCCCCCGCCCCGGGCAGGCAGAGGATCGCCCCCGCGGTCAATGGGGTGAAGATGTCCCGCAACACGACGTCGAACGACAAACCCGTCAACTGCGCAGCCCGATCCTCCGGGCCAATTTCAAACGTCGTCCGCTGCCAGGCCAGGAAATGGCCCAATCCTTGATGATTTCCGAGCACGGCCTTGGGAACTCCGGTGGTCCCGGAAGTGAAAAAGAGGTAGGCGGCATCTCCGCACGGCTCCCGATCAGGAACTGCACCGCTTTCCCTTTCACCCTCGTCGCCCCAGGGTGTCACGCCATTCGCCGCGACCTCGATGATGGACACTCTCGGAAACCCCTCGGTCAACTCCTCCACGTCCCCTTTCCCATGCTCCGCCACGACGATCCATCCGGCGAACCTCGCCTCTTTCGTCATCACCCGTCGCCGGTCCAGGGGCAATAGGGGATCCAAGGTCAACAGCACACAACCCGCCCGCCATATCGCGATGATTCCCGCAATCAGACCGAACGATCTCGGCCCGGAAATCGCCACCACGTCCCCGGCGCGAAGACCGCGCCGGATAAGGCTCCTCGCAATCCGACCCGAAACCTCCTTCAATTCCCCGTAGGTCCATTCGTGACCTCGCTGTTCGATCGCCGTCCGTGCCGGTCTTTCCGACCACCGTTTCGCCAACTCCTCCGACACCGTCGAATACCGGGGCCGGTCCAGCACCCCAAGCGGATCCGGCAAGACCGTGGCGTCTTCCGGCAGAATCAGGGAGTGCGACATCACCAGCGCGTCCGGGTGGACCGTCGCCGCCTCGAGAAATTGCAGATACACCGCAAGCCACCGCCCAACCACCTCCTCACCGTACAAGACGGGATTGAACTCGCAGACGACTTCCGCCGCCGTCCCATCCTCCTGCACATAGAACGCGAGTTCGTGCGGGCTCCGATCCAGAAAGAGCCTCCTTTCCCGAACCTCGAAGTCACCACGACATCCCACGACTCGCTTCGGTAATTTGGTGAAACTGACGCGGGTTAATCCGATCCGATTCGGCGCCCGGGCCCCCTTCCACCCCGAGGCCAGCCTCGAGAACGGATATTCCTGGTGATTCACCGCTTCGGTAACGGTTCGATGCACCGTCCGCACCAGGTTCGAGAACGTCACGCCCGGCTCCACCACAACCCGCACGGCCGCCACATTGTTCAGAAACCCCACCACCCGCTCCGCTCCCGCCATGCTGCGCCCGAGGAACGTGGTTCCGATCACCAGTTCCGGGTCCCCGGTCCAACGGTGAAGGACTGCCGAGAAAGCTGCCAAAAGAGTTCTGAACACGCTGGAACCCTGCTCCCGGGCACAGGCACGGACCCGGTCCATCAGAGCCGAAGGGATGACGCGTGTCCGCGTCGATCCCGCACGATCCAAGACCGCGGGGCGCTCGCGTTGCCCCGGCAGTTCCGTCATCGCAGGCGCCTCGGGAAAGCACTGCCGCCAATACCGCTCCGCCTTCGCTCCAGCCTCGGACACCAGGAAATCCCGTTGCCACCTCGCCACGTCGGCAGGGGTTGCCGACACCGGCTCCACCGCGCCGCCAGCCAATCCCGTCACCAAATCCTGCAACAAAACCGGCCACGAAAAGCCATCCGTAACCATGTGGTGCGCCACCATCAAAACCCGATGCTCACCCCCGCTCACCCGTGCGACCCGAAAACCAAAGAGCGGACCCGCCGTCAGATCCAGACTGCCCCCCGCCAGAGTGTCGCCTTCCCGACGGCGCCAAGCCTCGATCTCGCCCGCGCCCCTTCCGCAAAGGTCCTGGTACTCGCAAGGAACCGACCCTCCGGGAGTCACCGTCGCTCGAGGTTCACCGTTTTCCTCGCAGAAATGCGTCCGCATCGACGGGTGGCGTTCGACCAACCGATCGAGGGCGAAACGGAATTTCGCCTCGTCCAGGGGACCGGAAATCGACACCTCCCAAAGCAGATTGTAGTGGCGGCTGTTGGGATCGAGACGGGTCTCGAACCACATGCCGGCCTGCGCCTGGGAAACAGGGAACGTCGCCTCCCATTTCCCGGCTGACGTCTTCGCTGCGGATGATCGCTGCACTCCCTCCATGGCTCTCTATCTCTGTCTGCCTGCCGACCGCGGGCAACTATGCGGCTTCACCCTTCCCCTGTCCAAAGGCAACTCCCCACCCCGCCATCCCTGGGTTGCCGTCCCACCCTGCCTTCACGCACCCTCGCGCGGTGAAGCGCATCGTCGTCGGCCTCCTCGGACTCGCGTTGTTTTCACTCTTGCCAGGAAACGCCGCCATCCCAACGGCGCCCGATGTTCCTTTTCCACAGGAAATCACCCTTCGACTTCCCATCCCTGAGGGCGCCCAACCGACCGAAAGTTCGCTCGCCGAGGTTTCTCCCCAAGGCGAACCAAGATTCCTCCTCGGGGACCGCTGGTACGGCGTGCGGCAGGAGAAGCTCGTTCCCCTCCCCGCCCTGGCAGCGGCCCAACCCTCCGAGTTCGTTTTCCCGGACCTCCAGGGTGAACCCATCCGCGTCAACATTCCCTGGCGCGAGGTGGTTCAAATTCTTCGCCAGGGACGGACCAACTGGATCGCCACCGCCAAAGATCCCTACCTCGTCACCGACGTCGGCGCCTCCACCGTAGGCTGGCCCAGTCGGTGGGAAGTGCGTCAACTCGCCATCGACACCGACGGCGCACTGCTCGTCGCCTCCAGCGCCGGTCTCTTCCGCCGAACGCACGAAGGATTCGCCCCGGTGCCCATTCAGGATGGGGCACGCCGAATGTGGGGAGCCGACCTGCGCGGTGTCGCCGTCGATTCGGCTCAGCGTCTCTGGATTGCCTGCCCCGCCGGGGTCGCCTGCCGCACCGGGCTGGTTTGGAAAATGTACGAGGGCAAAGATGGCCTTCCATACAACGATTTCACCGGCATCGCCGCCGGACCGCAGGGCGAGGTGTGGTTCGGCACCCGGCGCGGGGCCATCCGCTTCGATGGCTCCCACTGGGCGTATCGGCAGGGGCTTCGGTGGCTCCCGGATGATTTCGTCCAACGCATCGCCATCGATGCAGTCGGCAATGCGTGGTTGAGCACGGGCAAAGGCCTCGGCGCCATCCTACGCCGCTCCATGACCCTCGCCGAGAAGGCCGCGTTCTACGAAACCGAGGTCGAGCGCTACATCAAACGCACCCCTTTCGGGTACCTGTCCGAAGTCGGCCTTGCCGCGCCCGGCGATCGTTCCCAAATCACCTACTCCGACAGCGACAACGACGGCCTCTGGACCTCCATGTATGGCGCCGGCGAATGCTACGCTTACGCCGCCACCCGAAGACCCGAGTTCCAGAAACGCGCCCGCCAGGCCTTCGAAGCCCTGCGTTTCCTCCAAAAGGTCACGCAGGGCGGTCCCCACAGCCCGCCGAAAGGCTACGTTGCGCGAACCATCCGCCCCGTCGACTGGCCCAATCCCAACACCGGCCGACTCGAAGACGATCGCCGCACCCGCGCCAACGGCGATCGCCTCTGGAAAGTCTACGAACCCCGCTGGCCCAAAAGCGCCGACGGCCAGTGGTATTGGAAGAGCGACACCAGCTCCGATGAACTCGACGGCCACTATTTCTTCTACGCCCGCTACTACGATCTGGTGGCCGACGACGCCGAAAAGGAACGCGTCCGGGAAGTCGTCCGGGACCTCACGGATCATTTGGTGGAACATGATTTCTGCCTGGTGGACCACGACGGGACGCCCACCCGATGGGGGGTGTTTGGCCCCAAGAGCATAAACAACAACCCCCATTGGTGGGCGGAGCGCGGCCTCAATTCCCTGAGCATGCTCAGCTATCTGGCCGTCGCGGAGCACATGACCGGCGACCCCAAGTACGCCAAGGCCGCCCGCGACTTGATCGATCAGCACGGCTATGCCGCCAACGTCATGAACCCGAAAACCCAGAGCGGCGTGGGGTCGGGGAACCAGAGCGACGACGAAATGGCGTTCATGTGTTTCTACAACCTCCTCAGCTACTCGAAGGAAACCGCGTGGCGTTCCCGCTGGCTGTATGCGTTCTACGCGTACGCCGCCCTCGAACTGCCGGAGATGAACCCGTTCTTCAACTTCGCCTACGCCACCCACGGCATCGGAGCCACCTTCAGCAATCCATGGGGCGACTTTCCCATCAGCCCGTGGGAAGGCTGGCACGAGGACAGCCTGGCGACGCTTTATGGATTCCCTCTCGACCGGTGCGATTGGGGCCACCACAACAGCCACCGCCTGGATCTGGTTCTCCTCAAACCTCAAAACTCCTCGGATCTTTACGAGCCTCGTCGTTCCAGCCGTGGCCATCGCGTCAACGGCCGGGTCCTCCCGGTTGAGGAACGGCATTTCGGCCATTGGAACACCGACCCATGGCGACTGGACTACGGCGGTGACGGTCGCGAACTTGCCAGCGGCGCGGTCTTTCTCCTGCCCTACTACATGGGACTCCACCACGGGTTCATCGGGAAATAGCCGACTGGGTCCACGACCGTCGCCTGTCGCGGCCGGCATCTCCGGGGGTTGCGCCCACCCCGATTGCTCCCATCCTTGGGCCCATGTTGCGCGCCGCCTGCTGCCTGCTTGCCGTTCTACACCTGGCGGGCTGCGGCGACCGGCCCCGTCAGGTCCCAATACCCGCCTCAGTTTCCGCGTCCACCTTTGCCTTCACGAACTCGAGATCCTTCAACCCCATGTCCGACAAAGTGACCAAGACCGATGCCGAATGGCGCCAACTCCTCAGCCCGGAACAGTTCAACGTGCTCCGCAAACACGGGACCGAACGAGCGTTTACCGGACCGCTCTGGGAAACCAAGGAACCCGGAGTGTACCTGTGCGCCGCCTGCGGCCTGGAATTGTTCCGGTCCGATCACAAGTTCGATTCCGGCACCGGCTGGCCGAGTTACTGGAAGCCCGCCGTTCCTGAACACGTGAGCACCCAGGAGGATGGCGCCTTTTTCATGCGTCGAACCGAAGTCCATTGCGCCCGGTGCGAAGGACATCTCGGCCACATCTTTGATGATGGACCGGCTCCGACCGGCCTCCGCTATTGCATTAATTCCGCCTCACTCCGCTTCGAACCGACTCCGAAGCCGTAGCCTTCCTCACGCGACGACAGGCGCCGTGACCGCGCCCGACTCCGGCGTTTCCCAAATCCGGATCGGCTCGTAGAAGGTGTTCCGCTGCACTGGCTCGAAACCCGCCTCGCGGATCGCCTTGACCAACTCCGACTCCGTCCGCCCCTGCGGCGACGAAGCACCCGCCATGTGGAAGATGTGCTCTTCCAGGATCGTCCCGTGAAGGTCGTCGGCCCCATAGCTCAGTGCCACCTGCGACAACTTGGTTCCCAAGCCCACCCAATACGCCGTGATGTGGTCGAAATTATCGAGGAACAGCCGGCTCGCCGCGATCGTTCGAAGCGAGTCAAAACCGGTCGGCGCATGGTCGACAGGGATCCTGTTGTTGTCGGGTTGGTACGGGAGGGCGATGAAGCCCGTGAACCCATGGGTCTCGTCCTGAAGGTCCCGCAACCGCCGGAGGTGATCGATCCGGTCCGCACGCGTCTCCAGGTGGCCATAGAGCATGGTGCACGTGCTGCGCCCACCCATCTTGTGCCACGTCCGATGCACGTCCAGGTACTCCTCCGCCGATTCCTTGCCCCGGGCGATCTGACTGCGGACCTCCTTCCGAAAAATCTCGGCGCCACCGCCGGTCAAGGAGTCCAACCCGGCTGCCTTCAGTTCAGCGAGGGTCTCCGGCATGGGTTTCCTGGCCAGCCAGGCCAGATGCAGGATCTCAATCGCCGTGAAGCATTTCAGCTGCAGGCGGCCATCGAGAGCCTTCAGAGCCTTGAGAAAACCGACATAATAGGAAAACGGAAGGGACGGATGCAGTCCTCCCACGATGTGCAATTCCGTGATCCCCACGGCCAGAGCCTGGCGCGCCTTTTCAACCATCTGCTCCACCGAGAGCTCGAATCCGTCGGCATCACGCTTCTTCCGCGCGAAGGCGCAAAACTGGCAGCTGAGGATGCAGTAGTTGGAGTAGTTGATGTAGCGGTTGACGATGTAGCTGGCCCGGTTTCCGACCTTCCGCTGGCGCATGGCAGTGGCCAAAGCCCCCAACGCGTGCAGATCGGTGGTCTCCAGTAATCGCAGCCCGTCCGCCTCGGAAAGGCGTTCTCCCGCCATCACCCGCTCCGCCAGTTCCCTGAGTTCGCTTCGTTCCAACGCCAGATTCATGCGCGCGCTAAATCTGCCTCAACCCCCGCGCGGCGCAATGTTACAGCCCGCCTTCCTTCGGGTGACGGCATCGTAACCACCTTGTAACGGCAGGTTCGTTGAAGCATCCTGCTGACGATGATAGCCACGGTCCGAGTGATGCCAAAGATCCTGGTTGTCGACGATGAAGCGGACGCCGTCGAACTGATTTCCTTCAACCTCAAGCATGCCGGCTTCGACGTCATCACGGCCGCGGACGGTGCCGCAGCCCTCAAATCCGCGCGCCTGCAGGCACCGGATCTGATCCTCCTCGACGTCATGCTTCCCGAGGTGGACGGACTGGAAGTCTGCAAACTTCTGCGGCGCGATCCCGCCACCGCCAGCGTTCCCATCATCATGCTCACCGCCAAGGCGGCGGAAATCGATCGGGTCCTCGGACTCGAACTCGGCGCCGACGACTACGTCACCAAGCCCTTCAGTCCCCGCGAACTGGTTTTGCGCGTCCGCAAACTCGTCGAACGCCGGCAGCGACCGGAACAAAAGGCCGACAATTTCACCATCGGCGACCTCTCCCTCGATATTCCCCGCCACCTGGTCACCGTCGCAGGCAAGCGTATCGACCTGACCGCCACCGAGTTCAAACTGCTCACCACCCTCATGGAACGTCGTGGTCGCGTCCAATCCCGAGACCAACTCCTCCAGGACGTCTGGCAGTACGACAACGTCATCGACACCCGGACCGTCGACACCCACATGCGTCGTCTCCGCGAGAAACTCGGGCGCGCTGCCCGCTATCTCGACACCGTCCGGGGAGTCGGGTACCGCTTTGCCGAGGATTGAGGTCCGGTCCCTTCCTCCAGACCTCGCCTTGCCGTGTGGCCCTTCCTAGCGCTGACCGCTCTTGCCGCCCTCGCGGTAATCCTCTTCATCGGGAGGCGCCAAACGCGTGCCCTGCAGGCTCGCATCGCCGACCTCGACCACCGGCTCCTTGATTCGGACCTGAAGTTCCGCCGGGAACTTGAACAGGAACACGCCGGACGGGAGGTGATCTTCGATTGCATGATCGAAGGCCTGGTCGTCCTGGCGTCCAACGGCCGCATTCGCCTGATCAATCAGGCGGTGGAGCAACTCTTCCGGCTGAACGCAGAAGCCCGTGGACGCACCCTCCTGGAGGCTTTCCGAAGGCATGAACTCCAGGACCTCGCCACCCGCGCCAGCGCCCAAGGTCAGGCGCTCGGACTCGAACTCACCCTCGATGGCCCCCCCGCACGCTGCCTCGAAATCAACGCCACCGCCTTCCACGACACCGGGGACACCCAACGCGGGGTGATTCTCGTCTTCCACGATGTCACCCGGCTCAAAGAGCTGGAAGCGACCCGCCGCGAGTTCGTCGCCAACGTCAGCCATGAGCTCCGCACCCCGATCACGATCATCAAGGGCTACGTCGAAACCCTCCTCGATGGCGCCCGGAACGATCCCCATCTCGCCCTTAAATTTCTCCAAACCATCGAGAAACACACCAACCGCCTCACCTTCCTCATTGAAGACCTCCTGACCATCTCCCAACTTGAGGAAGGCCGAATCGTGGTGAATCGCCAGTGGTGCGATCTCCGGTCCCTCGTCACCCGGGTGCTCGAAGATTTCGCCTCCCGCGCCAGCGCCCGCAACATCACCCTCGCCAATCAGGTCCCCGAATCCCTGTCGCTCCACGCGGACCTCGACCGTCTCCAGCAGGTCCTCGTCAATCTCCTCGACAACGCCATCAAATACGGCCGCCCCGGCGGCCATGTTACCGTCGCCGCCCGCATCAGTGATTTCCGCGATCGGATCGAACTCTCCGTCATCGACGATGGCCCTGGCATTCCCAAGGAATTCATCCACCGGATTTTTGAGCGATTCTACCGGGTCGACACGGCGCGATCCCGCGAGCAGGGAGGCACTGGACTTGGTCTTTCCATCGTCAAACACATCATCCAGGCCCATGGCGGCGACGTCGCCGCCGAGAGCCAACCCGGCAAGGGGACCACGTTCAGCCTCACACTTCCCTGGGAACCTCCGTCGCCCCCCGCCTCCTAGACAAATCCCCCGGCCTGGCGCGTCCTTCAACTGGACATGCCCGCCAGTGACGATCTCGAACGTCTGTACGACGCCCACGCGCCATCGCTCTACGCGTTCGCCCTGACGCTCACCCACCGCGAGGCCGACAGTCGCGACCTGCTCCAGGATCTCTACGTCAAACTCGCCCGGCAGCCCGACGTGCTGAACCGCGTCGACGACGAGCGCGCCTTCCTCCTGCGCTGGATCCGCAATGCCGCCGTCGACCTCTTCCGACGCCGCCAATCACGGGAACACCTCGGTGAAGCGCTCGCCGAACAGATCGCTTCGCCCTTTGCGCCCGCGGCGGATGCCGACGATCAAGCCTTCCGAGCTGCGTTGGCCGAGGCCTTGTTCGAACTCCCTGAGGAACAGCGGGCCATCGTGCAGCTGAAACTCTGGGAAGGCATGACCTTCGACGCCATTGCCCAGCTCCTGGAAATCCCCCTCAACACCGCCGCCAGCCGCTACCGCTACGGCCTAGACAAACTCCGCCACCGCCTGCGTCCCCTTTACGAGGAACTGCGATGAAACCTGACGAATTCGAAAAGGCGCTCGCCCGGATCCCGCTCCAGGCGCCGCCCCCCGCCTGGCGCGACGAGATCCTCGAGTCGGCTCGAAACGCGGCGATCCCCAGCCGGCCCCTTCGAATCGACGCCTCGCCGAGCCTGCGCAGCCTCCTTGAGGCGGTGTTCCGACGGCTCGCCACCCCATGGACTGCCCTCGCCACGGTCGCCGCCAGTGCGGTGCTCTTGAACGCCACAGCCCAATTCATCGCGGCCGACGGCCGTTCGACCCGCCCGACGGCTTTGGGCGCAGACGGCCCGAGCTTCGCGGACATCGTTCGGAACCATCGCTCGGAAGTCCTGGCGCTGTTGAACCCCGATGAATCCGATTCTGAGACGCCCATTCCGGCGAACTCTCCGATCCCACAACCCGCCGGCAAACCTCGTTCCCAAGTCCAGCCGGCCGGTGGACGCAATCCGGAACAACCCATCCCAAGCAACGCTTGAAACCAGAAGGTCTCTCCATGAACGACTCCATCACCCAATTCCTTCTCCACGCGCCCTCCAGGCGCTGGTTCAGCTCACCGCTGCATCGGCACTCAACACCCACCGATCAGCCGCTGCCGTGGCGGGCGGTTTTCGCCCACGCCCTGTACATCGCCTGCTTGGTGGGTCTGAGTCTCGGCGTCATCGTCCGCTTCGGCGCCGGACGCTGGTACGCCGCTCCTTTCATCCTTCCAGGAGCCTACGGGTTCTTGATCGGATTCCTCTGGGCCACCCTGGTTCGCGTGGCCTGGAATCGTCGTGCCGATGCCCTGCGCAGGCTCGCCAACGCCGGCCAACGAGTCTCGGAACCCGTTCCGTTGCAGGGCGTTCGCCGACTCCTTCCCGCCGTCTATGTGCTGCTGTTCTTCACCATCGCCTTAGCGCTCTGCGTCAGCCTGGAGAATCTCCGGGGAAGCCTGGCCTTGCGCTCGTTCCACAACGACCTACTCGCCCGCGGCGAACCCATCCGACTGGAGGAGATCATACCTCCACCCATTCCGGACGAGCAGAACCTCGCGGCGATTCCCCTGCTGAAGCCGTTACTGGAGTACAGCGAAGGACCGGACGGACTTCGCCCGGCCGACACCAACGGGCAGGCACGCGCCAAGGGCATCCGAACAGAAGTCTCGAAACCGACTTTCATGGCCTTTGCATCCCAGCAGGGCCGCAAGGAATCCAATTATGCCAAGGGACAGCGTACCGATCTGGCTCTGTGGCAGGCCTATTATTGGAGTCTAACGAACAGCCTCCCGCATCCGCTCTCACCCACGCTCAGTCCGGGCCAGACCGTTCTCGAGGTCATTGATCGACACAGCGCCGAACTTCGCGAACTGCGGGAAGGCGCCCAAAGCCGTCCCTTTGCGCGGTTTCCGGTTCGCTACGACCAACTCTCCACCATGCCGCTTGATCACCTCGGGGCTCTCAAGACCATCGCCCTCACCCTGAGCCTGCGTGCCTCCGCGCTTCTCGCTGAGAATCAGCCCGAGGAAGCGTTGGACGACATCCTTCTCGCCCAGCGTCTCGCCGACTCCATTCGTGACGAACCGGTTCTCATCAGTCAGTTGGTTCGAATGAGCATCGCGTCGGCCACGCTTCAGCCCGTCTGGGAGGGCTGCCTAGACCATCGATGGACCGCTGAAACGCTGATGCGCCTTCAACAGATGCTCGCGACCCGAGATTCCTTTGAGTCCATCAAGACGGGACTGCGCGGGGAACGGGTCCTGGTGTCCACCGATGCGGATCGAATCGCCCGGAACGGCATTCCACCGGAAGCCGGGGGCCCACTTGATTCTGCCGAGTACAGGATGATTCTGCGCTGGATGCCCCGGGGATGGATTCGCCTCGGCCAAGTCGCTCATGGCCGTTACGTCCTGGCGATCAACGAGGCCTTGTCCACTGCCCGCAACCACACCGATCTCCCACCGAAAGGCACCCTCCTCGCCCGGTACATCGACCCAAAATCGGCATTCACCATTCTCGCGGCCCTCTCCGCCCCCGGCCTTGCGGACAACTCGCTCGATCGCGCCTTCGAACAGGAAACGTGGCGCCGCCTGGCGTTGGTTGGCCTCGCCCTCGAACGCTACCGCCTTGCCGAAGGCCAGTACCCGGAACAACTCAGCGCTCTCACCCCAGGCTATCTGGAGTCGATCCCCAGCGACATCATGGACGGCCAACCGCTCCGCTACTCCAGGATCGATGCCGGTGACTTCCACCTCTACTCGGTCGGGAAAAATCATCGGGACGACGGCGCCCTACGCCCCCCGCGAAAACCTGCAGGTACCGCCAAGAACAAGGAATATCCAGGCGACTGGATCTGGCGTTAAACCTCCCGACGCCCAGGATATCGGGCATCTCAAGGCAGAACGAAGAACCGGGCCTTTCGACCCGGTTTCTTGTTGCTCGCGCTTGATTGCGGCCGAAAAACCAACCTTCCTGCAGCGCGCCGTGTCGTCACCGAGTTACCGGCGCTGACGCCAGGCACGAAATCCGACGAATCCCAGCAGACCCAGACCGACGCCCAGGGCGGTATGGCTCAGCTCCGGCACCTGCGTGTAGTTGAAGGTAATGTCATCCGTGGCAAAAACTCCGTTGGCAGGGTGAAACAGACTTGCCGTATTGGGGCTCCACGGAGACAGCCTGTAATTGTCCGCGTTGGCAGCAAATTGAGGCCCGAGGTCGATGATCGAACCCGAGTCGTCCAGCCTGAGTTTAAAATTTGTCGACGCGTTCACACCTTTGGAGAAGGTCGTCGAGGTGGGACCCGCCCCGGGAATCGACGAAAAGGTCACCGTGAACGTCAGAAGGCTATCGATGGCGTTTTCGCTGTCAGACCCCGGAAGTACGACCGCTGTGTCGTAGGAAAACGATCCGGAAACGACCGTGGTGCCGACAGTAGTCCCGCCGAGCGAGAACTGAACGATTGCCCCCTGAGCACTCCAAGCCGAGAGGCCCACCGCGATAAAGACAGCCAATTTTTGACGCATATTCAAAGCTCTGGTTTTCGGATTCACCATCGGAAGGCAGCCCAAGTTCGGACTAATAATCTTCCGCACGCGGGGAGAGCTAATCATTCCCGCCTGCGCCGTGACAAGCTGCCAGACTCAACCGAGCATAAGCATTTTAGCTACGTTAATTCCGATACTCGGCGACTCAAGCCGGGCAGCGATCCTCCTAGCTGTCGGTCATGGACTGCAATCGATGCGCTTCGCGCTCCCATTCCTCGTGCAAGGCCGGCAGCCGGACATGCAGATGCTGGAGCTCGCGATTCACGGCGGTGGCTCGCCCCGGAGTGTTGTACGTCTCAGGATGTTCCAACTCCACAACCAGTTGCTTCTCTTGGATTTCCAGGCTCGCGATCTCTACCTCCAGAGCCTTGACCTGCCGCTGCAATTCCCGGCGATCCTTGCCACGAGCCTGCCGGCCTTCGGCGTCCTGCCGCTTTTGGTCCTTCCGCGAAACCGCCGAACTTTCGCCTCCACCCGAAACCACTGGAGCAGTCGGCGCCTTGGCGGGGCGTTCCGCGACCCGGCCATCTGTCAAACCATGCCCGGTGCTGGTCAATCCATCCCGCGCCGCCTGACGGGTCTTTTCCAGATAGTAGTCGTAGCCGCCCTTGTAGTGCGTCAGCTGTCCCGCCCGCACATGGACCACGTGGGTGGCGATGGCGCGGATGAAATGCACGTCATGGCTGATGAAAATCAGGGTTCCCTCATACTGCCGCAGCGCCTCGACCAGGGCATCCACGCTGGCCAGGTCGAGGTGGGTGGTCGGCTCGTCCATCAGCAGGAGGTTCGGAGGATCGAGCAGCAACTTTACCAACGCCAACCGGCTTTTCTCCCCGCCGCTCAACACACCCACCCGCTTGAAAACGTCGTCCCCACGAAACAGAAAACTCCCCAGCACGGTCCGTACGAAGGTCTCCGTGACCCGCTGCGGAGTGTCGTACCCCTCCTCCAAAACCGTGCGTTCCGGCTTGAGGGTGTCCAGACGGTACTGGGCGAAGTATCCGGCGCGCACGTTGTGCCCCAGGCTCATTTCGCCGTTCTCAGGCTTAAGCACGCCCGCCAGCAGCTTCAACAACGTGGACTTCCCCGCCCCGTTCGGTCCGACCAGGACGATCCGCTGTCCCCGCTCCGCTTCGAAGTCCAACCCCTCGTAGATCTTCAGGTCGCCGTAACCAAACTTCACCCCGGAGAGTCGGATCGAGCGCAAGCCGCCCCTTTCCGGCTGCGGAAATCGAAATTCACCCATCGCCGCATCCGACCCCGAAACTTCCACCATTTCCTCACGCAGACGCTCGATGAGTTTCATCTTGCTCTGCGCCTGAGCGGCTTTGGTGTTCTTGGCCCGGAACCGGTCGACGAAGTCCTGCAACTGGTCGATACGCCGCTGTTGGGCCTTCGCCGATGCCGCCAGGGCGGCCTCGGTCACCTCCCGTTGCTCCAGGTAGCTGTCGTAGTTGCCCGTGTACTTGAAAAGACGGCCCTGCCGAAGTTCCACCGTGTGCGTGCTCAGCTGATTGAGAAACTCCCGATCATGCGAAATCAGAAGGACGGCGCCAGGGTAGGATTTCAGGTAGCTTTGGACCCAGAGCAAGGCTTCGAGATCGAGGTGGTTCGTCGGTTCGTCGAGCATCAGGAGGTCGGGCTCCGACACAAGAAGCTTCGCCAGATGGGCGCGCATCACCCACCCACCGCTCAGTTTACGGGCCGGCCGGTCATAGTCCGACTCCCGAAACGCCAACCCCGACAGGATTCGTTTCGCGCGCGCAATGGTCTCGCCGTCCACCGACACATGGACGTCCTCATCTTCCGCCGGCACGGAGGCACCCTGCCCCAGCGCCAGGTCGAGAACCGTCACATCCCCCACCGGGGCGCTTTCCTGCGGCAGAATCCCGACCCGCGCTCCCCGCACGAAGGAAATCGTCCCCTCATCTTCCGTCTCCTGGCCCAGCAGGATCCGGAACAGGGTCGACTTGCCGGCTCCGTTCGGACCCACGAGGCCCACCCGATCGCCGGACACAATAGCCAGCGCGGCCTCCGAGAAAAGAGTCCGCCCCCCAAAAGATTTTGATAGACCGCTGAACGTCAGCATGCGCGGACAGGATTGCGGGGTTCGTCCCGGGACTCAACGACGAGAAGCAGATTCCGCTAGCAACCTCCTTCGCACTCAGAAGGGATCGCCCTATACAGGTCACTCCTTCCGCCCAGTCAACACACCACAATGAACCAGCGTCGAAACGATCGGCTGGGGAGTCAGTCCGGCACCCTGCAACCACTCCCGGTATTCAGCGGAACTGTAGGCTCGCCCCTCGGACAATGCGAACAACAGCCCGGAATAGAGCGCCACCGGCAATGGACCATCCATCGCGTCGTTGAGGAAGACATCATGGATCAGCACGCATCCTCCCTTTGACAAACTCCCGGCGGCACGTTCCACCAATCGTCTGCAATCCGGCACATCCCAGTCATGCAGGACATTGGAAAACAGGACGGCATCGGCTTTCGGGTAGGGATCCTCCAGCAGGTTGGCCGGATGGAAGGTGACCCGCCCTCGGACCTTCCATTCTTCGGCACATTCCTCCGCCACTTTCAACACTTCGGGCCGATCCAGTATGATGGCCTGCAACTCCGGATGGGTGCGGAGAAGGGCGTAGGAGTAGATGCCCGACCCACCGCCGACATCGAGCAACACCCGGGCTTCAGGTAGACGGACCCGTGCCCCCAGGTAGGGCGCCACGTTTCGGGCCCGCCCCGCCAGACACAGGGTCGAATCCCGAGCCGAGGCTTCCGCATCCAACGCGGACGGAACCCCATCCCGGAAGGTGTGCGTTGTGCCCGGATCCCCTGCCGTATGGGTGTTCGCGCCACTCGGACGGTTGGTCCGCAGGCGCTCCACCATCGTCAGGACACTGGGATTGTTTGCCCCCAAACCCAGATACCCACTCACGTCATAGGCGCCCCCGGGCACCAGGTGCTCCCGCGCCACCGGAGCCAGGACCAACCGCCCCGTCGCATCCGCGTCCACCATCCCCATCGCGCGCAAGGCGGTCATCAAGACCACGAAGGGGCGATCCTGGACCGCGAGTCGGATCTTCAATTCTCCAGCGGTCAGTGGCCCCGCGGCAAGGTGGCGAAAGACACCCAGGTGCGAGACGGCAGCCGTTAAAAGTTCCGTGGCATGAATGCTGCGGAAGTAGTCGAAGATCGGGGTCGGGTCCGTCTCGGGAAAGCTCAATTCCATGCGTGGGGCTCCTTGCACGGCACTCTAACCAGGACGGTTCCCCCAACGATACGGGAAATGTCATGCCGCGCGTCCATCATGAGCCCTTTCCCCCCGAATGTGTCCGGCATCCCTCCCACCCGTGCCTACCCTCCCGGACGCGTCGCGCAAGGATCCGTGACCCCGGAAGGCGCGCCCCGTAGCGTCGGGGCGTGTTGGAACGGCCCCACCTTCTGCTCCCCCTCGCCAGCAGCATCATCTATGTTCTGGGAGCTCTGCTCGTCCGTCGTGCCGCCGATCTTGGTGCCGGCCTTTGGCGGACCACCTTTGTCGCCAACACCCTCTCCGCGGTGCTGTTCCTTCCCCTCAAACTCCTGGGCGGCCCCGGCCAACCCATGGCGCTTTGGTGGCAGCCCGCCCTGCTCGCCGCCCTCTTGGTGCTCGGCCAAACCCTCGGCTTTCTCGCGCTCACCCGTGGTGATGTCACCGTCGCGACCCCGGTTCTAGGCTTCAAGACGATCCTGGTCGCCATTCTCACCCCCCTGCTGCTCGGACTCCCCCTCCCGTCTCACCTCTGGTGGGCCGCAAGTCTGAGCACGGCGGGCATTGCTCTCCTGCACCTCACCGGGGCCCGTCACACGCGACGCCTCGGAATCAGCGTCACCGCCGCCTCCGGTGCTGCCGTCGCTTTCGCCCTCTTCGACGTTCTCATCCAACGCTGGTCGCCCGCTTGGGGCGCCGGCCAGCTCATTCCTTTCGTCATGGGCCTCGGCGCGCTGTTCTCATTGTCCTTCGTCCCCTTTTTCCGGGAACCCTTGTGGAAAATCCCGCCCGGCAGCTGGATGCCGCTGCTCGGCGGTTCGGCCTGCATTTCCGCTCAAGGAATTCTCCTGATCACCGCCGTTGGAGTCTTTGGCGACGCCACCGCCATCAACGTGGTCTATGCGGCGCGAAGCCTCTGGATGGTGCTCGCCGTCTGGACCATCGGCCATTGGTTCCACAACCCGGAGCATCAGCTGGGCCCCCGAATTCTCGGCGGCCGTCTCGCCGGCGCCACCCTCATGACGACCGCCATCGTTCTGGTTCTCCTCTGACGGGTCCACCCGCACCGGCCTTCCCGCGTTGAAACCGACCGTTCTCCAAGCCGCCGCCTCACGCGACTTGTTCCAATCCGGTTGGCAGGCATATTTCCCTCACCATTCAAGCCGCGCCATTGCTTATGTCCCATGTTCGCCGTGTTCTTCGTCCCACCTTGGCCGGCATTGCCGCCGTGGTCTGGCTGGCCTCATCACCTGCCGCCTCGGCCAAAGATTCCGTTGATTTCCTCCGGGACGTCCGACCGATCCTCTCGGCCCACTGCTTCAAGTGCCACGGACCCGACGCCAATACCCGGAAGGGTGGCCTGCGCCTGGATCGGCGCGACGAGGCCCTGAAGCCCGCAAAATCCAAGGCCCGAGCCATCGTTCCGGAGCATCCCGGCCAATCGTCACTGATCGATCGGGTCGACAGCGGGGATCCCGATGAAATTATGCCTCCGCCGTCCACCAAGAACCCGCTGACGGCCACCCAGAAAGAAACCCTCCGCCGTTGGATTGCCGAGGGCGCCGAATACCGTCCTCATTGGTCCTTCGTCGCGCCTCATCAACCACCCGTCCCGATGGTTCCTGAAGAGGACCCCACGGTTCCGGTCACGATGAATCCAATCGATGCCTTCGTCCGGACCCGCCTCGTACCAACCGGACTCCGACCCTCGCCTGAAGCCGACCAGGCAACCCTCGTCCGCCGCGTTTACCTGGATTTGATTGGTTTGCTCCCAACTCCGGAAGAAGCGGACGCGTTCGTGAGCGACTCGAATTCAAACGCCTACGAACGCTTGGTTGACCGGTTGTTGGCCTCAAAACACTACGGCGAGCGCTGGGCCCGCCGGTGGATGGACCTCGCCCGGTATGCCGACACCAACGGCTACGAAAAGGATCGCCCACGCTCGATGTGGCCTTGGCGCGATTGGCTGATCCAAGCGCTCAACGACGACCTGCCCTTCGACCGTTTCACCGTCGAACAGATCGCGGGCGACATGCTCCCGGATGCCACATTGGCCCAAAAAGTCGCCACCGGTTTCCACCGGAACACGATGATCAATGAAGAAGGCGGAGTGGACCCCCTCGAGTTCCGCTTTCACTCGATGGTGGACCGGGTTCACACCACGGCGACGACCTGGCTTGGGCTCACGATGTCCTGCGCCCAATGCCATACCCATAAATACGACCCGATCGAGCATGGTGAGTACTACCAATTCATGGCGTTCCTAGACAACGCGGACGAACCTGTCATGGACGTTCCCGAAGCGGCCAAGCAAGCGAAACGCCGCGAGATTGAACGTAAGCTCACCGAATGGCAGGCCGACCTGCCGAATCGGTTTCCGATCCCGGAGGAGACCCTGTACGTCACTCCCCCCGCCAGCCAGGCCACCACAGAAGCCGGCTCCCGCCCGGTCGGACTTCCGGATGGTTCGTACCGGTTCTCGGGGCCGGCCTCCGACAAAGACACCTACACCTTCGAGTTCGAGACCGACCTCAAGCGCGTCACCTCCCTGAACCTGGATGTTCTGGCGGACGACGACCTGCCCAGCAAGGGCCCCGGCCGGACGCCGCACGGCAATTTCGTGCTCAGCGAGATCCAGATTCTCGCGGCGCCGGCTGGTTCGCCAGCTTCGACTACCCTGACCAACGTCAGCATCGCTTCCGCAACCGCCGACTTTTCCCAGGCAGGTTTTCCGGTCGAGCATGCGTTCGACGGGAAGAGCGACACGGGATGGGCCATCTCCGGGCAAGGAGCCTGGAACATCAATCGCCGGGCCACCTTCCGCCTGGCAACGACTGTGGGCTATCCGGAAGGAACTCGTTTTTTGGTTCGCCTCGTTCAGCAGCACGGCGGCCAACACCTGATCGGCCGCGTTCGCCTTTCCTTGGGGGTCGTCAAGGCCGGGGTTGAGCCCACGGATGCGCGTCGCCAGGAACTCTTCACTCGAAGTTTCCAGCGTTGGCAAAACCGCCAGGCGGACCTTGCCCGCAACTGGGTCCCGCTCCGCCCGAAATCCGCCACCAGCCTGGTCCCGGTGTTGACCGTGCAACCGGACGACTCCGTCTTCGTCAGCAGCGATCAGACCAAGAGCGACACGTACCAGTTGAACTTCCAATCGGACCTAAAAGGAATCACTGCGATCCGACTGGAAGTCATTCCGGATGAACGTCTTCCCAAGGGAGGACCCGGCCGTGTCTATTTCGAGGGACCGTTTGGAGATTTCTACCTCTCGACCTTCTCACTCCAGTCCGGCGATAAGCCCATCGCTCTCACCCGCCCGGCCCAAAGCTTCGCCAGTGGCGGGAACACCGCCGCCAAGGCGCTGGACGACGACCCGCAATCCGGGTGGGCCATCGATGGCGGCCAAGGTCGGCGTCACGTGGCCGTTTTCCATTTGGAAACACCGCTTGCCGATGCCACCGACCTAAGGTTGTCGATGCTCTTCGAGCGGTATTACCCCGCGGGCCTTGGGCGGTTCCGTGTGTCGGTCACCACCGATCCCCGCGGTGCGGAAGCCATCCCCCTGACCGACGATCTGCAAGTGGCGTTGCGCAAGCCCCCGGGCAGCCGGTCCGCCTCCGAACGCCAGGGCCTGATCGACGCTTTTGTGAGTGACGCCCCTGAACTGGCTGCCGAACGCGACGGCATGGAGAAACTGGGTCGGGAAATGCCGGCATTCCCCACCACCCTCGTCCTGCAGGAACGGCCGGTTGACAATCCACGCACCACCCGCATCCGGACACGCGGCGAGTTCCTCCAACCGGCCGGGGCGGTCACCGCGGGATTGCCTGCCTTTCTGGGAGTCGGAGCCGGAGATCCACCCACTAACCGCCTCCAATTCGCGCAATGGCTCGTCTCCCCATCCAACCCCCTGACGGCACGGGTGGTGATGAATCGGCATTGGTCGGCTTTCTTTGGTCGTGGCCTCGTGCGAACGACCGAAGATTTTGGATTCCAGGGAGATCTGCCTTCCCATCCGGAGTTGCTCGATTGGCTCGCAGTCGAGTTCATGAAGCGGGGCTGGTCCCAGAAGGCCATGCACCGGCTCATCGTGCTCAGCGCCACCTACCGCCAATCCTCCCGCGTTTCCCCGACCCAACTTGAGAAGGATCCGCAAAACATCCTGCTTGCCCGCGGTCCGCGAATCCGGCTGGAAGGCGAGATCGTCCGGGACGCGGTGCTCAGCGCGAGTGGGCTTCTCTCAGCCAAACTCGGCGGTCCCAGCGTTTTCCCGCCCCAGCTGGCCAGCATCACACGCGAAGGGACCTATGGTCCTCTGGATTGGAAGGTCAGCCAGGGCGAAGACCGTTACCGGCGCGGTCTCTACACCTTTGCCAAGCGCACCGCACCCTACGCCACCTTCCAGACATTTGACGCGCCCAGCGGCGAAGCTTGCGTCGCCCGGCGGGAAATCTCCAACACCCCGCTCCAGTCCCTCACCTTGCTCAACGACGAGGTCTTCCTGGAAGCCGCCCAAGCCCTGGGCCGAAAAGCCTCCAGCCTGGCGGGCGGCGACACCATCGCCGCAGTCTACTTGTTCCGTCGAATCCTGACCCGCCCTCCACAGCCCGCCGAACTGGAGCAGATCCTTGCCTTCCTGAAATCCCAGCGGGAACGGCTCGCCCACGGCTCCCTCCGTGCCGATGACCTCGCGGGTCCCGGGGAAGATTCTCCGAGTGAACGTGCCGCGTGGACCGCCGTGGCACGTGCTCTGTTCAACCTCGACGAAACCGTCACCCGCGGCTGATCCCCAGCCACTGCGCCCATCAACCGCCCTCGTCATAGCCCTTCCCCTTCCCCCGTGAAAACCTACCCGTCCACCTCCCAACCCGTTTCCCGCCGTTGGTTCCTGCGCGACTGCGGCGTCGGTCTCGGCAAGATCGCCGCCGCTGGCTTATTGACCGAATCCTTCACGCGTCGCCTGCTCGCCGTCCCCGCCAACGCGGCGGCTGCCCAGAACCCGCTCGCTCCCCGCGCCACTCACTTCCCCGGCAAAGCCAAGGCCGTGATCCACCTGTTCATGGCCGGCGCCCCCAGCCAGCTGGACCTGTTCGACAACAAACCCGAACTCGCCAAGCTCGAAGGCAAACCCCTCCCTCCGTCGGTGATCATGGGCCAGCGGTACGCCTTCATCCGCCCCGACGCCGCCGTGCTCGGACCCCGGTTCAAGTTCGCCAAGCACGGGCAGGCCGGCACCGAACTCTCCGAAGTCCTTCCGCATCTTGGCTCCGTCGTCGACGACATCTGCCTGATCCGCTCCTGCAAGACGGATCAATTCAACCACGCTCCCGCCCAGGTCTTCTTCAACACAGGCTTCAGCCAGCCGGGGCGTCCCAGCCTGGGTTCCTGGGTGACCTATGGCCTGGGCAGCGAAACCCAGGATCTTCCCGCCTTCGTCGTCATGTCGACCGGCGCCGGCATCAGCGGCGGCGCCGCCAACTGGTCCAGCGGGTTCCTCCCCACCTACTTCTCCGGCGTCCGTTTTCGTAATTCCGGAGACCCCATTCTCAATGTCTCCAACCCCAAGGGCGTCGACGCCCAACTCCAGCGCGAAACCCTCGACCTCATTGGCAATCTGAACCGGCAACAGCTTGAGATCATCGGCGATCCCGAGATCGAAACCCGGATCCGCAGTTATGAAATGGCGTCGCGCCTCCAATCCTCGGCGCCCGACCTGATGGATCTCCGCCAGGAAAGTCCCGCCACTCTCAAACTCTACGGCTGCGACCCCGACAAAGCCTCGTTTGCCCGGGCCTGCCTGCTCGCCCGACGCATGGTCGAGCGCGGTGTGCGCTTTATTAACATCTACCACGAAGGCTGGGACGCCCACTCCGACGTCGTGGGAAACCTGAAGGGCAACTGCGGCGCCACCGACCAAGCCAGTGCGGCCCTCGTGAAGGACTTGAAACAACGCGGCATGCTCGACTCCACGCTCGTCGTCTGGGGCGGCGAATTCGGCCGGACCCCCATGGTCGAGAGCAATGCGGCCCTCGGCCGCAGCCTGGGACGCGATCATCACCCTCAGGCCTATACCATGTGGCTCGCCGGAGGCGGCATCCGACCCGGCCTTACCTACGGCACCACCGATGAACTCGGTTTTCACATCGCCGATAAACCCGTCCACGTCCACGACCTCCAAGCCACCATCCTCCACTGCCTTGGAATGGACCACGAACGCCTTACTTATGCCTACCAGGGCCGCGATTTCAGGCTGACCGACGTTCACGGACATGTCGTCCACGACATTTTAAGCTAGGAGAAGTCGCTAGGGAAACTGCTCGCCAGATTTAAGAGAATCCTTTATGTCTCTGGGCTTATGCGGGAGACGCTGTTGACGTTGCTTGAGGCCGGTGCCTGCGGTGCCCCCGAGAGTCGCGCGCTGCTCGATATTGATGAACGCTACATTTCTTATAAATCACTTCTTCAGAATGTATTAGAGCGTGCCAGCATTTTGTCCAGGTACGGTATCCGGCGGGGCGATCGCGTGGCTTGGATCATGCCCAGTGGGCCGGAATCCGCGCTCGCCTTCCTCGCGATCAGCACCGTCGCTACCGCTGTCCCGATCCGGTCCACCGCTTCGTTCGAAGAAGTGCGCACCCGTCTGGAATTCACCAGGGCTCGAGCTGCCGTTATCCTAAACGATTTGGCGTTCGAAGCCACTGGAGCCGCCGAAAGCCTTCACCTTCCCATTGTCCGCCTCCCTGCGTTTACTGACCTACCCGAAGCCACCCGTTCTCTTTCGACGGCTTCAACTGCCCCGGCGCATGCCTCGTACTGGGTTCGCCCGCAACCCGACGACGTCGCCCTTATTCTTACGTCGTCCGACCAGGCCACCCATCCCAGCCAAGTCCCGCTAACGCATCGCAATTTGGTGAGTGCCGCCCGGAATGTGGCGGCGTCGCTCGATCTGCAGCCCACCGACTGCTGCCTCAACGTGGTCCCGTTCGGCAGCATGCATGGGCTGATCGGTTGCCTGATCGCCTCGTTGATCCGGCAGTCCTCGGTGATCTGCTCGCCCGGCTTCAGTGCCACCCGTTTGGGGCCGTGGATTGTCGAACTGAAGCCGACCTGGATTTCAGCCGTCCCCGCGATGTACCAGGCGTGGACCGACCAACTGCTCACCACCCGGGAACGCCTTCCCCAACACGCGCTTCGGTTCGTCCGCACCTGTTCGACGGCGATGTTGCCCCGCTTGCAGAAGGAAATTGAAAACGCGCTACAGGTGCCTGTTATCGAGGCGTATAGCGTGTCCGAAGCCGGCCATCAAATCTCAAGCAACCCACTCCCCCCGCGCCTGCGTAAGCCCGGGTCGGTCGGCATGCCCACCGGCACGAAGGTGGTCATCATGGATGATTCCGGAGGTTTTCTTCCCGCCGGGCAGACCGGTGAAATCGTCGTGCAAGGCGATGGCGTTACCCCCGGCTGTACGGGGAATCCAGAGTTCCATCGGCGAGCCTTCGTCCAAGGGTGGTACCGAACCGGGGATCTCGGACGCCTGGACGACGACGGCTACCTGTTTCTCTCGGGCCGATCCCAGGACGTGATTCACCGTGGAGGCGATCGCATCATCCCTCGCGACGTCGAAACCGTGCTCCTGTCGCATCCAGGTGTCGCTGAAGCCACCTGCTTCCCGCGCCCTCACCCCACTCTCGGGGAGGACCTAGTCGCCGTCGTCGTCCTACGGGAAGGAGCCGCCAGCACGGAAAACGGCATTCGCACCTTCGCGTTCGATCGTCTCGCTCCCCCCAAGGTCCCCAGTCGAATCCTGATAATGGATCAACTTCCCAATGGGCCCTCCGGCAAGGTGCAGCGACAAACCTTGGCGCAGCGCCTGGCCCATCTTTTCCGCGCCCGCCCGCTTCGTCCGCGCGACGGCATCGAAAGCCTCGTCGCCGACATCTGGACCGACGTCCTGGAGACGACCGAAGTCGGCGTGAACGACAATTTTTTCAGCTTGGGCGGTGATTCAGTTCGGGCCGCGCGGATCGTCTCGCGCCTCAACGATCTCTTCCAACTTGCCCTCCCCATGACGACCCTCTTCCGCCACCCCACGGTGGGCCAGTTCACCGACGAGCTGAAACGATTGGCCCACCCCACCCTGCTGGAGACCATCTCGGAAAATGTTCGCGATCTCGAAGCTCTTTCCCAACAGGACGTCCGGGATCTCCTGGCTTCGTCGCCCCGGCGCGAACGGGCCTAACCGACCGGATGCCGTCGGGGAGGCGCAGGGAGGCGGGAACACCGATCGATTCCGAGTCCGGAGGTCCACCGGCAGCGCATCCGGGAATTGGCGCTGCGCTTCTCCTTTCCCGGCCCGGCCGAGCTGCCCGCCCGGCTCGACGGCGTTCTCGGAATCGGGTTCACGGCCCCACCGCCGGGCTGGAGGCCATCGATGGGATTTCGCGAGCCTACCGATTGGAGTCGTACCATCTATTCCACGCCATGCGTGGCGCCTTCGAAGCCGAACTTGGTCACCACGGCGAGGCAATGCTCCTCTTCCGGAAGGCCGAAACGCTGGCAACGCTTCCTTCCGAGCGCTGCTTCCTCGCCCGCCGGATTCAGGAATGTGCGGCGAAGCAGATTCAATAAGCGGAATTGTCTGCGAATAGCAGAAAGGACACTATCCCTTCCGTGTTTACGCGGATCCAAACTCGGTCGTTCCGGTGCCTGAAATCAGTGGATCAGCGGCTCGGGCGGTTTCGGGCGCTTGTTGGCCCCAACGCGAGTGGCAAGACCACCTTTCTGGACGTGATCGGGTTCCTGGCGGACCTAATGAGGGCGCGCGGCGACGTCCTTGAGGCTGTCCGTCTAAGAACCAGCAACTTCAGCAACCTCGTCTGGATGGGGACTCCCGGGAGTTTTGACATTGCGGTGGAGGCGCATATTCCAAGCACGATTCTCGAAAAGCTTCCCGAGGAGCGTCAGGAACTCGTCGAGGTACGATATGAGCTTACGGTCGGATACGACCCGGATTTTGACGAGATTGGATTAGACCACGAAACCCTCTGGTTGAAGAACGCCCAGGAGGAAATTCCGCCCGTCCAGCGGGAGTTTTTCCCTGCGACAAAATCGGATACAGGCAATCTCAAGACGCGTCCCGGGAAGGGGAAGAGGTCTCTCTTGAGTAAGAAACCGGGCGGAAACGATAACTACTACCCAGAAGGTCGCGATTCCTACACTCCATCGTTCAAATTGGGACGTGGACGGGCGGCTTTGGCGAACATACCCGCAGATGAGGCTGCATTTCCCGTAAGCACCTGGTTCAGGGGCCTCCTGGAGACAGGGGTTCAGCCCTTCGTCCTCAATAGTCAGTTAATGCGGCAATCCAGCCCGCCTGGATTGGGTCGAAGATTTCAACCCAATGGCTCCAATCTTCCCTGGGTGGTGGCTGAGCTGCGGAAAGACGCGAAGCGATTCCAAAGTTGGCTGGAGCACGTGCGCACGGCCTTGCCTGACATTCGCGACATAGAATCGGTCGAGCGGGACGAGGATAAGCATCGCTACCTCGTGATTGTGTATGCCAACGGGGCCCGGGTGCCGTCCTGGCTCGCCTCAGATGGAACACTTCGGTTGCTTACTCTGACAATACCGGCGTATCTTCCTAACTTAGGCGGCACATTCCTGATTGAGGAACCCGAAAACGGAATTCATCCAAGCGCCATCGAATCCGTCATTCAGTCGCTTTCCTCGATCTACACCGGCCAAGTCCTAGTCGCCACACACAGCCCGATCGCATTGAACATGATTAATCCGTGCGATGTCCTTTGTTTCGCGAAAGACGAACAAGGAGCCACGGATATAGTCTCGGGTGACCAACACCCGGCACTCCAAGAGTGGCGAAAAGGAGAACCGGATTTGGGCGTTCTCTTTGCCACGGGAATCCTGAGCTGACCCGGGAGATGAACGATCTTTTCCTCTTGGTGGCGGACAAGAATGCAAGGTTTGCCATGGAAGGAGCGCTTCGACGCCCGAAAGCACTAGGAATCCATCCGATCACCTACCAGTTTCGGGTCCATTCAGGGCGAGATGGTGGAGCCAGGAAATCAGGCCCGGACATCCTTAGATTGGAGCGGAAGCGCTTCCGTCATGGCCTGCTGGTTCTAGACTTCGAAGGTAGCGGCACCTCCTGTTCCAGCGGCCTTGAGTTGGAGGAAGAACTTGACGACCGGGTTCTCTCTCTCTGGGGTCGCGGCGCGAAGGCGATCGTCATTGAGCCCGAGTTGGACGTCTGGATCTGGGGTTCGGATCACGCCATTGAGCAAGAGATTGGATGGCCACCAGGGTGCGGTATCCGGAATTGGATACGTCAACAGGGATTCGCAATTGCCACAAACAACAAACCCGTGCGGCCAAAAGAGGCATTGGAGGCGGCAATGCACCAGTGCGGACTGCCACGTTCATCGGCCACCTACCAACGGATTGCTGAGAGTATCAGCCTTCGTCGCTGCACGGACGACGCCTTCCTTCGACTAAGAACTACCCTCCAGACTTGGTTCCCCCAGCAAATTGCCACCAACCCGGGAACACCCGACTAGATACCGCTTTAACTCGGGTTCATTTCAAAGACCAACGAGTACCGGAATGGGTTACCACTCCCCCGACCTCAGATACTCGTCGATCGCTCGCGCGGCCTTACGGCCGGCGCCCATGGCCAGAATCACCGTCGCGCCACCCGACACAATGTCCCCTCCCGCGAACACACCCCGCTTGCTCGTCCTCAAACGCTCGGCATCCGCCACGATATAACCGTGGCGGGTGGTCGCCAGATCCGGGGTCGTCGACTGCACCAAGGGATTGCCGCGATTCCCGATCGCAATGATGGCCACGTGGATCGGCAGGAGGGTTTCCGAGCCCGGCACCGGCACCGGGCTGCGCCGACCCGACTTGTCTGGCTCACCCAGTTCCATCTGCTGAATCACGACGCCGGTCAGCCAACCCTTATCGTCCCCCTGGAATTCGACTGGGTTGGTCAGCATCCTGAACTGCACGCCTTCGTCGCGCGCGTGATGCGCCTCCTCGGCGCGTGCCGGCATTTCGGCCTCCGACCGCCGGTACAGAATGGTCGCAGTCCGAGCCCCCAGCCTCAGCGCCGTCCTTACTGCATCCATCGCGGTGTTTCCGCCGCCAAAGACTGCCACGTCCTTGCTACGGCAATCGTAGATCGGATTGTCGTACGCGGGGAACTCGTTGGCCTTCATCAGATTAACCCGCGTCAGGAACTCGTTGGCCGAGTAGACCCCGCACAAGTGCTCACCAGGGATGTTCAGGAACATCGGCAGCCCGGCGCCGGTCGCCACAAATACCGCGTCGTAGCCTTCCTCCCCCAACAGTTCGTCCACCGTCACCGTCCGGCCCACCACAACGTTGGTTCGGAAATCCACGCCCATCCGCCGCAGGTTCTCCACTTCCTCACCCACAATCTGCTTCGGCAGCCGGAACTCCGGAATGCCGTACATCAGGACGCCGCCGATCTCGTGGAGCGCCTCCAGAACGGTCACGTCATGTCCCTTCAACGTCAGGTCGCCCGCACAACTCAAACCCGCCGGCCCGCTGCCGATGATCGCCACCTTCTTCCCGGTCAGCGCCGCGCGTGCGGGCAGACCCACCTTGCCCACCTTCCGCTCGTAGTCGGCCACGAAACGTTCCAGATATCCGATCGCGACCGGTTCGCCACGGTTCCCGAGCACGCAGGCGCCCTCGCATTGCTTTTCCTGGGGACAGACACGCCCTGTCACCGCGGGCAGCACATTGTCTTCCCGGATCTTGGCCGCCGCTCCGAGGTAGTCCCCGGCCACCACCAGATCGATGAAGTCGCGGACCTTCACGCCCACCGGGCAGGCCGTGAAACAGTGCTGGCTCTTGCACGAGAGACAGCGAAGCGCTTCCTGCTGCGCGATCGCACCGTCGAGGCCGCGGTTCACTTCCAGAAAGTGATGCGCGCGATCCGTCGCCGGCTCTTCCGGCATCGACTGCCGGTGGATCTTCATCCGTTGCTTGAGGGGCAAGGGGTTGTTCATGGGGCTCGTTGGGGCTCGAGAAAAGAGTTCGTACAGGGGTCAAACCATCGAAGGTGCCAGTGGGATGGACAGCGCCACAGCGTTGGCGCGTACGGTGGAGACCCATCGTCGGTTCACGCTCCCCCCTTCCACACGCCGGCCAGTTCGGGAACGCGTTGAACAAACCGGCAATCCCCGCCACCGGCACACTCCGCCTTGGCCGGATTCGGATCGGAAACCGCCTTCGACGGCTTCTCCGCCGCCTCGAAGCGCTCCAACGCCGACCGTTCCATGTCCCGGTACATAGCGTTGCGTTGGGTCAGGATCTTGAAATCCACTTGGTGCGCGTCGAACTCCGGCCCGTCGACACACGCAAACTGGGGCTTCCCGCCAACGATCACCCGGCAACCGCCGCACATCCCGGTGCCGTCCACCATGATCGGGTTGAGGCTCACCACCGTCTTGATCCCGTGCGGCCGGGTCACTTCCGCCACCGCCCGCATCATCGGGATCGGTCCGATCGCCAACACCAGATCGATCCGGGTCCCGGCCGTGATCAATCCCGTCAGGACATCCGTCACGAAACCCTTCCGACCGTACGAACCATCGTCCGTCGCGATATGCAGTTCATCGCTGATCGCGCGAACTTCGTCCTCGAGGATCACGTAGGAACGGCTCCTGCCGCCGACAATGGAGATCACTCGGTTCCCCGCTTCCTTGAAAGCTTTTGCCGTGGGATAGGCAATGGCGGTTCCCAGCCCGCCCCCGATCACCACCACCGTCCCCACGGCTTCCACGTGCGACGGCAACCCCAAGGGCCCTACGATGTCGCAGATCGAATCCCCCGCCCCAAGCCCGTTCAGCATACGTGTCGTCTTGCCCACCCCCTGAACCACGAGGGTGACCGTGCCAGCCGTCGGATCGGAATCGGCAATCGTCAACGGTATCCGCTCGCCATGGTCATGCACCCGCAGGATCACGAACTGACCCGCCTTCCGTTTCCGGGCGATGCGAGACGCTTCGATTCTGAAGAGCTTCACTTCCGGCGCCACAAACCGAGCTTCCACGATGCGAAACATGCGTTGTGCCTCGGCTTGGCACTCCCGACGACAAGCGCTGAAGGCACCGGTAAGTTCTCCTAAGTCTGCGCCTTCCGTAAAGCCCCCTGGGGCCAATCCTTTGTCGCAGGTCAATGTTGCCGGATTGTCCACTGGGCGTCGAAAAGCCTCTGGCGCTTACGACTGTTTTCCGTCCAAGATTGACCCCGTCAGCGATCGGTCCGAGGGAATGCGCACCATCTACAACATCCTGTTCTCCATCGGGTTCCTGCTCTCGTTCCCGTATTATTTCTTCCGGCTTTGGCGTCGGGGAGGCTGGAGGGAGGGCGTGGGCGAACGCTTCGGCCGCTACTCCGCCCGAGTCAAGCAGGCCCTCACCAACCGACGCATCGTCTGGATCCACGCCGTCAGTGTCGGTGAAGTCAATCTGGCCACCCTCCTCGTACGGGCCCTCGAACCACGCCTGCCCACCTTCAAGTTCGTCGTCTCCACAACCACCACGACCGCCATGGCCGAGCTTCGCCGGAAATTGCCGCTCATCGTCGAGAAGGTCTACTTCCCTATCGACCGCCGACCCTGGGTTCGCCGCGCCTTCGGCATTCTCAATCCAGAGATCCTCATCCTCATCGAAGCTGAACTCTGGCCCAATGTGCTCTGGCAGGCCCGACGCCGCGGCGTCCCGGTCGTTCTCGCCAACGCTCGCATCTCGGACCGCTCCTTCCCGCGCTACCGCAAAGCCAGGTTCCTTTTCCGGGACTTGTTCCAGGGCCTCGACGCCGTCAGCGCCCAAAGCGAGCACGATCGCGATCGCCTCGTCCAACTCGGGTGCCGTCCGGAATCCGTCCACCCGGTCGGCAGCCTGAAGTTCGAACCCAGCCTCGCCGGCGATGGACGTCCCCTGGATGCGCCCAAACTCCTCCGCCAAGCCGGCATGCCCGAAAACGCCCGGGTGCTGCTCGGCGGGAGCACGCACGACGGTGAAGAGGTCGCTCTCGCCGAGATCTTCTCCAAACTCCGCAAAAAGCATCCCGATCTCTACCTGGTCCTGGTTCCCCGACACTTCGAACGCGCCCGCGCCATCGGCAGCCAACTCGCCCGCCGCAGCTTGCGCTATGTCTACCGCAGCGAAGTCAATTTCGCCGCCGAACCCGAACCCGGCAGCACCGAGTGCCTGCTGGTCAACAGCACCGGGGAACTCCGGTACTTCTACCCGCACGCTCACGTCGTCTTCATGGGCAAGAGTCTCCATGGCGTGGGAGGGCAAAACCCCATCGAGCCCGCCGCCGCCGGCCGCGCCATCGTCTTCGGACCGAACATGCAGAACTTCCCGGACATCGCCCCCCGCTTCCTCAAGGCGGATGCCGCGATCCAAATCCGGGACGCCGCCCAGCTTGAACGCACGTTGGACGCTCTTCTCAGCGATCCCGCCCGTTGCGAAACCCTCGGCCGCAACGCCCGTCAGGTCGTCGATTCCAGTCGCGGCGCACTCGATCGCAACGTCAGCATGATCCTGGACGTCCTCCAAGAACACGGCATCGCCTGAGAACTTGGCGTCGGCGATGGCCGGAGACGGAAGACAGAGGACTGACAACAGCCGCCGAATCCCGGACCATGCGCCTCAGCCCACTACCTACTACCCACTACCCACTACCCACGGCCCACGGCCTACTGATCACTAACCACTGCTCACCCCATTCCATGCCCCGCAAATCCCCACCCTCCGCATCGTTGGAACGTTGTTGGTCCGCGCCCGTCGTCGACGGCGCAGAACGTGCCGCAAGCCGCGCCATGCTCCACGCGGTCGGATTCGAACGTTCCGACTTCCGCAAATCCCAGGTCGGCGTCTGCTCCACCTGGAGCCAGGTGACCCCCTGCAACATTCACATCGACCAACTGGCGGTCCATGTGGCCACCGGCATCAACGCCGGAGGCGGCAAGGCGGTCGTGTTCAACACGATCACCATCTCGGACGGCATCTCCATGGGGACCGAGGGTATGAAGTACTCCCTGGTTTCGCGCGAAGTCATCGCCGATTCGATCGAGACGGTGGTGGGCTGTCAGGGCTTTGACGGCGTCGTCGCCATCGGCGGTTGCGACAAGAACATGCCCGGTTGCCTGATCGCGATGGCCCGCCTCAACCGTCCGGCGGTTTTCGTTTATGGCGGTACCATTCTTCCCGGCGATTTTGAAGGACGCCCGGTGGACATCGTCTCGTGCTTCGAAGCAGTCGGTCAACACGCGGCGGGGAAGTTTAGCGATGATCAACTCGCCGCCCTTGAAGCCGTGGCCATCCCGGGACCGGGCGCCTGCGGGGGCATGTACACCGCCAACACCATGGCCAGCGCCATTGAGGCCCTCGGCATGAGCCTCCCGAACAGCTCCGCCCAATCCGCCGTCGGCGACGACAAGACTTCCGACTGCGAACGGGCCGGGGCCGCCGTGCTGAATCTTATCCGGAAAGGAATCCGTCCCAGCGACATCCTGACCCGCAAAGCGTTCGACAACGCCATCACCCTGGTCATGGCGCTTGGCGGTTCGACCAATGCCGTGCTTCACCTGATCGCCATGGCCCACGCCGCCGGCGTGCGCCTGTCGCTGGATGACTTCACCCGGATCGCCAAACGAACCCCCGTCCTGGCCGATCTCAAACCCAGCGGGAAATATGTCATGGCCGAATTGGTCCGCATTGGCGGAACCGTTCCCCTGATGAAACAACTGCTCGACCGGGGACTCTTCCGAGGCGATTGCCTGACCGTGACCGGCCGCACCATGGCCGAGAATCTCGAGAACGCCCCTTCCTACCCTGCCGGCCAGGACGTCATCCGTGGCTGGGACAATCCAATCAAGAAAACCGGTCACCTGGTTGTTCTGCGCGGCAATCTCGCGCCGGAGGGAGCTGTGGCCAAGATCAGCGGCAAGGAGGGCCTGCGGTTCGAGGGCCGCGCCATCTGCTTCGATAGCGAAGAAAAGGCCCTCAAGGCCATTCTCGACGGCAAGGTCAAGAAGGGCCACGTGGTCGTCATCCGTTACGAAGGTCCCCGAGGCGGCCCAGGCATGCGCGAGATGTTGTCCCCCACTGGCGCCATCATGGGCAAGGGCCTGGGGAACGACGTCGCTCTCATCACCGACGGCCGGTTCAGCGGCGGTTCCCACGGTTTCGTCATCGGACACGTCACCCCGGAAGCCTTCGACGGCGGACCCATCGCCGCGGTGCGCAACGGCGACCCCATCGTCATCGACGCCGCCACCAGCACCGTCACGCTCGGCATCCCCGCCAAGGAACTCAAAGCACGCCTGAAAGCCTGGAAAAAGCCCCGTCCGCGCTACACCCGCGGCGTGCTCGCCAAATACGCCGCCACGGTTACCTCCGCGTCCGACGGCGCCGTCACCGATCGCGATCTGTAAGCGCCCACTTGCCACCCTCACAGGTGGCCGGCGGTCTTCAGTTCTTCCAGATCGGCGCGCAGCATTCCCTGCATCGCCTGGGTGTAAATCCGGGCGATGGCTCCCTGATTCTGCATTTCAACGAGTTTTTGCAGATCGCTCGTGCGGGCATTCCAGGTCGTGCCGTCCGTGACCAACAGCAGCATCGTGTCGTGCCGTTTCTCGTGAACAATCCGTCCGACGTCACCGAGAATGTCGGTCTGCTTGCTCCCCGTGGCGCCATAGGCCTTCACCTCGATGAGAATCTGGGGATCCAGGGCTGAGGGAATCGCAAAGTCCGCCTTCTCGGTACTCACCCCACCCTTCCCGACAAAACGACACCGCGCCTGGTAGGCATCGCCAAACACGGCGCGCACCACGCACTCCACGAAATCTTCCAGCGCCCGGCCCCGACGCTGACCCTTGATCGCACTACCACGACCGGACTTGAGCCGCTCCACCAGAACGGATCGCCAGGTGACTGGCCGGCGGATCACCCGCTCAAATGCTTCGAAGGCATTGAACCCTTCCAGAACGCTTTCCCATTTCGCCGGAGATTCCTTCAAATCCCGCCAGGTCAGCCCGCATCGCCCCAGTTCCGGACCGATTCGCTCGCTGAATTCGTCTTTGGAAAGGTCCAACGCCAGGCGCAGCACCGTCTTCGCCACCTCCGGGTTCTGCCGAAAATGGGTGATCAACGCGGAGCGTACCAGGGCCGGATCGTCTGGGATGAACTCCAACACACCCATCACCGCCCGTGAGTGGTCGTCTTCCCAGGTCGTCTCGACCGTGGACAGAACCGCCACCAATTCCTCCAGGTTTTGTCGGGACCGCTTCATGACTTACTGCCCCAGGATCAAATACTCCGTGACCTCGTTGCGCTTCGCAGCGGCGTGGGTGCCAAAGTGGTAGCGATGCGGACGTTCCAACACCGAAACGCACCGCTTCACCCGCTTCATCAGGCGGACCAGTTCCTCGAGATCCGGGTAGCCGTTCGAGGAATACGACAACACCAGAACACTCTTCTCAAAGCGCTCGAACATCCGCGTGAACGCGTCCACCGCCGTCTTCCGATACGCGAAGGGTGTGAACGGTTTCCGAATCTTTTTGACCCGGGTATCCTCCAGAATCTCCAACCCCTTCCAATAGCAGCTCAACCCTTCCAGAAAGTGGTAGCGCTTGACGTAACAGTTGTCGTCGGACCTCGGCACATACGGGGGATCCAGGTACACCAGATCGTGGTTGGCCGGATCGATGTCGAAGACATCCCCACGCAAGGCCTTGTTATCCTGGCCATTGTCGAACACCGCCGCGTTGAAGATCTGGATCCCTTCCAGAAAATGTTCCTCCAGCGAAAGCCTGAGATCGCGGCGCGAATCCTTGTAACGCTCCGGATCGCCAGCCACCGTGAAAACACCGCGGGGTTGCCGTTTCGCACACGCCCGGATCAGGGAGGACAACGCCAGGGCGCGCTTAAGGGGACTTCGAAGCGCCGCCAGATTGCCCCAGACCCGGTCCAGAAACGCCAGATCGTCCTCGGTGAAGAAGATCCCCGCGAAGGTGTCACGAATGAACGTCGCCCCCCCGGGCACCCTAGCGCGTAGCCGTTCGACCTCGGCCGCCGAAAGCTCCATCGAACCATTCGCCACCAACGCCTGCGCCAGGGTATGGCTAAAGTTCAGACTGTCGTTGGCTGTCACCCGCTTCCCTGCGGCCTTGAAGAGGTAGGAAACCACCGAGGACCCCGAGAACGCGTCCAACACCGACCCAAACTCGATCTCGGCCGTCGCTTCATGAATCCAGCCCAGCAACCGGAACTTGCTCCCCATGTACCGCATACGCGGAAACAATTGGAGCGTCTGCGCCACGGGTTCGGGCTCATCGCCGCCGCTCATTCTACGCGGGCGCCGTGCTGATTTCTTGGAGTTTTCCTGGGAAACGATCATTTCAGGGGCGTCACGCTTCCGTCTCGCCGCGGAGATACCGATTGTAAAGGTCCTCGTAGCCACGAAATGCCGTCCAAAGGACCTCATCCGGGACGCGTCCGAGCTTTTTACAGAGGGAGAGGTAGTCGGTAAGTCCTGCGACGGGAATCGCCGCGGCCCCAGGAGGCAAATTCTTCATCGTGGGCAGGAGGACATGAAGGGCCTCTTCCACTGATTCCAGAGCCTTTTTATAGTCCCCCAGAATCTCAAGAACCCGAACGCGCCCCAGCAAAGACTCCGCAAGTTCGGGAAGGGCAGGATCCCCACCCTTTTCCCTGCGATCTACGGGACTTAGGCTGCTCTCCATAGTCGCCCTAGTCTTATGAGCCGTCGCCTCCGCAAGAGCCCATCGCCCCTGCCGACGATGCCCGCCGGACGCACGAAGGAGCGGTTCAACGAGGTGCTGCGGGTCTGCAGCACCGCCACGCAGCTTACGAGCCTGCGCCATTGCAAAGTCCGGGTCAGAGGCTTCATCCGAATCCCACGAATTTACTGCCCAACCGAGCGATTCGTTGGTCTCCACGCCTTCGACCTCACGGGCAACCACCGTCACCACAGTCGTTCGGATGGACCTAAGATCCATAGCGCTCCCACAGTCCTGTTTTCATCAACACGCATCGCCATGACGTCTTCGGGAAGAGACCGAAGTTCTGCGTCATTTTCCGGTCGAAGCACGATAGACTTGGCTGGTATCGCTTAGAAGTCTTCACTTGAAACCGCATCCCCGGACGGGCACCTGAACCGTTTCGAAGCTCCAGGCTTTCCAGGTGGAGCCTGATTGAGATCTGATACCGAGAACGTTCCATGCACCCGCCAGCCACCCGCTCCACCCGCTCCATCGCTTCCCGAAGTACCTTGGGAGTAGCACTCGTTCTAATGCTCTTCTTCATCTCCCATTTCCGGGAGACCTGCGCCGCGGAAGCCCAATCCACACCATTCACCCCGCTCGCCTCCGCCCGCCGGATCGTCGTTCTTGGTGACAGCATCACCTACGGCGGCGAATACGTGGAGTTCTTCGAGACCTGGCTCCGACTGTCCGCTCCCACGTCCACCGTCGAGGTGCTCAACCTGGGGCTGCCCAGTGAAACGGTTTCCGGCCTCTCCGAGGATGGCCACGCCGGCGGCTCCTTTCCTCGACCCGACCTCCATGAACGGCTTGAACGGGTGCTCGAACGTACCCGACCGGACGTCGTCCTCGCCTGCTACGGCATGAACGACGGCATTTATTTTCCCTACGATGACTCCCGCGCCGCCCGGTTCCAGGACGGCATGCGAAAGCTCCGCGAACGCGTTCTCGCCCGGGGCGCCCGAATCCTCCACCTATCGTCCGCTCCCTTCGACCCCATGCCCCTCGGCGGTCGCACCCTGCCCGCCGGCCGAACCGCCTACCCGCAGCCCTTCGAAGGGTATGACGACGTGCTCACCCGCTACTCCGAATGGTTGGTCGCCCAGCGTGCCAACGGTTGGGAGGTCATCGATGTCCACGGTCCCATGCTCCGGTTCCTCGCTGAACGACGCCGCACCGACCCCAAGTTTCACCTCGCCGGCGACGGCGTGCATCCCAGCGGCCTTGGGCACTGGCTGATCGCCCGCGAACTCCTGCGCCATCTGGGCGCGACGGACGACGTCGTGAACGCCGCCGATCCTGACGCCTGGTTGCGCGCGACCCCGAAAGGGCCCGAGGTGCTCCAACTCGTCCAACGCCGGCAACGCCTTCTGAAAGACGCATGGCTCACCCACACCGGCCATCGCCGTCCTGGCATGAGCGCCGGCAAGCCGTTGCCCGATGCCCAACGCGAAGCCGCCGAAATCGATCTCCAGCTTCGAAAGACCCTCGGCGTTTCTGCCGCCCTTCCTACCCTTCCCGGCAAGCGCTCCGAGTGGTTCGACTTCCTCCGCTTCGACTTCGAGGTGGCCGGAAAGCCCGTGATGGTGATCGCGCCGCAGCTCGAGGCACCCGGCAAACCCTGGGTCTGGCATGGCGAATTCTTCGGCCACAAACCCAACCCCGATCTCGCTCTGCTCGGCCGCGGTTTCCATGTCGTTTACGCCAGCGTCCCGGATCATCTCGGAGGTCCGGAAGCCGTCGTCCATTGGAATGCGGTCTACCAGGAACTCACCTCCCGGTTCGGCTTCAGCACCAAACCTGGCCTCGTCGGCCTGAGCCGCGGCGGCCTCTACTGTTACAACTGGGCCACTGCGAACCCCGACAAGATCGCCTGCATTTATGGCGATGCGCCGGTCTGCGACTTCAAGAGCTGGCCGGGTGGCAAGGGCAAAGGCCCCGGAAGCGCCCGCGACTGGCAACTCGTTCTCCAACGGTACGGCTTCAAAGACGAAGCGGAAGCGCTCGCCTACCCGGGCAACCCCATCGATCAACTTGCCCCCCTCGCCGCCGCTCACGTTCCACTGCTTCACGTGTTCGGCGACGCCGATGAAGTCGTGCCCTGGGACGAAAACACCGGTGTCATCGCCGAGCGGTACGGCAAGTTGAACGGCCCTATCACCCTCATCCGCAAACCCGGGGTCAAACACCACCCCCACGGCCTCGATGATTCCACGCCAATCGTCGAGTTCCTTTGGAGGCATGCGGCCAATGACACCGCCAAAGCCTGGCTGGAACGTCGTGGGGGCGGACCCGCGGATGCCGCGGGTCGCCCACGGATCCGAAAACTGGGCACCGTCGACGTGGATCTCGTCGAAACCACCCCGGTCGTCTTCGGCGGCAAGCTCTACCGCTTCGAGTGGGTGCGCGACAGCTATTGGAACAACACGCGCCAGACGAACTATTTCCGGTTCATCAACATCGCCACAGGCGCAGCTGGACCGGCATTCGCCGACGGACATGAATTCGGCAGCGCCTTCGTCCAGGACGGAATCATGATTGTCTCCGGCACGCAGGGTCGCGACAGCGTGAATCTTTTTGTCTCGAAGAACCTGCTCGACTGGGAAAAGCGTCCCGTGATGGCTCCGGGACGCTACGGGATCTTCAACACCTCCTTGTGCAAAACCGGCTCCGACTTCGTGCTGATGTTCGAAATCGACAAGCCCGCCGAGGAAGCGGGTGCCGCGTTCACCGCCCGCTTCATTCGGTCACCGGATCTGAAGACTTGGACCCTCACGCCACCCGAGTGTCAGTACGCCAAAGACCGCTACACCGCGCCCCATTGCCTTCGTTGGCTCGATGGCTGGTTCTACGACTTCTATCTCGAAGCCCATCAAGGCTACGAGATGCGCGTCGTGCGTTCCCGGGACCTCGCCCAATGGGACCCCAGCCCGCTCAATCCCGTTCTCCGTGCTTCTCCCGAGGACAAACGCCTGTTGGGAACCCGGTTCACCGACGCTCAACGCCACCGGATCGCCAATGCCGCCGACCTCAACAATTCCGACCTCGACTTCTGTGACTGGCAGGGGCGCGTGGTCATCACCTACTCCTGGGGCAATCAACTCGGAATCGAACACCTCGCCGAGGCTGTCTATGACGGCACCGAGGCCCAGTTCCTCAAGGGCTGGTTTCCGCAGCCTTGACCCCGTGCAACGTGAACCTGCCATGAGTCGGTTCGTTCTGCAGGCTTGCCGACGACCTCGAGGATGGGTCGGGTTCCTCATCGCCCTCCTGGTTGCGCCTTGCGAGTTTTCAGCCGCCCCCGAGGCCGCCCCAAAACGTTCTGCCCCCTCCAAGCAGCCCAAAACCTGGGTGACCTTCGAGAATTGCACCTACGTCGAGAATCCGAGCAATGACGGCGACAGCTTCCAGGTGCGGCACGGCAAGAAAACCATGCACGTCAGGCTCTATTTCGTGGATGCGCCGGAAACCAACCGGACCGACCCCGAGCGGGTGGTTGAACAGAGCCAGTATTTTGGAATCACACCCGAAGCCACGTTCCAGGCCGGCAAGCAGGCCGCCGAGTTCACCCGTCAGGCACTGGCCAAACCATTCTCTGTCCACACCCGATGGACTGTGGCGGGCGGACGAAGCCGACAACCCCGGTACTATTCGATCGTCGCGACGGGAAGCCGTGATCTGGCTGAACGGCTTGTGGAACAAGGGCTGGCCCGAACCAAGGGCGCGGTTGCCCCGACTCCCAGCGGCGAGCCTTCTAAATCGGTCGTCGCACGGCTGAAAGGCCTTGAATCCGAGGCCCGTAAACTCCGAGTCGGGGCTTGGGCCTCGTCAATTGCCACGAACTTCAGGCGGCAGGTCGACATCGACCCGTTGGCCCTTGAATAGCTCCAGAGCTTCCTTGATCAGCGGGTCATTCTTGAACTCGGCATCGCTGATCTTCAACGGCACCACCTTCTCCGGTTTCGCTCGCGCTGCCGCTGCTGCTGCTGCCGCCGATGACGCTCCCGCAGCCGGCGCCCCGGTGGCACGCACGCCGCCTACGCCTGCAGGACTGGCCGTCGAACCCGGGCCAACAGCCGGCGCCGCACCCGGGGCATCAGCGATCCGGACGAACTTGACCGTCCCGGAGCGCCCCAATTCGGCCAGCTTCGCCTCCACCGTCTTCCGAGTTCGATCCGACTCCGCCATGACCCGCTGCCCTTCCAGGGATGCCGGGTAACCGACGGTGAGAATTCCCTTTTCCCAGCTCACCGGCGTGCCCGCCTGAAGTGCGGATCGGATCATCGGCCCGGCCGATGACACCACTTGCGACCAAAGTTCGGCTGGGTCCGCGGGTCCGGAAGCCACTTCCGGCGGTCGGGCTGGCGGTGCAGGGGTCACAGCAGGGGCGGGCGGAAGCGTGGATACCGGTGCGAATGCCGGAGTCTGAATCACGGGGGCGGGGGCGACCGGTGGCGCCGGCGGGCGGGCAGCGGGGATGGGTGCCGCAGGGGCCACTCCGGACGCTTCGCCCGCCCGGGCGGCGGACGGAAGCGCACCGCCACCCCCCGTCTCCTGGCGGAGCTGCCCCAACTGCTTCAACACCGCGTCGAGGCTCACGGCACTCCGGGCCTGCATGGCTTTCATGAGGGTCACCTCGAGGAAGATCTTGCGCGCCGCGGCATCCCGCATCCGCCCCTCGGCCATGGTCAGCACTTCGAGCACACGGCCAACCGCTTCCGCCGATGCCAAACCCGCCTGGGTCTGAAGTTCCGCACCTTCGGCCTCAGAAACCTCCAAAAGGTTCAAATCCCCACCGGTCACCTGGAAAACGAGGAGGTTGCGAAAGTGGTGCAGCAGATCATTCAACAGCCGCCCCAGATCCTTGCCATTCCGCACCAACCCATCCAACTCGCGCAAGACCGTCGACGCCTCGTTGGCCAGCATCGCCCGACTGAGCGACAGCAGTTGTGCCCGGGCGGCCAACCCGAACATCGACAACACATCCGCCTCCTCGATCCGCTCGCCACAAAAACTGATCAACTGGTCCAGCGTGCTCTCCGCATCCCGCATCCCACCATCCGCTCCGCGCGCAATCCCGTGCAACGCCGCGTCCCCAATCGCTACGCCCTCTTGTGTCGCGATCATCGACAAATGCCGCACAATTAAAGCCGTCGGAATGCGCCGTAAATCGAAGCGTTGGCAACGGGAAAGGATGGTCGGCAAGACCTTCTCCGGGTCGGTCGTCGCGAACAGGAACTTCACGTGCGCCGGTGGCTCCTCCAGCGTCTTCAACAGCGCGTTGAAGGCCGCCGTCGACAGCATGTGAACCTCGTCGATGATGTAGATCTTGAACTTCGACGACGCCGGGGCGAAACGCGCGGTGTCCCGCAGTTCACGCACCTGCTCGACGCCGTTGTTGCTTGCGCCGTCGATTTCCAGGACGTCCAGGGATCGCCCTTCAGCAATTTCGCGACACCGAGGGTCGGTGTCGTCGAAGTCCGCCTTCGGCCCGCCCGTGCAGTTCAGCGCCTTCGCGAAAATCCGCGCCACCGTCGTCTTGCCCGTTCCTCGCGGCCCACAAAACAGATAGGCGTGCGCGATTCGACCCGACCGTATCGCGTTGGACAACGTTTGGGTGACGTGTTCCTGCCCCACGACGTCTTCGAAACGTTGCGGCCGGTATTTGCGCGCGATGACCTGATAGCTCATCGGATGGAATTGGCGAAAAGGGGTGAATCGGTGGCGAAACCGAGGTCGGTTGGCGACGAATCAAGGTTGGGTCTCGGGACCCGCATTCCGCACCCCGCCGCCTTCCGTGGCAAGGCCGCGATCACACGCAGTTGCGAAAAAAGTGCCAGGGACACCACGGCAGATGAAGAGCATACTACCGTTGCTGCCTTCCGGCCCTGGCGGGGTTCGCAAGTCCGCATTCCATGGGCCCTGGCGACGCCATTCAACGGGGCCCCATCACCCACCGGCAAGCCCTTTCCCACACGACCTTCAGTCCACGAAGACCGCCTCGTTCGACATCAAAAGCACTTGGGCGTACCGCTCCCACCCCGACAACATCCCGCCTCCACCGGTATTTCCGGGCGTCGACACCTCCGTCCGCGCCAGGAATTGCGACGCCCAGTCCAGTTCGTCGGGCACAGGCGATCGTTGCAAAATGACCGCATATAACCGCTTGACCCGAGCCTCGGCGTCCGGAGCTTCTGCCACGTCCGGTCGTCGCATGACCTGCCTCGCCTGATCCAAGGCGAACGGACTGTTCATCAGGAACAGCGCCTGCTGCGGCACCGTCGTCTGGAACCGTTGCGCACTCGACGTGTCCGGACTGGCAAAATCAAAGGTCCGGAACACTCCGGGAAGGTTCTGGCGCTCCACAAAGCCGTACACAGTCCGACGTATCGCGTAGTTTGCCGTGGTGATCTCCACGCCGTGTCCTCCCATGGAAAGATCCAGCCGCCCTGCCGCACCGAGCAGCATGTCTCGCATCGCCTCGAAATCGAGTCGTCGCCGGGTCTGACGGCTCACCAGCCGGTTTTCGGGGTCTGCTTCCATAGTCGCCGGATCCACGGTGCTCGACTGTTGCCAGGCCGCCGAAAGCAGAAGCTGCCGGTGCAATCGCTTGAACGACCACCCTTCCGCCACAAAGCGCGCCGCCAACCAGTCCAACAACTCCGGGTTCGTCGGCGGTTCCGCCCGCATTCCAAAGTCCGCCGGCGTCCTCACCAACGCCTCCCCGAAATGCTGCAACCACACTCGATTCACCGCCACCCGCGCGGTGAGCGGATTGTTTGGGCTGGCGATGGCTTCCGCCAGTTCCAGACGGCCGCTACCTTTCTGAAACGGTTTTCGATCCGGCCCCGCCAACAACCCCAAGAACTGGCGCGGTACCTTGTCGCCGCGATTCCCCGGATTGCCCCGCTTGAAGATGTCCGGTTGCACCGGTGAATCGTTGTCTTCCAGGACCATCCCCCTCGGCGGCGCTCCAGGATGGGTCGCTTGAAGTTCTTCCACCGCCCGCTGGAGCGCCCGCTTCTTTTGCGCCTCCGGAACATTGAACAGGGCATGCAGTTCCCGGCCTTCCAACGCGATCGGCGTGCCCGATGCCACCCAAAAAGCCGCTACCTCGGGATCCTCGCCGGCACCAAAGACGCGGTTGTACTGATCTGCAACGTCCTTCAGCGAAACCAGAACCGCTCCCTCCAGGACACCCGCAAGGGCCGGATTCCACCGGGGGACCGCATTCGCACCCCCCTGGGCGGTCACGGTCTTGGCCGCCTCCACGAACCCTTCGGGCGCCAGCGCCGCATACTCAATCCAGGGTTGAAACAGCGCGTTCGTCTCCTTCTTCCAGCCATCCAACGCCGCGATCCAACGGTTCACCACCGTTGGGCTCAGTTGACGGCCGCGGGCTAGTTCCTCGCGCTTGCCCCCACTTTCCAGTTTCGAGGCGTCGTGCGCCGCCAACAGATAGTCGCCCACCGTCTCCCGCAATTTTTTCCTATGTTCACCCTCCTTCTTCGCGACGAATTCATCCCGTGCCCGCTCCCGCTGGGTCAATTCCACCCGAAAACTTTCGTACCGTACCGGATCCGGGATGGTGCCCAGCAGCGGCTTTTCCGACGGCTCCCGTGACGATGCAAAAACCCCGTACAGCGAATAGTAGTCCGCGATCGGTATCGGATCGAATTTGTGGTCATGACACCGCGCACAGGCCACGGTCAGGCCCATCGTCCCGCGCGTTAGCACGTCGATTCGATCATCGATGATGTCGTGCTGGTTGTTCAAAAAACGTCGCCCCAGCGTCAGAAATCCCATCGCCGCCAACACCGATTTGTCGTCCCCCGACACCACTTGGTCCGCGGCAATCTGCTCCACCAGAAAACGGTCGTACGGCTTGTCCTCGTTGAACGCACGGATCACGTAGTCCCGGTAGGTGTAGGCATAGGCGTATCGCCGCTCTTCCTCGAAGACATACCCCTTGGTGTCGGCGTACCGAGCAATGTCCAACCAGTGCCGACCCCATCGTTCCCCGTAGCGCGGCGACGCCAGCAACCGATCCACCACGCGACTGAACGCCTCCGAGGACTCATCCGTCTCGAATGCCGTCACTTCGTCCTGGGTCGGCGGCAACCCGGTCAGTACAAAACTCGCCCGGCGAATCAGGCTTCTCCGGTCCGCCTGCGGCGCTGGTTTCAATCCGCGAGCCTCCAATCCGGCGAGAACGAAGCGATCCACCGCCGTCTTGACCCAGGCGGTGTCTCGGACCGCAGGCAAGGCTGGTTCTTTGACCCGCTGGAACGACCAGTGTCGTTTTGCCGATTCGGCGGGGTTCGCCAACGCCAACTTGCCGGTCCGCGGATCGGGCGCGCCCATTTTCACCCAGGTCGCCAGTGCCTCGATCTGCTCGTCGGAAAGTTTGTTCTTCGGCGGCATCGCCAGTTCCGGATCGGTGTGTCGGATCGCACGGATCAAGGGACTGTCGCCGGGATTCCCGGGAAGCACCGACGGCTTGCCGCTGGTTCCGCCCCGCTCCCAACCCGCCTTGGTGTCCACCACGAAATCGCCCCGGATCTTCTCTGCGGAGGCGCTATGGCAGGAGTAGCAATGATCCACCAGAACGGGTCGGACGTGCTTCTCGAAGAACTCGATACCCTCAGGGGAGGCGGCCTCCAATGGTGCCTGGGTCGACCCGACGTCGGAGGTCCAACCCGCCCATCCGGCCGTCAGAATCACCGCCATGACCGCCCAGGACGCCACCGCGCGTTGAGTGCCTTGCCACATCCATCCCCGTTATGCCTCAGCCCACCCCCTCAAGCAATGCACGGCTTAGTAATCGATGGACCCCGTGCATTCGACGCCTCGGCATTCTGGCATTGGGTTCGTTCCACGGGCTGGAAGCCGGAGAGCCGGCGTTTTGTAGAACCCGCACCAACGCCTGCCCTCCTGCGCTCCATCGCCTTCAGCGCCGCCAGAGTTGTGTTTCCACGCCTCGCGACTAGCTTCCTCGCTCGTTCGCACCACGACCGTATGCGCCCCGTCGACGTCCAGATCATCGGCACCGAACTCGCCCTCCGCTGGGATGATGGCTCCGAGAGTTTCATCCCCCTGGTCACCCTGCGCCGTCATTGCCCCTGTGCCGGTTGCGCCGGCGAGACCGATGTCATGGGAAACCTGCACAAAGGACCGGACCGTCCGCTGACCACCCGCTCGTCGCAGCTGCTCCGCCTGGAACCGATCGGTTCCTACGCCCTCCAGCCCGTCTGGGCCGACGGCCACACCACCGGCCTCTACACCTTCGAGCACCTGCGTCGACTCGGGGCCATGACTGGCTGACGACAGCCTCGATCCTTCCTCCACTTCGAGAGTCGACCTCCCCTCGTTTTCCATCGAACCTTCGCTTCAGCCCGTATGTCCCGAAGACTCTTCACTACCGTCACCGCCCTGCTCGCGGCGTCACTCCTTCCGTTGTCAGCCGCCGACAAGCTTTACGCCGGCAAACCCCTCCGCCTGCTGCTCATCACCGGGGGTTGCTGCCACAATTACGCCTTCCAATCGCAGGCGATGCAGCAGGGAGTCAGCGCTCGGGTGGATTCCGAGTGGAAGATCGTCAACGAAGGCGGCACCGGAACACGCGGCCAGATCGCGCTCTACGACCAACCCGACTGGGCCAAGCCCTTCGACGTCGTGGTCCACAACGAGTGCTTTGCCGACACCAAGGATCCGGAATATGTCGGGAAGATCGTCGCCGCACATCGGGCCGGCACGCCTGCCGTCGTCGTCCATTGCGCGATGCACACCTACCGGGCTGCAGCGGTCGATGATTGGCGCGAATTCCTGGGGGTCACATCACTCCATCACGAGCACCAGAGCCGGTATCCCGTGCAAGTGATCGCGCCGGATCATGCCGCGCTGCGGGGCTTCACCGCGACGTGGACGACCCCGATGGACGAGTTGTACGTCATCAAGAAGCTCTGGCCTGGCGCGAAGGCCCTCGCCACCTCGGTGAGCGAGAAGACGGGTGAATCGCAGCCCGTGGTCTGGGTCAACGACTACCACGGCACCCGCATCTTTGGCACAACCTACGGCCACTCCGACGACACCTTCCGTGATCCGATCTTCATCGACCTCCTGGCTCGCGGCATAGCCTGGTCTGCAGGGAAGCTCAAGTAACGGGCACCCGTTCAACCGGGCGGCCAAGCCATCGAGCGGCCGCCCAACAGATGGACGTGCAAATGGGGGACACTTTCCCCGCCATCAGGCCCATTGTTGATCACCAACCGGTAACCCGTCCGATCCAGTCCAAGCTGGCGTGCCACATCGGCGGCTTTGAGAAGCAGGTGACCAAGAAGCGCCTGATCGTCCGCACCAGCTTCGGCCACGCGAGGGATGGGTTTCTTGGGAACCACGAGCACATGCACGGGCGCCTGCGGGTGGATGTCACGGAACGCCAAGACGCGGTCGTCTTCGAAGATGATGTCCGCCGGAATCTGATGGGCCGCGATCTTCTCGAAAAGAGTCATAAAGGGAGGAGTCGAATTCCAACGCGACAGCCGACGACAACCGCGGAGGTGGGTTCAATCGACGAGCAGGGAGCATTCCCTCTTTGGGCGTTCAACTCCCCAACAGTCCCGGAGAAATCCGACGATTTCCTCGCTGACCTGGACGCTTCGAGGGCACCATTTTCGGGTACGGGCCAGACGCTTGGCACAACGACGCAGCCCGTTGAACCGGACCACCTTGGGTTCAGCCGCCAACAACGACTTCAGCTCGGTGCGCAATCGCGGGTAGAATCCGAGTTCGAGTCCATCCCCGAGCGATTCAGCGATGGCGCCCAGATCACACTCGGCTGTAGGGCTGTCGTCATCCGATGCCAGGGCATCCGTAATGGCCGAGCCCGTATCGGGGGCCGGGGAGATGGTGCCGCCGGCAATCTGGTAGCCGAGACCGGCAAGCACATGTTCCAGGGCTTCCGTGAATTCGACCAGGGTCACCGTGTCACGCCCTAGGTCGTCGCGGAAGTAATGCAAGACGGCGGCGGCGGCCTCGCGGATCACCTCCGGATTAAGGTCTTCCAGCGACTCCGCCAGGACCTCAATGGTGAGCTTTTCCACGGAGCACGGGATTTTGTCGCCGCCGGACACTTCAAATACCAGGCAGTCGGAGCGTAGCTGAATCATGGCGTTGCTGCTCGAGCTTGGTTACGACCTCCACAAATTCGTCGGCCTCCTCGAACCGACGATAAACGCTGGCGTATCGGACGTAGGCCACCTTGTCGATGGTGCGGAGTGCGTACATCACCCGCTCCCCGATCGCCATCACTGGCACTTCCCTATCAAATTCATTCGCAAGTTCTTCGGTGATCCGTTCCGCCAAATCATTGATCAACTCCAAACCCACGGGGCGCTTCTCGCAGGCCTTGAGCAGTCCACCGAGCAGTTTTTCCCGGGAAAAAACCTCCCGCCGTCCGTCCCGCTTCACCACAACCAATTCGCTGCGCTCGATCTGCTCGTAAGTCGTGTACCGGTGCCCGCAGTTCAGACAGACGCGTCGACGACGAATCGCTCGCCCTTCCCGTGAACTGCGGGAGTCGATCACTTTGTCATCAGGACCACCACACTTGGGACACCGCATAGTGCTCGGCTGCAACTACAGCAGCTTGAGGCTGCCGTGGGGTTAACACACAGCCGCTGGTGGAGTCAAGGGACCCACCTCGAAACTTAGCCCCATCCGGTGTTGGGCAGGCCCGTTACGCCGCGCCGCGTCCACTTGGCGTGATACCCAAACGAATCGGGCCAGTTCAATCACCACCGAAGAGGTTGTTGAGCCGGTCCCGCGCCGCGGCTTCGCGCGCGTTGACTGCGCCGGGCTGCCAGTCACGCACGACGAACTCGAAATATTCACAGAAGTTTGCCACCCCTTTCTCGGCCACCGGCTCGGCCCGGCGTTCCCGACACTGGTGCGCCACCGCGAGGTCAAAATGCACGCAATTGAGACAAACCTTCAGGTCACCACGGCAGCGTTCACACGTTTCGCTTCGTCCGGGTGTTCCGCTGAGCAGGTAGGGTGTCCCGCAGTGGTGGCAGTGTCGATTCGCCATGCCCGAAGCATCACGAGCCACGGCACTCGCGTGCAACCGAAACGAAAGCCGGCGCCCTCGGAATTCGCATTGCGCACCGCCGCCAACCCGCTTTGCATGAGGTCCATGCAACGCGGCAATCCCATCCTCGCGGGCTTCGTCCTGGCCTGCCTCGCTTTCGCCCCGCTCCCGTCCGCATCGGCCGCCGATGCCACCAACGCACCCACCCAGGGTAAGGAGCGTGTCCTGTTTGACGGAAAATCCCTACAAGGATGGACCGTCACTGACTTCGCCGGCCGTGGGGAAGTCTCGGTTGAGAAGGGTCTCCTCGTGATCAACCAGGGATACATGACCGGCGTCCACTGGACCAACAACCCGCCCAAGACCAACTACGAGCTCTCCCTCGAAGCCCGCCGGGTTTCCGGCAACGACTTCTTCTGCGGCCTGACCTTCCCCATCGCCGGCACCAACGCCTCCCTCATCGTCGGGGGCTGGGGCGGCGGCGTCGTCGGCATCTCCAGCATCGACGGCAACGACGCTTCCTCCAACGAAACCACCAAATTCATGGCGTTCGAAAAGGACCGCTGGTACGCCATCCGCGTCCGCGTTACCTCCAAGAAACTCGAGGCCTGGATCGATAAGGAAAAGGTCGTCGACACCGAAATCCAGGGGAGAAACTTCAGCCTCCGATCCGGTCCGATCGAGGAATCCGTTCCCCTGGGTATCGCCACCTACGAGACCCAGGCCCACCTTCGGAACATCAAGATCCTCGAACTGCCGACGCCTTGAGCCACGCCGCGAGTTCCGCACCGTTGTGGCGAAGGTCGTAGTCTCGACGGACCCGCTCCCGCCCCACTTCCGCCCGCGCCCGTGCGCTGTCCGGATCGTCCAATACCGACCGAATGGCCCGCGACAAGGCGTCGGGGGAAACGTCGTCCACCAGAAGTCCAGCGCGGCCTTGCTCAAGGATGTCGGCGGCTGCGCCGGCGCGGCTCGACACCACCGGCACGCCGAAGGCCAGAGCTTCCAAGAGCACGATGCCAAAGGTCTCGAGTGAACTCGGGAAGACAAACACGTCGGCCTGACTCCAACGCTCGAACCAGGCTTCGCTCTGCGCTGCAACCCCCCGGTGGATCACCACCCCTTCCTCCGGAGCGACCTCCGATTGGGTGATCACGTGCAGTTCAGCGCTTAAGGCCAGGTTCCGTCGAAATGCCTCGAGCAACGCTGGTCCTCCCTTTCGGTAAAAGTCCCCACCCAGGAAGAGGATCTGAGCCCGTGCTTTGGCCGGGCATGGCCGAGGCTGCAATTGACCCAGGTCCAGTGAGGGCGGCAGCAGCGACACTCGTTCGGGTTTCACCCCGTACTCGCGGATCAGGGAGTCCCGAACCGGCGCCGACCAGGACAGCAGCCGGGTGGCCGAAGCGAACAACCGGCGTTCGGCTCCCAGGATCGGCGCCAATGTGAGGGGCAGCAGCCAACTCGCCAACCGGTTCGCGGCGAACCACCGGCTTCGCGCCAGTTGCTGGAACGTCGCATCCAGGCAGACCAACAGCGGAAGCCCGAGGGTCGGATCCGACAGGGACAATCCGACGCTCTGGGTGTTCACCACCACCGCGTCAATGCGTTCCCGGGCCCGCAGTTCGTCCAGTTGATGACGGGCATGCCGGCTCGCGACACGGCGCCAACGGGCCACATGAAAGTCCAACCCCACCCGACGCAGGCCGCGCACCGTAAAGTCCGCCCGACGTTGGATCGCGTCCGGCATGGGGACCACGTCGAGAACATGGGGTGTGATGCCCAACTCGGGGCGTTCCCGAAGCTCGGCTGCGAATCGAGGCAGGTACGACGAGTGCCCCAGGGCATTCTCGTTGACGAACGCGACGTTCACGAACGGGGTTCTCCCGTCGCGTGAGGCGGCTCCGACTCCATCGCGGCATACATTTCGAGGTATCGGGGCACCAGGCGACAGGGGGCGAACTGTTCCAACGCCCGCCTTCGGGCGCGGCCCGCGAGTTCTTCACGCTCTCCCGGGCTGGCGCTCCAACGCCCCAGAACTTCGGACAACGCGCCGAGTCGGGTCATGTCCAGCGACTCACCGGCATCCCCGATCACCCACTGGGTCACGGGCCAGGTGTGCCCCACCAACGGCAGGCCGCAGGCCATCGCCTCGAGGAAAACGATCCCGAACGGTTCCTGCAGGGCGGCGTGCGCAAAGACGTCAGCCACTTGGTACAGCCTTAGTACCTGCGCTCGAGGCAGGTTCCTCAACAGGCGCACCCGTTCCCCAAGAACCGACCGGGCCTTCATCTCAAATTGTCGAAATACCTCAGGCTCCGACTGGCCCGCCAACACGAGAACCGCTCCCGCGTTGGACGGCAAGGCCGCGACTTCCTGTACCAACCATTCCAGTCGCTTGTTCCCGCCGTCCGAATAGTCGCCGACGCCGAGGACAACGAACTCCTCCGGACCCAGACCCAGCTCCGGCCACGCGGCACGCGTTGCCCGACGATCGTTCGCAGGCTGAAACGTCCCGGTATCGACCAGGTGCGGAATCACGAACCACCCCCGGGTATCGACGCCGGCTTCGCGCGCCACCACATCACGGTAGTACGGAGCAAGGACTTGAACGAAATCCAGCCGACTGCACCAGTGCGGCCCCAGGCGCATCCCGTCCTTGAAGACCACCCGTAATCCGGTCCCCTGGGTCCTTCGGTGCATTTGCAGCGCCAGATCCGGGTCGCAAAGATGCACCAACCGCCAGGAGCCGCCGAGAAGGCGTCCGCGCAGCCCCAGCAGAAACGATAACTGTTCCGCGAGGTAACGCTTGGGCCACGGCAGCCATCGACGCAGGACGGGGAAGTCCCGCCGGAGATTGGGAATCCGGATGTACGGCGACGATGCCTCGGCCCGAGGGCCACCACCGAACAGGGTCACCGGAGCCCCGGCGTCATGCAGGGCCGCGGCAACGTCCCGCGCCCATGTCTCGTTGCCCCGGCGCACGTGGCCAAGCCCGGAACAGGCAATGGCGATGGGGCTACGCATCCGTTTCCCTTGAGGCCCAAAACCCGGTCAGCCGCCGGTGGACCGGGAATCGAGCAACTGGAGGCTCATCAGGACGTAGGCCGTCACCAGCACTTGGTCGGACTCCCACCAACGCGGTTGTTCGTTGACCCAGGAACCATTCGGTTGTTGGAGCGCCAGGAGGCGTCCAGCGACCTGGTCACGCCACGCGACCGTCGTGCCGTCGTCCTGCTTCAGTTGGTCAATGCGGGCGGCGGTGAGCGCCTTGGTCAACAAATGCAGGTAGTAGAAATATCCCTGCCGCCCCATGCCGGGATTCTCCGCCAGGGTGTAGTGCTTCTCCAACCAATCGAGCACAGCGGTCACTCGCGGGTCATCTTTCTGAACCTTGGCGTAGATGAAACTCAGCAAGCCCGCGTAACTGATGGACCCGTAGGATCGCAGGGCGACACGCCCGGTCGTCGCATTCGTCACAGCGCCGGCCATGCTGTGACCCGGATAGTAAAAGAACCCTCCCCGGTCGTTCGAATCCCTCGAGACCCGCTCGTCCGGATTCACCTCCGGCAGGTTCTGGCAACTCTGGAGAAAATGAGTCACCGCAGCCCAGTCGAGATCCTTGAAGGCCGGGCTCCCCGCGGCCTCGTCCTTGGGCAGCACCGACTCCGACCAGCGCATCGCTTCGATCGCGGTGAACGTGTTGTTCATGTCCGAGTGCTGATATTTGCTTCCATACCCCACACCACCGTCGAACGGCGTATCCCTTTTCCCGGGTTCACCGAAATCAATCTGGGTGGAAGCCAGGTAGGCCCTCGCATTGCGGATCACGGGAAGAAACCGGGGATCCTGCGCCGTCGAAAGGGCCACCAGCGAGAGCGCGGTGTTGTAGTTCGCCAGGCCGCCCCGATGGATGCTGCCGTCCGGTCGGACACTGCCGAGGAGGAATTCATAGGCGCGGTTCAATTCGGAAGGCCGACTGCGGGTGAAGCGCCCGGACGGCTCGCGATTCAACGCCGTCAGCGCCAGAGCCGTCACGGCAGGTTGCTCAGCGGTGGACCACCAACCGTTCGAATTCTGGTGGGCAAGGAGCCACTGAATTCCCCGCTCCATGGCCGTCTGGATCGCCGTGGGTGGCGACGCGGGCGCCGGTTTCGCTGGCGCGATGACCGTCTCACCCCGGGATGTGGTGAGAGGACCGACCAGGGGTAGGCTGCCTAGTAAGAGAGCGCCCAAGAACCGGGCATGGAGCCTTGGACCTTGAACCTTGAACTTCTGGCATCGGCCGAAAAACACCGCGACGACGCAACTCCATGAAGCCCATGTAGGAATGTTCATGCTCCATGGCTGATATTCTATTGCCCTTGGGCCAGGAACCGACCCATCCCCTACGGGTTCAGGGCGGATCAACAGCCCAGACCCGCGCGCGCTGCTCAGCTTTGACGCCTTTTTCTCGATCATTGACTTGTCCTTGCCGGCTTTTTTGAGGGGTGACAGCTCCAGAGACCGCCCTCCCGCAGTCAGCCACAACCCCTCCGGAGGCGAAAGCCCGGTCTTGCCGCAAGTTTGCGGCCGTTCACCCGGGGTTAAAAAACGAAGAAAGGGCGGATCCTCGCGGACCCGCCCTTCTTGTCGAAGCCGCCACGTCGTGGCGGGTGACAGATGTGCGAACGAACCTGTCGTTCGGAGTTAATCCTTGTCGCGAGCCGCCCGGACTTCGTCGGCAGCGTCGAAAGCCGAGGCCAGAGCGACGAGGTCTTCGCCGGGCTTGAGGGCGTCGAGGATCTTCTGCTCTTCCTTGAGCTGTTCCGGGGAGTAATTTGCGGCCTTGATCGACAAACCGATCCGGCGTTCGGCGCGGTCGATCTTGACCACGCGAGCGGTCACTTCCTGGCCGACGGTGAGCACCGTCTTGATCTTCTCAACGCGGTCTTCGCTGACCTGCGAGATGTGCACCAGACCGTCGATCTCGTTCTGGAGTCCGATGAAGGCGCCGAAGCTCGCGAGCTTCGTGACCTTGCCGGTGACGAGATCACCCACCTTGTAGTGGCGGTCGATGTGTTCCCACGGATCCTCCCCGAGCTGCTTGACGCCGAGGGCGATGCGCTGGTTCGGACGGTCGACTTCGAGCACCACAGCCTCGACCTCGTCGCCCTTCTTGAGCACTTCGGAGGGGTGATTGACCTTGCGGGTCCAGGAGATGTCCGAGACGTGCACCATGCCGTCGATGCCTTCCTCCAGCTCGACGAACGCGCCATAGCTGGTGAGGTTGCGGACCTTGCCTTTGACCTTGGTTCCTGGCGGGTACTTCTCGTGGGCGCTGTCCCAGGGATTGGCCTCGAGCTGGCGGATGCCGAGGCTGATCTTCTGCTCATCTCGGTTGATGCCGAGAACCACCGCGTCGATTTCCTGGCCCTGCTTGAGAACGTCGGAAGGCTTCGCGATGCGCTTGGTCCAGGAGAGTTCCGTGACGTGGATGAGACCTTCGACACCGGGCTCGATCTCGACGAAGGCGCCGTAGGGCACCAAGTTGACGATCTTGCCGTGGACCCGCTGTCCGACAGTGTACTTCTCCTCGATGCTCTCCCACGGATTGCGGAGCTTCTGCTTCAGGCCGAGGCTGACTCGTTCCTTCTCCTTGTTGACATCGAGCACCACGACATCGATTTCCTGACCGACCTTGAGCAACTCGGACGGATGACCGATGCGTCCCCAGGACATGTCGGTGATGTGCAGCAGGCCGTCCAGGCCGTTGAGGTCGATGAACGCACCGAAGTCGGTGATGTTCTTGACCGTGCCCTTGCGGATGTCGCCGGGGGTCATCTCCTGGAGCAGGCGCGAACGGCGTTCGGCGCGTTCGGCTTCGATGAGCTCTCGGCGGGAGAGGACGATGTTCTGGCGGTCCTGGTTAATCTTGACGATCTTGAAGTCGTAGTTGTTGCCGACGTAGATCTGGAGGTTCTTCGGCGGAATGACATCGACCTGCGACGCGGGGAGGAATGCTTCCACCCCAACGTTCACAAGCAGGCCGCCCTTGACCACAGCCTTGACCTTGCCGCTGATCACGCCGCCTTCGGTGGCGCAGCTGAGGATCTTCTCCCAGTTCTGCTTGAACTCAGCCCGCTCCTTCGAGACGACGACCATGCCATCGCGGTCTTCAAGTTTCTCGATGTAGATCGGAACTTCGTCGCCCACTTTGACGGAGGAGATGTCCTCGAACTCCGCGGCGGAGACGACGCCTTCACTCTTGTAGCCAATGTCGACGAGGACTTCGCGGGCGCGAACCTCGATGATGATTCCCTTAACAATTTGGCCGGGGGCAAAGCGAAGGTCGCTGTGCCGCAGGGCCTCTTCCATGGTGAGCATGCGGGCGGGTACTTTCTTTCGAACTGCTTGGAGACTTGGCGGGCGAATGGCCCTGCGAAGACTCCATTGCCTAAACGTAACGAACGTTGACGGACAACGGAGGTTGACGGTTAGGTTATGGGTTAACTTCTCGTTTCTCAGCCCCTTGTGGACGTCCGCCAATGCGGAGCCCGGGCGGGGATTGAGCGTATCGGGGAAGCGAATCGTGGCAAGGGGCAATTTTCACCCGGTGGCACTCATCACTCACGAACCCGCCCCCGTGCCTCCCGTGTTCGAACCGGGAGGCTTGCCGACCGTCGCCCCGGGCTCGGCCACCTTAACGACCCGCAACAGGTCGATCTGGCTCTTTCGATTTTCCGGGGTAATCCACTGGTTTCTTCAATCGCTGCCGAGCGCGCCTGCTCTTGCCCACCGTGCCTTCATTCCCCGTAATGCACCGCATTCGCCGGTCGGCTGGAATCCGGCGCCGAAACCCTATGAACTCCGAAACGCGCGCCGTTCCGCCCGAGCCCCACCCCACCCCACCGGTTCCTTCGCAGCCGCCGGTGAAGCGGCGCGAGATCTTCGGCTGGGCCTGCTACGACGTCGCCGACTCCGCGTTCACGACCGTGATCGTGACCGTCCTGTACGCCTCTTATTTCGGCAAGATCGTGGTCGGCGACACTGGACGGGCGGACTTCCTTTGGGGTCTGGGCGCCTCCATCTCGGAGATTGTGGTCGCGCTTGTGGCGCCGATTCTTGGTGCCATCGCGGATTTCTCAGGGAGCCGGAAAAAGTTCCTGGCGGTTTGTGCCTGCACCATTGTGTTTTTCACAGCCAGCCTCTGGTTTGTCGGCCCGGGCATGGCGACCGTGGGCCTCAGCCTGTACATCCTCGCCAACATCGGCTTTGCGGGAGGCGGCGTGTTCATTGACTCCTTCCTTCCCGGCATCTCGAACTCATCGAATGCCGGACGGATCTCGGGCCTGAAATGGGCCATGGGGTATGGAAGCGGGCTCATCGCCTTGTTTCTCTGCCTTCCCCTGGCCGGCAACATCGTGAGCAACCCGACTCCCGAGCAACTCTCGAAGGCGAAACTCATACCGCTGATCGTCGCTGCCTACTATGCGGTGACCGTTCTCCCCACCTTTTTCTTAGTCCGGGAGCGCAGCGTGCCCAAGCCGCTCCCCCCGGGCCAAACCTATCTCACGGTCGGCTTCCGGCAGTTGGCCCACACGTTCAAGAATATCCGGCGCTACAAGGAGCTCGTGAAGCTGCTCATCGCGTTCCTGGTGTACAACGACGGGGTTGTCACCGTCATCACCTTCGCGGCGCGCTACGCCACCGATACGATCGGTTTCACCACCAGCGACGTCACCATTCTCTTTATTGGCCTGAACGTGGTGGCTCTCCTGGGCGCGCTGGGGTTCGGCCGTCTGGCGGACAAGATCGGCCAGAAGCGCACCATCCTCATCTCCCTATTGATCTGGGTTGTCGCCCTCATCGTTGCCTACTTCTCCCATTCGAAGGCGTCCTTCTACGTGGTCGGTTTCCTGGCTGGCCTGGGCATGGGCTCCACCCAGTCGGTCACCCGCAGCCTGGTCGCCCTCTTCACCCCAAAGGAGAATGCCGCCGAATTCTACGGATTCCTGGGCATCGCCGGCAAAGCACTGGCGTTCCTAGGCCCCCTGTCCTTCGGCATACTGTCGCAGGCGACGGGAAGCCAGCGCCCTGCACTCCTGGCCATCAGCGTCTTCTTCATCGTTGGCGGAGGCCTCCTGCTCTTCGTCAATGAGGAACGAGGCAAGGCCGCCGCCCAATCGCCGGTGGGCCATGCCGCATGAGGGGTGGGGAACTTTTTCTCGCCCCGGACAGTTTCGCTCACCCTTTGGGCCGCGCCGGCGCGAGGGAGGCGATGAGCCTGCGGATCTCGAGCAAGCGGGCCTTCGGATCACGCTTGGTCAGCCTCGGAAAGCGCCCACCCAACTGAAGCAATTCCCCGCCCCGAGTCAGCATCAACTTGTCGTCGCGAGCTTCGATGGCGGTCACTCCCAGGCCGCCCGCCAGCAGTCGCAGTTCGGCGACGTGAATCAAAAGCTCCACGGCCGGGGGCAAAGGACCATAGCGGTCCAGCAATTCGTCCTTCAACCGGCGGACTTGGGTGGGCTCGATGATCTGTGCCAAGCGCCGGTGCAGATCCAAACGCTGTCGGGCATCGGGCACGTAGGATGCCGGCAGTCCCGCGAACGCGACGGGTGATGCCTTCGCTTGCGGTTCCAGCGGCATCCCCGCAGGCGCATGTGAATCCTTCCGCCCGCCTCCGCGCAACCGGGCTTCGTCGGCCGGATTCAACGGCAGGAAATCGAGCCGCACCTGCACTTCAACCCGCGCCTGAACCTTTTCGCCCTTCAGCGCGGAGACACTTTGCTGCAACAACTGGCAGTACAACTCGAAGCCGACCGCGGTGATGTGCCCGCTCTGCTGGGCGCCGAGCAGATTGCCGGCGCCACGGATCTCGAGGTCGCGCATGGCGATCTTGAAGCCGCTTCCCAGACTCGAGTACTGGCGGATGGCGGCGATCCTCTTCCGGGCCTCGCTCAACAACTGGGCATGACGCGGGATCAACAGATAGGCGTGGGCCTGGTGTTTGTACCGGCCGACCCGCCCGCGCAGTTGGTAGAGCTCGCTCAAGCCAAAACGGTCAGCGCGATCGATGATGATGGTGTTGGCGTTCGGAATATCGAGACCGCTTTCGACGATGGTGGTCGAGACGAGGATATCGGCCTCACCATTGACGAAGCGTGTCATCACTTCCTCGAGATCATCGGCGTCCATCTGCCCATGACCGACCACCAGACGGGCATGCGGCACCAGGGCCTTCAGCTTCAGCGCCACGGCATCGATGGTGGCCACGCGGTTGTGCAGGAAAAAGACCTGCCCCTGCCGGTTCAGCTCCCGTTGGATCACATCCCGGATCAGACGCTCATCGTACGCCGCCACCACCGTCTCGATCGGAAGACGGTCCTGGGGCGGGGTCTCAATGGTGCTCATGTCCCGCGCCCCGCTCAGCGCGAGATGCAGCGTCCGAGGTATCGGGGTCGCGGTCAGCGTCAGCACGTCCACGGTCCGGCGCAGAAGTTTGAACCGTTCCTTGTGCATCACCCCGAACCGTTGTTCCTCGTCGATCACGACGAGGCCAAGATCCTTGAACTGCACATCCGATTGCAGCAGCCGATGCGTCCCGATCACGATGTCTACGGAGCCCGCCTCGAGTTTCTCCAGCACCTGCCGCTGTTCGCGACGCGACCGGAATCGCGACAACAACTCGATGCGCACCGGGTAGTCGCTCATCCGCTCCCGGAACGTGTTGGCATGCTGTTGGGCAAGGACCGTGGTCGGCACCAGGATGGCCACCTGTTTGCCGCCCATGACCGTCTTGAATGCCGAACGGATCGCCACCTCCGTCTTGCCGAAACCGACGTCACCGCAGATCAGGCGATCCATCGGCCGGGGCTTCTCCTGATCGCGTTTCGTCGCGTCGATCGCCCGCACCTGATCCGGGGTCTCTTCAAACACGAAGGCTGCCTCGAACTCGCGTTGCCAGGGCGTGTCCGGCGGAAAGGCGTGCCCCGGCTGGGTCTCCCGCGCCGCCTGAATCTCCAGCAACTCGGCCGCCAGATCAGCCACCGCACATTCGGCGTCCTTGCGTGCCTTGGCCCAGCGAGTCCCGCCCAGCGTATTGAGCGGAGGCCGGGCCTTGCCCGCCCCCACGTACTTGCTCACCAAGTGCGCCTCGGAAACCGGCACATACAGGCGCGGCGCCGGCTGATCCGCCACCGCGGGCGCGTACTCGATGGCCAAACATTCCTGGCCCGGCCCCTGGCTCACCCCGCGATGCCCCTGCGAGACCGGTGAGGTCTGCAATCCCAGAAAACGCCCGATCCCGTGCTCAACGTGGACCACGAGATCGCCTTCCTCCAATTCGGTGAAATCGATGTCCAGCAACGACCGCGATGTCTGGGCATGCACCGACTTGAGCCGCCGGGGTCGGAGCACCTTGTACCGGCCGAAGATCTCGGCGTCTGTGACGACCACGAATCCCGCCGACTCCGCCAGAAACCCCCGGCTCAGAGCTCCCACGTGGAGGATCGGACCGTCGGGCGAAATCGACCCCGACTCCGCCGACAGGCCGTAGTCCTGCCAAATTTCGAGAAAACGTTCCCGCTCTCCCTCGTTGTTGCAGATGACATGGACGGCAAGGCCCCGGCGCAGCCACCGATGAAGCTGTCCAAAGAAATCGCGCCGTTGGGCCTCGGCCACCGCCGCCTCGGGAACGCGCGCTCCCATCGGGCGATACGCCTCCAACCCTTCGAACTTCGCTGAAAGCAGAGGTGGGCTTTCTCGGAACTCCAGATCCGGCATCTCCGATAGTTCCACCACCGTGTCACCTCGTTCCGAGGCCTTCGACAGCACCTCGTCCCAGGCAACGAGGAACGGATCTCCAGCCGGCACTTGCCCACTGTACGCCTGAGCTCGTTCCGAAAGCCTGGCCGGGTCGGAGAGCACGAGCAGTGCGCCCGACGGAAGATGATCCAGCAGCAGGCCCAGTCCCGAACTTCCTGTGCCCCCAATCCCTTCGCCTACCATCCTCTTCAACAAACCCAGCTCTCCGGCCGGCGAAAGGATCATCGAGGTGACCTGTTCTCGCGACAGCTGGTTCAGCGGATCAAATTCCCGGAGCGATTCCACTTCATCGCCGAAGAACTCAATCCGAAGCGGCCATGGCGCACCCGGTGGCCAGACATCCAGGATGCCCCCCCGAAGCGCGAGAGTGCTCTTCAAGGAGACTTGGGCTTCCGGTTCGTATCCCTGCCCTTCCAGCCACTCCACCAAATCCAAGGGATCACATCGGTCCCCAACCCGCAGCAGACGCCGGCGCGCCTCCCATTGCCCGGGCGAAAAAGTTCGTTGAAGCAGCGACGTTACCGACGCCACCACGATCGACGCCCGTCCGTCGGTGCGCCGCTTCTGCAGTTCTTCCAGCGCCACGAGACGATCCGAAATGACGTCGACGTGCGGCAGCTTGGGTTCGTGGGGAAGGATCTCCCAATCGGGGTAGAAGAGAGAAGCCGGGGGTGATGCGTCCGCGGACCTCAACCACGTCTGGATATCCTGGAACGCCGCTTCCTGCGCTTTGAGACCCTCGACGACCAAAACAACCGGGCGTTGAGGAAACCAGCCACGGATCACGGCCGCCAGGAAGGGATGCGCCCCCGCGGAAACATCCGTCCATCGACACACCCCTCCCGTCTCCAATCGCGACCGGAGATCCTGTACCGCGGCAGTGTCGGCGACAGCAGAAACCAGGGCACTTGGCTCCGCTGCAGGAGATCGTTTGCCCAAAGTGCGCTCAATCTAGGCGCGGCCCCGCCGTCCCTAGAAGCGCGAAGTTCCGGGAAGGCGGCGCATGAACCACCCACTCGCAGATTCCCCCATTCGCACCTACTCTGCCCCCATGGATTGGCAACAGACGGCCGCGCTTGGGTTAGTTGGCGTCGTTGTCGCCATCGCACTTTGGGTTCGCTGGCGTCGACGTCGGGCCCCGGGTTGCGGGGGTGGATGTTGCCCTTCGACGCCTCGGGCGGCGCTCCCATCCGCTAGATACAGGTCCTCGTCCAACCCCCGACCCCAACCACCTGGACCTTGAGCCCCCGGGGGGCGCTCGGTTCACGCGAACCCGGAATGGATTGGTTCCGTGGCTTGCGTGCTTAGACACCGTAGCGTAGCCTTGTCGCACTTGGGCATGGCATCTTCGAAGATCAGCACCGCGGTGCATTTCGTGACGACCCGTCCGCAAGCCCCCATCAAGGCAGCTGGAAGTGGCGTGGCGTGGGTGCCCAACATGGATGTCTTCACCCATGACGCTGGCGTGGTCGTCAAAGCCGAACTAGCCGGCATTCGCCGGGAAGATTTAACCCTGACCGTGGACGGTAATCGCTTGCGCATCCGCGGGATACGCAGGGATTCACCACGATCGGCAGAGGCCCGCTTCCTGATGATGGAAATCGATTACGGCGCTTTCGAAGCCGCGGTCGAACTGCCCGCGGGCCTCGATATGAGCAGCGCCCGCGCCGTTTACCTGAATGGCTTTCTACGGGTTGAATTTTCCCGGGAAGACGCTGGATCCTCCGGTCCCCAGCGGATCGAGGTGAGCTGACCCATCCCCCGGCCCGCCCTGGCTCGGTCAGCATCCTCCCTACGACGCGGTACCCCTTCCGAATGGGCGGCCTCGACACCGAGTTCATCAGTCTTGTCAAAGCCACCGCCCTGGATGGCAGCGAGGAAACCCGCCCAGCCGACTTCCCCATTGAACTGCCGGTGCTCGGCCTGACCGACATCGTCATCTTCCCCGGCAACGTCTCACCCCTCCTCGTCGACTCCGGTTCCAGCACCAAACTGGTCGATGACGTCGTCGCGGGTGATCGATTCCTCTGTCTGGTCCTCCAAAAATCCCAGGACGTCACCGAGCCCACACCTGCCGATCTCTACCCCGTCGGGTGCGCGGCACGCGTGTTGAAGATGCTCAAGTACCCGGATGGCGCAGCACGCATCCTGGTTGAAGGCCTCCAACGGGTGCGTCTCGGCCGATTTTCCGCGAAATCACCCTACCTTCGATCCCGCGTCATCGGCATGCCGGAGAAGCTCTCCCCTTCCCCCCGCATCCAGGCCCAGGCACGCAGTCTTCAAAGCCGTTTCCAGGAACTGCTCAAAGTGGCGCCACCCGTCGGCGACCACATCAAGATGGCGGCGTCCAATGTCACCGAACCCAGCCGACTGTCCGACCTGATCGCTGGAGCGATGAATTTTTCGCTCTCCGAGAAGCAGCATCTGCTCGAAACCGCCTCAGTCCCCGATCGCCTCAACCTGCTCGCCCCCCTCCTCGAACGGGAAATTCAGCTCATTTCACTTGGAGCGAAGATCCAGAGCGAAGTCACCGGAACCCTGGCCAAGAGCCAGCGTGAATATTTCCTGCGGGAACAGATCCGTGTGATTCGCCGCGAATTGGGAGAGGGCGACCCCACCCAGGCGGATTCCAACGCCCTGCGTGAACGCATTGAGGGCGCTGATCTCCCGGAGGAGGCCCGACAGGTCGCCCGCCGGGAGTACGAGCGTCTCGTCAATATTCCCCCGGCCATCGCCGAGCACACGGTTCTCCGAAATTACCTGGACTGGATTCTCGATCTGCCCTGGAAATCCACCACTCAGGACCGACTCGACCTCGACGCCGCCGCCGCCTTGCTGGACCGCCATCACCACGGTCTCCAGCACATCAAGGACCGGTTGCTGGAGTTCCTCGCGGTCATGAAGCTCAAGTCTGATTCCCGGTCACCCATCCTCTGCCTCGTGGGCCCACCCGGTGTCGGCAAAACCTCGCTCGGCCGCAGCCTCGCTGAAGCCCTCGGCCGCAAGTTCGTCCGTATTGCACTCGGCGGCCTTCGCGATGAAGCGGAGATCCGCGGCCACCGTCGAACCTACGTCGCCGCCATGCCCGGACGTATTCTCCAAGCTCTTCGCCGCGCCGGTAGCCGCAATCCGGTCATGCTGCTCGACGAGATCGACAAGCTCGGCAGCGATTTTCGCGGCGACCCCGCCTCGGCCCTGCTCGAAGTGCTTGATCCGGAGCAGAACGTCACGTTCACCGATCATTACCTCGAACTGCCCTTCGACCTGTCGCGGGTCCTCTTCGTGACCACCGCCAATTGGATGGAACCCGTCCCTCCTGCCCTCCGCGACCGCCTCGAAGTCATCGAAATCCCCAGCTACAGCGTCGACGAAAAGGTCCGCATCGCCCGGCGACACCTCCTGCCCCGGCAGTTGCGCGAACACGCCCTCTCACCGCGCGATGTTCGCATCGCACCGGCCGCCCTTCGCCAAATCGTCGAAGACTACACCCGCGAAGCTGGCGTCCGGCAACTCGACCGCGAACTCGCCGCCATCCTTCGGAAAGCAGCCCGGCGCATCGCCGAACAGAGCGGCAATCGGAAGCGCGCCCCGATCGAGATCAATGAAACCTCCCTGCCCACCCTCCTGGGTCCTCCCCGCTTCACCCGGGAAGACGCCACGGACATCGGTCAACCGGGCATCGCGCTGGGACTCGCTTGGACCCCGGTCGGCGGCGAACTGCTCCACATCGAGGCCAGCCGCATGCCGGGTTCCGGCAAATTGCTTCTCACCGGATCCTTGGGCGATGTCATGAAGGAAAGCGCCCAGGCCGCACTCAGTTTCCTGCGCAGCCGCCCCTCGCCTTCCAGCCTCGCGCCCGCCGATCACGAACACTTCGACCTTCATGTCCACGTCCCATCCGGCGGAACGCCCAAGGATGGCCCCAGCGCGGGATTGGGCGTCTGTGTGGCTCTCGCATCCCTTTTCACCGGCCGTTGTGCGCGATCCGACACCGCGGTCACCGGCGAAATCAGCCTCCGTGGTCGCGTCCTGCCCGTCGGAGGGGTCAAGGAAAAGGTCCTCGCCGGTCACCGGCACGGCATCCGCCGCATCATTCTGCCCGACGGCAACCGCAAGGACCTCCCGGACCTGCCTCCGGAAGCCCTTGAACACATTCAACTCCTCTTTGTTCGAACCGTGGAAGACGCTTTGAACCACGCCCTTTGCCCACCGTGAGCCCAACCCCCTATCGCCATCCCCTCCTCGCCGCACTCTTGGTCCTCGCCCTAGCAGGCCTCGCCAGTGTGCCCTTCCACGCCCGAGGCGCCGACAAGGCCGAGAAGGCCGCCAACGAAGGTCGCGCCCTCGCCGCCGCCATTCGTGATCAACGCCCCGCCCGTCCCACCCTTTCCAAGGGCACCCTCCGAGTCCGCCTCCCCGATGGCCGACGCCTCTCGGTCCCGGTCCAGGTCAAAGCCGAACTCGGCACCAACGCCTTTCCCTGGTCCACGGTCTATGAGGCCAATTTCCCCGATGGCCGACGCGAAACCCTTCGGGTCGTGAACCTGTCCGACGCCATGCCGCACTTCATCCTTCACCGAGCCGGCGGCGACGGAAATATCACGGAGATCCGCCCGCAGCGACCCGACGAAATGTTCGTCAGCTTCGCCGGGACGGATTTTTGGTTCGTCGACCTCGGCATGACCTTCCTCCACTGGCCCGACCAACGGGTCACCGGCCATGAAACCCGCCGCACCCGCCGCTGCAGCGTGCTCGAAAGCCGCAATCCCCTGCCCGCACCTGGCGCCTACCAACGCGTCGTCACCTGGGTCGACGAGGACACCGGCGGCATTGTCCGCGCCGAAGCTTATGACGCCCAGAACCGGCTCCTGAAGGAGTTCACCCCTGGCAGCTTTGCCAAGATCGGCGCCCGCTATGAACTGCGCGACATGGAGATCCGCAACGATCAGACCGATTCCCGCACCACCCTTCAGTTCGAGGTCGACGATCCCGAGAAACTCGGTGTGAAACACCTCCCGACGACCAACTAGCCTTTAGCCCCGCGGCTACACCTCGAATGAACGCCGTCGAATTGACCCACGTCTCGAAGGCGTTCCGAGACACCCTCGCGGTAGACGACCTCAGCCTCGGCGTACCCAGGGGATCGATTTACGGGTTCATTGGACCCAACGGTTCCGGAAAGACCACCACGCTCCGGATGATCCTGCATATTTTCCGGCCGGATCGCGGCACCATCCGCGTCTTCGGGTCGGAACTCCGCAGCGCTGTTTCCGGTCGCATCGGTTATCTCCCGGAAGAACGCGGCCTCTACAAACGCATGCGTGTCCGCCCGATGCTCCGCTTCTACGGCGAGCTCAAGTCCGGACGAAGTGTCGACGTCGAAGTCGAAGACTGGCTCCGAAGACTCGATCTGATCGAACACGCCGACAAAAAGATCGAAGCTCTCAGCAAAGGCAGCGCCCAGCGCGTCCAGTTCATCGCCGCGGTGATCGCCAGCCCGGATCTCGTCATCCTCGACGAACCGTTCAGCGGACTGGATCCCGTTCATGCCGACATCCTCGGTTCGGCCATTCTCGACCTCCGCCGCCAGGGAACCACCGTCATCCTCAGCACACACGATATGGAACTGGCGGAGCAGATGTGCGACTTCGTCTTCATGATCTTCCGCGGCCGGAAAGTCCTCGACGGCACCCTCGCCGGCATCAAATCCCTCTACGGCACCGACACGGTGCGGGTCCGCACCCCAATTGATGCCCCCGTCCTGGCCAGCCTTCCAGGGGTCGAATCCATCCGGGATTTCGGACAGCGTCGCGAACTGAAACTCCATCCTGGCGCCGATCCTCAGGTGGTCCTGCGGAATCTGGTCGCCGCCGGCCGGGTCGAAAGCTTCGAGGTGACTCAACCCTCCCTCCACGACATCTTCGTTCGTATCGCCGGGAGTAACTCACCGCGCTGATCCCACCCACGATGTATCGCATTCTCCGCATCGCCCGACGCGACTACATCGCCGCCGTGTTCACCAAGGGGTTCATCATCGGCCTCGTGCTCGCCCCCATCCTCATGTGCGGCGGCCTCCTGGCGATCCCCGTCATGAAGCACGTGGAACCGACCGAGCGTCGCCTCCTGGTCCTGGATCCTTCCGGAACGCTGGAGGGCCCCGTGACGGAAGCCGCCAGGGCCCGAAATACAACCAAGCCCAGGAAGGGCCCCGAACTTTTCCTGGAATTTCAGGCTCCCCAGACCCATGCCCTGGAAATCCAGCGCATGGACCTCGCCGACCGTGTCCGGGCCGCATCGCTCCACGCCTTCGTCGAAATCGCACCCGAAGTTTTCCAGCCCAGCTCGCGCACGTCACGCACCTCGCGCTCCTGGATTCAGTACTACGCGCGCAGTTCCGCGATGGACGAAACCCGGGGGTGGTTGGAACAGACGATCAACAATGAACTCCGGCGACGACGGTTCACGGAGGCCGGCATCGCCCCGGAACGCCTGGAAAGCCTGGAAGCCTGGTTCGGCATCCAGGGAATGACCCTTCCCTCGCGGAACAGCGCCACCGGAGAGGTGAAAGCCGCGCACAAGGAAAACGAATTCGCCTCCATCGGCGTCCCCATGATCGCGATTCTCGCCATGATGATGCTCGTCCTCATGGGCGCCATGCCACTCCTTCAAAGCGTGCTCGAAGAGAAATCCCAGCGGATCGCCGAAGTTCTGCTCGGTTGCGCAACGCCCTGGGAGATCATGGCGGGAAAACTCCTGGGCGGCGTGGGCGTCACGCTCACCGCCATGCTGTTCTACGGAAGTGCCGGCTTCATCGCGGTGGGGTCGCTGGCCGCGACCGGCGCCGTGCCACTCGGCTTGATCCCCTGGTTCCTGGTGTACGGGATCTCCGCCGTGCTGATGTATGGCTCCGTGGCGGTGGCTCTCGGGTCGGCGTGCAGCGACACCAAGGACGCCCAGCACCTGCAAATGCCGGTCATGATGCCCCTGCTCCTGCCGGTCATGTTCATGATGCCGGTGCTGAAGGAACCGAATAGCACCCTGGCCACCGTCCTCTCGCTGTTCCCGCCCTTCACCCCGCTTTTGATGGTGCTCCGACTGGGTTCCCCCGCCGGAGTCCCCGCCTGGCAAGCGTGGGTCGGTCTGGCCGGAGTGCTCGGCACCACCGCCTTCACCCTCTGGATCGCTGGCCGCATTTTCCGCGTCGGCATTCTCATGCAGGGCAAACTCCCCAAATTCTCGGAAATCCTGAGATGGGGATGGCGCGGCTGAAGCTTGGGTTCAGTCGTGCGCCATAGGCTCTTCGAACCCCACCCGGGCCACTTCAGGCAGGGCAATCCGACTGACCTTGGATTGACTGCCCTGTCCTGAGCCTCCGGATCGGAATCCCTCTCAAATCAGGCAGGGAGCAGTTCTTTCACCATCTCCCGCTCTTCCTTCAACTCGTTCACCGTGCCGTTGATCTTGCCTTGGGCGAACTCGTTGATCGGCAGTCCCTGGACGACTGCCAGTTTCTTGCCGTCACTACGAATCGGGAACGAACAGATCAGCCCCTTCTCAATACCGTAATGGCCCTCGGAGGCGACGCAGACGCTGGTCCAGTCGCCCACCGGGGTCGGGGTCACCACGGATCGCACCGTGTCGACCACCGCATTGGCGGCGCTGGCCGCCGATGACGCCCCGCGGGCCTTGATGATCGCAGCGCCCCGTTGTTGGACGGTCGCGATGAATTCGCCATGGAGCCACTCGTGATGACCGATGACGTCGGTGACCGGCCGGCCGTGGATCTTCCCGTTGTAGAAGTCCGGGAACATGGTTGAGCTGTGGTTGCCCCACACCGCGAGGTTGGTGACGGCAGTGATGTCGACGCTGGCTTTTTTCGCGAGCTGGGATTTCGCGCGGTTTTCATCAAGGCGCGTCATGGCGAGCCAGCGATCGGCCGGGACGCCCCGGGCGTTGTTCATCGCGATCAGGCAGTTGGTGTTGCAGGGATTTCCAACCACCAGAATGCGCACGTCGCTGGCGGCATTGGCCTGAATGGCCTTGCCCTGGCCAGTGAAGATCTTGCCGTTGATGCCCAGCAGGTCCTTACGCTCCATGCCTTGCTTGCGCGGAACCGAACCGACCAACAAGGCCCAGTTCACTCCCTTAAATCCCTCGTTCAAATCCGCCGTCGGAACGATGCCCTTGAGCAACGGGAACGCGCAGTCGTCCAGTTCCATCACCACGCCCTGGAGCGCCGGAAGCGCAGGCTCAATCTCGATCAGGTGCAGGATCACCGGTTGGTTCGGCCCGAACATCGCTCCAGAAGCGATGCGGAAAAGCAGGGAGTAACCGATCTGGCCGGCAGCACCCGTGACGGCGACGCGAATAGGGGAGGGGTTCATGTCGAAATGGAGGTTCAGCAACTGCTGTCCCGGCATCATGCCGGTCTTTTGCGTCCCCCGGCAAGCGTGAGACCATGGCCATCAGACGCCACGACAGTGGGGATTAGCCAAGATTGGCGCTTCACGCGCGATTCACCCCGGGTACGCTCCTCCGCGATGCGGCCGTTGCTCTCCATGAACCGCCCCCAACTCAACCCTCCGGCACCCGCGGAGCGTGTTCTCCCTCTCCCCCCGGGAGAGGGTCGGGGTGAGGGCCGCCCGCAGTCTTCCTCGCTGATCGGTTCATGGTCCCAACGCGCAAAACCCCTTTCGTCGTCCCTACCCAGAAACCTCCGTTCGGTAATGGCGAGCGTCCCGCCCGGAGAAATCCGCCTCGATCCATGGACTTTGATCCTGGCCCACGTCGCTTGGCGGCTCCGCGTCATCGCTGCGCGAATCGTCACGCTCGCGGCAATCGCCGGCGCAAGTCTCGGAGCGCGGTCGGAAAGCCATCTCGTTATTCTCTCCCCCCACAACGAAGCCATCCGCGAGGAATTCGAACGCGGCTTCTCCCGATGGCACGCCACTCACCACGGGGAACCGGTGGACATCGACTGGCGCATGGTCGGCGGCTCCTCCGAATCCATCCGCTTCGTCCAGTCCGAGTACGCCCGAAAACCCGACGGCATCGGCATCGACGTCTTCTTCGGCGGCGGTCAGGAACCCTACTACGAACTCGCTGAAAAACGCCTCATCGACCCCTACCGCGTCCCCGCCGAAGTGCTCGATGGCCTCGCCCCGGATGTCGCCGGCATCGAACTGCGCGCCCCGGACTTCGCCTGGTACGGAGCCGCCATCTCCAGCTTCGGCATCCTCCAGAACCTTCGCGTTCAGAAACTGGCGCACCTGCCGTCGATCCGGCGTTGGGACGACCTCGCCAAACCCGAACTCAAGGGCTGGGTTGGCGCGGGCGACCCGCGCGGTAGCGGAACCATGCACGTCATGTTCGAATCGTTCCTCCAGGCAAGGGGCTGGACCGACGGCTGGAGCCTCCTCGCCCGAGTGGCCGGCAACACCCGCCGCTTCGACCGCATCTCGTCCACCACCGCCAAGGATGCCGCCGTCGGCGAAACCGCCTACGCCCTGGCCATCGATTTCTACGCCTTCACCCAAATTGCCGCCGCGGGAAAATCCAACCTCGCATTCCTGCTCCCGGTGGACTTCGCCGCCGTCAACCCCGATGGCATCGCCATTCTTCGGGGCGCACCCCACCGGGATCTCGCCCGACGTTTCCTCGAGTACACCCTCTCCGACAACGGCCAAAAGCTCTGGCTGCTTCCCCAGGGACATCCGGAAGGACCAGCCCGGCATTCCATCGAACGTATGCCCGTGCGGCCCCGCCTCTACTCCGCCTACCGCGATATCAGCAACATCGGCCCTTCCCCCTTCGATCTCCCCGCCGGGTTCCGCTACGACGCCCGACTCGCCCAACAACGACGCGGAGTCGTCGCCACCCTGGCCGGTGCGATCTTCGTCGACGTCCACGACGACCTCAAAGCCGCCTGGAACGTCGTCATTCAGCGCGGACTTCGCCCCGCCGACCTCGCCGAGTTGGGCCGAGTCCCGATCACGGAGGCGGAAGCGCGGGAGCTTTCCGGGCAACCCTGGCGCGATCCCTCGATCCGTCATGCCCGGAAAACGGACTGGCAGATCTGGGCGCAGAAGAAGTATCAGGCCATCGCACGCGGGCGCGGCCTTGAGCTTTAAACCCAAGTCCTGGAATTTTCATCCGCCATGCGACTCCGAATCCGCCAACTCGGAAAACGATTCGGAACCACACCCGTGCTGCGCGGCATCTCCCTCGACGTCGAAGACCGGGAGCTTTTTTTTCTGCTTGGACCCTCCGGGTGCGGCAAAACCACGCTTCTCCGAACCATCGCCGGTTTCTACCAACCGGACGAAGGCGAACTCTGGTTCGGCGATCGGCGGATGAACGGGATCGAACCGCACCAGCGGAACACCGGGATGGTGTTCCAGAATTACGCGCTCTGGCCCCACCTGACCGTAGCCGAGAACGTCGCCTACGGCCTCGACGTCCGAGCCATCCCCACCGCGGAAAAGCGCGATCGAGTCGCTGATGCCTTGCGGATCGTTCAGATGGAATCCTTTGCCGAACGGTCCCCCAACCAACTCTCGGGCGGTCAGCAGCAACGCGTCGCGCTCGCTCGCGCCCTGGTCGTCCGTCCGGACGTCCTGCTGCTGGACGAACCCCTTTCCAACCTTGATGCCCGGCTTCGCCTCGAGATGCGCGACGAAATCCGCCGCATTCACGAACAAACCCGGCTCACCACCCTCTACGTCACGCACGACCAAAAAGAGGCCCTGTCGATGGCCGATCGCATGGCCGTGCTCCGCGACGGGGTGATCGAACAACTCGGCAAACCGCGGGACGTCTACCGTTCCCCAGCCTCCCGGTTCGTCGCGGACTTCATCGGCGAAGCCAACTGGCTGCCGGGAACCGTCCTCTCGCACAACACCCAGTCCGTCGTGATCGACACCCCCGCCGGACGAATCGTCGCTGCCAACGCCCCGCCCTCAGCCATCGACGGGACCCTGGTCGACGTCGGTTTCCGGCCGGAAGCGGTCCGTCTGCGCCCCGAAGGACCCGACAATCGGATGGAAGTGACCATCGAACAGGTCACCTATCTTGGAGAAACGGAACAGTACCGGCTTCGATGGCCGGGAGGGGGCACCTTCAAAGCCTTCGAACAAAACCCGGAAACGCTCCGGGCCGTCGGCACCCCCCTTGCATGTCAGGTGGCGCCCGCCGACATCTTTGTCCTACCGACCGTCACAACCCTGGCGCCACCGCGTGCAGCGTCTTCCCGGTCCGGATGAACAACTGCCCGTGCGCGATCGCGATCGTCGAACGGACATCCCGGTCGCCTTCGTCGCCCATCGGCGTCGTGTGCAGGATTTCGAAACGATCCCCCGTTCCGACCACCGCCACGTCCCCCGCCATGTTCATGGTGTAGATCTTGCCGTCCCCCGCCGTCGGTGAGACTTCGTACTTCGTGCGCCCGGGAAGCTCCCCCTGCCACACCACCTTGCCGGTCGCCGGTTCCACGCAGAGCATCAACCTCCGATCGCTGTTCAGGACGTAGAATCGCCCCTGATAAAACAAGGGGGTGGAAACGTCGGACGAAAGTTCACGTTCGGCGCTCTTCCAGGCATAGCCCTCCTCGGGGAGATTGCCATTCTGACCCAGTTTGAAGGCATACACCGGCGCATGCTTGGGCGCGCAAGCCAGCACGATGCCCGCCCCCGCCACCGGCGACGGCACCAAGCGCCAGTGCGGAATCTTCGTGGGGTTCCAGGTGCCCCAGCGCCACAGTTCCTTGCCGGTCACCGGATCATGCCCCGTGATGCAGTCGCCCCCGGTCACCAGCAGCTCAGCCCGACCGTCATGGGTGTAAGGCACCGGAGAGGTGAATGCCTCGAGGGATTCCGCCCGCGCTTCGGCCGGGCGAACATGCCTCCAGAGGTCCTTACCGGTCGCGGGGTTCATCGCCAGAATGTAGGACTCGTTCGGACCCTCCGCCTGGCCGCGTCCATCCACCGCCACGTTGCGCTGCAACACCTGCAGGTACAGTCGGCCGTCATACAAAAGTGGGGTCGACGAAAACGTCCAGCCGAACGCAAAGCCGCCGTGGTCTTTCTGGATGTTTCGCCTCCAGACTTCCTTCCCTTCCACCGTGTACGCCAACAAATCGCCCTGACCGAAAAAGAACCAGACATGCTTCCCATCCGTCACCGGCGAGGAGGATGCGTAGTTGCTGCGGTCATCCTTGCGGTCGCCGTCCGCCACTTTGTCACGCCACGCTTCCTTCCCGGTCTTGCGGTCATAGGCAAGCACCAGCAGTTCGCGGGTCGCCACATCCGCCGACGTCAGAAAAACCCGGTCACCCGCGATCACCGGTGTCGAAGCCCCCGCGCCAGGCAAGGGAACGGACCAAGACAGCCCCTCCATCTTGCTGAACTTGGATGAGAGCCCCTTGGCCTGCGGCGACGATCCGTCGAACATCGGGCCACGCCATTGTAGCCAGTCCTGGGCGCGAACACTTCCGAACGAGAGTGCCCAGGCGGCCGAGATCGCCAGGGTCAGGGTGGTCGAGGTTTTCATGGGCTGAAGCGGATCGCGTGAAAATGCCGGTTCGCAAGCCCATGTCAAAGGCAGCTTTGAAATCCCACGCAAGTCCCCAAAAGCGGTAGTGGCGCTGGCATCCATGTGATGGCAACGTGCTCCACTTTATGATGTTTCAGAGGATCCGGAAGTTCGGTCTCATGGCGACGGCTTTGCTCGCCCTGTCCACCCTGTCCAAGGCCGCCACCCTCTCCGGTTTCACCCCCGATCGGGGCGGCCCCGGGGCGGAGGTCACCGTCGTCGGCACCGGCCTCCAAAATGTCATGTTCGTCTATTTTGGCGGCACTGAAGCCTCGGGCGAAATCCTCTCCCGTAGCGCCACCAGCGTCCGAGCCCGCGTCCCTCCCAACGCCCTCACGGGCCAGATTTCCGTCTTCATCAACGGCGCCGGCTTCGCCACCAGCCTCGGGATTTTTGTCACCACTCCGCGGTTCGATCTCCTCGATCCGTTCACACCCCTCACCGGCGCGCCAGGCTCCCTGGTCACCATCTCCGGCTTCAATTTCGGGACTGGCCGGTTCGGCAGCCGCGGCAACGTCACCAGCGTTCTGTTCAATGGACAACGGGCGTTGTTCGAGATTAGCGCGATCAACCAGCTCCTCACGCTCGTCCCCACCAACGCCACGACAGGTCCCATCACCCTCGTCAACGAAGCCGGCAGCACCAGTTCCCTGATCCCTTTCAACGTCGCACCCCTCATCTCCAGCATCACCCCCACCAACGGCATGCCCGGTGACTCCATCGTGATCCAGGGCTCCAACCTCGGCTCCGCCATCAACGTCGAGTTCGGCCTGGAACGTTCCGCATTCACCGCCGTCTCCCCGTCCAATATCGTCGCCCGCGTCCCCACCAACGCTGTCAACGCACGCATCCAGATCAGTACCGTCGCCGGCACCATCGCATCCGCCAACCCGTTCGCTGTCCTGCCGAGAATCATCGCCTTCAATCCCCGCATCGGAACGACTGGAACGAATGTCACCCTCCAGGGCGGCGGTTTTCATGGCGTCACCGCCGTCGAATTCGGCGGCACCCGCGCCGCGTTCATCTTCCGATCCTCGATTCTCGTCGACGCCGTCGTACCCTCCGGCGCCAGCACCGGCCCCATCAAACTCATCACCACGAACGGCACCTTCACCACCACCGAGCTCTTTCACCTCCCCGCCCGCGTCACCTCCTTCACCCCCAATTCCGGCAAGCGCGGCGACCTCATCAACATCGACGGCCAAAACCTCTCCGGAACCACCCGCATCCTCTTCAATGGGGCGGAAGCGGTATTCACCGTCACCTCGCGCACCCGGCTCACCGCAACCGTTCCCGCCGCCGCCACAACCGGCCGGCTCACCATCGAAACCCCCGCCGGCGCCGTTCTCAGTTCCGGCACCTTCAACGTGGTCCCCGTGCTCGACGGTTTCACGCCCGGAAATGCCACCGTTGGAAGTCCCATCACCCTCTCCGGAGCCGGCCTCACCAATCTCGTCTGGGTCCGACTCGGTGAACTCGACATGAGCTTCACCCCCCTCAGCCCCACGTCCATCCGCGCCATCGTCCCCCTCGACGCCTTCAGCGGCCCCATCCGCACCCGCAATCTCAGCGGCATCGAAACCCAGGCCCAGGGAACTTTCATCGTCGATGGCGCACGGCCTACCCTCACCTCGTTCACCCCTGCCGAGGGCAGCGTCGGTACCCGAGTCCAAATCCTCGGAAAAGGCCTCGCCACTGCCTCCCGTGTCCAGTTCAACGGAACAGATGCCGTCCTGGGGTCGAAAACGTCCACGTCCATCGAGGCCACGGTCCCCGCCAACGCTTCCACCGGCCCCATCGCCGTCACCACCCTCGATGGCATCGCCGTCAGTTCCTCGAACTTCGTCCTCCGCCAACCCGAGGTTTCTTTGACCATCTCCCGGGCAGTGACCGACGACGAAATCGTGATTCGCTGGAGCGCGTCCGCCACGGGTTATGCCCTGCAAAGTTCACCCGGCGTCATGCCCGGGCCGACGTGGACCGAAGTTGCCGGTGCACCGGTCTTGGAGGGAGCCAACCTCCGGATGACCCTGCCGATCTCCGCCACGGGCTCCCGGTTCTATCGACTGCAGAAATAGGTCGAGGATTCCAGGACGCGGCCCGGGTGGGTAAACTCACGGCGTGAGGTTGAACGTCATCCTGATCCCGTTGCTGATTGTCACGGGCGGTGTTGTGACCGCCTTGATGGTGCCGTTGGACTGGCGACTTCGAGGACTGATCATCGCAAGCGACGTTTTCGCCGCGATCATCGTGGGTCTGATCCTGCTACGGACCCGCCCCCGTCGGTAAACACGCCCTACATCATTGGGGAGGTCGTAGCGGCGGGCGCTACCGCCGCGGTAACAGCGCCCAGCGCCCTCAGGCTAACGGGCTTCCTATGAACCGCCCCCAACTCAACCCTCCGAAACCCACGGTGCGCATTCTCCTTCTCCCCCCGGGAGAAGGCCGGGATGAGGGCCGCCTACGGTCTTCCTCGCTGATCGGTTCATGGTCCCAATGCGTGTCTAATCCTTGGAAAACGCTCCTTCCCAAAAACCCGACGGATTCCGAAGCCCAGGAGGGGCGATCAGAAATGCCCAGCCATGCTGATCGTCGTCGGATTGCGCGGGACCCAAACGAACACAACATAACCCACTGGACCATCCTGCCCTTGTTTCGACAATCTTGTCGCCGTGTTCCCCAGGATGTTTCTCCGGGCCGCGCGACTCCGGATCACCAGCAATCTGCTGATAATCATCGCCGCGTTGCCGGAACTCCAGGCGGCGCCCTCGCCCGAGCTCACAAGCCCCGTTGCCGTTGTGCGGCTCGTGAATCCACCGGTGTCGAAGGCAGCCGGCTTCACCCACCTCGGACCCGAGCAAACCGGCATCCGGTTCACCAACCAGCTCCCCATCGCGCGCGTCCTGCAAAACCAGAATCTCATGAACGGGTCGGGAGTGGCGGCCGGCGACTTCGACGGCGACGGCCGCTGCGATCTCTACTTGTGCGCCATCGCCGGAACCAACGCGCTCTACCGCAACCTCGGCAACTGGCGGTTCGAGGACGTCACCGCCGCCGCCGGAGTGGCGGGCGAGCGCTGGGCGTCCACCGGAGCCACCTTCGCCGACCTCGATGGCGATGGTCGCCTCGATCTGCTCGTCGCCACTCTTGGGACTGGCGTGCAATCCTACCGCAACCTCGGCAACGGGAGCTTCCAACGCACCACGGCCGAAGCCGGGCTCGCCTCAACATCCGGCAGCACCTCCCTCCCACTCGGGGACGTCGACGGCGATGGCGACCTCGACCTGTACGTGGTGAACTACGGTGCCGAATCGGTGCTCCGCACCGGGGGTCGCGCCGAGATCCGCCGCGTGAACGGGGAGTGGCTCTTCACTGGACCCAACGCCCACCGTTTGCGGTATGTGGACGGCACGGTGGAAGAGGTGGGCGAAGCGGGGTTTCTTTACCTCAACGACGGTCACGGACGGTTTAAACCCGTTCCCTGGAATTCCGAATTCTTCACTGGCATCGACGGCCAACCCAAGCCACCGCCGCTCGACTATGGACTGGGTGCCCAGATCCGTGACATCACCGGCGACGGCTCCCCCGATCTCTATCTCTGCAACGATTTTCAGATGCCGGATCGCCTCTGGATCAACGACGGCCGCGGCCGGTTCCGGGAAGCCACCTTTCAGGCCCTGCGCAAATTCCCATTCTCCTCCATGGGGGTCGATTTCGGCGACCTCGATCGGGATGGGCACCTCGACTTCCTGGTGGTCGAAATGGCCAGCCGCGAACACGCCCGCATGATGCGCCAATTGTCCGGCATGCCTCCCTCTCCCCATATCCCCGGGCGTTTCGAGGCCCGTCCACAAGTCGTACGCAATGCCCTGTACCACTCCAACGGCGACGCCACCTGGTCCGAAATCGCGGAATACTCCGGCCTCGCCGCCACCGACTGGTCCTGGCAACCGGTCTTCCTCGACGTCGATCTCGACGGTTTCGAAGACATCCTGGTCGCGAACGGCATGCTCTTCGACACCCAGGATCGAGACGCCTTCGCACGTATCCAAGCCCTCGGACGCCAGACACCCGAGAGCGCGCGAACCAATCTGCTTCTTCACCCACCGCTTCTTTCTCCCAACGTGGCCTTTCGAAATCTCGGGAAACTCGCGTTCGAAGACGTTTCGTCCCGCTGGCGCTTCCAGTCGACCCGCATCTCCCAGGGCATCGCTCTCGCGGACTTCGACGGCGACGGCGATGCGGATGTCATCGTCAACTGCCTGAACGACGGGCCGCTGGTGTACCGCAACGAGACCGCGGCGCCACGACTCGCCGTCCGGTTGCGCGGACAGCCACCCAACACCTTCGGCATCGGCGCGAAAATCCGGGTCGAAGGCGGGCCGGTTTCCCAGGTCCAGGAAATCGTCGCCGGCGGACGCTACCTTTCCGGGGACGAACCCTTCCGCACCTTCGCCTGTGGAACCGCCTCCCAACTCAGCGTCCACGTCACCTGGCGTTCGGGCCGCACCTCCACGGTGGGAAATGCCGCTCCCAACTCCGTTCTCATCATCGCCGAAGACGCGACCTCCCCGGTGGTTCCAACCCCGCCCCGCGCCCCATCGGTTCCCTGGTTCGCCAATGCCTCCACCCAACTCGCCCACCAGCATCATGAGGAACTCTTCGACGACTTCGCCCGCCAGCCCCTCCTTCATCGCCAACTCAGCGCGCTGGGACCCGGCCTGGCCTGGTCGGACCTCGATAGCGACGGTCGCGATGAACTCGTGGTGGGCACCGGCAAGGGAGGACGCATTGCAGCATTCCGATTCTCGACTAACGGAACCCCGTCACCCATCCCTTCGGATTGGATCGCTCCCGGGGATGTTGTCGGAATGACCGGCTGGCTAACCCGCGATGGGAGGCCAGCCCTGCTCGCCGCGGTTTCGGCCTACGAGGGAACCCTCCCGCCGGCCGCCTCCCTCATCGAGATCACGGTCAACCCCGACAACACACATCTCCGAGTGTCCGCCATGAGTGGCGCTCCTGCCATGCCGACCGCCCCAGGTCCGTTGGCAGCCGCCGACTTCGACGGTGACGGCGACCTTGATCTGTTCGTCGGCTCCCGTGTCACTCCCGGTTCCTACCCCCGAGCGTCGGCATCGCTTCTGCTTCGGCGCGACGGCGAAAACTTCCTACCAGAACCGACCGCGACGCCCCTCCTCCAAAACGCCGGCATGGTGTCCAGCGCCCTCTGGAGCGACCTCGACGACGACGGATACCCGGAACTCATCCTGGCCTGCGAGTGGGGCCCGCTGCGGATCCTGCGCAACGATCGCAGCCGCTTCAGCGCATGGAATCCCCAGGTCTTCCCTGAACCGGGAACCCCCGCCGGGCCTCCCAGGCTGTTGTCAGAGTTCACCGGGTGGTGGAACGCGGTAACGACGGGTGATTTCAATGGCGATGGACGCCTCGACATCCTCGGCGCGAATTGGGGGCTCAACACCGGTTATCGCGCGACGTCCCACCAACCGCTTCGCCTCCACTTTACCAAGCTCACCAACCCGTCGAGCGAAGACCTGATCGAGGCGTACTTTGCCCTGGATTCCGGAAAGGAAGTCCCCCGCCGCAGCTTGAACGCCCTCGGCCGAGCCTTCCCTTTTCTCGCTGGCCAATTCCCCACCCACCAGGCTTTCGCCCAGGCCGGTATCGACGACGTGCTGAATACCCTGCCATTCCCCCCCGCCACCGTCGCCGCCAGCACACTCGCCAGCACCTTGTTCCTTAATTCTCCCACCGGATTCGTGGCGGTTCCGCTGCCACCCGAAGCCCAGTTCGCCCCGGCCTTCGGCTTGGCCGTCACGGACGCCGACGCCGACGGCCATCAGGATCTGTTCATCGCTCAAAACTTCTTCGGAATGCGCATCGAATGGCCGCGCTGCGACGCCGGGCGAGGACTCTGGCTGCGCAACGACGGTTCCGGGAGGTTCGCTGCCATCAGCGCTTCCACCTCAGGCGTGGTCGTGCTCGGAGAACAGCGCGGAACGGCCCTCGGCGACTTCGATGGCGATGGCCAACCCGATCTCGCTGTGGGTCAAAACGGCGCCGCCACCACCCTGTGGAAGAACTCCACCACCGCATCCGCATTGCGAATCGAGTTGGCAGGCCCAACCGGCAATCCCGCTGGATTCGGTGTCACGGTGCGCCCCCGCTACGGAAACCTGGACGGTCCCTCCCAGGAAATTCGGGCCTCTGCCGGGTATTGGTCCAAGGACTCCGCCTCGGTCTTCTTCGCCGGCCCCCGGCGCCCCACCGAACTCCGCCTCCGCTGGCCGGGAGGTCTGAAACAGTCTGTCCCCGTCCCCGCCACCTCCAACCGCCTGCGCCTGACGGTAAACGTGGAACCTTGAACTCCGCCCCGCAGGACCGGGCCAAGGCGTTGGCTAATGGCAGGTTGAAGGCACCGAGCACCGCCACCTGGCAAATTCATGCGGTCCCAAGGTACTTCCGAGGGGTTCAAATACCTCCCATCCGCGTCCATTCCTGCAATCCAGCTCTATCTACGAGTTCTCAGGAATTCAATGACCCCATGCCGACACATGTTTGCCACAAAAACATTGACATGTTTTGCCCAAATTTGCGTAACGTCTGAAGTCCCTGCGATTCGGCATGCCCTGCCGCCTGAATGCTCCGAGAGTCTCTCGGCGTTTTCAGGTCCAAGGCATGGCCACCCCAGGGAGTACTGTCCGAGAAACGATCGACGACGAACAAATCGCTTATGTACATGAGTAACCAGATTCAAAGGTTCGGGTCACGGTGGCTCGCGGGAGCCGCCCTCGGCGCCGGGCTTGCGCTCTCCACTGGCGCCCAGGCCGCCGATGTATTCGCCCCAGGCGTCATGAAGGTCGAATACTTCACGGCCTTGAACGGGGTGGACATCAACACGCTTCTCGATTCAACCAAGTACCAAAACAACCAGCCGGATGCCGTGGAATACACGACGTCGTTCATCACCCGCAACGGCTACGGGGACAACTACGGCGCACGCGTCTCGGGTTTCATCACGCCCTCGGAAGCGGGCGATTACGACTTCTTCATCCGCGCCGATGATCAAGCCCAACTGTACCTCAGCACGGACGACAAGGTCGCGAACGCCGTGTTGATCGCCGAGGAGATCTCCGGCTGCTGCCAAGCCTTCCAGGAGCCCGGCGTACCCGAAACCACGGCAGCTCCCATCACGCTCGCAGCCAACAAACGCTACGCCGTGTACGGGGTCATGAAGGAAGGCGGCGGCGGCGACTGGTTCGAAGTCACGTGGCGCAAGACCACCGACACCACGGCCTCCGGTAATTTGCGTCCGTTGGCGGGTTCCGTCATCGGCGCCCTCGCCCCTGCGGGCACCGTCGCGATCACCGACCAACCCGATGCCGTCGCGACGATCGAAGGCGTCTACGCCACCTTTTCGGTAGCCTCGTCCCACACCGGTGTGGCCGCCCCCGCCTATCAATGGCGCAAGAACGGAGCGGATATCGCCGGCGCGACCGGTACGACCTACAAGACTCCCCTCCTGGTCCTTGGTGACAACGGCGCGAAATACACGGTGAAGGTTTCCGTGCCAGGCGCCGAGATCATCAGCTCAGAGGTCCTGCTGACTGTCGCGGCAGACAACATCCCACCGAAGATCGCCTCCGCCGCCGGCGTCAAGAAGGGCGCCGGCATTGAAGTCGGCGTGATCTTCGACGAATCCGTCGATGCTTCGACCGTCGTCGCCGCCAACTTCAAGTTGAGCTCCGGAACCGTCTCGGGCGTCCGACATGTCCTGAATTCCAGCGGCAAAGAATCCCTGGAAGACGGGGCCGTTCTGACCACCACGGGCCTCACCCAAGGCACCGCCTATCAGCTCACCGTGACCGGAGTGAAGGACGCCAAAGGCAATGCCATGGCCGCCACCACGGTCCCCATCAACATCTCGACAATGACCTGGGTGGCTCTAGGAAATGAAGCCCCCGAGTTTCCGGCCGCAGCCATCGCCGTCGGTGACAACGGATTTAACGTCAACGCCGGCGGTAGTGCGTTCTGGGGCACCCAGGACGACGTCACCTTCGTTTACGAGGAAATCACCGGCGACTTCGATAAGGTCGCCCGCGTTGAGTACCAGGATGCCTCCTCCCAATGGGCGCGCACCGGTCTCCATGCCCGGGATTCCCTGGTCGGTGCCGGTGAGGAAGCCTCTCGCTTCCAGAACACCCACGTCAACCCGACCATCAAGGCCGACGGCAGTGCCTCGAACTACTCCTACGAGACGAATCGCCGACTGAACAAGGGTGGAGCCACCAGCGGCAGCGGCGGTGGAGGCACCCCGATGTACCCGAATGCCTGGGTCCGCCTTCGACGCGCCGGCGACGTGATGCACATGTACCGCAGCGCGGACGCCATCACTTGGTTCCAACTCGGCATCAGCGACTTCAATCCGGCCGATGGCTCCAATCCGGACGGCCCGCTTGCTGCGAAGATGTACGTCGGACCGGTGTTCGGTCCGGAAAATGGAAACCTTCCCGAAGCCTTCCGCGAAAACTGGGCCGCTCGCTTCCGCGATTACGGCAACTACATGCCCAACAAGGCCCGTGGCAGCCAAGCCTACTCCATCGGCGTTGCCTTCGCCCGTTCCGAGCCCAATAACGCCGGTTCCTGGATGGGATCCTCCGAAATCGCGGGGGCCGCTCCGGTTGCCCAGGCCAACTGGAACAACGTCGACGGCGCCAACAGCGACGAATCCGGTCCGAAGACTCTCAAGGCGGAAGTCGCAGGGGCCGCCCAAAACACCACGGCCACCATCGAGTGGAGCAGCCCCAACACCTGGTCCTCCACCGGCCGCGGCGAGGAAAACAATGTCCTCACCGGCTCGGATCGCCAGCTCATGGTCGGCTACCTCGACACCGGCAGCGCCACCACCACCAAATTGACCGTCAAAGCCCTCCCCAGCCAGCTCACCGGCGGCAACGGCTATGACGTCGTGGTCTACACCCTCGGCGGCGTCGCCGGCCGCGGCGGTGGTTTCCGCCTCACGGATCTGGCCGGGACCGAGATCAAACCGGTTGTCCTGGCCCTTAGCCCCGACAAAGCGCCTACCCTGACCATGGTCAGCCCCACCAATGCCACGGTGCATGCTTCCGGCACGTGGGTCGTGTTCAAGGGCCTCAAGGTCAATGAATTCATCCTCGAAGGTTCCACCGAGAACGGCTGGGGCTTAAGCGCCACGCCTCGCGCCGGCATCAACGCCCTCCAACTCGTCGCTCCCACGGGCGTGACCGACTCCGTCACTCCTGAAGTCGCGATCGCCCGCACTGCCACCGGCGCGACGATCACCTTCAAGGGAACACTCCAGAAGGCTTCCAGCGTCAACGGCACCTACACCGACGTCGCCGGAGCTACCAGCCCGTTCGCCGTCACCGCCAACGAGGCCGGCGCGTTCTATCGCACCCGCTGATCGCCCGGGCGACCGCAGTTCATCACCACTTCACGGAGGCCGGGCCTTGTGCCCGGCCTCTTTTTCATTTCCGCTTACGGCCCAAAAGCTCGTCTGCAACCCTCGCTCTCACGCCTTTACCGCACCCCATCCGAGCCCCGCTCGCACATCCCATGGACTGTCGGCGAATTGAGCCACGGGGTTTTCACCGACCCCCTCACCCCAACCCTCTACCGACGGGAGAGGGAGTCGCGTATCACCCGCAACTCCTCGCTGGAACCCTACCGTCCGAGCCGTCAAATCCCATTCCTGCGAACCCCTGGCCCAACCCTCCGAAACCCGCGGTGCACATTCTCCTTCTCCCACCAGGAGAAGGCCGGGATGAGGGCCGCTTGCGCCTCCCCTCGCTCATCGGTTCAGGGTCCCAACGCGGGAAATTCCTTTCGTCGTTCCTACTCGTCGCACTCAACTCAGTGATCGCTTTCCCTGCCACCGTCGCCACCCCCCTCAGCGTCCCCGCCCATCCACACGTCACCGGCTTCGAATCCATCCCGCCCTCTGAATCCGGCATCACCTTCTCCAATTCCCTCCCCCCCATGGACGCCGCACGAAACCAGATCCTGCTCAACGGATCAGGCGTCACCGCCGGCGACATCGATGGGGACGGCCGGGTCGATCTTTATTTCTGCTCGCTCCGCGACGGCAACCGCCTTTACCGCAACCTCGGGAACGGCCGGTTCCTCGACGTCACCGTCCCCACCGGAACCCTCCTTCCCGGACCATCCTCCACCGGGGCTGCGTTCGCCGACACGGACGGCGATGGCGATCTCGATCTGCTCGTCAACACCATCGGAGCAGGCACCCAACTTTTCAAAAATGACGGCTCCGGACGCTTTTCTCCCTCAACAGACTCCGGCCTCGTCCATCGCTTCGGGGCCACTTCCATGGCCCTCGCCGATATCGATCGCGACGGCGACCTCGACCTCTACGCCGCCAACTACCGGACCAACACCATCCGCAGTTCCGGATTCAGCGTCCTGAACCTCAACGGACGACGCATGGTCCGCCCTGAAGACCGCGATCGCCTCGAATACCTCCCCGACGGCCGCGTTCTCGAACACGGCGAACCTGACCTACTCTACCTGAACGACGGCCAAGGACGCTTCGCCCCCGTGCCCTGGACTCTCGGACACTTCCTCGACGACGAAGGCAAACCTCTCGCCCGTCCCCCGTTCGATTGGAGCCTCAGTGCCGCGTTCCGAGACCTGAACGGCGACGGCTGGCCCGACCTCTACGTCTGCGGCGACTTCCACAGCCCCGATCGCCTTTGGCTGAATGACACGACCGGCCGGTTCCGAGCCGCCCCCTCATGGGTCCTTCGCAACACCCCCACCTTCTCCATGGCCGTGGACTTCGCCGACGTCGACCGGAACGGCCACGACGACTTCATCGTCGCCGACATGCTCGATCCCCGGCATGAATTCCGGATCGTCCAAAGCACCGGTGCCATGTCGATTCCGGGAGACTTCGAGTTGCGCCACAATCGGCCTCAGTTGACGCGCAACACGCTCCAACTCAACCGGGGTGACGGAACCTTCGCCGAGGCGGCCTATTTCGCAGGTCTTGAAGCCACCGGTTGGACCTGGAACGTGGTGTTCCTGGATGTCGACCTCGACGGCTACGAAGACCTGCTCGCCGCCACCGGTCATCCGTTCGATACCCAGGATCAAGACGCTCAGGAAAGTATCGATGCCGCCGGCCCCTACCGCCCGGACCAGATTCCCGGAAAACTTCTCCGCTACCCGCCCCTGCTCTCCCGGATGCTCGCCTTCCGAAATCGCGGCAATCGGCGCTTCGACGAAGCCACCACCCACTGGGGTTGGGGATCTGAACTCGGCGTCTGGCAGGGCCTGTGCCTCGCCGATCTCGACAATGACGGCGACCTCGATGTCGTGGTCAACCGCCTGAACGGCCCGGCGACGGTGTACCGAAATCGCTCCACCGCCCCCCGCGTTGCCGTGCGCCTGAATGGGCTCCCACCCAACACCCGCGGTATCGGCGCCCGCATTGAACTCCACGGTGGCCCCGTGAAGCTTCAATCGCAGGAAATGAGCGCCGGCGGCCGCTACCTCTCCAGCGATGATCCCATCCGCGTCTTCTCCGCCAGCACCACGGGCGCCCCGTTACGCCTGGAGGTTCGCTGGCCCAGCGGCCGTCGGTCCATCCTTCCCAACGTCCAATCCAACCACCTGTACCAGATTGACGAAACGGAGGCCGAACCTCTCCCAACCCCTTCCAAAACATCCCCTTTAAGCCCGCCCCTCTTCGCCGACGAATCCGCCCGCCTCGGCCACCGGCACTTCGAATCGCCCTTTGACGATTTCCAACGCCAACCCCTCCTCCCGCGCCGCCACAGCCAGTCCGGCCCCGGTGTCGGTTGGATCGATCTCAACGGGGACGGCCGGGAGGATCTGTTCGTGGCCAGCGGCAAAGGAGGGCGGCCAGGAGTCTTCCTCAATGGCGGCAACGGCGGTTTCTCGCTCGTCGAACCAAACCCCGCCGCTCACGACCAACTGGGCGTCGCCGGCTGGGTTTCGGAATCTGGAACCGCCGTGGCCCTTGTGACCTCGACTGCCTACGAAGACGGCCGCGGCGCGGCGGTCCTTTCCTATGATCGCCTCGGCGCCTCCACCGAGGTCCTGTCGCTCGGGTCCGACAGCCTCGGACCGCTCGCTCTGGCAGACATGGATGGCGACGGCGATCTCGACCTGTTCGTCGGGGGCCGCACCGTCGGTGGACGCTTCCCGGAAGCCAGCCCGTCACGGCTCTACGAACGCCACGACGGTCGCTGGCAACCCAGCCCATTAAACAACCTCGCACTCGCCGGCGCAGGATCGGTCCATGGCGCCCTCTGGACCGATCTGAACCAGGATGGCTACCCGGAACTGGTGCTTGCCTGTGACTGGGGGCTCGTCCGCCTCTACCACAACCACCAGGGCCAACTCCGTGACACCACCCCCGACCGCGTCCTCGATTCCGGTTCAGGGAATTGGTCCGGACTCCACGCCGGCGATTTCGACGGGGACGGCCGTCTCGATCTCGTGGTCGGCAACTGGGGCCTCAATTCCTACTACCACGCGACCCCGCAGTTTCCCTTCCGGCTCTATTTCGGCGACCTCGCCGGACCGGGCGTCGTCGACCTGATCGAGTCCTCCTACGAAGCCACCCTCGGCCGCTGGGTGCCGGATCGGGATCTGACCTCCATGGCACGGCAATTCCCGTGGCTCCGCGAAAAATTCCCAGGACACCGGATCTACGGCCGGGCCGGAGTCGATGACCTGCTCAAGCACGTGGCCAACCCCGCCCAACTCATCGCCATCACCGAACTGCGCTCCATGATCTTCCTCAATCGAGGAGATCGCTTCGAACCCCTGCCACTGCCCGATGAAGCCCAACTTGCCCCCGTCTTCGGCGTCGACGTCGCGGATTTCGATCTCGATGGGCACTTGGATCTCTTCCTCGCCCAAAATTTCTTCGCCGTTTCCACCGCACTTTCCCGCCAGGACGCCGGACGCGGACTCCTGTTGCTCGGGGACGGCACCGGCCGTTTCCATCCCGTACCCGGAACGCGCAGCGGCATCACCGTCTATGGCGAACAACGTGGCAGTGCCTGCGGCGACTACGACGCCGACGGCCGGCCTGACCTCGTGGTGACCCAAAACAATGACGAGACTCGACTCTATCGCAACGCATCGACGGCTCCCGGCCTGCGCGTGAACCTCCGCGGACCGCGGGGGAACCCTCGAGGAATCGGGGCATCGGTTCGAATCCGGGCCAGTTCCGGGACGCCCGTGCCACTTCAGGAAATCCATGCCGGCAGCGGGTACGGCAGCCAATCGGCGCCGATCGTCTGCATGCCCCGTCCCACCCGGGACGTCGAGCTCGAGGTTCGCTGGCCGGGCGGCGCCATCTCGTCCCATGCACTTCCTGCCAACACCGATCGTCAGTCCGTGACGTTGGATTTCCCCAAGACCCAACGACCATGAGCCGTACGAGAATTGTCGCTACCCTATGAACCGCCTCCTCCAAAACCCCTCGCCCGCCGGAGCGGAGCGCAGGTGGGAGAGGGAGTCGCGTATGACCCGCCTCGAAGCGCCGAACTCATGCCGCTCGTTCCGCCACTGCCCGATCCATTGAACCCCCAGTTCCACCCCCCGCTACCCGCTGAACGCTTTCCCCCTCTCCCTCCGGGAGAGCGCAGGGGTGAGGGCCGCCATGAATCCTCCTCGCGCCCCGGTTCATGGTCTCAATGCTCGAATTCCAATGTGTTGGGCCTGCCATGGGCTGCCTTGCTCTCGTTCATCCTCCTCCTCGCTCCCACGTCTCATGCGCTGGACTGGCAGGCCGGACCCGGCTTCCGCTCTGCCGCCCTCACCGTCATCCCCGAATTTTCGAACGGCTTCGTGCGGGTCCACGCCAGCACCTCCGCCATCACCTTCACCAACACCCTCCCCGTCGACCGCTTTACCACCAACCAAATCTCTCTCAATGGGTCCGGTGTCTGTGCCGGCGACGTCGATGGTGACGGGTGGACCGACCTCTTCTTCGCCGGTCTCGGCGGTCGCAGCACCTTCTACCGCAACCGCGGCGATTGGCGGTTCGAAGACATCACCCGTTCCTCGGGGCTGGCGGCCCTCTGTCAAACCCTGGACACCACCGGCACGGCGTTCGCCGATACCGATGGCGATGGCGACCTGGATCTGGTGCTGAATTCCACCGGCGGCGGCACCCACACCTTTCTCAACGACGGACAGGGACGCTTCCAACGAAGCCAGATTCTCAACCCCGGCCGCGGCGCAACCTCCCTGGCACTGGCCGATATCGATGGCGACGGGGACCTCGACCTGTATGTCGCGAACTACCGGACCGAAACCCTCCGCGATCAACCGCGCACCCAATTCCGAATTGGAAAAACCAACGGCCAGTTCGTCGTCACGCTCGTCAACAACCGCCCCACCTCCCTCCCGGCCCTGCAAGGACGGTTCACCTACCTGGCCTCCGGTTCCATCGTTGAGAATGGCGAACCGGACGCCCTCTTCATCAACCAGGGGACGAATGGTTTCGTCGCGGTAGGCTTCACGGAGGGCGCCTTTCTCGACGAGTCCGGAAAGCCTCTCACCGAACCACCCTACGACTGGGGACTGTCCGTGCTGCTCCGCGACCTCAACGGCGACGGTCAACCCGATCTCTACGTCTGCAACGATTTCGCCAGCGTCGACCGCTTCTGGATCAATCAAGGCGCCGGCCGGTTCCGGGCAGCCCCTGCTCTCACCCTGCGCAACACCAGCAAGTTCTCCATGGGCGTCGATGCCGCCGACATCAACCGCGACGGACACGATGACCTCTATGTGCTCGACATGATGAGTCGCGACCATGCCGTGCGGCTCACCCGCATGGACGCCTCCATGGAAGCGCGCCCGCCAGGCGCCATCGATCAGCGCCCGCAACTCGCGCGCAGCACCCTTCAACTCGCGCGCGGCGACGGGACCTTCGCGGAAATCGCCCAGTACGCGGGACTGGAGGCCTCCGAGTGGGCCTGGACTCCCTTGTTCATCGACATTGATCTGGATGGCTATGAAGACCTCCTCATTGCCACCGGCCACGCCCGAGATGACATGCACATCGACTACGGCATGCGGATCGAAGCCATCCGAAAATCCTCCCGGCTCAGCACCCTCGACGAACTCGCCCTCCGCAAAAACACCCCACCCATCGCCACCCCCTGCCTCGCGTACCGCAACCTGGGCAATCTCCGCTTCGAAGAGGTTCCAAACGGTTGGGGCTGGGGCGACCGCGTCACCGTTTCACAGGGTACCTGCCTCGCCGACCTCGACAACGACGGCGACCTCGACCTCGCCGTGAACCGCCTTAACGACGTCGCCGGGGTGTACCGCAATCAAGGCTCCGGCTCCCGCATCGCCGTGCGCTTGAAAGGTCTGCCCCCCAACACCCGCGGGGTCGGGTCCCGCATCCTGCTCCATGGCGGCTCGGTCGGCACCCAAACCCAGGAAATCCAGGCAGGCGGCCGCTACTTGTCCGCCGACGATTCCATGCGTGTCTTCGCCGCGTCGTTCGATCGCGCCGGGGCGAAACCCACGGGCATGGCACCGGTGCCTGCGCCGCTCCGTCTGGAAGTCCGATGGCGCAGCGGCAAACGAAGCGTCATCCCTGACGTCCGCCCCAACCACCTCTACGAAATCATCGAAGCCCAGGCCACTTCGCCTCCTCCACCGTCGACGTCTCCCCAGGCAACTCCGCTTTTCGCCGACGACTCCGCCCAGCTCGGCTACCGGCACTACGAGGCGCCCTTCGACGATTTCGAACGACAACCCCTTCTCCCTCGCCGAGCCAGCCAGGCCGGACCGGGTGTCGCCTGGTTGGATCTCAACGGTGACGGCCGCGAGGACCTGTTCGTCACCAGCGGCAAAGGTGGTCTCCCCGGTCTCTTCCTCACCGCCGCCAACGGCCGATTCCAGCTCGTCGATCCCGCCCCCGTCTCCCTGGACCAAAACAGCGTCGTCGGCTGGCCTTACGGCGCTCGTCGAAGCGATGCGCTGGTGGCGGCCTCGGCCTACGAGGACCCGGATGCTGGCGGCGCCGCAATCCTGGCCTACGACGCCTCGGGCGCCCGAACCGAAGTGCTTTCCCTCGGCAACGACAATCCCGGCCCACTCGCCCTGGCCGACATCGATGCCGACGGCGACCTGGATCTGTTTGTGGGAGGCGGCCCCATCGGCGGTCGCTACCCCTTGGCCAGCCCTTCACGGCTCTTCGAACGATCGGGTGATTCGTGGCGAGCCAGTGCGGCCAATAACCTCGCCTTCACCAACACCGGCATGGTCTCCGGGGCGGTGTGGTCCGACCTCGACGCCGATGGCTTCCCGGAACTGGCGCTCGCTTGCGAATGGGGACCCATTCGCCTCTACCAGAACCAACGCGGACAACTGCGCGAGGTGACCACCGAGCGAGGGCTCCACCTGCAAACGGGTTGGTGGACTGGCATTCAGGCCGGCGATTTCGACAGTGACGGGCGGCTCGACTTGGTCGCCGGCAACTGGGGCCTGAACTCCCGCTACCGACCGACTCGCGAGCATCCGGTCCGGCTCTATTTCGGTGATCTCGCCGGTCAAGGGCGCATGGAACTTATCGAAGCCTCCTTTGATACGGCGCTGACCGGCTGGGTGCCCGAACGCGATCTGACGGCGATGTCCAAACCGATGCCTTGGTTGCGCGAAACGTTCCCCCACCACGCCGCCTACGCCCGGGCGAAGGTCGACGACCTGATCGCCGGTCGGGAGGTTTCCCCCCGTTCTCTCGAAGCCTCGACTTTGGCCACCACCGTCTTCCTCAACCGGGGCGATCGTTTCGAGGCGATTCCTCTCCCTCCTGAAGCCCAGCTCGCCCCGGTCTTCGGCATCAACGTCGCCGACTTCAATCTGGACGGGCACCTGGATCTCTTTCTCGCCCAAAATTTCTTTGCTGTAACCCCGGCCATCTCCGGTCAGGACGCGGGCCGAGGTCTGCTGCTCCTGGGAAATGGGCGCGGAGGCTTCAGCCCGATCTCCGGGACGGAGAGCGGCATCCGCATCTATGGCGAACAACGGGGCAGCGCGGTCGCGGACTACAACAGCGACGGACGTCCCGACCTCGCCGTCTCCCAGAACACCGCTGAAGCCCGGCTCTTCCGCAACGCGGCCAACGCGCCGGGACTTCAAATCCGGGTTCGCGGACCGGCCGGCAATCCGAACGGAATCGGAACACTGATTCGAGTGGTCGATCCCGCCATGCCCTTCTCCCCCGTCCATGAAATCCACGCCGGGAGCGGCTACCGCAGCCAGGATGCCCCCTCAGTCTTTCTCCCGCGCCCCAAGGGCCCGACGACCCTGGAGGTCCGCGGTCCCGACGGCAGAACCTCCCGGCATCCGATCCGGGAGAGCGACGCCACGTCCATGGTCATCGACCTCACCAGCTCAGGACCGTGAAACAGCCCGAATGCCCATGCGAATGGCCCACTCTCCATGATCCGTCCGTCCGAGCGCCGAATGCCAGTCGGCAGGCCGACCTGGCGAAACCAACTCCGCAGGCTGGCGGCCTGCGATACGGCAGGTTGGGCAACCTGCGCTACCGGGGACGCCATTCTTTTTCTCCAACGAGTCCCAATGGCCGACCCTCATTCCCGGCGGGAGAGGGAGCCGCGTGTCACCTGCAACGCCTTGTTCAAGCCCAACTGTCGGAGCCCTCGCGACCCGCTCTGGCGAACGCCCGACCCATCCCTTCGAAACCCGCTGGGCGCATTCTCCTTCTCCCCCCGGGAGAAGGCCGGGATGAGGGCCGCTTGCGGTCTTCCTCGCTCAACAGTTCACCGCCCGTGAGCAGTTCAATTTTGAACACGCGACTCTCCATGAAACGGCGAATGGGGAATAGCGAACCACTCGCTCCGCCACCGCCCGATCCAGTGAACCCCCAGTTCCACCCTCCGAAACCCGTTGAGCGTTTTCCCCCTCTGCCCCCGGGAGAAGGCCGGGATGAGGGCCCCCCTTCCCGGTTCATCGCTGCAATGCGTGTCCGATCTTCGGGAATCGCTGCTCTCCACGCTCCCCGGTTTCATCCCCTGCTGGTGTTCACGTTCCTGCTTGCCCAACTCTGCCTCTCGCTCGCAGCCCAGCCCTGGTCTCCGAATAATCCCGCGCGTGGCGAGGCGCTCGCCCGTCAATACTGCCAGGCCTGCCACCTCTTCCCTTCGCCCGATTTGCTCGACAAGAAGACCTGGGGCAACACGACCCTGCGCCGCATGGCGCCCTTGCTGGGTGCAGCACGCCTCAACCTGGACACCCGCCCCGACGGGCTTTTTCTCAAGGAAGCCCAGATATTTCCGCAAGAGCCGCTCCTGCCCGAGGCCGATTGGGTCGCGATCTGCCAGTATTACCTTGAGACCGCCCCCGAAACCGCCCTTCCACCCTTGCGGCGTCTCCCCATCGCCCCCACGACCGCCCGATTCCAATCGGAGCCAGTCTCTCACGCCAACATGGAGCCAGGCGTCACTCTCGTCCGGATCGAACCCTCGGAACGCCGCTTCTTCCTCGGCGACGCCCGTCGCCGAAGCCTCCACGTCCTGTCGGCGCAGGGTCTCTGGAAATCGTCCACACCCGTCGCCAGCGCTCCCGTGTGCCTCACACGCGACGGCGACGACTACAGGCTGACGCTGATCGGCGACATCTTCCCGTCCGATCTCAGGTCCGGCCAGATCGTCACGTTGCACCCGGAGGGGACGGGGTTCTCTGTCCTCCCCTTGCTGTCCGGTCTTCAACGCCCGGCCGATTGTGCCGTGGTGGATCTGAATTCCGACGGCCGCAAGGACCTGGTCGTGGCGCAATTCGGCAATTACCTCGGAAAGCTTTCGTCGTTCGTTCAACGGGATACGGGCCGCTTCGTAGAAGACCCCCTCGTCGAGTTTCCAGGAGCCATCCGCACCGAGGTCCTGGACGTCAACCAAGACCAGAAGCCCGACCTGATCACCCTCTTCGGCCAGGCCCGCGAAGGGATCTACCTCCTTCGCAATCGCGGCGACGGATCCTTCGCCTGGGATCCACTTCTTCATTTCCCTCCCGCCTATGGCTCCACCAGCTTCGAACTGGCCGATTTCAACGGAGACGGTTTCCCCGACATTCTCTTCACCAATGGCGACAACGGCGACTACCCCTCACCGTTCAAGCGCTATCACGGCATCCGAATCTTCCTGAACGACGGCCACTTCCGGTTCTCCGAGGCGTGGTTCTACCCTTTGAACGGAGCCTTCAAGGCCGTCGCCCGCGACTTCGACCAGGATGGCGACCTCGACATCGCCGGCATCTCGTTCTTCGCCGACTATTCCCAGACGCCTGCCGAGAGCTTCGTCTACCTGGAGAACCAGGGAGCGCTTCGATTCACCGCCTCATCGATCCCCGAAGCCAACGTCGGTCGCTGGCTGACGATGGATGCCGGCGACCTCGACGGCGACGGCGACATGGATCTCGTTCTCGGTTCGTTCATCGATGGACCGCGAACCGTCCCGATCCCGCCCCAATTGCTCGAGCAGTGGCAAACCCGGCGCATCGCAGCCCTAATTCTTCGGAACACCTCACGTTAGCGGGACGCCTCGGTTGTTTCCCAACCAGCCGCTGTAAGGTGTCTTTTGACCGAACCGTTGGGCTACTCTCGATGCGTGCGAAGCCACATCCGCGTGCTCGTCCTGACCCTTGCCACCGTCCTGTCCGCCCGCGCCTGGGACTACGAGGGACATCGATTCATCAACCAGACCGCCATCACTCTCCTTCCCATGAATTTCCCGGCGTGGGTCCGGGAACCCTCCTCCCAGGAGCGCATCGCCTTCCTGGGTGGCGAACTCGACCGCTGGCGGAACACGCCCCACTACACCCTCCGTCACGCCAACAACCCCGACCACTATCTCGACCTGGAAGATCTCGTTCCCCTGGAACTTACCGTCACCAATCTCCCCATCTTCCGCTACGAGTTCGTCGCTCATCTCACCCGGGTGCGCCTCGCTCACCCCGAGCGTTTTCCTGCCATTGCCGCCACCAACGATCTCGACCGCACCCGCACTCT
>Ga0105046_10000073_pt1 | contig 101630 bp, 82 predicted proteins | sample MAT03_FD_78385 | JGI IMG/M metagenome (GOLD analysis project Ga0105046, IMG submission 78385) | Freshwater microbial communities from Lake Fryxell liftoff mats and glacier meltwater in Antarctica - MAT-03 (megahit assembly) | ecosystem: Environmental > Aquatic > Freshwater > Ice > Liftoff... | reverse complement strand
TGTCGAGGTTGCCAACGGCGTCCCGCAGAGCCCGTCGTTCCGTGAGTTCACAGAGCATTGTCTCGGCATCCGGAGTCGCCCGTGGTACGACGGGGTTGTCGATGTCAGCGAGCGAGTGGGTCGCGAGGGTATCCATGTAGCGACCGCGGCGGCCTGAACCGCGCTTCGTCATCAAAGCTGAGTTCACCGCGATCCGGTGCATCCACGTCGTCGCCTGGGCGTCCGCCCGAAAGTCGCTGGCGTTGCGAAGTGCCTGGACGATCGCGTCGTGCGCGGCATCTTCCGAGTCAGCCTCGGTTTTCATAATGCGCCGGGTCACGCTGACCAGGCGGTTGCGGGTCGATGCTTGCGACAGGCTGACTTGTAGCTTGTTCATGGTTTGTTCTTTCTGTGTTTCCGGTTGTACAATGTTTGTATGATGTTTGCCAAGGTGATAATGAACAAACGTTGAACAGAAAGTTCCCACGCATTGAAGCGGAGGTAGCGTTTTGGACGGGGTAGGATGTCGAAATCAGCTAAGAATGCTAGGGAGGGAACCCACTTCTAGCAATGAGGAAGTTGCGAGGTCGGCCGTCGGAAAAACCGTCACTTGGATGCCGAATTCTGTTGAACAAACCCTGAACGCATTGGAATCAAAGGGTTGTGCTCAGAATTCGCAACGTGGCCGCCTCCGCCGGAGTGAGTACCCAACTGCTCAGGGTTTGGGAAAGGCGGTACGGGCTTGTCAATCCGGTCCGCACGGATTCCGGATATCGTGTGTATTCCGAAGACGACGTATTGATTCTTCGGGGTGCCAAAAATCTGGTCGATGAGGGGATGAGCATCGCCGAGGTGGCTCGATTGCCTCGGGAACGGCTGCGTGAGGCGGGAAATGACGCGGTGCCAGCCCCGCTAAAAATGGTCGAGATCACGTCGGCATCCGTCCCGGACGTATTTCCCGAGTCGGCCATCCGCGCCATCAATAGACTGGACGGCGAAGCGCTCGAGCGTGTGCTCTATGTCGCCATGGGCATGGGGGCACTTTCGTCTCGCGAAATCTGCGAACAGGTGCTGCTCCCGCTTTTGAAAACGATAGGAGATCGCTGGGAACAAGGCGCGTTATCGGTCGCGGCTGAACACTTCGGCTCGAGCCTTGTGCGCAACAAACTGGTAGCGCTGCTTTCGAGTACGTCGCGGGCACATGCGGGCGCGCCGGTGGTGGTATGTGCGTGTCCGTCTGGCGAACAACACGAGGGGGCTTTGCTTTCTTTTGCTGTTCACGCGGCGGCGCTGGGGTTCGCCGTCGTTTACCTCGGCGCAGACACGCCGATCGATCAAATCATTCTCGCGGCCGAAATGCGCTCGGCACGGGCAATTGCGATTTCGGTTTCTCGTGATACGGACCAACCGCTGCGGACCGAAACGGCATCCGCACTCGGGCACTGGAGGCGCAGTGGGAGCGGGCGTGCGGTTCTCGTTGGAGGCCGCTCCGCCGTGGTTCATCGTGAGCAATGGGAATCTGTCGGCCTGACGGTTGTGGACAGTGCCGCCGGCGCATTGGAGTTGTTGACTGGTCTATGATGGATTTGGCACCGTGGATCGTTTGGTTCCGCCGTGATCTGCGGTTGAGTGACAATCCCGCTTTGGCGGCGGCCGTCCGTTCGAGAGCGCCGATCCTCGCAACCTTCATCGCTGCACCAAAAGACGACGACCTGTGGTTCCCTGGCGATCGATCGCAATCTTGGTTGCGCGTTTCGCTCGATGCGCTTGCGAAGTCACTTCACGAACGCGGGTCGCGGCTTATTATCCGAGTCGGTGCCGCGCACACCTGTCTTGCGAAGCTGGCCGCCGAGACAGGGGCCAGTACGGTGGTGTGGAATTCGTTGTGTGAGCCAAATCAGCGCACGGAGGAAGCCCGTGTCGTTGCAACGCTCGGAATCGTCGGGGTCGCGGGATGTTCGTACGACTCTGATGTGTTGCGAAATCCCGGTACGGTTTTGACCAACTCCGGTGGTTCGTATTCGGTCTTTACGCCGTATTATCGAGCCTTTCTACGCTTGCCGCCGCTTGCCGATCCCCTGCCTGCGCCGAGGTCATTGCGGCCGCTCGCCCGATGGCCCGACGCTGCCGACGGGAAGACGATTGTCGGACCGTGTGCTCAACAGCCGATTCTCTCAGACTGGGAGCCCGGTGAAGTGGGCGGAATCAAGCGCGTGCGACGCTTCAAGGCTGGTCCGATCTCGAATTATGACGATGCTCGGGATAGGCCAGGTAACGACGGGATTTCACGCCTTTCGCCCCACCTGCATTTTGGCGAAATTTCGTCGCGTCAACTTTGGCAGGCGTTGCAAGACGTCCCCGCAAGTGGATCGTATCTGCGCCAGCTCGTGTGGCGTGATTTCGCGCGGCACATTCTTTTCCACAAACCAAGTTTACCCGAACGTCCGATGAGAAAGCCTTTCTCGCAATTTCCCTGGCAGCCCAACGCCAGCCAAATGCAGGCGTGGAAGCAGGGACAAACCGGGTATCCCCTGGTGGATGCGGGGATGCGTGAACTTCTCGCGACAGGTTTTATGCACAACCGGGTGCGGATGGTTGTCGCTTCGTTTTTGGTCAAGCACCTCTTGCAACCATGGCAAGCGGGGGCGCGTTGGTTTTGGGAGCAATTGTACGACGCCGATCTTGCCAACAATACCCTGGGTTGGCAGTGGGTCACTGGGTGTGGTCCGGACGCGGCTCCGTACTTCCGTATCTTCAATCCCGTTTTGCAGGGTGAAAAGTTCGACGCCGATGGTGCCTACGTGCACACCTGGGTTCCGGAGTTGGGTCAAGTTCCCGCGCGTTGGCTGCATCAACCCTGGAATGCGCCGATGAAGCCAAAGGATTATCCAGGTCCAATCGTTGACCATGCTGCGGCACGGACGCGTGCACTGGCTGCCTACGCCACAATCCGCGACTAACGCAGCAACGCCACGGTCACGCCATCGCCACCCTCGGCCGCAGTTCCTGGCCGAAACCGTGCCACATACGGCGATACCGCGAGGTACTCGCGCAGCGAGGTTCGTAGCGCACCACTGCCGTGGCCGTGAACCACAAATACAGCGTCCTGGCCGCCGATCATCGCGCGATCCAAAAAAGTCTCAAGCGCATTGAGGGCTTCGTCCGCCCGTTGTCCGCGCACGTCGACGGCATTGCTTCGCACGCGCAGTAGAGCAGGGTCCGGTTCAACGGGGGGCTGATTCGTGTTTCGATAGGGTGGGCTCGCCTTGCCAGGCTTTGTCGGTTGTGTGACAATCCCCAGCGCTCGACTCGCCAGAGCCTGTCGGAGTTTTTCGATGTCGAGTGAAGGGGACTCAGGCAAGATAGCGGCTGCGGCTTTCCTGGTTTCCGCAACCATCTGCTGCGCTTCGGTCACGGCACGGTCGGCACCCTGATGCCGCGCGGACTGGCGTGCGCGACGCAGGATCTGGCGCAGCGATTCGCGCGTCTGTCGCACAGTTGCCTCAAGCTCGGCGCGCGCTTGCAGACCCAGCGCACGTTCTCGGGCCACCAATGCGTCGTCCTTCTCACGGATCTTTTGTTCCGTCGTTTGAACCCGCGAATCGAAGTCCGCACGAGCGACCTTGAACTTCTTTTCCTCGACCGCCAGCTCGGCTTCTCGAAGCTCCAGCTCTCGCAAGATTTCCTCAAGTCCAAGCGACGCGTGACCAACCAGCGAGCGAGCACGTTGCAACAGGCTTTCGGGCAGCCCCATGATGGTCGCCACGTCGAGGGCATAGGAACGCCCGGGCAGACCGTCCTTCAGACGAAACGTCGGACGGAGTGCCGCAAGATCGTATTCCATGCCCGCATTGCGAAACCGCTCGTCGGTCTCGGCAAGGGCCTTGAGCGCATCGTAGTGGGTCGTGGTCAAGAGAATCGTATCACCGTCGGCCAGGTGTTCAAGCGTGGCCCGTGCGAGTGCGGCTCCTTGATCTGGGTTGGTGCCGGCGGCGATCTCGTCACACAGAACCAGGTGAGGGCCCCTGTCGCTCTGCAAGATTTTGACGATGCGCGAAATATTCGCGAGGTGTGACGAAAACGTCGATAGATCGCCCATCACGGTTTGCTCATCGCCGATGTCCGTCAGGATATTGGCAAAACATCCAATGCGACTGCCGGGACCCGCGCAAATATGCAGACCGCATCGGGCCGCGAGTGCAGACAATCCCACCGCCTTCAACAAGACCGTCTTGCCTCCCGCATTGGGACCACTGATGACAAGACAGCGTGCATCGTCGACGCCGTTGCCCACGCCCAATCGGACGTTGTTGGCCACCACTGCGAACGCCGGCAATTTTTTGCGTTGCGACTCCGCAACACGGGAAACCAGCAAGGGATGGCGCAGTGCAATCAGTTCCAGGTTGGGCCCGTCAACCAGTTCAACGGGATTGGCTTGCAGTTCGATGGCGAGTTGTGCCATCGCAACCCGCATGTCAATCAAGCTCAGTACGTCAATGTCGCTGCGCAATTGCGGTGCAGCGAGCGCGACTTCGGCCGCCAGTGCTTCAAGGATGCGGCGACACTCGCGCCGAATGGCAAGTTCGGCAACTTTGAGGCGATTGTTGATCTCGACGACTTCGGTTGGCTCAATGAAGACGGTTTCACCGGTCCGTGACGTCGCGTGAACGATGCCAAGACCCAGGTTTTTGAACGATGCCTTGACCGGCAAGACGAAGCGATCTTCTCGCAAGGTGACGAAGTCATCTTGCAGGTAGTCCGCGAACGACGCCGAGGTCGCGGCCTCCATGACGGCGGCGCGAGCGCGGGTTGCCATTAGGTCGCGATCGCGACGAAGCTGTGCAAGCTCGAAGGAAGCGCTGTCGCGGATCTCGCCCGTGGCATCAAACGTCTCACGGGCAAGGCGAACCAAATCATCGTGAACGCCGAGCCCCTGTGCCTGTTCTGCGAGGACGCCGGTTCTACCCGCAAAGAACCGCCGCGCATGCGCAACGGATTCGCAAAGCGACGCGATTTGTTTCAGCTCCTCGGCGCCGAGTGCCGAGCCGTGTTCAGCCGCGTGCAAGGGCGGAGCGACCTCCGGGAAAGCCGTGGCGGGTGAGCGGCCGTCCTGCACCAGAAGGCCGACCAGCTCTGCAACTTCGGACGAGACGGCGCGTGCCTGCGCCGCGGTCGGCTGCGGTTGCAGGCCCAAACACGCAGCCCGACCGCGATCCGATCGGGCGTGGCTGCAAAGGCGCAAGAGGAGCTCCGGCCAGTCGAGCCGTTCCAGATCGGGTTGATTCATTCCGACCCAGGATAGCTGCCCCTGCGAACGGCGCATCCTACATCCATTCAAAGTTTTGGGTGCAGCGCGGGGCCAGAGTACTCTGTCGGCTGGAAACGACTCTCTTGCCAATCTTTTCGGCTCCGTGGCTGCGCGCCCGAGCCCACGCCCTTGCTGCCGGTGGCGTGTGCTTCGCTTTGTACTGCTTCACCGCGACGCGAACCATCGGCGGTGGCGATACCGCGGAGTTTGCCCTGGTTGCCGCGCGCGGCGGTGTCGCGCACCCACCCGGTTATCCGTTACACAACATCCTCGCGCAGATCTTCGCGCATTTTCCGATTTCAACGATCCCTTTCCGGGTCTCCCTGCTTTCGTCGTTGGCCTGTGCGGCGACAGTCACGCTCTTGGCTCACCTCTTCGGTTACATCACAACCTCGCGATGGATCGCCACATCGGTGGCCATGGCGTTTGGCCTCTCGCCTGTTTGCTGGAGCCTGGCAGGTCAACCCGAAGTCTTCCCACTTGGCCTATTCCTCGCAACCGGCATCGTACACCTGGCAATGCGTTGTTCATTCCCGACGACGGCAAGACGACCGGTTCGGACGGCGCTCGAACTGGGTCTTTGGTTTGGCCTCGGCCTTGCCAACCATCACACCGTGGTCTTGTTGGCGCCCGCTGGCGTTTTCATCTTGTGGCGCAACAGCCAAGGCGCGTCCGTCTTGTGGAAGTCCCTGCTTCGAGGTGTCGCGGTGGCGCTCATTGGTCTCACGATTGGGCTGTTGCCGTATGCAGCGCTGGTTCGTCAGTCCGACAGTCGGATCTGGGCCTGGGGTGATACGGGTTCCGTCGCGGGCCTGGTTCGACACTTCCTGCGCGCCGATTTTGGCACTTTTTCGCTCGGATTGTCCAAGTCACGGCTCGATCCCCTCCGGCACGCCGGCGCGTTCCTTGAGGCCATGGGGACGCAAAGCGTCTTCCTCTTTGGTCTGGCGGCACTGATTGGCATTGTCGTGGCGCTGCGGCGTCAACCATTGTTGGCGGGAACGCTGGTTGCCTGTCTGGCGTTGGCAGGACCGGTGTTCGTCGTACGATTCAATCTTCCCGATTCGGATCTGGCAGCGGCCATTCGCGAACGTTTCTTTCTGATGCCCCTGATGCTGGTTTTTGTCATGGCGGTCTGGGGGATCGAATTCCTTTCTCGGTATGTGTCATCACCCGTGTTGCGAATTGTCTTGCCTCTGGCGGTGGCCGTTGCTGCGGTTCGCTCGTTTCCGAACGCCAATCACTCGGGTGATCGTTTCGTCGAAGCGTCGTTGCGGGTTTCATTGCAGAACGCCGAGCCGAATGCCGTAATTTTGGGTCAGGGAGATGCCTCCGCCTTCGGCTACGCCTACCTTCGACACGTGGAAGGGATTCGCCCCGATGTTCGGTATGTCGACATTCGCCTGTTGCCCTATCGTTGGTACCACGCGCGCGCGCACGCCGAGGTTCCAGAGTTGTCCCTCCGCCATGATCCCAGCAAGGCGCCTCTTTTCACGGCAGTGTCGCAACTGATGCGGCGAGTCCCCACCTATGTCATCGCGGAGGTGCGGCCGCTGTTGCCGCCTCAGGCCACCTATCCCGATGGACTTCTGTATCGCGTTTTGCCACCCGAAGAGCCGTTCCCGGAACTTGCCGATCTGTCTCGGCGATTGCAGCGCGCGCTTGCACAATTGCCCATCGAGGACGCTCCCGCCGATGCATGGAGCCGGTACTTTCGCACTCAGGCAGCCGACGCTGCCGATTCCATCGCGAATGCCCATTTGAAGTTAGGCGAAGCGGCCGAGTCGAGCGCGTTCGCCGCGGTTTCCGGTGTTTTGCGCGGAACCGATCGCTGAGTTTCATGACGAATTGCCCGGCTGTGCCGCGGTGGTGGTAAGGTCCTCATTCCGTGCCGTCGGCCTGCCCGTCTTGTGATTCCCGGCTCGAAGAACCGGACATAAAATACTGCAATCGCTGCGGCCATGATTTGTCGCGTCCGGTGGCCCGAGATCCGTTCGATGGTTTGATCGGCCAGACGGTCGAAGGGCGTTATCGCGTGGTGGAGCGCGTTGGCTCCGGGGGCATGGGGGTCGTCTACAAGGTCGAGCATGTTCGCATGGGCAAGATTGCCGCGATGAAGGTGTTGCGACGGGATCTCGCCGATGACCTGCAGGCGGTAAAACGATTCCGGCGCGAAGTGGAGCTCGTGAGCCGCCTCGATCACCCCAACATCATTCAGACCTTCGACTTCGGTGAGTGGCGCGGCCTGCTCTTTCTCGTGATGGAATACATTCGAGGTGAGGACCTGTCGGCGATCGTCAAACGCGACGGACCGATGCCACTTGAGCGTGCCCTGCCGCTTTTTTCTCAGGTGTGTTCGGCACTCGACGAAGCGCATCACCACGGCATCGTCCACCGCGATCTGAAACCCGACAACATCGTGTGTCTGCTGCGGCGAGGTCAGGAAGAGGTTGTCAAGGTCTTGGATTTTGGCCTTGCGACCTTCTCGCAGCAACGCGAAGGCATGGGTGAGGTAACCGGGGCGGGCAGCCTCATCGGCACACCGTATTACATGTCACCAGAGCAGGTGCGCAGTGAGCCCACCGATGGCCGTTCTGACCTCTACAGCCTTGGCGCGACGCTGTACCGGGTTGTGACAGGAACGCCGGTTTTTCTGGCAGATTCTCCCATGGCGATCCTGAACCGACATCTCAACGACGATCCGCAACCACCGACGCTGAGAGCGCCCGAGCTGAACTTACCGATCGGTGTGGATTTCGTGATCCTGAAGGCGCTCGCGAAGTCGCCCGAAAATCGATTTGCCACGGCCAACGAGATGAAAGAGGCTATTGATCATCTCATCGTCAACGTGCTCGGGATGGAAGGCCCCCGTCGTCTTTCCAGGGTTGGCGATTCTGGTGCGGAGTCCACTGCGCGACCGGCGTTATCGGACGCGCCGATGCCGCGCCTTTCGCCGGCAACCATTGCGGCCACGCCCGATTCACCCGGCGGTGTCCCACAGACCTACTCGCGCACGCGCAGCGGCTTTCATTCCCTAAAGGACGTTCCGTCGTGGGTCACGTCGTTGCCCGAGGTGGAGGTATCGGAGTCCGAACGAGACATAACCCCAAGCGAGCAGGGTGCTCGCCTTCGACGCGAGGACGTGGATGTTTTCGAGCGTGGCATGCGTCGCCGCAAACGATGGGTCGGGATCGCGGGTGTTGCGTTTGCGCTGACGTTTGCCGCTTCGGGATGGTGGTTCTGGAAGAAAATGACCGTCGAAGAGCCCGAAACCACCGAACAAGAGCCGAACAATTCGGCCTCATCGGCAAACTTGGTCGGCAACGGCATCGCGGTTTTTGGCCAGATTGGCGAGCCGTCTCCGGATGACACGCCGGACTTTGACTACTACCGGATTCCGGCCGGCAAGCTGGGTCGGCAGGTGCGTGCCGCACTGACCGGCGTGGCCGATTTAAACGTGATTCTAGAACTGTATGACGACTCTGGTCGTCCGGTGTTCAAGGTCGAGCGAGGCCCCAGGGGCAAAGGTGGAGGTTTTGGCCCGATTGCGATTGGAAAGTCCGAATACTTTGTTCGCGTGCGCGCGGTATGGGTGGAGGGGAGAAAGGTCGAAGGTTCAGATTCGCCGTACGCTTTGACGATAGCGTGGTAACGGTCGCCCGGAATCCCAAGGTTAGGCTTCAGCGCGGCCCCGGATTGGTGGACGTGGGACCGTGGGTCAGGGCTGTGACCACCTGCCCGTGCTGAAGCCTAATCCTGGAACCCCGAGCGACCGTGTTTCGTGTTACGCCACCTCTTGCAGAACCGGTACGCGGCGACCGCGTACCCGCTGTTGTTTCTTGCGGCGGCGCTGTTCGATGAGCGTGTCGGCCGCCAGATGGATTGCGCTCTCGAAGTTGTTCGCGTCGGTGGTGGCCCGATAAAACGCGTGTCCTGCATGAAGGTGGCATTGTACGAGGGCGGAGGTTCCGTCGTCGTCCAGGTGCCACTCTATCCGGACGATGTTCTTGAAATAGCGGGTCAGTCGTTCGGACTGCTCCTTCGCGACCGCCTGCTGTTCCCGCTTCGCTGACTCACGTCTCGAAATGATCGTTACGTCCATCTCACGCTCCTTGTTGTCGCTGAACCGATACCTCTTAAGACAACCACCGAAACCGAAGGAACAAGTATCCTCTCAAAGAGCGGTGCGCCAAACCGACGATTTTTTGTGATCCTCGCGGATTTTACGGGACGCACCGCATCGTCGGCGTTGTTTGGGGCGGAGCGAGCCGAAAAATGAGCTTCCGACGTCATTCGATATGAAGAGAATCCTTGGGAATTTCGGTTGGATATACCCATAAAGGGCATCAATCACCCGTTTTTCTTATGGAACGTCAATTGCACGAATGGTACAAATTTTTGCCGGTGTTGTGTCTGGAGCCACTGACCGAGGGGGTCGGTGACCAGGCAGGAACCAATCTGCTTCGAGGGAGCATTCATGAAGCGCTCGTATAAGTTTGCCAGTTTCGCGGTTTCGGCCGCGGTTCTCTTTGCCGGATGCAGCGGCGGTGAATCGGGTGGTACGAGACCCGACATCGTGGACGATCCCATCGATTTGCCTCCGCCAGATTCGGATGAGTGGAAGCGCAATCCCACGAAGGATCTGGCCTGCGCGGAGCCGCTGACCACAAACACTTTGTCTTCGCCGATGCAACGATTGAGCAACGTGGAGATCGCGAATTCAATTCGTGCCTTGTTGGCTGGCGTTGCGGATCCTGCGCAGATTCCGCACGTCACGTCGCTGGCGCCGGAATCGGGTCGTTTTGGGTACACGAACAATGTTGCCGGACAGGAACCGACTCGCGTGTTCGCCGATGCCCTCGAAGAGTTTGCGGTTCGTTCTTCCGCGGCGGCTGTTTCCAATCTTGCGAAACTTGGATGTGCAAACACGGATGGTTCGTGCGTTGGCAAATTTGTTCGTGACTTCGGGAAGCGCGTTTTCCGTCGACCGTTGACCGATGTTGAGGTTGGTAATTTCCAGGCCGCCTACGACGAAGCCCGCAAGGCCCCCTATAACTTTGACCACGCAATGGCGCTGGAAACCGTTGTCGGCTCCCTCTTTCAGTCCCCTCAATTTGTGTATCGAATCGAGGAAGGGACAGGCGATGTGACAGAGAATGGTGGCAAATCCCTCTCGGGGTACGACATGGCCTCCAGGCTTTCGTACCTATTCTGGGACTCGATGCCAGACGCCGACCTATTCGCGGCCGCTGAGCGCGGCGATTTGTCGAAAACGGCCGAGATCGAAAAACAGGCGCGTCGGCTCTTGAATGACGACCGTTCTCGGCAAGCCGTTCTGACCTTCTACAACGAGTGGCTGCATTTCGATCGGTTCAGCGCGAACGTGTCCGTACCTGTCAAGGATCGGGCCTTCTTTCCTGACTTTAGCGATGCGCAGTCCGAAGGTCTGAAGGCCGGTTTTCACCGGACCGTCGAGTCTGCATTTTTCGATGGCGATCATTCGCTGGAGGCATTTTTCGCAAGCTCACGAGGCTTTGTTAACGACGACACCGCGTCCATCTACGGCGTAGAAAAGCCGGGGAGCAAGGACTTGGTTGAGGTGCAATTGAACGCGGAGCAGCGTGCAGGCATCATCACAAACGCGGGTTTTATGTCGGGGTTGTCTCACGGCACGGAGGGCGCTTCCATTCTTCGCGGTGGGTTTGTAATGGATCGATTGCTTTGCGCGCCGTCGCCGCCACCGCCCGAGGACATTGTTCGCGAGATCCCGTTCAGCCAAACCGAGGCGATTACCTATCGCCAGCGCGTGGAAAACACCGCCGAGAAAGGCCAGTGCGCCTCTTGTCACATGGCACTCGACGCGTTCGGGTTTCTTTTCGAGAACTACAATCCGATTGGTGCTTGGCAAGATGAAGAACAGGCACGTTTTAAGGGTGAGACATTCCGGCTGCCGGTTGACTCATCGTCCACGATTTCCGGGACGCTGGATCTCGACGGCGCTTATCCCAATGCGATCCCGTTTATGAAGAAGCTGGCAAAGAGCGAACAGGCCGCGCAGTGCTTGGTTGAAAACTGGTGGCTGTGGGCGAACGCTCGAACGGAGCTTGAAGAAGACGGCTGCGCGATCGTTCCCTTGACCACTGCATTTTTGAAGAGCGGCGGCGACATGCAAGAGCTCTTGGTTGAACTGGCAAAATCTGCTCCCTTCCGTTTCCGAAGCGCGGCTCAGTAATTAGGAGAAACACCATGGAATTTGAAAAAAAACTCCGATTTTCGCGCCGATCGCTGCTCAAGGCATCGGCATTGTCCCCCCTGGCTGCTCAGTTGCTTCCGGAACTGACCAACGTTGCGTACGCGCAGAATTCTGTTCCGACAAACTTCATCGTTTTCTATACGTACCAGGGAAACTGGCCCGACCAGTGGGCCTCGGGTACGGGCCGAAACTTTCAGCTCAGTCCGACACTAAAGGCGCTAGAGCCTTTCAAGAATGACTTGATCCTGACCAAGCGGCTGTTCATGAAATCAGCGGAGCTTTCGCCGCCGGGAGACAACTCGAGCGGGCATCCTCAGGGTCAAGTGCACTCAACAACCTCGATCGGACCCCCTTCAGGGAAACCCATCCGGGATGGCAATCCTGCAAACGGTCCGGCCGGTCCTTCCATTGACCAGGCAATCTACGAGGATCTCAACGCGCAGGCGGGCGGTACCAAGGTTCTCAAAAAGTTGACGCCTGTGGACTCCATCCAGATGCAAATCTTGGACAGATCCGTCAGCCCCCCGACCCAAATGTTGGGACGGATCTCGTATACCTCAACCATTGGCGCGTCCGGCTACGCAATCTCCAAGCCGCCCGTTCAATCTCCGGATACGGCCTGGAAGAACCTGTTTGAAACCTACGCCCCCGGCGGCGGTGGTACGGTTGCAGGCGGAACTCCCAGCAATGAACAGCTTCGCTTCGCCCAGCGGAAGCTGATGCTCAAGTACGCGGGCGGCCAATTCAACAGCCTGAAGTCGCGTGTATCGGATATCTACGGCGCAACGACAGCGGACCGCCTGGAAGCGCATGCGAATGCGCTGAATGAGATCGAAAAGGGCTTACCACAGCTTTCAGCCGGTGGCGGCACCGTTCCCGACCCGTCGGGTGGTACGACCAATGCACTTTGCAAAGTTCCTGAACGCAGCACAATGCCCAATCCGAAGGTTGACCCGGTATCTGGCATGTCGCGTGCCAGCGGATGGTGGGGGGCGACGAAGGAATACATGCCCAAACTTCTCCAGCTGGGTATCGCGTGTGGGCGGACTCGGTTTGCAGCGGTTCAGGTCGAGGACAGCGGGTTTCCGGACGTTCACGGCTGGCACCACGATCAGCGAAAAGACCTCACCATTCCGTTCCACACCGACATGGCCGCGCAGTACGCGAACATGCTGAAGCTGTTGAAGGATATCCCGACCGCTGACGGCAAGACGATGCTTCACAACAGCGTGGTCCTTTGGTGCGGCGAACTTGGTAGTGGTGCGACGCATGCCACAAATGATCTGCACTGGATGGTTGCAGGACAGGCGGGCGGCAAGTGGGAGGGTAAGACGGGGCAGTTGATCGACTATAACAATCAAACGCCGCACACAAACTTGTTCCTGTCCATTGCGAGTGCCATGGGAGCGAAGCTCACCGCCTTCGGTGATCCGCGCGTGAATCCGAAGCCACTGACCGAGTTCTAGGTCCTTCTGACACGGTGGTCAAAAACGGCATCGGGCGCAGGTCAGGTGCCGTTTTTGTGTGTGGTGCTGTTGGGTAAAATACGCAGGTGAAACCTTCTGTTGACCGGGGGGACCTCCAAGGTGCGTCTCAACCTGTTGTAATTACTTGAGTCTGTGCTTGGTGCTCTCGGGAAAATATCTCAGATCTTTTTCCACGGTCCTCATGGAGTCCTGCCCCGATGGGCGTACGCTGGGATTCTGAGAACGCGCATGAGCCAACAACGCAAGATCAACATCGCCATCGTCGGTCTCGGCTTTGGTGCCGAGTTCATCCCCATCTACCAGCGTCATCCCCAGACCAACATGGTCGCCATCTGCCAGCGCAATGGGGACAAGTGTCACGAGATCGGCGAGCGCCATGGCATCGCCAAGCGTTACACAGACTATGACGCACTCTTGCGAGATCCCGACGTGGACGCGGTACACATCAACACGCCGATCCCCGACCACGCCACGCAGAGCATCAAGGTACTCAAGGCGGGGAAACACGTTGCGTGCACGGTTCCGATGGCGACCACCGTCGACGAGTGTCGCGAGATCGTGCGCCTTGTGCGCGAAACCGGCAAGCACTACATGATGATGGAAACCGTGGTGTATGCCCGCGAGTACCTGTTCGTGAAAGATCTGTACGACCGGGGTGAGCTCGGCCGCGTGCAGTTCCTGCAAGCCAGCCACCAGCAAGATATGGACGGCTGGCCGGGTTACTGGACGGGACTGCCGCCCATGCACTACGCCACCCACTGCGTGGGCCCCGTGTTGGCGTTGACCAACGCAACCGCCGCCAAGGTTTCCTGTTTCGGCTCGGGGCGCATCGACGAGGCTTCGATCAAAAAATACGGATCGCCCTTCGCTGTCGAATCGTGTCACATCCAGTTCAAGGATTCGGACATCAGTGCGCGCATCTACCGCTCGCTGTTTGCCACCGCGCGCCAGTATCGCGAGAGTTTCGATGTATACGGCTCGAAAAAAACCTTCGAGTGGCCGCTTGTTGACGGCGAAGATCCCATTGTGCACACCAAGGGCAAGCATGAACCGGAGATCCCCGAACGTGTGAGTGTTCCTGACTTTGCCTCGCGCCTGCCCACGGAGATTCAGTCCTTCACAAAGGCCGGCGTGTACGACGGTGACAACCAACACCAGTCGTTTACGCAAGGCGGTGGCCATGGCGGCTCGCACCCGCACCTTGCGCATGAATTCATTTCGGCGATCGCCAACAATCGGCCGCCGTTTCCGAATGCACGACAGTCCGCCAATTGGACCTGCGTGGGTATCCTCGCGCACGAGTCGGCGATGAAGGGGGGCGAGCCCATCGCCCTGCCGGAGTTCACCCAGAGCGACTAGAGCGGCTCTCGCGTCAGCTTGCCATTCACGACCCGCATGATGCCAAGTGGGTTGCTGTTTTGCAGTTCCGGTGGCAATGCCGCGTCCGGGAACGATTGATAGCTGACCGGACGGGTGAATCGGAAGATCGACGCGTGGCCGATCGAGGTGAAGGCGCTGAAGGTGCTGGAAGGATAGGGGCCTCCGTGGTGCATCGAGGCGCAAACCTCGATGCCGGTGCCAAAGCCATTGAAGATCACGCGACCCACCTTGGTTTCAAGGATCTCAACCAGTTCGCGGAACTCGGCGAGATCGGCCTCGGTGCCGTGTATGGCGGCGGTAAGATGCCCTTCAAGGTCGCGTGCGGCTTGCAAAATTTGTTCTTTCGTAACACATCGAACAAAAAGCGAAGACGGACCAAAGACCTCGTGGTGCAACGACGATTGGCTGGCGTAAGTTTCAAACGAGGTCGACAACAACGTGCAAGCGGCCTGCGTTTTGTTCGCATCCGCAGTTGCCGTGCTCTTGCCGAGTACCTCGACACCCTTGACACTGGCCATCCGTGACACACCTGCCTCGAATCCCGAAAGGATCCCGGCGTTCAGCATGGTGGATGGCGCCGTGTTCTGTGCCCCTTCAGCGGCGGTGCTGAAAAAACGCTCGAGGTCCGAATTTTCGATGCCGAACAGCAAGCCCGGATTGGTACAGAACTGGCCGACACCCATGTTGACGGAGCCGATGAACGCCTGCGCGATGCCGACCGAACGTTCGGCAAGCGCGCCCGGCAAAAGGAAGACGGGATTCATGCTGCCCATCTCGGCGTAAACCGGAATGGGAACCGGTCGATTGACTGCAGCGTCGAATAGGGCGCGGCCACCACGCTCGGAGCCCGTAAAGGCCACGGCGGCCGTTGCGGGATGCTTCACCAGCGCGAGGCCGGTCGCATGTCCAAGTCCGTGAAGCAATGCGAAGATACCGGGCGGCAAACCCACGCGCGCGATCGCCCGGGCGATCGCTTCCCCCACCAGTTCGCTTGTGCCGGGGTGAGACGGATGGGCTTTCACAACCACCGAGCATCCCGCGGCCAATGCCGATACCGTATCCGTGCCGGCGACGGAGATCGCAAGCGGGAAGTTGCTGGCGCCGAACACCACGACGGGGCCCAAGCCGGTCAACCGTGCGCGGACATCGGGCTTGGGGACGGGTTGTCTATCCGGGATCGATGTATCGATGCGTGCACCTTGCCATGATCCATCGGCTGCCATGTCGGCAAAGATTCGGATTTGGTTCAAGGTGCGTGCGCGCTCACCTTGCAGACGTGCCACCGGAAGACCCGATTCGGCTTGCGCCTGTTCGATCAGCACATCGCCGATGGCCTCGATGGATTCAGCAATGGCACGCAACAGGTCGGCACGTTGTCCGCCGGTTGTGATACGGAACGACGCGAAGGCGGCGGCGGCTAGCTGCATTGCCCGGTCGACTTCTTCGGGCGTGGCCTCGAAAAACGGGGTGGGCAAGGTTTGGGCAGTCCCTGGATTGCGGGCCTGAAAGGTTTGGGTCCCGGCGGCCACGGCGTGACCGAGCAGAAGCTGTTTTCCGTGCATTTCCGGCTAATATGCCAGGTTTATTCGGAGGCGTCGACTCAGGGAATGACCACAACACCGGGAAGCGACAGCTCGTCGGTGACCGACGCAAAAGGCGCCTCGGGACAGGTCGAGGTGAAACGGACGTAGGCGCGGTAGTTCCCGGGCAGCGCCCGCCCCGAAAATGGCTGGTCCTGAAAGGCCGGCGCCATCACGTAGGAAACGCCCTGCTTGGCATCGCGCAGGGTGACGGTATGGGTGCTTGCGCAGGTGGTGGCGGACTCTCGCAACAAACAGCCGTTGATTCTGAGGAAGCCCCGCACGGGACGCTCGTCGAGCGCTTCAAGTCCAACGATGAGGTTGTCCATTGAACTCGAAAACACGATGTTTGAAATCGGGAACTCGGTGTCGGCGTTCGCGCGTCGAACAACGATCTGGTATCGGCCCGGATAGACCCGAGTTTCAAATACCATCTTGCCTCCGACGCAGGTGGGGATGACCGTGATTCCGCCAAACGCCTGGTCGGGTTGGAAATTGAGCGTGTACCCACTACAGTCATCGGCGCGTGGCGGAAGTCCGCCGAACTGAACCTCGCCGCGAATCAAGAGCGACTTCAATCGTATGTCGAGTGGCATCGGCGGAGGATCATTTGTGATGTCGAAAAATTTGGCCTCCGCATAGGTTCCACCCGGCAGGATCTTGGCGGCATTGACCGTGATGGCGTACTCGTCCGCTGGCAAAGGCGCCGAAAAATGCAAAGGCTGTCCGCTCGGCACCCATGCGGTAAATCCGCTGCTTTGTTTTCCGAGGAAAATGACGGTGGCGGTTCCACTGTTGAGCGGGTTGGTGGTCAAGACATCGTCGATAAATACCGAGCCCGAGACTGTTTTAAAGGCCGCGTTCATGGTGATGTTGTCGCGATCGGTGACGACGCTGAAGGTTCCCGATCTTCCGAGGGGAGCCCGAACGCTGCCGTTGCCAACATCTTGTACGAGGGTAGTCGTGTAACTGCCCGGACCTACGAATCCTTCAAAACTACCGTTGCACAGTGGCAAATAAAACTGGGTGCCGGCGCCGCTAGCACGCAGGTCGATTCGGCTGCGCCCCGCTTCGCAGGGCATCGGGATATTCGTGTTGACCACGCCGGTGATCTTCACGAGTGGCACGTTGCCGGTCATGGATGTGTCACCTTTCACCGCGATCGGGTCGACGTTCAGTGGCCAGTTTCCGACCGCAACCCTCGTCAGTCCTTCTTTGCCTGCCACGGGTCCCATCAAGTCGACGGAGTACTGTCCTGCAGGGACGGGCACCGAAAAGTTTCCGGCGCAGTCCGCCGTAAAAAACGCCCGCGTACCGAACACCGCACCGGTCCGTCGTTCGTCGAGGGTCATGGCGAAACACGCTTGACCACTGTTTGCGAGCTGGGCAAACGGTTGTTGATCGTTGAACGTGACCTTACCGGAGAAGGTGTGGAACGCAATCATGTACGGTCCGAGAAGGGTCGTGGATTTGCGCAGCGCGATTGGCGTATCTGCGAGCGTGACGGCCCAGCTGAAGCTGCTTCCGGCCTCGGGGACGGTTTGGAAAATCGTCGCGTACACCTTGTAGTCACCTGGTGGTACGAGTGCGCGAAAATTGCCGCGGCAGTCGATAGGGATGGCGTAGTCGTCGGATTTTTCGACGAGGTGAATGCGTGCCGGATTGCTGGCGGGCGAAACCAGCAGGCCTTGTTTGCAGTCAGGCGCGGCATTCAGACCCGTGATGGCGATGCTGCCCTTGACTTCGACGAGCTCAAGATCGAGGACGAGGCTGGCATCCGGAGATTCGAGGCACGCGGTGTTGGTCGGGATGCCGGCGTCATCGAGCAATGGGACAGGGGTCCCCATGGCATCGTTGTTTCCGAGCGCACCGCCATCGGTGTCGGCGAGGTCGGTCGCAGCGGCGTCTGGTATTTTCGCGGGCTCATCGGCGTCGCATCCCGCAAGCAGAGACACCAGAATACCTGTCACCAACGAGATGCCCACGCAGCCGAATCGTGCCATCACCGGAGGTTAGCGCGGCGCTGGGATTCAAGGTACAACCTTCTCGTGATGAACCGAGTCAAGTTGATCTTTCGTGTGGCGCTGAAGGGGGTGTTGCTTTTGGGGATCGGGAGCTGTGCGCCGACGAAACCTCGCCCAACCGTTGTCGCGGCGCCAGTGGTTCCGTCGTTCGGCGCAGTCATGACCGTACTGGAAGAACATACCGATGTGGTGGTGCTAGACGATGGAACCGCAAGGGTCGCCGTGGTGCCCCAGTATCAAGGGCGCGTCATGACCAGCACGTTTGGTGGAGACGAGGGCCCGTCACTTGGCTGGGTCAACTTACCGCTTATTGCCTCGGGCAAACACACGCCGCAGTTCAATGCGTTTGGTGGCGCGGAACGTTTTTGGCTGGGCCCCGAGGGCAGTCAATTCTCGATCTTTTTTGATTCCGGCAAGTCCGCCGAGTTTCCCAACTGGCGCGTACCGGCTGTGATCGATACCGAGGCCTGGTCCGTTGCGGAGAACGATTCGTCACACGTTTCCTTCGTCAAGGAACTGCGTCTCACCAATCAGTCTGGCTTTGTGTTCGACGTACGGGTCGGACGCACCGTGCGCATCCTCGACCGGAATGCCGTTGCACAGGTGGTTGCGGCAGATATTCCGGTGTCGTTGGATATGGTGGCTTACGAAAGCGAAAACCAGCTGACCAACCTGGGCAAGGAAGCCTGGACTGAATCTTCCGGGATGCTGTCGATCTGGATTTTGGGAATGTTGCCGCCCGGCGAAAAAACGCGCATCGTCATGCCCATTTTATCCGGCCCTGGCCCGGCCGTGAACGATGACTATTTCGGGAAGCTTCCGCCCAACCGCCTGTCGGTCAACGACAGGGTCGTCGTCATGCGAGCGGATGGCAAAGAGCGCGGCAAAATCGGCATACCGCGTGCCCGCGCTCGCGATGTCATTGGCAGCTGGGATCCATCGCTCGGCGTGTTGACGCTGGCTCAGTTTTCCCTGGTACCGGAAAAGCTCGCCTACGTCAACGCCAAGTGGGGTCCACAACCGGAACCCTTTGCTGGCGATGTAGCCAACGCCTACAACGACGGTCCGACGCCGGGCGGGGCTGCGCTTGGGCCTTTCTATGAGCTCGAATCAAGCTCTCCGGCTGCGGCCCTTTCGCCCGGGGACAGCCTCACGCACGTGCATCGCACGGTTCACCTCCGCGGTGAGCGCAAGGCGCTCGACGTCATCGCACAAAAGGTCCTGGGCGTCTCGCTCGTCGATATCGAGAACGCCCTTCCCTGAAGCGTATTACTCGCGCTCAATGCGGTAGATGTTGCTTGCCGCGAGATCGTGCACGAAGATCGCGCCGTCGCCACCCTGGCCGAATCCATTGATGTTTTGAAGGTTGGTTGTCTGGGTGACGAGATCAGCCGTGAGATCTTCGAGGCAGGTGACCTTGCCGTCTTTCACGATAAACGAGCTGATGGTGTTTCTGACATGGTCGCCAAAGAAGTAACGACCATACAGATCCTTGTCGGCACCACGATAAACGTATCCGCCCATGATGGCACTCGCGCAGGAGCCCCCATTGCAGGTCCAGCCTGCGTCACCATAGGCGTTGGTATTCTTCGACCAGCCGTTGCCATCGTGCGGAACCTCGATGATGGGTAGATATCCGAAGGGCTCCCAGGGAACAGCTGTCCACGATGGAAAAGGATGCAACCCTTCCATTCCGCTGATGGCGTCCTGCTCACCCCTGCCGGGATTGCGCGGGTCGATGCCCTGCTTGCTCTTGTCGAAACCCCAGCCGAAGTTCAGCTGCGACTTCCCCGGAGGCACAAAGTTCACCTCTTCCCAGGCCGAGAAACCGACGTCGCCGATGTACATGTCTCCCGTATCGCGGTCAAAAGTACCACGGTACGGATTTCGGATGCCCATGGCCCAGGAATGGATGTCGGCCCCGGGCAGATCGAGGTTTCCCGCTGCTTTGACCGTGGGATTGTCCACGTCAATGCGGAGAATCTTCGAGAGCTTGGTCATCGGATTTTGACCGCTCTTCAGCGTGTCCATCCCGCCGCCGTCACCCGTCCCTGCGTACAGCATGCCGTCAGGTCCAAAAGCGAGCATGCCGCCGATGTGGTGGTCTTCTGGAAGTGCAACCACGGTAAGTACTTTCAATGTTGTCGAGGCCGCCGTGTCGGACATTTGTTTGCCCTCCGCTATGACGATGTGCCCCTCTGCTCCTTGTGAGTTGGGATCGTTCGCCCGGCGCGTGTAGAACAAATAAAATCGTGGATCACTCGGGAATTGTGGATGCAAAGCCATGTTCAGGAGTCCGCGTTCCGAATCACCCGAGATGGCGGTGGTGATCACGCTGGCTCGAATGTCGAGGAAGGGCGTGGTACCAATCTTGTCGTCCTTCAAAATGCGAATGCGTCCGTCGCGTTCCACCACGAACATGCGGGGATCGCCCTTGGCCTGTGCGAGCGCCATGGGGACGTTGGCCTTCGTGGTCGCAGCGACGCGTGTCAGTTTTAGCTTCGGTGGTTTGCAAAGGGCCGTGTTGGTAACCGTGGCCACACTGCCGCCTGTACCGCCTGTCGCCTTGCCACCACCTGTGCCGCCTGTTGCCTTGCCACCGCCTGTACCGCCTGTCTTGCCGCCGCCCTGACCCCCTTGTCCGTTACCAACGGTATCGCCCGTGCCGCCCCCACCGTTTTCGCCGGCCGAATTGCCGCCGTTGGCTTGATTGCCGCCGTCCCCGCCGGTCTGGCCCTTGCCGCCTGAACCTCCTCCATCACCGGCGCTCTTACAGGAAAGCACCATTAGAAGGGCCAGCAAGGTGGCGCCTCTGGAGGGGCTTGAGCTCAGATAAGTATTTGAAATCATTGATTGCACTGGCTACCTCCGGAAAGAATCGCTTGGAGTGGGCGGAATGGTCGTGGGTGATAGACGTCGGGACCCGAAAAATCGGCTGAAGGAGAATAGATTGAGAACACTTGCGAGGCGCGAGCTGAACCTGATTGCGGATTCAAGCCGATGCGCTCTCTTCCCGGTTTCGTTTCCGGTCGGCGTGAACTGGTGTGCGCTTTTAGACGCTGACGGTGATGCGGATCGCAGCTCGCACGCACTGTCCACCGTCGTTTCGTTGACACGGGCGGTGCCAGCCACCCACCATCAATCACCGTGGCGAGATATTCATACGTGTTCGGGTTGGCGACGTTGTTGTTGTTTCCGACATCGGCAAACGCAGCCCCTGACTTCAAATTGCTTGCAGCAGTATTCGACGCGGGCAAGTGCATCGAATGCCACAGCTCCGACGGCGTCGCGTCCGACACCCGACTGGTTTTTCCCGCCTACGAATCGTCCGAGGAACGGGTGCTCGAGTTCGGGGAATGGTTGCTTGAACTCGTCGATACGAAAGACAGCGAGAACTCGAGGCTGCTGCGCAAACCCACCGAGCGCATGAAACACGCCGGTGGCAAGCGCATTGCGCCAGGTACTGCCGATGATGCGGCGTTGCGGGCCTGGGTTGCGATGGTGGCAGCCAATCCGCGTGAAGCGAGTGCGATCCTCGGTTGGGTCAAGCGACCCCTTGCGGAAACCGGGGGTCGGGTTTTGCGTCGGCTCACGGCCCGTCAGTACGACAACACAGTGCAGGCGCTACTGGGAGACCGCTCGGGACTCGGTCGTACGTTTCCTCCAGAGGACTTCGTCGATGGGTTCCAGAATCAGCACCTCGGCCAGGGCGCATCTCCGGTTTTGATCGAGACCTACAACAATGCGGCTCAAGTCCTCGCCGACAACGCGGTTCGTGCCATCACCAACGGCGATCCGGCGCATCTTTTGCCCTGCAAACTGGCCGAGGCGGATTCGGCCTGTCGGGATCGGTTCATCGCTCACTTTGGCCGGCGCGCCATGCGACGACCATTGTTTCTCGACGAGGAGCAGGCATTCGTACGACAGTTTTCCGGCCAACCCGATTTCGCGTCTGGTCTGCGCATCGTGATCGAATCGATGCTGCAATCGCCTTCATTCCTGTACCTGTTCGACAGCTCCGATCCACGGTTATCGCAATACGCCCGGGCGAGTCGCCTCTCGTATTTCTTGTGGAATACGATGCCCGACGAAGCCCTCTTCGAGATTGCGAAAAATGGGCAACTCAAGAACGGCGACGATGTCGAGCGCGTGACCCGTTCCATGTTGAACGATCCCGCAGCGGTTTCGGCCATCGATGAGTTCAGTGCACAGTGGCTTCGCTTTGACCGGGTGATGGGATCGTTCAAGGATCGAAGGACGTTCCGCGCATTCAACGCCGACGTGGCGCGCGCGATGACCGAAGAGACGCGCGCACTCGTGCGGCATCTGGTCTGGAACAACATGAATTTCATGGAGCTCTTCACATCGCGGTATACGTTTGCGACCCCCGAGTTGTCCAAGATCTACGGTCTTGAAGCGCCGGTGCCGGGTAACCCACGCATTGCGTATCCGCCGGATTCGGAGCGCACCGGGATCCTGGGGCACGGGTCCTTCCTCGTGGCGACGAGCAAGCCGAGTGAGACCTCGCCAACCGCTCGCGGGTTGTACATACGCGAGCTGTTCTTGTGCCAAACGACGCCGCCGCCTCCACCGAGCGTCAATATGGATCTGCCGACCTTCGAGGGCGATCGGCCTTTGACGAGCCGCGAGCGACTTGCGCAGCACCTGTCAGATCCGTCGTGTGCGAGCTGCCACAGACTCGTGGATCCGGTTGGGTTTGCCTTTGAACGATTCGACGCGATCGGAGGATATGGGGACAAGATGAAGGTCGTTTTTCGGCCTCCTCAAAAAGTAGACGACGATGGCAAACCCTTGCCGTCCGAGCCTAGCAAGACATTTGAACTCGAAGTGGATACGGCGGGATCCATTTTGGGCGTCGAAAACTCCGAATTCAAAGGCCCGCGCGAGATCGGTATCACGCTCTCCAAGAATGACCAGTGCCAGCTATGCGTGGTCAAGCAACTGTTCCGCTATGCGATGGGACGCAAGGAAAGCTCGTCCGACGAAGCGATACTGAAACAAATGCTCTCCGAATTTAAGAAGGCAAAGTATCGATTCAAGGAACTTCTTGTATCGGTCGCGCGCACAACCGAAATGTCCTACACACCCGTGACTGCGCCGACGTCTGCGCAGAAGTCATTCGGGAAAGGTCCGGGCAATGGTTAAACGTCGTGCGTTTTTGAAAGGCATGTCTGCGTCGGGTTTCGCGACCATCGGGTTGCCGCCGCTTCAGGCCATGTTTAACAGCCACGGTACGGCTTATGCTGACGGGGCCGGGAAGGGAACGCCCGTCGAGTCTCGTTTTGTGTTCTGGTTTAACGGAAACGGTGTCCCTGAGCGCTTCTGGATTCCGCAAGAAACCGGCGAAACCTATGTGACCACGCCGTGTCTTGCGCCGCTCGGTCCCTACCGAAACGAAGTACAAATCATCACCGGTCTCGATAACGCCGCAGCCAAAATTGGCGGTGGCAACGGTCACACAAATTCCATGTCGGGGCTCATGGCGTGCGCTGGCTACACCGGCCGTGGTGCAGGTGCCGCGTCCTTTGACCAGGTGTTGGCGGGCAAACTGGGGGATCGTTCGCGTTACCGTTCGCTGCAACTTGGTGTTGCCAACGAATCGTTCGGCGAGAGCATGCAACGCAACATGAGCTGGGTGGGCGCAAATCGACCGCTTGCACCCGAGCTGTTGCCGCACCGGCTGTTTGACCGATTGTTCGGGCAGCGCGAGCTGGGTTGGTTGGAGCGACAACGAAGCGTTCTCGATGTGGTTCGTGCCGATGCGAAACGTTTTACGGAACGACTTGGGGCATCGGACAAACGTCGCGTGGACGAGCATCTCAGTTCTGTTCGCGATCTGGAACGCGCCATCAGCAGCTTGCCGCCGCAGGATGCGTCCACCCCGGCGGCGCCGTCCGACGACGGCGACATGCGGGACTATCCCCGCATCGCCAAGGTTCAAAGCGACTTGTTGGTTTCGGCACTCTGCACGGGACAGACGCGGGTGGCGTCGTACATGCTGACGAAGTGCCAGTCGCTGACACGGTTCCCATGGCTTGGCCATACGTTGTTGCGCCACCACGACTATACTCACTACAAACACGTGCCCGGCGGCAGTGTTCCCGCCGTGTGGGGATTGCGCGACATTTGCCGGTGGCACGTCGAGGAGTTTGCCTATCTCATTGGTCGATTGCGCTCGGTCCCCGAAGGCGATGGCACCGTTCTCGACAATACCTCGTTGCTTTTCGTGCACGAGCACGCTGAAGGCAATGACCACAAGAATACCGGGCTCTCCGTCTTGCTGGCCGGTAACAAGAAGCGCAACCGCACGGGCACCCACACCCGCGCGCTTGGGACCATCGGCGATCTGTACCTCACAATTGCCAACGACATTCTCGGCGTGGGTCTTCCCGGGTACGCGACGGCATCGCGACGATTGACGGAGATCTTGCGCACATGATGTCCATGCGTCTGAGATGGTCGGCGGCGCTCATGCTGGTTCTCGCTGGCCCGGCTTTTGCCGAAAGCGACGCATCGGATGATCGATCGGTTGCAGCCTGGGCCCTTGGCGTGGGCGCGCGTGTTACGATACGGACGTCGCCCATCGGTCCACCTGTGCGCCTCGGTCCCGAAGATACTCTGCCCGAGGGAGCCTTCTCGGTGGTCGAGCTCGATTTGCTCGCCGCATCGATCGAACCGGATGCCTTGTCGCGCATTTCTGCGCTCTCGTCGCTGCGCGCAATTCATATGCCGCCCTACGTGTTCAATCCGAATGCGGGCAATCGCCGCGATTCCAACCATATTTTCAAATATTTTTCAGGGCTGAAGAAACTCGAAGTATTTTCCCTCGGGATTCACTTTCTCACCGAGGTGGAGATCACCGACGCCGGTATCGAAGGATTTGGTCCACTCAAGAACCTGCGTGAACTGCGGTTGAATCAGGCAAAAATTCAGGGATCGGGTCTCAAGGCATTGACGGGTCTTGAGTACCTCGATCTCACCAATACCCGCGTGTCCGACGAGGGGTTGGCTTCCGTTGCGGGCATGCGTCGCTTGCGCCGATTGATTCTTCGCAACACACCCCTGACCGACGCGGGCATGGTTCACCTGTCGAAGTTGACCGAGTTGCGAGAGCTGGATCTATACGGGTGCCGTTTGACCGACGCCGGGCTCGCGCGCCTCCGCGGCTTGAAAAAGTTGGAGAGGCTGGATCTGTTGGGCTCGGTCATTACGGATGCGGGCATCAAGGTTTTGTCGGGCATGTCCAATCTGCGCGAACTCAACCTTTATCGAAATCCGATCAGCAATGCGGGTCTTGCGCGGCTTGTCCGCAACCGCGCCTTGCGGTTCCTCGATTTGCGATACACCGGCGTATCCGGCTCGGGAGTCGCCGACATTCGAAGGGCCAACCCGACGCTCGCGGTTGAGTTTGTGGATAGCGCTCCGCCAAACGTCGGCATGCGCATTTCGACGCCCAAAAAAACAACCGAAACGGTGGTAGCCGACTGGGTTCGGGCGCTGGGTGGTGTGGCGACCATCGACAACGGAAGCGTCGTGTCGGTCAGTCTAACGGGATCGGCGATTGGCGATGCGGACGTGAAGGTGCTGCGCGCGCTGTCGAAGCTCAAGACGCTGGACGTATCGTTCACGGAACTCAGCGACGTGGGCGTTGCAAAGCTGTCCGAAATAACATCGCTTGAGAGCCTGAATTTGAGCAACCTGCGCATCTCGGACCAGGCTGTCATCTCATTGCGTTCACTGCGAAATCTTTCTGTGCTTCGGTTACGGCATACCGCCATTTCGGGCGCGAACTTGGGTCGTCTCACCGGTCTTCGGGTTTTGGATGTTGCGGATACCCGCCTAAATCAATCCACCGCTGGAGAATTGACCCGGCTCTCGCGCCTACGAGACCTTGATCTTGCATTTTGTGACATCAACGACAGCGCGCTGGCAATTCTCGTTGCGTTGAAAGGCCTTCAGCGGCTGTCGCTGGAAACGACGACGTTGACTCCGAAGGGAGCGATACACCTCGGCCAGTTCACGGCCTTGCGTGTCCTTGACCTGTCCTACGTCCCGCTCGGTGATGCGGCCATTCCCGTTTTACCCCTGCTCACACAGTTGGAAATACTCAATCTCAAGGGATCTCTGGCCGGTGATGCCACGGTAGCGGCGCTTACCTCGATGCCTGCGTTGCAAGAGGTGACGCTCGATTGGACCAAGGTGACCGATGGTGCCTTGACAGCACTTTTGTCGCTCAAGATGTTGAAACGGCTCAGCCTCGACCACACCCGTGTTTCGGATGCGGGCGCACGGATTTTAGCCGGCGGTACGCAGCTTTCGTCTCTCGGACAGCTCAACCTTGGACACACAACCGTGGGCCGAGACGGCTATGAAGCGTTGAAGCGGGCGTTCCCTTCGTGCGACATTCGCTGGGATGGCCGCGCTGGCATGATGGAGCGTTTGTGATGTTGCAGCTTTTTTTTGTCGTCTTGGGTCTAACGGGTTCCGCCCCTTCGATTGCCACGCGCTGGATCGATGAGATGGGTGGTCACACCGCTCGGTCCGCAGCGGGCCTGTCGGTTGACCTACGGTCCACCTGGGTTGGGGACGCCGATCTCGTGCGGGTTGCGGCTCTTCCGGCGGTGCAAAGCATTGACCTTGGCCATACGCGGATATCGGATTTGGGCCTGCGTCATCTGCGCAACCTCTCCTCGGTGCAGTCTTTGGACCTCGGCCTCGCGGAACAAATAACCGACGAAGGCGTGCAAAACATCAAGGGCTGGAAGTCGCTACAGCAGATCGAATTGAAAGGTACGGCGGTCACGGACTCGACAATGGAATTATTATCGCGTCTGCCTGCTCTGAGACAGATCTCGGTTGGTCACGCACGGGTGACCGATACCGGCATGTCATTTCTCGTGCGATTGCCTGGCCTTTCGCGTCTGACGATTGGCGGAAATCGTATTACAGAAATTGGGTTGCAGTCCCTTCGAGCACTGCCGCGTTTACGGGCGCTCGATCTCGGGGGACAGCAGCGAACGGATTCCGGCCTGTGGCAGGTGGCGCTTTCGGCCGACGGCATGGCCGCCGTGGCAACCCTGCAATCGCTCGAATCGTTGAGTCTGGCAGATACCGCGGTGACGGCCGAATTGATCGCCATCCTCGAACCGCTCGCCGGAGAGGGGCGCACCGGGAAGCTGGACACCCTGGTTCTCCGTGGATGTTCGCGAATCAAGGACGACTCTGTTTTGGTCCTGACCCGATTTCAGGGACTTCGTCGACTCGACTTGCGCAATAGTGGGATCGCAGCCGAAGGGATCGCGCAGCTCCGAGCGGCGCTTCCCGGGACGACAATCCTTTACTAGCGAGGACGTTCCCCGCTCAGGCGGCGCCGGACATGATCGGCATCTCGGCGGTCGTGGCCTCGAGGGGCAATGCCGTCTCCGAAGCGGCAACCTGTCGTTCGAGACGCCCGATGGCGGCGGACAAATTGCGCATGTGCTGCCTGATCCTGAAAACCTCCCAGGCGGTCTCCAACGTGCGACGTTTTTGTCGCGGAGTCTTTGGAGATTCGAACTCCGCCCGGAATGCGATGATCTCGCTGTGGAGATCATCAAAGGCGTCCTGGTGGGCTTCGTGTAGTTCGTGCAGCGCCCGTTCCAACACCAGTCGACGCCATGATCGGGTGTGTTTGGTTGGGGGTGTGTGGGCCACATCCTGGTTGGATGGGCTGAAAAGGGTAGAAAGTCGCTTGAACGTGAGCATCGGAGCACCTCGAAGGCAAAGGTGCAACCGGTCTATGCAATCCTCGCGCCACCTACCGATATTCGAGGTATCCGCTACTGGCCTGGTCTAAAAGACGCTTCGATGGCGGTCTGTAAACTGGCCTCGTCGTCCGATGTCACGACGTACCATACGTTGCCTTTGCCCTGGAACGCGGCAGTTGAGGTGCCGTGATCACTTGCAAGACGGACATCTTTGCCGCCCAACATTCGTCGTTGAGGCGCTTCGATGGCTTCTCCATCGTTGTCGATGATGAGCACGCCGAAGCGTTTGCCCTGTTGATCGCGATACCGAAGGTAGGCCCCAAAGCCATCCGCAACATTGACGACCCGACCCCCTTCACAGGTTGCCAACCGTGCCACGGCTGGTGGTTGAACGTTGAATCCCACCCGCTGCCGCAGCCAGTTTGCGGCTTCCTCGCAATTGGTGGTGACGATGTCGAGTGGGATCTCGGTGTTGTGGGTTCGCAAGGCCTGTTTGATGATGGGCGAGATGCGATCGCGCGCCGTGAAGAACACCACCACGAGGACCGCCATCGCACCCATCGCTGGAACCAACCGCTGAAACGAGAACCACGTCGATACCCTCTGTGTGCCGCGTTCGCGTGCCAGGGCGTCGGTTACCCGGGTCTGTAACTCGGGCGGAAGATGGGGGCCGGCAAGTTGCGATTTTAGCGCAGCCTTGAACCGGGACTGCAACCGAACAGAGTCGGTACAGCTCCCGCAGGTCCCGAGGTGTTTCTCGAGTGCCTGTTTGTCGTCGCCGGCCAATTCGCCGTCGACGTAACTCTGAAGCAGGGTGGGTGACTGAGGGCAGCTCATGGGGTGGACTTGTTGGCGCGTTGGTTTCGGTAGGCATCGAGGCGGATCGGCTTCGATTCGTCGTTCGATTCGTCGGCTTGTGCTTTCGAAAGGATGCCGTTCTCGATTGCGTAGTCCATCAACATCGTTTGCAGCATCTTGCGACCGCGGAAAAGGCGGCTCATCACGGTACCGGCGGGGCACTCCATGATGTCGGCGATTTCCTTGTAGGAAAAGTCCTGCAGATCCGCCAACACCACAGCCAGTCGAAACTCCTCCGGCAAGGCGCGCAATGCGCGATCGACTTCGACCGAGATCATGCCAGCGAAGAGCGCGTTCTCGGCGTCGATTGCCTGACCGCCGTTGGCGGTAAATCGTTCCATATTGACGTCAGACGATTCGGCCTCATCCAGGATTTCGTGTTCGCGCTCCCGTTCGCGGTAGCGATTGCGAAAGGTGTTGGTGAGGATCCGGAATAGCCACGCCTTGCAGTAGGTGCCGGGCATAAAGGTGTTCCAAAAGCGGAACGCCCGCAGCATCGTCTCCTGTACCAGATCGGCGGCCTCGTCCTCGCGCCTAGAAAGGCGCATGGCGGCGCCGAATAGCGCCTGCATATGGGGCAGGGCCTCTCGGTCGAAGTCGCTTCGCGGGTCTGGCTTGCGTTGGAACATGGTTGCTCAATAACAACGGATGCCGACCCGGAACTATTCCCGCAACGTTTGCGAAACGTGAAAGCCAAATCTAGGCGTTTCGCGTTATTCGCCATTCGCTATTCATCCGAGCAGGTTACCTTCACGAGGCGCCTAATCCCGGCCGCACCGGATCCCGACTCGCGGTAGGTGACGAACATCGCATTCTTCTCTGACACGCTCGAAACCGGTCCCACCTTGCTGCCCGAGCTTACGGACAGGAGCAGCTCCTTGCCCACCGGGATTGCCATTTGATCGTAGAGGGCCAATTCCGGCCCCGTGGATTTTACCCAAAGGACGGCGATGTTGCGGCCCATGCCGGCCACGCCCACGAGCGGCGGAACCGTACCACCAAATCGAACCGAGTTTGCAAGTGGATAGCTGTCAAAATCCGAAGGAACGGGCGCACTGCTAAAGAGATAGTCCCCGCCGCGGATCTCCGCGTCCGTTCGCCAGGCGTAAACGAACCCGCCGTCCTTGGGTGCGACGATTGGACACGATTTTTCGATGTTCGCCGAGGGCAACGACACGTGGGTTGGGCTGACACCGCTTTCTTGCATCTCGTAGACGAAAAATTCGGGCTTTGCGGCTTGGTTGACATACGAAAAATTCAGCGGGGCCTGGGTCCGGGCTCCGGCGGACCAGAAGGGACAGCCCCATTTTGTCGCGACCGTGACGGACTCCATGCCAACCGTCTGGGCATTTTCTCCGAGCGAGAAAATCTTTACGTCGGCACCGTCCTGGTTATCGAATCCAATGGCGACCATGGCGCGCAGGCCCGATGGTGCGGTACCAACCGAAACACGGATTGAGTCGGGATTCGTCCCCGGGACCGTTTCGAAAATCGCGCGCGGGGCAACCAAAGTTCCGCCCATGTTTTGGGCGATCGCCATGACCTGTGTTACGGTTGCATCGCCGTCTTTGGCGGCCACGTAGATTGCCACCATCTGGTTGTTCGCGCCGCCAACGCCCGACAACGCAAACCAGGGACCCGCGAGGCGATTGGGTAGCGCGAATCCTTCGGCGGAGCCCAACTTGCCATCCGAGGGATTGAGAAGGCTCCAGCGTACGGTCGAGTCGTCGAGGCCAACGAGTGCCATCGCCGCCGACGTTTTTAACAGTTTCAAAGATGCCATCTTCGTCACCGTCGTCTCGGCCAATACGAAGGTGCCTTTTGACTCTTCGATGCATTTGCTGTTGCCAACATCGTCGCAACCGCCAAGCACCAAGGTTGAAATCCCCAGGGCGTATATCGATAAGGTTACTGTGCGCCGTGTCATCGTTTGTCTCGCGCGACATCTTATCGAAGTCTGGGGGTTTTGGGTGGTATGCAGCATTATAATTTCCGGGGGGTAGGGCGGTGTGCGACTAAGTAGTTGCGGAAGACCGTTTTTTATCGTTGGATGCGGTCTCCAAACGAAGGGATCGTCATGAATTACACGAATCTGAAACCATTGAGTGCGGTTGTTCTGGGGCTCGGCCTGATTGTTGGTGTCGGGGCCATCGGCTGTTCATCAAAATCCGACGCCGACAAAGGCTCCGGTTCAGGAGGCACGGGCGCGGGTGGCTCGGCGGCGGGTGGAGGAGGCGACCCGACGGGTGGCACCGGAGGGTCCAAGACAGGGGGCACTTCCGGCTCCAAAACGGGTGGCGCGGGCGGCACTTCGGCCACGACTGGTGGCGGCACACCCGTAACCCTCGAAACCTTCGCCGCAGACTCTGCGGATGCTAGCTGCAAAGTCATCGTCGAGTGCTGTCCAATCGCGACCGTAATGGGTGCTCCCAAGGATCTCGCTACCTGTACTGCGCAGCGCAAGGCCATCGGCGGTTTTACCAAGAAAAGCTGGACCCCATCGATCGAGGCCAAATACCTCGAATTCGACGGGGCAAAGGCGCGCGCGTGTTTTGATGCCCAGAAGACATTGAAGTGCGGTGCGACCGACGTCGAGCTCAAGGCCCTTCCCTGCGACTACGTCACAAGCAAGGTTGCGCTCGAAGGCACCTGCCTCATCAGCGCCGATTGCCTCGAGGGTTGGTGTGATGTCATGGGAACGAAGAAGTGCACTGCCAAGAAAGCGGACGCTGCTGCCTGCATGGGCGGCGACGAATGCACGAGTGGCAACTGCAAGAGCGCGAATCTCGTCAAGACCTGCGCACCGGCAGAACCGCCGCGCGACATTCCCGCGATCTGCGAATACTTTCTGTAGTCGGCGCCATCGCCAAATCAAAACGCCCGTGCTTCGGTTCGACGAAGGCGGGCGTTTTCTTTTCTACGGTCAGGCGTTCTCGCCGTGACACTTTTTGTATTTTTTGCCGCTGCCACACGGACACGGATCGTTTCGGCCAACCTTGGGCTCTTGCCGTCGCATGGGTGTTTGTGCAGCGGGTTCGCCTTCTGCTGATGCCGGTTTTCCAGGGGTCGCAGATCCACCCGATTCAACCGTTTGGCGCTCGGCACGGCGTTTCGCCGCAGCCTCTTGCTGGGCCCGCGCATCCGCTTCGTCGTTGCGCTCGATCTGCATGTGGAAGATCTTTTCCACCACGTTGCGGTTCAAGATTTCCATCATCTCCTGGAAAATGTTGTAACCCTCGCGCTTGTACTCCTGCTTCGGATCCTTTTGTCCGTAGCCACGAAGGCCAATGCCCTCGCGCAGCTGCTCCATGCCTTTCAAGTGGTCGATCCAGCGCTGATCGATCTCTTCCAACATGAACATCCGTGAGAAGTAGAGCAGCATGGGGAGCGAAAATTCCGTCTCGCGCGCCTCGATGATCTTCTCAACGTCGGACCAAACGAACTCGGCGAGGCCGTTGCGATCGCGCGCCGCCTTGTCGAATTTCGGTTCGTAGCCGAATCGTTCGTGAATCGCCGAAGACAGCGCATCGAGATCCCAGTCATCTGGACTCACGCGCACAGGACACCGTTCGTCGAGCAAGCTCTGAATCACAGCCTCGCAGATGTCGAGGATACGCTCGCGTTGTTGGATGAGCCCACCCGCGATCTCGTTTGCGAGCCGGTCGAGGGTTCCGGTGCGGTCTTGCGCAATCCCCTTCGCCTCTAGCACGACACCGAACTGTCGGTAGATGCTGCTGGCAAGCGCCGCGGGATCCATCTCAATTTCGCGCAGCCACATGTTGGCAGCGCCATCGAACTTCGCGCCTTCCGAACCTTCTTGCGCAACTTGATGGCTAAGGGCCATTACCATGCGTGCCAGCACCGGGCGAACAAGTGCCGAAAGTTTTTCGGTTGTATGGTGGCCCGATTCGGTCGGAACCGGCGCATCGGATTGTTTCTTGCCGGCTTTCTTTTCGTCTTCGGTTAGCTCGGGAACGTAACGGCCGGTCAGGATCTGCTTGCGCAAGGCGTAGACCGACTTGCGCTGTTGATTCATCACGTCGTCGTACTCGAGTAAGTTCTTGCGTGAATCGAAGTGGTGACCTTCGACCTTTTTCTGCGCGTTTTCGATCGCGCGGTTGATGAGCGAGTGTTCGATCGGCTCGTCCTCTTGCATGCCGAGACGGCCCATCATGGCCTGCATGCGTTCGGCGCCGAAGATGCGCATCAGGTCGTCTTCGAGGGAAATGTAGAAGTGCGAGCTGCCTGGATCGCCCTGGCGACCTGCCCGTCCGCGCAACTGGTTGTCGATGCGGCGCGATTCGTGGCGCTCGGTGCCGAGAATGTGCAAGCCACCCGCGGCCAGCACTTCTTTTTTCTCGGCATCACACTGCGCCTTGAACTTCGCGAGCTCGGTTTCGTATTCGGGGCCTCCGATGACGGCGCCCGGCTGGCCCGCCATCTCGGGATTGATGACGGAGCGTGCCATGTATTCGGCGTTGCCACCCAGAATAATATCCGTACCACGGCCGGCCATGTTGGTTGAAATCGTGACCATGCCTTTGCGGCCAGCCTGTGCGACGATTTCAGCTTCGCGCTGATGCTGTTTGGCGTTGAGCACGCTGTGTGGGATGTTTTTTTTCCGCAAAAGCGAGGCCACAACCTCGGACTTTTCGACGCTCACGGTACCGACGAGCACCGGTTGTCCACGGCCATAGGCCCCTTCTATCTCGTTTACGAGGGCGCGGAACTTGCCCTTCTCGTTCATGTAGACCACATCGTGTTGATCGGCACGTTGGATGGGTCGGTTGGTTGGGATGACGGTTACGTCGAGGTTGTAGATCTTGTGGAACTCTTCGGCCTCGGTGTCAGCGGTACCGGTCATGCCCGCAAGTTTTGAATAAAGGCGGAAATAGTTCTGGTAGCTGATGGTCGCGAGTGTCTGATTTTCCTCTAGGATTTCGACGCTTTCCTTGGCCTCGACTGCCTGGTGCAGGCCGTCTGACCATCTGCGTCCCGACATCTTGCGGCCGGTGAACTCGTCGACGATGACGATGTTGCCGTCCTCGACGAGATAATTAACGTCTCGCTTGTATAGCGAATGGGCACGCAACGCCTGACCGACGTGGTGCACGTACGCGAGGTTCTCGGGCGCGTACAGATTGCCGATCGACAACCGTTGCTCGACCCGCTCAACACCCGAGTCGGTCAGGATCGCCGAGTGGGCTTTTTCATCCACCGAATAGTCGATGTCCTTGCGCAAGCCCGGGATGATGGCGTTGACCTTCATATAAAGGTCGGCCGACTGTTCGGTCGGTCCCGAGATGATGAGTGGTGTTCGCGCCTCGTCGATGAGGATCGAGTCCACCTCGTCAACGATCGCGAAGTTCAGATCGCGCTGAACATAGCGCTCGATCGAATCCTTCATGTTGTCGCGCAGGTAGTCGAAGCCGAACTCCGAGTTGGTTCCGTAGGTGATGTCGGCGCCGTAATTCTTTTGCCGCTCGGCGTTGGAGAGACCTTGTGTGATGACACCCACGCTCATGCCGAGTCCCGAATAGATGCGTCCCATCCATTCGGCGTCACGTGCGGCGAGGTATTCGTTCACCGTCACGAGGTGGACGCCCTTGCCTGAGAGGGCATTCAGGTAGACGGCCAGCGTCGCCACCAGCGTCTTGCCTTCGCCGGTTTTCATTTCGGCGATGCTGCCCCGATTCAGGACCATGCCGCCGATGAGCTGCACGTCGTAGTGCCGCATCCCCAGGATGCGTCGAGCGGCTTCCCGACAGGCGGCAAAGGCCTCCGGAAGGAGCGCATCAAGCGACTCGCCCCGGTCGATTCGTTCGCGAAACTTGCCGGTCAGGCCGCGCAAGTCTTCGTCTGACAGCCCCTTCATGGCGGGTTCAAGGTCATTGATGCACGCGACGGACGGCGAAAACCCCTTGATAATACGGGCGTTTTTGGTTCCGAAGATCTTCTTAGCGATGTAGCCAATCACGGGGCGGTATTCCTTGTTGCGGGTCCCGTACGGGCGGGAGGGCGAACCTTAATTCCGCCTCGGCAGGGGTGCAAGTGCGGGTTGCGTATCGTTTTGTGGCATCCTGTCGATCGGCTTGGTTCCGCTGCCATAATCGCAGGTTTGCAACCGGGGCATTTTCCCGTACCGTAGGACCAATGCTTCAGGGCGGGGAGGGGACGACGCATCGAAGCGCACGTTGTCATTGGCTTGCCGCATTTGCCACCATGTGGGCCGGAGGAAATGCGCTCGCATCGGACGACTCGGCGACCATTGGCGCCAGGGACGAGGGCAAGCTGACTTTGTTTCCGGCGCTCTTCTATACGCCCGAGACCTCGATGGTGATGGGTGGCATGGCGATGTACGCCTTTAGGCCGCCGGGATCCGATCCGAGCGCCCGCCGTTCGGGCCTTCCGATCTTCGCGGCCTTCACGCTCAAAAACCAGTTCATCGTCGCAACCCGTCCGAATGTATATTTCAATGGCGAGCGCTGGAATGCCGAGGGTAGTTTTGAAGCGTCCTACTTTCCCGACACCGTCTACCCCGATGGCCGCAGTACCCAAGAATCCGATGGCGAAAAATTCACCAGTCGCCGCGTCGTCTTCGAGCCACAGTTGACTCGCCTGGTTTGGCGAAGTTTGCGCATGGGTGTGCGTGGTACTTTGAGATACATGGGGCTCACCGAAACCGAACCCGGCGGCATTTTCGAGACGCGCATGCTCTCGGGTGCCTCGGGTGGTTTTCGGACGGGATTCGGCCCCGTTATCGTTTGGGACAATCGAGACAACAACTTTACGACTTATCGAGGCGGACGTCATGCGTTGTCTGCCACCGTGTATTCCAAAAACATTGGTAGTACGAATGATTTCTCGGTCGTGGCCTTCGACACCCGCCAGTTTTTCACGCTCTGGCCGGAGCACGTCCTCGGAATTGAAGCATTCGGGCATTTGGGACAGGGCGATGTTCCCTTCGATATGCGTGGACGTCTCGGTGGCCCGAGTCGGTTCCGTGGTTTGTTCGAAGGGCGCTTCTCCGATCGCAATCTCCTGGCCGCTCAAATGCAGTACTCTTTCCCGGTTGTGTCCTGGTTGCGTTTGGCAGCGTTCGGGGGGGCAGGCCAAGTCGCGCGAGGGCTCACGGACTTCGACGTCGGCGAACTGGTTTATACGGGCGGAGGCGGGCTCCGAATTGCGCTGAACCGCAAAGACCGGGTCAATCTCCGCATTGATGTTGCAGGTGCCTCGACCGGAGACGTGAACTTCTACGTTCATATGATTGAGGCCTTTTGATGGAAAGTTTCGCCGAATCGCAGGCCGGATGGTGGTCGCGCCTTATTTCTCCCCGTGTTCGTCACGATGATCCGGGCAAACAAATGAATGCGCGTGTGGTGGGCGCGGTCTCGCTGAGCCTGGTTTGTATTTTTTCTCTGGCTCAGGTCCTCCTCGAAATCTCGGATGAGAACTTCGAGACGTCCCTCGGACATATGATTGGCTACGCGATCATGTTGGGCTCGTTCTTCGCGAATCGATACGGACGTTACCAGTTCGCAGCGATGGCGCTGGTTGTGATGTTCGGCCTTGTCCCCATCATCCGTGTCGTTACCGAGGCGACGAACTCACCCGTTTCGACGCTCGGGTTCACCACCCTCAGTCTGGTGCTAGGCGGGGTTCTGTTGTCCGCACGCGCCATTCTGGCGATCGCAATTGCCGAGATCGGCGCAGTCGCCCTCACACCGCGATTCAACGATGCGGTCGCAGGCGATCGCTCGGGGTACCTCGACGTGTTGTTGGTCCTTGTCGTTGGCACCGTTGTCTCGGTTTTCGGCGTTCGTCACCGCGCGCGTGTCGAACGCAGTCGACGTGCTGCGATTGAAGAAAGCGAACGACGGTATCGATTACTGAGTGAAGACCTGGAGGAGCGGGTTAAAGAACGCACCCTCGAACTCGCAAACACCAATCGCGAACTTGAATCCTTTGCGGAATCCGTGTCACATGACTTGCGCTCCCCTTTGATGGGAGTCGACGGCTACGCCGCGATCCTGGCAGAGGACTACGGAAACGTGCTTGACGGCGATGCGATGGAGAAACTTTCCAGCATTCGTGGTGCCGCCAAGCGCATGAGTCGCCTCATCGACGATCTGTTGAAGCTGTCCCGAATGGCCCGGCTGCCGCTCGCGCGCACGCCGCAGGATATGAGTGGCCGGTGTGGAGCGATCGCGGAAGATTTGCGCCGGAGCGATCCGAATCGAAACGTTGTTTTCGATATTCAACCCGGCATTGTTGTACAGGCGGACGAGACATTGATCGGCGTGGTTCTGGATAACTTGCTGAGAAATGCCTGGAAATTTTCTCGCAATCGAGAGGACGCCAGGATCTCGGTCACAAAATCGATCGAAGGCGGGATGATTGTTTTTCGCGTTTCCGACAACGGTGCGGGCTTCGACATGGCGTACGCGGAGAAGCTCTTCGAGCCGTTTCAGCGATTGCATAGACAAAGCGAGTTCGAGGGACACGGTGTTGGCCTCGCGTCGGTTGAACGCATTGTCAAGCGACACGGCGGCTGGATCCGCGGCGAAGGAAAACCAGATGAAGGTGCGACATTCTCGTTCAGCCTGGGGAGTAATTCTTGATAAGATCATGGTTGATGCAGCGTGAAGTAACGATTTTGCTCGCAGAGGACAACCCCGAGGACGAGGTCATCACCGTTCGCGCCTTGAAACGGAGTCAGGTTTGCGACCGGGTCGAGATCGCGCGCGACGGCGCCGAAGTCTTGGACCAACTGTTTGCGGAATCGGCCACGGGTGTGGCTCAAAAGGTGTTGCCCGATCTGATCCTTCTCGATTTGAATCTGCCCAAGCTGAGCGGCTTTTCGGTTCTGTCGCGGATTCGTCAAGACGAACGCACACGCTTTATCCCGGTGGTGGTGCTTTCCTCGTCCGCGCAGGAGGACGACGTGAAGGAAAGCTATCGCCTCGGCGCCAACAGCTACGTGCGAAAGCCCGTGGATTTCGAGCGATTTGTGGATGCGGTCGCGCACATCGGTCGTTACTGGCTCGACATCAATCAAGTCCCATCCGGTTAAGACGCATAACGAGTAGCCGTTCCTACAGCGCCGACCTGCCGACCTGCCGAGATGTAGGTTCGATCACAGCCCGATGCGAATTTGGTACCGTCTACCCTTCAGACGACTGGAAGCGCATCGCATTTTCGCGCAGCCTGTGAATAATCGTTCATAGATGCCCCCCGTCGAAGCATATTCCAGTCTGCCAATGCGTCGTCTTTGTACCGCGCTGTTGACGGTGTGTGTGGGCGGGCTCGGGTGCGCGGGCGGTGCCACGGCGCCGGTGTCGCATCCTGTTCGCCCTCCTGACAATGTGCTGGTTGCGCCGGTCGTCCCGCTGACGCCCTCCGCCCCAAACTCGATGGCCGGGGTTTCTGCTTTTCTGACCCAGTACTGTGCGTCGTGTCATCTGGGTGGCAAGGACAAGGGAGGCGTGGCATTCGACGATCTTCTGGCTTCGCCCACGGCCACCGTGCATCGCGAAACCTGGGAGGAAATTGTTGCAGCCGTGGCCGCGAACGAGATGCCTCCCGCGGACTCTACGCAGCCGAGTCCTGACCACCGGGACATTCTTGTGGCGTGGGCCGACACGTCGGTGCTGCGTTTACAGTGTGATGCGGTCGATCCGGGGTTCGTGATCGCGCACCGCTTGAATCGCGCGGAGTACCGCCGCACAGTACGCGATCTTTTCGGCGTTGACGTTGATGTCGCGAAGGCGTTGCCACCGGATAGCTCGGGCGAAGGGTTCGACAACATGGCGGCGGCGCTGACGATGTCACCAATTCTGCTCGAACGGTATCTGGACGCGGCCGATCAGGTGCTCGATGCTGTGTTGTTCGATGCGCAAGGCAAATACGATGTTCGCCTGCGTCTACCCGCCGACCAGGCCGAGCCCGGGAATAGTGCTGTGCTGCTTGAAAATGGGCGCGTCATTGTGAAGGGTCCCGATGGTCTTTCGATTCCCACCAACCTCCCCTTTGCGGCGACTTTCAAGTTTCGGGTAAGGGCCCAGCCTTCGTACGACACCATGTTGTCGACGTGGATGGCGAACAAAAAAATAAAGCCAGGCGGGGGCACAGTTGTTCCGCATCGTGATTTCAAGATGCCCGTGTTGCGTTTTGTCGTGGATGATGAACAGCAGTTTCTGATTCCAGTCATGTCTCGCCGGATGAAGGACTACACCGCGTTTTTGCGTGTCCCCGCAGGCCGGCATCGGATTCGGGCTCTCGTCGACGGGGCGGAGCGAGAATCTTCGAAGGCAATCGAGAACGGACCGCGAGCTCAGGTGCTGTTCGCATCGGTTGGGTTGACGGGCCCCGGAGAAGTTCCGAAGGAGCCGAGTGAAGCCCATCGCGCGCTCATACCGGACGAGCCTTCCGAGGGAGATCGCAGTTCGGTCGCAGAGAAGGCATTTGCCCTCTTTGGCGGGCGTGCCTTCCGTCGACCCGTCGATGTTGCGACCCTTGCCTCGCTTGTGCAGGTCGCGGAGAGCACCTGGAACGACGGCGGAAGTTTCGTTGAAGGGATTCGAGAGGGCCTGCGAGCGATCCTCGTATCGCCGCGCTTTCTTTTCCGAACCGATCGTGTGTTGGCGGCGACCGAGGCGCCCTTCGCCATTGATTCGTACAGTTTGGCTTCGCGCCTTTCGTATTTTCTATGGAGCACGTTTCCCGATGAGCAGCTGAGTCGCAAAGCCAGGTCCGGGCAATTGCGTTCTGACCTTGGGGTCGAAGTGGGGCGCATGCTGGCCGACGATCGCGCGCGTGCCCTGGTCGAGAACTTCGGTGGACAGTGGCTTCAGTTCAGAAAGATGGACGATGTTGCGCCGGAGCCTCACCTTTTCAAGACCTTTTCGCCCGACATGCGCGCAGCCTTTAGAAAGGAGACGGCCATGTTGTTCGAATCGATCATGCGCGAGGATCGCAGCATTCTCGAATTCTTGACGGCCGACTATACGTTCGTGAATGAACTCTTGGCGAATCACTACGGCATGACGGGTATCAAGGGTCCCGAGTTCCGTCGCGTGAGTTTGGAAGGCTTGCCGCGCAGAGGTGTGTTGACCCATGCGAGCACCTTGACCATCACATCGCGTTCGACCCGTACGTCGCCCGTGATGCGCGGCAAATGGGTCCTCGAAACACTACTGAATACACCGCCGCCACCCGCGCCGCCGGATGTCCCGGCACTTCCCGGAGACGACGACAATGCGAATCGGTTTTCGGCTGTCGGAACCCTGCGTCAGCGACTTTCTGTGCACCGCGAAAATCCACTGTGCGCTTCCTGTCACGCCCGCATGGATCCCGTCGGATTTGGGCTTGAGAATTTTGATGCGATCGGCGGCTATCGTGAACTCGATAACAAGATGCCCGTCGATGCGTCGGGCGTACTGGTGACGGGCGAGACCTTCAATGGACCGATTGAACTCGCACGCATTTTGTCCGAGCAGAAGCGCGATCTTTTTGTGCGTGCGTTTACGAGCAAGCTCTTGACCTATGCACTTGGCCGTGAACTTTCCTCGGCTGATAGGTGCGCCGTGGAAGCAATCATCGCGCGCGCAACGAAAAATAACTTCCGGTTTTCTGCCTTCGTGGATGGCGTCGTGGAGAGTGTTCCGTTCATCTACACAAACAAGGAAGGGTCGAAGTCGCGGCTGTTGGTTTCCGATCAGGCGAAATGATCCATGAAATTTATCACGAACAAAACACTCGATCGCCGAACCCTGTTGCGTGGTGCCGGCACGGCCATTGCGCTACCGTTTCTTGATGCGATGGTGCCGGCCCGCGTTCGCGCCGCCGAGCGCAGCGCACCACTACGTGCTGCGTTTATCTACGTTCCCAACGGCATGATCATGCCACTTTGGACGCCAAGCGGGGAGGGCAAGTCGTTCGAGCTTTCACCGACGTTGGCGCCTCTGTCGGATTTGAAGGACGACATTGCGGTTGTGAGCGGATTGAACCACCATCTCGGTGACCCGCTTGGTGATGGTCCTGGCGATCACGCTCGGGCGCAGGGAAACTATCTGACCGGTGCCCGCCCGCTCAAGAACGCGACCTTTGCGCGGGTTGGGATATCAATCGATCAACGAATCGCCCAGGCCATCGGAGATCGGACACGACTTCCCTCGATGGAACTCACCTGTGATCGGGGCCTGTCCGCTGGCTCGTGCGATAGCGGATACAATTGTTCATACCAATCCACGATCTCCTGGCGTTCAGAAACCGTACCACAGCCTGCCGAGGTCGATCCGCGTCGGGTTTTTGATCGGCTTTTTGCGAATGACGGTCACTCGGCGGCGCGGACCGCCAGGCAACACCGCCGCGATCGCAGTGTGCTCGATTTTGTTGTGGCAGATTCGCACCGTCTGGCCAACGATCTGTCGGCACCGGATCGAATGAAACTCGATGAATACCTGTCGGCCGTTCGCGCCGTGGAACATCAAATCGTGCAAAGCGGCAAGTTCAGTGTCCCCGCTGTTCCGAACGGCTCGCGCAAACCTGCCACCTATCCCGATAACTTTGCCGCGCATATTCAGTTGATGGGCGAGCTCATGTGCCTCGCATTTCAAAGTGACAGTACCCGTGTCGCCTCGTTTGTGTTTGGCCGCGAAGCCAGTGAAAGAACCTACGCAAGCCAGGGTGGAAACGAGGGTCATCACGGCATTTCGCACCATCAAAACAACCCCGCCAAGATCGAAGTACTGGGACGAATCGATCATTTTCACGCGGAGCAGCTGGGCCATTTGCTTCGCCGGATGAAATCGATTCGCGAGGGCGACGGTACGCTGCTTGATTCCGTGATGTTGACTTACGGTAGTGGTTTGTCCGATGGCAACCGTCATCGTCACGATAATCTACCGACCCTTGTCGCGGGTCGGGCCGGGGGACGTATCGGCACGGGTCGCCACGTGAAAATTGAGGACAGGCTGCCGATGAGCAACCTTTGGCTAACCGTACTACACAATCTGGGCGTCAAGGACGACAAATTTGGCGACAGCACCGGGACGCTGACGCAGCTCGCGGGGTAGTCGCCGGTCGCCTCGCCATTTCGGGGTTGGCTACTTTGCGGCCAACAAGGGACTGTCCACGGCCACGCCCATCGTGTGGTAGCCCTTGTCCACGTAAAGCGTGGTCCCGGTGATACCGGTTCCAAGTGGGCTTGCGAGGAAGGCCGCCGCCGCGCCGACTTCGAGTGCCGTGATGCTCTCGGGCAGGGGCGAATTGGCCTTGCAGTAGTCGATCATGCGGCCGATGAATCCGATGGCACTTGCGGCGCGTGAGGCCCAGGGTCCAGCCGAAATGACGTTGACGCGTACGCCGTATTTGCGGCCTGCTTCAAAGGCCAGAACACGCGTATCACTTTCGAGCGCTGCTTTGGCAGACGACATGCCACCTCCGTACCCGGGGATGACGCGCTCGGAAGCCATGTAGGAAAGCGCCAGAAAATTTCCACCCGGTCGCATCAGGGGCCCGAATCGTTGCACCATCGACGCGTAGGAGTACGCACTCACGCCGACCGCACCGAGATAGCCTTTGCGGCTGGTTTCGAGCAGCGGCTTTTTCACTTCCGATCCGTTGGCAAGGCTATGAACCACGATGTCGAGGCACCCTTCGCCGAAGTCAGTCTTCATGCGATCGGCGAGTCCCTGGATCGTGAAGTCGGCGTGATCGCGATAGCGCTTGGATTCGCGTAACTCGGATGGGGCGTCTTCGAGCACATCAAAGTCGGCGTCGAGGGGGTAGATGCGCTCGAACATCATCTTGTTCCCGTCGGACAACACGAGCGATTCGTCCATCTTGCCGCGTTCAAGGAACGTCTTGAAGATGCCGAGAGCCGGCGGCCACGTACCAAGACAAACCGATGCGCCGGCCTCGGCGAGCGATTTCGCAATGGCGAATCCGAATCCGCCGTCGTCGGCGACACCGGCCACGAGGGCCCGTTTGCCAGTCAGATCGATCTTCAACATGGGCGGCATCTTCGCGCCCGGCGCGCCCAAGTCAAGGGGCGATGCGAAACGGGGTGGCGCCGGTCATTGGGGAAGCTGCCCGTTCTTTTTTGGTGGCCAAAGTAACTGTCCGCCAGCGACGGAACCGTTGACCATTCCGATGACAAGCGCGTAGAGCAAGATCATCCGGTGCATGCCGAGCAACGCCAGAATGACCCACGCTGCCAGAAAGAAATCTCGGCGTCCCGCAGCCATCACAATGGCACGAGCACCGGTCGCTTTGCCGCCGCCGCTCGCGTAGATCTCTTTCATGTTCTTGCCTCCGTTGAACCACCAACGGACCTTGAGAACCTCGCCGCCTTCTCCTTGTCGCAACAACTCGCGGTAGGCGATGGCGTTGTAGAACATCAGAAAAAGTGTCGCCGCAAATCCCACCGCGCCCACCCGTCCAGAGCCGGTGTACCCGCTCACCCCAATCGCAAGACACGTGAACAGAATGATGTTGAGTGCATCGTCAACGATGGTGTCCAGCCATTCACCACTGGCGCTTTGCTGAAACCTCACGCGGGCTAGTTCGCCGTCACAGCCATCGAGAACCGATTGCACGTGTGTGAGAAACAGGCCGAACACTATCGAGAGGTACGAACCTCCGGCCACAATCAGGGCGCCGATGAGTCCGATGATTCCGGCTCCGACGGTTACCTGGTTCGGTGTAATCGCAACCTTGCAAAGCACGTTGCGTGTGATCCAGAACGAAACGGGCTTGTTGAGGTGCCGCGCCACAAGACCCAGATCGCCTCGTTTCAACTCGGCGAAGATCGCATCTTCGGCCCGGTTGACCGAGGCAGAATCCGTAACACGGATTGACATCTTTAGATCGCTGTTACGGGGTCGAACGGTGTCGGCCGGATATTCCGCGGGATTCTCCATCTCCTCGCGCAGGGCTTGTAAGGCCGGATCGTCGGGCGTTTCACGTTCCATGACGCCCGCGGGTAGCGGCGATGGCACTACACAGGTGCCGTCGCTAGCGATCATCACCTGCGCATGACCTACAGACAGCAATTGTTTCACCAGGCGTTCGAGCGCCGTGAGCCCACAAACCTGTAAAACAGCGCCTGTCTTTTGCGGACGCATCGCAATGATCAGCACCGGTGGCAGATCGCCCCAGCTTGTGGTCGCAGCGGGAGGCGCTTCGTTCTCGTCTCCGGCCATCCTACCCTGGCGCGGAGAAGGCGGAGGTCCCGCTTTTATGATCGGTTCGACCAGGTCAAGTTCGGGGAGATCTTCAGAGCCAGGGTCCATCGCGCAACTGCTCCTCGGCGCGGGCGCGCTCGTCTGGGGTGTCGATCTCAAGCCAGCCATGTCCGCTGATATCCCGCACGATCGGCGGCGTTGGGCCCTCGGCGAGTCGTGCAAGAATTCGCTCGATGTGGATGGTGTCGCCTTCCTCTGCGCGGACCGCATCGAGGGTGGCAAAATAGGTTTTCTGAGCCTGGCGCGGTACGAGCGTCATGCCCACATAGCCGCAGTCGAAGGTTTCGAGTGTCTTCGCAATGCGAGCGATGGCACCGTTCGGGGTACGCGCGACCTTCATGTCGTCGGGGCCGAGCTGTCGGTCGGTGTCGATGAACCCGGTGACGCGCGTGGCTGCCGGTCGTACGACGTTTGCGATGGCGGCTCGAAAAATGTGGTCGACGTTCATGAGCAAGAAGTCCTGCTCGATGTGTGGCCGCGCGGCTTGCAGTGAGAGGATGTTGCCCTGCCGAAAGTTGTGGTTCTCGACCAGACGGATCGGCGGCAGCGCGACGCGCTTTTTGATCTCGTCCAGCACGGTTGCCACCTGGTCGAATCCGTAGCCGCCGACAACGATGATGTCGTCGGGCTCGACTTCGGCTGCAAAAAGCAGGCAATGCTCAAGCAAGGTTCGGCCACCAACCAAGATGAGCGCCTTCGGAATATCTCGGGTCAAATCGCCAAGGCGCGATCCGAGTCCGGCTGCGAGAAGAACAACTTGCACAGCCGGATACTAGATCACTAAGCGTTGCTTGGCGCGAAGAACAGATCCGCCAAGCCCGAGAATCGATCGACGACGGGGTAGCGGCTGGCGAAACGCAACGAAAACTGTTCACGGGAGAACGTTCCAGCGATGCCGACAAAAGACAGCGATTCCCGCTTGGCGATCTCGCCGTCATGTAAAGAGTCACCGACAAAAAGGAGTCGCGATTGCGAAACACCGAACCGTTCACAGGCGGTATTGACGTGGGGTCGACCCTTGCACATACCCTTGCCGAATCCGAGCAATCCGTCGAACTCGAAATTTGCGAAGTTGGCGAAAGTCTCGACGTTTTCCTGCCCGTTGTTAGAGGACACGACGACACGCACGCCGTGGCTTCGGAACAGAGAGAGGGCCTCTCGGGTGTCAGCGTCCATGCGGGTGTGATTGCAACGGGCGGGCTTTTCTCCCTCGAAGCGATCAGAGGCCGATTGGTTGCGGGCGTCGTCCGGGAAGATCACGCCTAGCTGCTGGATGAAAGGCAAGCCGCAGGTCGCGATGTACATGTCATGTGCCAACTTGCAGTCCATGCCGTAGACATCGTGGATGACCTCCGTCGCCAAGACGGCCAGGGTGGGCATGGTGTCAATCAGGGTGCCGTCGAGGTCGCACAGCAACACCGCGGGCAGCGGGGCCAAGGGTGCTTGTACCGGCTTAACGAGCGGCTTTCGGGCGCTGCGAAAAGCGGAGGTGCTGACTTGACGAAGGGCTTCCATGGTGGAGCACGACCAAGCAAGCATCGCGCCAGATCGGCAACAAACATGCAACCGTTTGAAAACATTGTCAAAAAACGGATATTTGGCGGCCTGTTTGTTTAAAATCAAACACAATCAGGTGTTGAAAATTCAACACTGACAAGGCAGCAGCTAACGATCCACGCGCGGCGCTCCGGATACGGCGTGTCCCCTGAATGCGCGCGCAACCTGCGGCAGGCCGGTGCGCAAAAGAGTGGCAAACAGCAGGCAGGCTGCGAGCCCCGACGCAAGGAGCAACCCCTGGTTAAGCACCCTGCGACCGCCCACCCCGCGGACCCAGGGGCGAGGCCAAAATGCGACCGCCAGCATAGGCGCGAAGAAAAGACATTCCAGCAAGGAATTTTGCAGCCCTTTGAGCGAAAAAAAGGCGAGACCGGTTGGTGCCTCCGGAAGGGGTCTGAAGACCGCGATGAGTCGCTCGGAATCCACGGGCCAAAACAGGGGCAGCCCACGGGTGTCCGCCGTGAAAGCGTCGAGAATTCCGTGGCTCGCGACGGTCATGAATACCAGCGTTGTTAGGCCAATCACGTTTTTGCTCCGTCTCCGAAACAGAAAGGCTGTGATGAGCGAGATCAATAACGCGAACAGGAAGGTGTGGGTGAAGCCACGGTGTCCGGCAAGCCCATGATCGCCGACGCCCAAAGCCGCGACCGGAAGTACATCCAGATCGGGGAGCATCGAAAGCAGGGTGAAAGCGCCCATGGCCACCCAGCGCTGGGGACCGCTTCTCCCACCGTGGAGACGTCCCGCCAGCACACCGACGGCAATATGCGCGATTCCGGCCATTATTTAAGGGTGTCAGCCGCGATGCGCCAAATCACGGTGAATCGCGCAGTGGAACAACAGACTGCTATTTTGCTCGGCGTGCGTGGGTCCTGGCCGGTGTTGCGCAGGCGTTTGTTGTCCCTGGTAGCCCTGTCGCTTCTGGGCGTCGCGCTACGGGAAAATGCAGCCCTGGAAGCTGGATTTTTCGCAGATCCGTCTCTGGCCCGGCGTGGTGGCTTTGGCGACCAATTTCGGAGTGTATTTGTCGATGCTCGCGGCGACGGCGGTTGCCGGAATGTTTCCGCTCTGGGGCCTCTTGCCCGCGGTTCTATGCGGCATAGGGATGATGATCTTGCCCCGTGTGGGCGAGCGGGTGGCGCCATGCCTCCATCGATGGCCAAAGGTAGCACAGGGCGTGCTGGTGGTGTCTCGCACATTGAGTTTTGCTGTTGTGGCGCGGATCGTTGCATTCTCCTGGCTGGGATGGGGAGTGGAAGTCGTGATTTTGCTGCTTGCGTTTGCCGCGTTTTCACTTCCTGTAAGCATTGCCAGTGCCGTCCTGGTCGTTGTCGGGATCAACGTGGCAATCCCGATCCCGGGGCTCCCTGCACAAGTTGGCACCTTCGAGGCTGGCGTGGCAGGCGCCTTGCTCATGCGCGGGATCACGGGTCCGACTGCGCTCGCGTTCGCGCTATCGTATCACGCCTTGATGGCAGTTCCGGTATACGCGGCCGGCGCACTGGTCGTGTTGTTTCGCGCGCGCGAATCCTTCCCCACAAATTGAAGGTGCGCCGGCTCGATCCTGGTTTTTGCCCGCGATGTTGACTGCTTTTTTGACGACAGCCCTCTACAAGCTCGCGTTGTTGATCTACTCTGCAAGTGGTCTTGAAGGCAGCACCTCGTGGATTCGAACGCTGGGTCGGTTGCCACTGGTGCTTGGCTGGGATCTGGTTGCCGGTGCGCTCGTGGGATGCCTTGGCGCATGGGTAGCGAGTGCCGCACGTCGGAGTGGGTTTCCGCGGTTGGGTCGTGGGCTTGTGATCGGTCTCCTGGCGCTCAACGGCGCCTATCTGGCCATTGCGTTTCGGGTGGCGACCCTGGTCGGTGCGCCGCCCGACAAAGCGACGCTTGATCTTGCGTTTTTCAGCAGCGAATCCCCCAAGGGGAGCGGGCTGTCGACTTCCGCTCGGTTTGGACTGGAAAGAGCATTCCGCCAACCTGATCGAGAACTACGCGGAAATCCTCGCCAACTGGCAACGTCCGTCGCCGGGTCGCCGCTGTTTGTTCTAGAGCGGCACGAGCCCATGTTACCCTTCGGCGGTTGAACTCTTCATCCACAAAAGCTGCTCGCCGTTACGTTGATTGGGTTGCGCGGCATCCAGTCAAGATCCTCGTTGTGGGCGCGCTGATATTCGCCGCGTTCGGGTTGTTGACGTCTCGGTTGGAGCTGCGCACTGCGTTCCACGAACTCTTGCCCACCGACGATCCGGGCGTCGTGGCGTTGCTGAAAACGCAAAAGCGCACAGGTAGCATCTCGCTTTTGACGATCGGAATCCGATCGCCGGACAAGCAAGCGAATTTTCGTTATGCGGAGGCGCTGACCGCGAAGTTGCTCACGCTCCCCAAAGAGGTGTCGGAGTACGCGACCTACAACGTTCGCGATCTGCGTGAGTTCTTCGAGCACAACAAGCTGCTCTATCTGGAGACTGAAGATCTGGAAGAGATTCGGGATCGATTGCGGCGCGAAATCGTCAAGCGCAAGAACCCGGCCTTCGTTGATTTTGGATCGGACGAGGAAGACGACCAGGCATTCGAGTCACGCTTGGAGGGTCAGAAGGATCGGCTGGGCGGCCGCTTCCCTGGCGGGGACTTTTCGTCGAAAAACGGAGAATTCCTCTGGGTAGTCGCGTTGCCTCCGGGCGGGATGTTCGCGGAACGCGGTGGCGAATCGCTTTACCGAGCGGCCCTTGGCTTTGTTGCCGAGCTTGAGGTGACCCATCCCGAAATGAATGTCGATGTGACGGGACCTATCGTCAACGCCATTCGCAGTCGGCATGCGGTCGAGAGCGACATTCTTTGGGTCACCTTGACCTGTCTGTCGTTGGTCGCGATTTCGATCGGGCTGTTTTTTAGACGTGTCCGAGCGATTCCGATCATCGGTGCTCCGGCCGTGCTGGGGACGGTCATGGCTTTTGGCGTGGCTGCCATGATGTTCGGGTACCTGAATCAATCGACCGCTTTTCTGGGTTCGATCATCGTCGGCAACGGTATCAACTACGGCATCGTATTGATGGCCCGCTACGAGGAACTGAGGGCCGAGGGTAAAAACTACCTCGATGCGATGACGACAGGTATTGCGAGCGTGCTCAAGGGAACGTTGCTTGCGGCTGCCTGTGCGTCGGTTGCATACCTTTCGCTGGTGCTGACCAGCTTTCGAGGATTTTCGCAATTCGGCGTGATGGGTGGGGTCGGTGTGGTGTTTTGCTGGGTGGCCAACTTCACGATGTTGCCCGCGATGTTGGTTATTCTGGATCGGCGCTCTTCTGCGGCCGCCACCACTCGGGCACCGTTCAACATTGCGTATGTGGGGCGATTCGTTACACGCCGCCACCGTTTCGTTTTGGGCGTGACGGTGGTGTTGACCCTCGCCGGTATTGTCGGGGCAACACACTTTTTGGACGCCCCCTTCGAGTACAACTTCCGGAACCTAAACGTACGCCTTGAAGACAGCGAAGAGCGCAAGGAGTTCAACGAAAGCCTCGACGATATGTTCGGTCGCTGGCCGAATCCCACCATTGTATTGGCCGATTCCCTCGACGAAGTTCAGCCTCTAAAGGCAGCGATTCGCCGTCAGGACGCCGAACGCGGGGCTGCGGTTTCGATTGGTCAGATCGTCACCCTGTTCGATGTATTACCGGGCAATGCGGCCGAGCAACAGGCCAAGCTTGCGATCATCGCCGCGATCGAAAAGTTGGTTCACGACAAGTCGATGGAGCATCTCGACGAGGCGGAGCGGAAAAAAATTGTTCGCATCGATCCGCCCGACGACTTGAAGGTTCTGGAGGGTAAGGATCTCCCCTGGCTTGCACGTCGCCCCTTCACGGAAATCGACGGAACCATCGGCAATGTGGTGCTGGTTTATCCGCCCGAGCACGGGTTCTCCGTTTGGAACGGCAAACGCCTGCTTGAGATGTCTTCGGTCATTCAACACGTCGAGCTCAAGGAGAAAAACAAGATCATCGACACGGCTGGTTCGGCCGTGGTTTTTGGTGCGATGATCCGTTCGATCCTCCGCGATGGTCCCATCGCAACGGTGGTTTCGCTCGTGGCGGTCTTGTTGCTCACTCTGGTTGTGATGCGTCCGATCTCTGCGGGGTTGATCTCTGCGGTTTCGTTGTTGATTGGTGTTGTTTGGATGGTGGGTGCAGCGGGCGCGGCAGGGGTGTTGATCACCTTCCTCAATTTCATCGCGTTGCCTATTACGTTCGGCATCGGCGCGGAATATGCCCTTAACGTGATGGCCCGGTACCGCCAGGATGGCGATCTTGTCGCGGCCGTTTCTTCCACCGGTGGCGCCGTGGCGCTGTGTTCGTGGACGACGATTCTTGGGTACGGATCGTTGTTGGCCGCCCAGACTCAGGCCTTAAGAGGGTTTGGCATGATGGCGGTCCTCGGTGAGGTGGCGTGTCTGCTTTCGGCCATCATCGCGTTGCCGGTTATTTTGATCGCACTCAAGAAAAAGCCTGTGCGCGCGGTGGGTTGAGACCGGGTGTTTTTGCACCGCCAGTTCGCTGTAAAAAACCGGCGATTCATTGCACGAAGTCAGCAGGTATTTTACAGCGAAGGCAGTGGTGATACTGTCGCCGCCCTTTTCAAGCGGAGCCACCATGCATTTTGCAACCTCGATCCTAGCGGCTAGCCCTGCGTCAACGCCCACCCTTACGGGCATCGACTGGGCGATGATCGCCCTTTATTTTTCGATCCTCGGCGGCGTCGCCTGGTGGGTGGTCCGGCGCGGCAAGGACACTGCGTCCGACTACTTTCTCGCCGGTCGAAACTTGAGCTGGTGGATCGTCGGCGCATCTATCTTTGCCTCCAATGTGGGTTCGGAGCACATCGTCGGTCTCGCAGGCTCGGGTGCCAAGGATGGCGTGGCGCTTGCGCACTACGAATTGCACGCATGGTGCTTGCTGGTTCTCGCGTGGGTCTTCGTGCCTTTTTACGCGCGCTCCATGGTGTTCACAATGCCAGAGTTTCTTGAACGCCGCTTCTCGACCCATTCGCGTTACGTTTTGTCGATTGTCTCGCTGCTGACGTTTGTAATCTCGAAGATTGCGGTGGGCATATTTGCGGGTGGCGTTGTGTTCGGAACGTTGTTGCCCGAGATGCAGATCGATCTCGGTGGCGGCAACATCATCGATAGTTTTTGGATCGGCTCGGTACTGGTTATCGTTTTGACCGGCCTTTACACGATGCTGGGTGGCATGCGCGCCGTTGCCTACAACGATGCCGTGCAGGTTGTGATTCTGATCGCCGGGTCGACGATGTTGACGGTCTATGGACTCGTTCAACTCGGTGGCTGGGCCGAGTTGAAGGCCTTGTGTGGACCGGAAATGTTCAACCTGTGGAAGCCTTTGACGCCGGTGGGTGTGCAAAGCACCTGGTCCCCCGTCTTGGAACACGCCGCATCGGGTCAGCTCGTCAAGCAGGCCTGGTACTTCAACAACGAGTATCCATGGCTGGGTATGGCCATCTGCGCGCCGGTCATCGGACTTTGGTACTGGTGTACCGATCAGTACATCGTGCAACGCGCCCTGGGTGCGCCGGATGAAAAGACTGCCCGTCGAGGCAGCATTTTCGCGGCGTTTTTGAAGCTATTCCCAGTTTATCTGTTCATTATTCCCGGGCTCATTTGTTTTGCGCTTGCCAAGAGCGGCAAGATTCCCGGCCTCTCCGAGGTCTACGATCCGGCCACGGGCAAGGCGACTGCGTCGTCTCAGGCTGCCTTTCCGCTGCTCGTGCAACACCTCTTGCCGCCAGGCTTGCGTGGCCTCGTCGTCGCCGGTTTGTTGTCGGCGCTGATGGGCTCGCTTGCAGGCGTTTTCAATGCCTGCTCGACCCTATTCACGGTCGATATCTACGAGAAGTGGCGCCCCAAGGCGACGCAGCACCAGATAGTCCGCGTGGGACGAATTGCCACTGCGGTTTTGGTTGTGGTCGCGATGGCGTGGATTCCGGTCGTCAAGGGTGCCCATAGCCTTTACAACTACCTGCAAGCCGTTCAGGGCTATCTCGCGCCCCCCATCTTCGTGGTCTTTTTCTTTGGGGTGTTCTGGAAACGTCTCAACGCCAAGGGTTGTCTATGGGCAATGATCATCGGCTTCATGGTCGGTGCATTCCGCATGGCGGTTGATATGCCCATCACGTTGAATCCAAAGTTTAGCTACGAACCGGGCTCGTTCCTCTGGATCGTGACGAACATCAACTTCCAGTACTTCAGCATCCTCATCACGATTATCTCGGCCATCGTGATGGTGGTGGTGAGCTATGCCGGTGACGCACCCGATCCCGCCTCCATCAAGAGTCTTACGTTTGGCACCGAAACGCCCGAAGACAAGGCTGCCACGCGGGCAAGCTGGGGCAAGCTCGAAGTGGCGGCCTCGGCATTCATCATGGCCTGCATTGTCTTCGGCTACCTGTATTTCCAGGGGTAAAGCAGCCTAGACCATCTCGATATCGCCGACGATGGCGCGCAATGATCCGCGATGTTGAATCAGCAACTCGCGGGCCTTGGCCACCGTGACGCGGCGGTGGTGCATCACAAGTGCGACCTTGGCCCGCCCGCCGGCCTTTTTGATGAGCTCAAGCGCGGCGTCCTCATCCAGATTCGACAGCCGTTGCACGATGCGCGTGGCGCGAGCCCACAGCTTGGCGTTGGTGGGTCGAACATCGACCATCATGCCGCCGTAGGTCTTACCGAGTAGTACGAATGCGGTGGTTGACAGTGTGTTCAGCACGATCTTTGTCGCGGTTCCGGCCTTGAGTCGGGTGGAGCCTGCGATGACCTCCGGTCCGGTCGCAAGTTCAATCACCACGTCTGCGATGGGCGAGCCATCGTCGTAGGTTGCCGCGCGGCCACAGGTTACAAATAGCGTTGCGCTCTTGCGCAGGTGTGCGTATTCGAGGGCGCCGTGAACAAACGGGGTGACACCAGATGCAGCAATGCAACACACGACATCATCCGGGCCAACTGCGAGGCGGCGCATGCGTTGTTCGGCCTCGCGCCGATCGTCTTCGGCACCTTCGACGGAACGGGTCAACGCCGATGGTCCACCTGCGATGATGCCGTTGACGAGTGAGACGGGCACGCCGAAGGTGGGAACACATTCGGTCGCATCGAGGACGCCCAGTCGACCCGACGTCCCGGCGCCGATGTAGACGAGGCGACCTCCGGCGGTCAGCTTGTCGGCAATCAGGCGCGCCCCCCGGGCAATTTCCTCACTCGCGGATTTGACGGCCTTGAGCGTTTGGCCTTCCTCGTCGACCATGAGCTTCACGATATCGGTCGCCGACATCGTGTCGAGGTAGGTTGAACGGGGGTTTTCCGCCTCGGTCGGCAAGGCCGCGAAAGCCGTGTCCGGGGCTGCCGCGCTGCGGGTTTTTCGTGATCGGGCCATGGCGATTCGATTGGGTTCCTCTGTTGTACCCGGCTTTTGCCTTCTCAGACAGTTTCCCTTCCCGGAGGCCCGGATTCGGGGTAGGACGGTTTCGTCGGTTTTAAGCCATGCGCACCCTGATACCTCTGACCGGCAACACCCAACGTCTGGATGGGGGCGCCATGTTTGGCAATGTCCCGCGCACGTTGTGGTCGGAGTGGGCACCGCCCGATGAGTTGAACCGGATTCCGCTTGCGTGTCGGTGTTTGTTGGTTCGCGAAGGCAACCGCAACATTTTGTTCGAGGCGGGCATCGGCGCGTTTTTTGAACCCAAGTTTCGCGAACGCTATGGCGTCATTGAACCGGAACACGTTTTGTTGGACAGCCTTGCGAAGGTCGGTGTCACGCCGGCTGATATCGACGTGGTGGTGTTGTCGCATCTGCATTTCGATCATGCGGGCGGATTGCTGACGGCGTACAGCGAGGATCAACTTTCGGAACTGGTGTTTCCGAAAGCCAAGTTCGTGGTCAGCCTCGCTGCCTGGCAACGGGCGCGAAATCCACATCCTCGCGACAAGGCCTCGTTTATTCCGCGCCTCACCGAGCTGTTGCAGAGTTGTGGTCGCGTGCATGTCGAATCCAGCGACCGTTCCGAGCTGCTCGGAGAGGGCTATCGCTTTCATTTGAGCAACGGTCATACGCCCGGATTGCTGGTGACGGAGATCGCGACCGATGAACATCCGGTGGTTTTTGTTTCCGATTTGATTCCAGGCCGTCCGTGGGTGCACTTGCCCGTGACGATGGGCTACGATCGATACCCCGAGCTTTTGATTGACGAGAAGAAAGCGCTGCTGAACGATTTGGTCCGTCGCGACGGCCGGCTTTTCTTCACCCACGATCCCGACGTCTCGATATGCGGAGTAAGTCGTGACGAGCGCGGTCGGTATTCGGCGCGCGAGATCTAGGTTCAGCCCACGACCAGCACGGTCGCCGATCGAGCGCCGTGGGCACCAATGACGAGAGACTGCTCAATGTCTGCGGTCTTGGATGGCCCGGCAACAAAGACACCGTATCCAGGGCGGGGCGAGGTGATGCGCGCATAGGCTTCGTGCATGTTGTGGACAATCGTTTCCTTGGTGACAACCAGCACCACGTGCTGCGCGATGAACAATGCAGTTCGTTGCGAGATGAAGGTGCTGTCGAACCACAGTGCGCCGTTCTCCGCCACGCCCAGTATCGCCTCTGCCAGAGTGACATCAAGCGTCTCGAGATCGTGGGGATCGGACTCGGCATCGAGATCTACATTGCCGGCCAAAATGTCGCGAGCGAAACTGCAAACGCGTTTGGCGTCTCGTATCACGGGCAAGGCCGAAATGGTTGCGATGGCTGCCTTTTTATCGGGAACCGGCACAACGGTCCCGCCCACGGCTGTGCACATCGTCGCAAATTGCTCAACGGGTTTGTCAAAACGCACCCAATCGGCGTCCAGCGTTGGCAACATCGGCACGGCCAGGTTGAGTTTGCGCAAATTCGCCAGAATTTCGTCCCGAGCGCTCATTCCTTGGTTCTGCTCCGTTTGCGAAACATCTCCCGGAAACTCGCGGCGGGCAAGGGTGGCAACTCGCGCGATCGCACCCACGGATTCATCCAGGCCGCGGGTCCTTTCATCAACAGGGCGCGTGGCAGCCAGCGGCCGATGCGTTTGCCCCAGGTCCCTGCCATGCGATACAGCCATGGTCGTGCCATGACGAACGATGCTATCACCATCGAGAATCGTTTGGTCCAGGCCACGAGGCCAAGGGAAGCCAGATCTTTGCGCCAGGTCAGAAGTTGGTGGTGCAGATCGATCTTCACCGGGCAGACATCGGTACACGATCCGCACAGCGTGCAAGCAAAGGGCAAAGAACGATGCGCCGCCGGATCGCTCGATGGTGAAAGAATCGAGCCGATGGGTCCCGGCACCGTGCTTCCGTAGCTGTGGCCACCACTGCGCCGATAGACGGGGCAGGTATTCATGCAGGCTCCACACCGTATGCAAGCGAGCGAGCGACGGTAGTCATCGCTCTGGCGGATCTGAGTGCGGCCGTTGTCCACCATGACGATGTGCAGCTCGCCGCCCTTTTGCGGTCCGTGAAAGTGGGAAGTGTAGGACGTGATGGGTTGACCCGTCGCCGAGCGCGCGAGCAATCGCGTGAAGACACCGAGATCGGCGATGCGTGGGATCAACTTTTCGATGCCCATGCAGGCAATGTGCAGGCGTGGCAGCGAACAGCCGAGATCGGCGTTGCCCTCGTTGGTGCACACCACGATGCCGCCGCTCTCGGCAATGGCAAAGTTCACGCCGGTAATTCCTGCCTCGGCCTGCATGAACTTTTCGCGCAGGTGCAGGCGGGCGGCCTCGGTCAGTTGCTGCGGATCCGAAAGTCCCTTCGGGGTTCCGAGGTGCTCAGAAAACGTGTCACCCACGTCTTCTTTTTTGAGGTGAATCGCCGGCAATACGATGTGACTTGGCGGCTCTTTCCGAAGTTGCACGATGCGTTCGCCCAGATCGGTGTCCGTGACCTCGATGCCGTGTTGTTCGAGGAAGGGATTGAGGTGGCATTCCTCCGTCAACATCGACTTCGACTTGACGATGCGCGAGACGCGATGTCGTTGCAGCAATTGCAGCACGATTCGATTGTGCTCGTCCGCGTTGCGCGCCCAGTGGACGGTCGCCCCGGCCGCGGTGGCGTTGGCCTCGAACTGCTCCAGGTAATCGGGAAGACGGGCAACGGTGTGAGCCTTGATTGCCGCCGCAGTTTCTCGCAAGGTTTGCCACTCGGGAACCAGATCCACCGCGCGATCGCGTTTTGTGCGGACAAACCACAGCGCCTGATCGTGCCACTGCGCACGCGTGTGGTCCTTGATGAAGGCGGTCGCGCGTTTCGGATGATCGCTGTGAGTCGCGGTCGCCTCGCTCATCGCGGTCCTTCGGCATCGACAGGACGGCCCGCCAGAATCTGCGCGATGTGCATGATCCGAATTGGCTTTTTCTGACGGCCAATGAGGCCTTCTAGGTGCATCAGACAGGACATGTCACCGGCCGTGATGATCTCGGCACCGGCGCGTTCGTGATCTGCAATGCGATCGCATCCCATCATCGTCGAAACGGCTTCCTCGGCCACCGCAAATGTACCACCAAATCCGCAGCACTCGTCTGGACGGGAGAGCTCGACGAGCGTGATATCTTGCAATCCCGAAAGCAGATGGCGTGCCCGGTCCTGGGTTGGAACACCGCGACCAAGCTCGCTGGCGTGACCGAGGCGCAGCTCGCGCAAACCATGACAGCTGGCATGCAGCCCGACCCGGTGCGGGAATCGACCTCCGATGCGTTCTACCTTCAGCACATCGGTCAGGTACTCCGTCAACTCGAAGGTGTTCTTGCGGACATGTTGGTAGGCCGCATCGTCCGCGCCGAAAAAGTTCTTGTAGTGGTGTCGAACCATCGCGACACAGCTGCCAGAGGGGCAAACGATGTGATCGTAGTTCGCGAACAATGACACCATGCGACGGGCGAGTGGTTCAGCTTGCCCATCACATCCCGTGTTCGCCATCGGTTGTCCACAACAGGTTTGTTGCGAGGGGAAATCGACGGACAGCCCCTGTTTTTCGAGTACCTCAAGCGTGGCCATCGCGACGTCGGGGTAAAGCTGATCGACGTAGCACGGCACGAAGAGGCCAACGGGACGGGCTTTGGTCATCGCAATCCCAGCACGTCTCGCATGTCGTACAGACCCGGCGCTCGACCGGCGGCCCAGATCGCCGCGCGCACGGCCCCGCGTGCAAAGGTCTCGCGAGAGGACGCACGGTGGGTGATCTCGATGCGTTCGCCCTGGCCGAAGAAAAACACCGTGTGGTCACCCACGACGTCGCCGCCGCGCAGGGTTTGGATGCCAAGCTCACCAGGAGGTCGTGCGCCAATCTCACCATGGCGCGAATAACATGCAATTTCGGACAGGGGCCGTTCCCGTCCCTCTGCCACTGCCTCCGCAAGCCGCAAGGCTGTCCCCGATGGGGCATCGCGCTTCATCCGGTGGTGCGCTTCGACGATGTCGATATCGTAGTCGGTGCCAAGGGAAACCGTCGCACGCTTGACGAGTTCGAGCAAAACGTTCACGCCAATCGACATGTTCGGCGAAAACACGACGGGAATTTTCTGGCCTGCTTCGGCAAGTTTGGCTTTTTGTGCGTCGGACAGGCCAGTTGTTCCCGCAACGAAGGCGACCCCGGCGCGAGCCGCTGCATCCGCATTGGCAACCGTGACCTCGGGAAGCGAGAAGTCGATCCAGGCCGCGGCCGCGTCTGCGCCCGGAGATTCGCCTTTGACGGCGACACCGAGGGGTGTGACCCCTGCGAGGGCGCCGGCATCTTGACCAATCGTGGGGTTGTTGGGGCCTTCAATCGCCGCGCCGAGGCTTGTGCCCTTTGTATCCGCGATGACGCGCACGATGGTGCGCCCCATTTTCCCTGCCGCACCAAAGACACCAATCTTCAAGTTCTGGCTCATGATGATTTGTATTACACGAGGTTGAGGTCAGCGAGAATCTGGTGCAGTGGCGCCTTGAATTTTTCGGACAGCGGCGTCAACGGCAGACGGATTTCGTCGCCGATCTGACCCATCATGGCGAGTGCCGCCTTGACCGGGATCGGGTTGGCCTCGACGAACAACCCGTCGGAAAGGGCCAGCAGCTTGAAGTGCAGTTCACGGGCCTCGGACCATTTACCGGCCGATGCGGCGTCCCACATCGCGGACATCAACGCCGGTGCGACGTTGGATACGACCGAGATACAGCCGCGTGCGCCAAGTCCGAAAAGAGAGAACGACGTGGCATCGTCACCCGATAGCACGATCAATCGATCGCCCGTGCGGGCAAGGATTTGTTGCGCACGTGGAATCGAACCGGTGGCTTCTTTCACGGCAACGATCTCGGGAATGGCGCAGAGGCGCTCGAGGGTCTCGGGTAAGAGATCACAGCCGGTACGACCCGGCACGTTGTAGAGCACGGTGGGCAGTGGCGCGGCCTTGATGATAGCCTCGAAATGCCGAAATAATCCCTCTTGTGTGGGACGGTTGTAATACGGCGTGACCTGCAGCATGCCATCGGCACCTGCACGCTTTGCGGCCAGCGACAGTTCGATGGCCTCGCTCGTGGCGTTGGCTCCCGTACCCGCTATCACAGGTACGCGCTTTCGGGTCTCCTCAATCACGACCTGAATGACCCGCAGGTGCTCTTGCACGTCGAGGGTTGGCGATTCGCCGGTCGTACCACAGGGAACGAGGCCATCCACACCCTTGGCAATCTGGTCGTTGACCAACTTGCGCAGGGATCCCTCGTCAAGTTTGCCGTTTCGGAACGGGGTAACGAGGGCGGTGATGACTCCGGTGAACATGTGCGACTCCAGATCGGACGGTTGGGCTAGAGGGAAAATTAACCGGAGCACCGTACCATGTTTGGAGCGGGCATGCGGGCTAGCCGCGCACGGTCGATCGAACCATTGGGACGAAGCGGCGGCCGGTGGCGTCGAGGTGCCCGGCCGCGGCAGCGGCCGCAAACAGGTTGTCCGCGTGCAGGCGGATACGGCCCGACGACGCCGACAGGGTGACCCGCCGGGTTTCGGTCTCGACGCCCTCGGTTCCGCGCGATACCAGCAACACTTCGAGAAGCGGGGGTCCCTCCGTGGGCGGCAAGGCCCATGCAATGACGGCGTGCGTGCGACCATCGGCATCTCGTCCCGACACGGCAATGACGCCGGGCGAAGCGGGAATATCGACCGCTTCCGGTTCAAGGGGGACCCAGCCGTCGTCACCCATGCGAGCCATCAAGTCGCGAATGTGTTTCTCCCAGTGGGCTCGATTCGGATTCGCGGGATGGCGCTCACACAGGCGGCGATAGATCGCGATGGCCTCGCCCGATCGGCCCTGATCGGCGTGAAGTCGGGCAACGGTCTCGGTCTCGAAAAGTTCGTGATTCATTTGCAGTGTTCCTTTGCGCGGATCAAATCCTGTCGAATTTGTGCGGTCAACTGGGCCACATCATCGAAGCGACGTTCATCACGCAAGCGAGACAATAACTCCAGCCGGAGTCGTTTGCCGTACAGATTGCCGACAAAGTCGATGAGATGAGCTTCGACGCGCAGCGAGGGTCCTTGCTGCGTTTTGGCGAAGGTTGGGTTGACACCAATATTTACGGCCGCCGGATGTCTTTTGGTTTCACTTTCACCCTGTTCATCGGCGAGGTACGCCCATGCAGAATAAACGCCCGTGCGTGGCATCAGTTCGCCCTCGGGAACGATGTTGGCGGTTGGAAATCCGATCGTGCGTCCGCGCTTGTCGCCCTCGACCACGATGCCCGTCATCTCGAAGGGTCGCCCGAGCAAGAGGCGTGCGCCCTCGACCCGGCCCTCCAGCAAGAACTCGCGGATTTTCGTCGAAGAGCAGGGCACGCCGCCTACGCTGACGGCAGGAATTACATCCACATCGATGCCGAGCACGTCGCCGAGCGCCGCAAGCAAGGTGGGATCCCCGCGGCGCCCTCTGCCGAAATGGAAGTCGTGGCCGACGACGATGTTGCGTGCGCCCAGATCGCGGGCCAGGAAACCCTTCACAAAGTCCTCGGCCTCCATTCGGGCCGTTTGTTTGTTGAAGGGTTCAACCAGAACAAAATCCATGCCGGCTTGCGCGCACATCTCGATGCGACGCTCGATTGGCATGATGAGTGGTGGTGCAAGGTTGGGTGAAAAAAAACGCGCGGGATGGGGATCGAAGGTGACGACGCCCGCGTCACCGTCATGCGAATCGGCGCGGGTGCGCGTGAGTTCCAACAATGCGAGATGGCCACGGTGAACGCCGTCGAAATTGCCCAGCGCAACAGCGGGCGCGCGCAGGGGCCGACCCATGTCTTGCCCGATCCGGGTTCGCCCTCGTATGATTTTGATCGCGTGCCTCACGGGGTTCCGCTCCGCATCAAGATGATGCGCTTGACGGCCATGGCGGTCACCATGAAGGAAGCCAGCACGATCGCGCGAAGGATGCGTGTGCGTCGAACCCGTTTGCGCAGGAGGTCGTAGTACGCAATCGCTTGCTGCTCGGGAAGGTTGTTCAGAATCAGTTCTTCTTGTTTCAGGCGCACCCGTTCCGACAGCTGATTGCCCACCACAAGAATCAACGCTGCGACAATGATGCCCCGTAACATCCTTGTTCCCTATTGTTGCTGCAGCAGGAGATAAGCATAGCCTGACGCTCCTGCTGCGGCGGCCGCGAAGACAACGGCGACGACAAGCATGATCCGATCGCTTTTTTTGCGACTCTGCTCGTGAAACGCGCGTGCCTGCGACGCGGGCATTTGCGCCATGCGCGAAAGGCGACGGCGTTCTTGAAAATACTGACTGGCAACCACCACGGCGGCCAGCAGCATGAAGAGCAGGGGAATGGGGCGCACGGTTAAGGGTCCGCGAACGGATCTTCGATTGCTTGTTTTTCGGCTGGAGCAGGTTCTGGTGCCGGGTCTGGCGCCTTCTCCGGCGTCGGATCCGGCGCTGCGGGCTCGGGTGCCGCGGGCTCTGGCGCTGCCGGTGCCGGTGCGGCGGGCTCGGCTGGTGACGGTTGCTCGGGGGCGGGACCTTCGAGCAGTGCAGGAACGTCATCGCCCCGACGCCAGGCACGTGCAGCGGCCGGTGCGGGCGCGCGCGCAGCCGGTGCGGAACGCGGCGCGGATTGTGGTTCGGGTGCCGGTTCCGGCTCCGGCTCGGCAACGGGTTCGCTTGCGGGCAACGCCTGAATCTTTGGAGACTGGGCGGATCGGGTTCGCGTCGCGGCGGGTTTGTCTGATGCCGTTGGCAAAGGCGCGGGCGGTTTTCCCGAGGACAGCCACAACCACCCGCCGAGTCCCGCGCCAATCGTGACGATGACAGCCGCCACCATGAATCGACTCGAAGATGCCTGCTTTGTGTTGCGAATCGCCGGGGGGCCTTCGTCCGCAAGTAGGGATGATTGTGACACCCGCAGGTCTTGTAGCGACGTGGTGTCATGCGCGACACCGGACCGTTCATTGAGTGTCGGGCGAGAGGTGCGTCCGGTCCCCTCTGTTCCAGCGCGCGGGCCTTCGGTGATTGGCTCGTCGAGTTCAAACTCTGAGGCCGTTCGCAATACGGATGTGGTACGACTGGGTGGCGGGGCCGACTGGCTGATGGGTGGCTCGCCGTCAACCTGGTTCAATCGATCAAGCCATCCCTTGAGTTCGGTCTGCCCCGGCGAGCCGAAGCTCGAACGCAAGACCGACTCGATGTCGACCAACATGTGATGGGCTGACGGATACCGGTTGGCGGTGTCGAAGGCCATCGCTCGACCGATGACGGCGGCAACATGCGGGTGCAGTCCGGCGTGAACCGAATCGGGCGGGGTGTAGTCGCCCTTTTGAACGCGCAACAGGACTTCCAGATCGGTTGGCCCGTCGAAGGGTCGCTGTCCGGTCGTCAACATATAGAGCAAAGTGCCGACTGCGTAGATGTCCGACCGCGCGTCGATCTCGCGGCCGAGCGCCTGCTCGGGTGACATGAACGCGATCTTGCCCTTGACGACACCGTTGTCCGTTTGATCGCGTTTGCGCTTCGCCTTTGCAATGCCAAAGTCCGCGAGCTTCACCTCGCCCTGTTCGCTGATGAGCACGTTCTGCGGCGAAACGTCGCGGTGAACGATGCCGAGGGGACGGCCATTCTCGCCGGTTTTGCTGTGCGCATATTCCAGGGCCCGGCAGATCTGGCTCACCACATAAAGCGCGATCGAGGTTGGCAACGCGATATTCGCGAGCGCCGCACGGTGTAGGAGTCGACCGAGATCCCAGCCATCGATCAACTCAAGTGCGAGAAAATATCGCCCGCCCGCCTGGCCCAGGTCCAACACTTGCACGATGTTGTTGTGGGAGAGCGTCATCGAGATGTGCGCCTCGTCAATGAGCATGTTGCGGTATTGCTCATCCGCCACCAGCGCCGAGTGGATGCGCTTTAACACCACCGTCTTCTCGAACCCCTGAGAGCCCTGCTGCTTGGCCAGGAAAATTTCGGCCATGCCCCCATCCGCGAGTTTGCGAATGACTGTGTAGCGACCGTGACCAACCATCTGGGGTGGGGGAAGTTACCACGCCAGCGCGTTTTGCCACCCCTCGATTTCAGAACCATTCGCCGCCGCCAACGCGATGCGTTTTTCGACTTCTGGCCCGGTTTCGCGTTCGATGGGTACATGGCCATGTCCAGCGACAGGACGGCGTCGCCGATGGGTGACGGCGGCGGGGGTTTGCCCGCCTGGTTTACGCGCGCGTTGTTGGCTGGGTACGGGGTTCTGCTCGCGTTGTGTTTGCCACTGGGCTTTACGAGCGCATCGGAGGCAGGATGGCTTTCCGACGCGATCGGTGGCGGCGAAGGTTTGGATCCCGCGCGCGGGGCGCCCCTTGCCGTTGTGTTCGCGAGGGTTGCCCGATTGTTTCCTGTTGGAACAATGCCCGTGAAGCTGCGACTGATGGCTTTGTTGCTCGTGGGGCTCGCAGTTTTTTTGTTGCACCGTCTGTCCGCAACCTCGGTCGGGCAACTGGCGCTGGTCTCGCATGCGCGGGTTCGCGAGCGCGATCGCCTGCACGAACGGCTCTCGACCCTTGGCGGAATGGGTGTGGTTCTCGTTTGCCCCTTTGTCGCCACGGCATTCGTCGCGCCGGGAATGCACGCACTTTCGGTGGCAGGAATGGGGGCGGTCATCTGGCTTGGCGAACGTGTGATACGAAACCCCGGCGATGCCCGGTTCGGGCTTCTTGCCGCTCTCGTATTCGGCACTTTGATTGGGCTTGATCCCGTGGTGGTTTCGTTTGCTTGGCCGATTGGGTTGCTCGTTTGGTTCTGGTGCCTGCGGGGTGGCCAACGTTGGCCAACGCTTGCGCCGTTTATCTTTGCGTGTGGCGTCTTGTGCGTATTGCCAATTCTTTCTAGTACCGCAAGCACGCCCGGCGCGGGCAATGCCTTGTGGGAAAGGTTCACGCTTGGCACCTTTCGACATGCGCTGTCGTTGGCTAGCGGAGCTCAGGTTTTGCACGTACTGCAGGATCTCGTGGATGCACTTGGCATTGTGGCGATCTTGCTCGGTGTGGTGGGCGTTGGCTGGATGGTGATTCGTTTGCCTGTATTGACTGGGGCTTTCGTGTTTGCCCTTTGGACGACCCTCTTGATCTGGGCCGCTGCCCGTTCCGCACTGGTCGCCGATCCGAATCGTCTGGCCTCGGCGCGTGATGCGGCAGCCGTGGCGTGTGCGCTTTGTGGATTGCCGATCGCGGTCGGCATCTTGCGTCTGTCGACGAGTCTTGGTCAGGCGCGCGCCGCAGCCTCGGCAGCGCTCGCCGTTATTGCGGTGGTCGTGCCACTTCTTTCGGGTGGACCCGGCCGCTTTACGCCCGATGTGGCGAGCGTTCGCGAACAGCTCGCTCGCCAGACGGACGCGGTGGAATCCCAACCGGCACAACGCGATCCGGCCGGGCGGGCCGTGCAGAATTACCTTGTGGACGCGGAGGGCCTCATCGTCATACCGCCGCCCAGGCTTGGCCCTTCAAAAGCGAAATACCATCCGAAACAGGTTCCAAAGCCGGTTGTACCTGCCCGTCCGCGGCGCAATAAATAAAGCGTGACGTTCTTCCGGCGTCGGGTGTTTCGCCAGAGCTCCGGCCAATCCCGCGCAACGGAATAGGGCTACGGAAATATCCCGCGTTCCCGAATCGTTGCCGCAATCCGCTCAAGCGCAATACACATCGCGGCCGTGCGAAGGTCCGTCTTTCGTTGTATCGCATATTCCGTCACCGCCAGGTACGTGCGACGCATGCGCTTGCTGAGCCGTTCCTCAACCTCTTCCAGATCCCAGGATTCGGCCCGCCGGTTTTGCAGCCATTCGTAATAGCTCACGATGACGCCGCCCGAGTTCGCGAGAATGTCGGGTAGCACGTCGATCTGTCGTTCCGCGAGGATCGCCTCGGCCCCAAGATCGGTGGGACCATTGGCGGCCTCGACCACGACCTTGCAGTGCATGTCGCGTGCCTCGGCGTCTCCGATCTCCAGCTCCAGCGCCGCAGGAATGAGAATGTCGGTTTGCACTGCGAAGAAATCCTTGCGCGAGATCTCGTGACAGCCCGAGTAACCCATCACCGAGCCGGTTTGGCGCACGTGCTCGGCCAACCGGAACGGATTGATGCCGTCGGGATTGTAGAGGTAGCCCTTGTAGTCGCCCGTCGCAATGAGTGATGAGCCCGAGCGAGCGAGGATCTTTGCCGTATTCGAGCCGACGTTTCCGAAGCCCTGCACCGTGAAGGTTGCGCCGTTGAGATCAAAACGCTTGTCGCGTGCCCACTCATGGATGCAATGAACCACGCCCTGACCGGTTGCGGCCTCGCGACCTCGTGAACCACCCACCGCGAGCGGCTTGCCCGTTACAACAGCCCGGTTGACGTGGCGCTCGTTGGATGCGCCAAGGCTAAGGTAGGTATCCATCATCCAGGCCATCGTTTGCGCATTCGTGCCCATGTCGGGCGCCGGAATGTCGTGATTGGGGCCGATGTTGTTGCCAAGCTCAAACGTAAAACGGCGTGTGATACGTTCGAGTTCGCCTTTCGAGAACTCGCCCGGATCGAACTTGATGCCGCCCTTGCCGCCGCCAAGCGGCAGATCGTGCAAGGCGCACTTGTAGGTCATCCAGGAGGCGAGCGCTTTCATCTCGTCGAGGTGAACCTGTGGATGGTATCGAATACCACCCTTGTAAGGTCCAAGCGCGTTGTTGTGCTGGACACGGTACCCCTTGAACAAGCGATACTCGCCACTGTCCATGCGGACGGGAAAGTTCACGATGAGTTCACTCTTCGGCTGGGAGAGTGTTTCGCGTACCGATTGCTCCAGCCCGCAAAACGCAGCAGCCCTCTGAAACTGCTCGGCTGCGACCTGGTAGGGATTGGATTTCGGGGCAGATGTGGCCGTCGAATTGGCGGCCTCTTCCGATGCTTGAGTGGCCATGCTGTATCCCTGAGGGTACCATGCTCCCCCCATGACGGAACATTCCGCGACTTCTGCTCCCGTTTCGCCTCGCCTCGAGGGGCGTGCGCGCCAGCTTTTGTTGCAGGCTGTAGCCGAATGCCGTACTGCCTGGCGTTCAACCGGCGAGATCATGGCCCGGTTTACGCGCCAGAATCGCAGCTTGCCCGCCTCTCTGCGCCGCCGTGTGCTTGAGGATGTCTACGGCATGATTAGAATGGATCGTCGCATCGAGGCAATTGCCGATTCGCTCGTTGCGCGGCGTCGAGGCCCCAAGCGCGAAATGGCCCCCGAGGAGCGAGACGCGGTTCGGCTGGCGGTCTACGAATTGCTGACGGGTGGCACGTCGGAAGCAGGGCTTGCGGAGTTGAGTCGGGCCCTTGGTCCGGGGTTTTCGGCCCGACCCGAATGGGTGCTCGATCCCGATGCGGGTATGCAGCGCGTGTCCGGGTCCGCCCGCCTCGGCATCACCCATTCCTTCCCGACCTGGATGGTCGAGCGGTTGCAATCGGATCTGGGTGAGCCGCTCACCGAAAAGGTCCTGGAATCACTCAACAGCCGCGCGCCCGTTTGCTTGTTGACCAACACCAGCCGCATCGATCGCGATGCGCTCATCGCAAGGCTCGCACTGGATGGCGTGATCGCGCGGCCGTCGCCGCTGTCGCCTCTCGGTCTGCAACTGCAAGGACATGCCAACGTTTTCGGGTTTGCGGCCTTCGAGGAGGGCCTCTTCGATGTCATGGACGAGGGCAGTCAGCTGGTTGCCGCCCTCGTGGATGCTCAACCCGAGATGCACGTACTCGACGCGTGTGCGGGTGCCGGCGGCAAAACACTCGCGATGGCAATCACGATGCAAGGTCGCGGTCGCATTCTGGCGATGGACACCGCTGCAAAGAAGCTCGAGGAACTGCGCACCCGCGTGCGACGAATGGGCTTCTCAAACGTGGTTGCTCGCCCGATCAATCAGAGCGGTGCACAGTTGCCGGATGAAGCGCGGCCCGGCGTTTGGGATCGGGTTCTGGTCGATGCGCCTTGCACCGCACTTGGAACGCTGCGCCGACATCCGGAACTGCGTTACGTCGTCGAACCTGAAACCGTGCGCGCGGCCTCGAATCAGCAACTGGGATTACTGGCCACCTATGCCCCGATGGTGGCACCGGGTGGACGTCTCATCTACGCAACCTGCACGCTGTTTTCCGAAGAAAACGAAACCGTGGTGGAACGGTTTCTGCGCGACCGGAACGACTACGAACCCGTGGGCATCGCACGTGTGCTCGGAGACGCACTCGCGACTAAACTTGGTGGGGAACCCACCTTGCGGCTTTATCCACACCTCCACGGCACCGACGGATTCTTCGCAACCGTACTGCAGCGAAAAGCGTAGCGGTCATTCGAAACGACAGTGGCGACCCGGGAGTTTGCGTCACACCCCAACACCACCACCACACGCCTACTCTCGCGTCGCCACCTTTGCCCTCTCCACCCGTCCAACCCCAGCTTCCCGCCACCGCCACCGCCCTCCACCCCGACCGCCTCCAATCCCCGAAGCCATGTAAATCGTACGTGAGTGGCTGCGGTGTGGGAAGAAGATTTTGGTCAACTTGCGGTAACTTTTAACGCTCGAAAAAATGATCGTATGGCGCCATACCAAACGCGTTCAAGTCGTCACCCTGCAAGGGTGACGAGAGCGCAAGACGGCACGATCAGAACTGCCACTCGGCGCCGACGCTGAGATCGAGCGAGGCCACCGTGCGTGAAGATCCTGCACTCACAAACCCGATGCCCGTCGCAAGTTCGAGACCGAATCCGAGCCAGTCGTATAGGAAATATTTCCCGCCAACCGCGGGCCGCGCGAGCAATCCGGCGGTGTTTTCACCCTGGCCGGGGAACAAGTACACGACGCCTGCCGAAAGCTTGGCGTAGGGAACCACGGGAATGTTCATGCGCAATCGATAGGCGATGCCGCCGAGTACGTCAGCGGAGGTTCCGCAGCTGGCACAAACCGCAGCACCCGGGGGATCAGGATCGCCATCGACAATGCCCGCATGGATGTCCAGCCAAACGCTGCCCGCAAGTTGATAGCCGTAATTCAAATGCAGGCGTGTGCCGCCCACTGCAGCTCCCGATGCGGCAGTGAGACCTCCGGACAACGAGAGGCTGTTCTCCTTCACGAACGGGTGTGGTCCGCGGAGGATGTCTTCGGCGCGCGCCTTGGTTCCCGTTAAAGACAGGAAGAGCGAGGCTGCGATCACCAGGAATGGGGCACGTCGTTTGGTGCGCACGTCAGCAGACTAGCAGGTTGTTCTTTGCTTGCGCTGCCGCCGAACGGCGTGGGTTGTGGCAAGATGCGGCTTGATGTTTCGCTCGCGTTTTTTCGGCAAGCTGATGCCGATCGTTTGTCTGTTTCTGGCTTTCGCAACCGCGGCTGGCTGCGCGAGTCCCAATCAACGTGGGAAGTTCATTGGTGGTGCGGGCGCTGTGCTTGCTGCTTCAGGCGGAACGGCCTGGGCCGTGGGTGAGCGCACCGACCGCGACGCGATGGTGGCTCCCGGGGTTGTGGGCGTGGTGGCCGGTGTCGCGTTGCTGATCACCGCAGGGGTTTTACTTGCACTGGATACTGCTTGTATTGCAGACGCCGATTGTCCGGACGATCAAACCTGTCGCGAGGTTCCGGCGCCTGCCGGCCGTGAGCCCTACAGTCAATGCGTACCACGCTGATGCGCGGTACCCGCTAACGCAATTTCTTCGGCCAGGGCGCCGGGGTGTTGCCGAAGGCGCGATTTTGAGCCGACTCTTCCGGCGATGGAATGTACGGCTGGGTCCGATGGCGCTCGAATCCCTGTTCCGGACCTGGAGTCGCTTCGCCAGGTGGAACGGTGCCTGCTCCGAAAGGCAAGGTCTTGTGGCGATCGGTTGATTTGCGCTTGGTCAGCAGCAGCGGCCGAGCAACCGGTACCGTCGGGATCTGGCTGGTTGCGCGCAGCACGGGCGAGGGCGTTTCGGTGTTGGGTAGAGGTTCACCGCGTGACTTGCGATCGCGCAGCTGCATCGGCGCGGTGGGCCGGCTTGGGGCGGGCGCATCCATGTTGAAAGGCCGCCGAAAGCGAGTCGTTCCATAGCCACGCTGCAGATCGGCATAAAGTTCTTCCATCGTCTGATGGCGATCGTCCGGGCGCTTGGCAAGTGCCTTCAGAATCACGCGTTCTGCAATGGGCGTAATTTCCACGTCCGGGTTGCATTCGGTGGGCGGCAGCGGTGCCCAATTCACATGCTTCAACATCACCTCTCGCGGTGAATCGCCGTCAAAGGGCATGACGCCGGTCAGCGTGCGATACAACATCACACCGAGCGCGTAGATGTCGGAGCGGATATCGGCATACCCATTTTCCGCGGTCTCGGGCGCCATGTAATACGGCGTTGCAACCACGATCCCCTCCTCGTCCAGATTCAATCCACCCGGTCCCCAGATCTTGGCGGCGCCGAAATCAAGCACGGTGACAAGATCGAACGCGCCTTCGGGTTCGACGTACTCAAGCGTGCCACGTCCATCCTGAACAGTCCGCACGATTTCACGTCGTCCGGTGCGGTGTTGCAACATGATGTTTTCGGGCTTGAGATCGCGGTGGATCACCTTGTTCGCGTGCGCTGCGCCGACCGCCCGTGCGGCCTGGCTGAGAATGACGAGCGCGCGGAAGAGCGGCAGCGTGTGTTCGCGACGCAACAACTGCTCCATCGATTCGCCCTCGACGAGGTTCATCACCAGAAAGACGGTCCCGTCGGGTGACTCGCCGAAGTCGGTCACATTCACGACGTTGGGATGATCGATGAGGCTTGCGGCCTGCGCTTCGTGCAAGAAGCGTTGCTTGGCATCCGGGTTATCGAAAAGGTGCCGATACAGCACCTTCACTGCAACTTGTTTGCGGATGTAGATGTGGGTCGCTCGATAAACGACGCCCATGCCGCCGCGCCCTATGATTTCCTTGAGCGCGTAGTTGCCAAGCCGGGTTCCCAGCCGCGTTTCGGCTTCATCAATGCGTGAGGACTTGAACAACGCTTTGATCCTTGCATGTCCATGCGAGGTTGCCAACCCTTTGGTGCGAGGCGAATCACCCCGAAAGGTGAGCAATTTCTGTTGATCTGCGACCTTGTCCCACAAGCACGCACCGAATACGATGCGGCTCCATGGCGAAAAAACGACCCGACGGACGCCGCTTCGACGAATTGCGTCCGGTGCGAATCACTCCCGACGTGAACCTGTACGCCGAGGGATCGGTGATGATCGAGTACGGCAACACCAAGGTGCTGTGCACCGCGACGCTGGAAAACCGGGTGCCACCCTTTCTGGAAGGCAAGGGCGTGGGCTGGGTAACCGCCGAATATGCGATGTTGCCACGATCCACCCACACGCGCTCAGGCCGAAACCCTGGCGGACGCGGTACGGAAATTCAGCGCCTCGTCGGACGTGCATTGCGGGCGGCTGTGAACACCAGGGCGCTTGGCCCACGACAACTGCTCATCGACTGCGACGTGATTCAGGCCGACGGTGGCACCAGAACGGCTGCCATCACGGGTGGCTGGGTCGCATTGGCGCTGGCTGTGCGACGGTTGCGCGCAAAGGAAAACCTGACCGTGGATCCGGTCGTGCGTGCCATCAGCGCGGTGTCGACCGGTATCATCTCTGGCGAGGCGCGACTTGATCTCGAGTATCGCGAGGATTCAAACGCCGATACTGATTTTAACTTTGTCATGACGAACGACGGGCGTTTTATCGAGATGCAGGGCACGGCCGAATCCGAGCCTTTTTCGGGCGACGAACTTGCGCAGTTGATGCTGCTCGCGCGCAAGGGCGGTGACGAACTGTTCGCCTTGCAACAGCAAGCGCTTGCCGAGGCCAAGCCGTGAAGGTGGTGGTGGCAACCCGCAACATCCACAAGGTGCGCGAGATTGCGGCCCTGATGGATGGGCTTGGCTACGAACTTGTCATCATTGACGACGTGGCGCCTGACACGGTCCTGCGTGAAGAGGAAACGACCTTCGAGGGCAACGCCTCGGCGAAGGCCTTGCAGGCGTCCGCAGCGACGGGACTGCCCGCGTTTGCCGACGACTCGGGGCTGGAAGTGGATGCCCTCGGCGGCGAGCCCGGCGTGTATTCCGCGCGATATGCTGGCGAACCGTGTGACGATTCTAAAAACAACGCCAAGTTGATGGCCGCGCTTGAGAACGTTCCAGACGACAAGCGCACGGCGCGGTATCGGTGCGCGGCGGCGTTTGTGGATCCGGCGCGAGGACTTCGGGTGGTTCGGTTCGGCGCCTGCGAGGGTCAGATCCTGCGGGAGTTCCGTGGTACGGATGGGTTCGGCTACGACCCGATGTTTTTCTTGCCCGCCCTCGGTCGGACGATGGCGCAAATCGATCTGCAAACCAAAAATGGGCTCTCGCATCGGGCCCAGGCGTTCCGGGCGCTGGCCGATTCGCTGCGGGGTGCCGCGGCGGGCGGTTAGGGCAGGGCGGGGGGGGACGGCGGAGGGAAAATTACTGGACTCGCGCGGCGAGACTGGCAAGTCCCCGGTTTTTCGCTACGATGGTTGATTCACGGGGTGTAGCGCAGCCTGGTAGCGCGCCTGCTTTGGGAGCAGGATGCCGAAGGTTCAAATCCTTTCACCCCGACCAGTTACAAACATTCTGACTCTTAACCCCTTTCGGGGGACCGGGGCGGGGGTGCTTGTCGGCGTCGTTTCGGAGGCGATGGGCCGCTGGTAGTCGTCTGCCGCATCTAGATTTCTTGCACAATCGTGTTTGATGGGGCGTGGTACTGACGATGCGCATCTGGGTTGTGTTTTTCTTGTTTTCATCGGTGATCGCCTGCGCCCCCGGATCCCACGGGGCCGATCGGACCGAAGCTGAACCCCCGCAAGACGGCCATGAAGGAGGTCAAGGTGGAGGACGTTCGGACGAGATGCCGGACAGCGGATCGTCATCTACAACCGACCACATCGACGGAGCACCATTGCCTTCGCAACTGCGCGATGCAGAGCCGGCGATGGGAGACGTCTCCTCGCTTGACCGCGGTCTTGTTTGCGACCCACGGTGGCTGATGTGCGATGACTTCGAGCAAGGCGCGTTGGGAATGCAATGGTCCCCGGTTCGTGACAACGGCGGCACTGTTACAGTGGATGGCACTCGCGCTTTTCATGGCCGACGTTCGGTTCGCCTCGCCACACCTGAAACCAACAACAGTGGGGCGGGGATCCGACTGCATCAAGCGTTGCGTGGTTTGAAGGCCAATCGGCTGTGGGGGCGCGGCTATTTCTTTTTCGCGCGCCGAACACCAACCAATCACGTGGACTACATTCGCGGCGAGGGTCGCACCGGCTACGTGGCGGTGGGCGCATACGATAACGCGTTCGCCGGGTTCTACTATGGCCCTTCAGGCGACTACCCAAGCTTGTGGTTTTATAAAGGGACCAAGCGCCTCATTAAAGATGGCGGCTGGGTGTGCCTTGAGTGGTCCTTCGATGGGGTCGCCGGTCGCGCCGAGGCGATGATTGATGGCATGGAACTGCCACAGACCTTGATTGATCGCGCGCCCGATAACAAAGCCGTCATTTTTCCATCGTTTGACGCCTTGTTTCTCGTGGTTCCGCGCGGCCACGAGGTCTGGATCGACGCCGTGGCAGTGGACGACGAGCGGGTGGGATGCCCCTCGTAGGTACACGTGCAAACTGTCGAGGCGGTCCTCGGCGCACTATCAAATGGACGGATTCGGTGCGCCCGGTGCTTGGCGATTTCGGCTCTTGGTGAAGTCGATCCACAAAACGCTGAGAGTTCCTGCCATGGCGGCCAGCAGAAGATGGGTGGTGCGAGGTCGGGCGAAGTGGAAAAGGTGCTGCAAAGGTGGGGTAAAAAGTGCAAGTCCCAATATGGTTAGGGTGGCAGCCACAATGATCCAGACCGCTGGATTTGGCACACGAAGCGTTGCCCTGACCGGTCGACTGTTCGATCGGTTGACCACGATGAGCGAGAGGTTTCCCAACACGAGGGTGCAGAACGTCAGTGCCCGCGAGATCGCAAGCGTGTGCCCCAAATGGCGTGAGTAGAACGACACCAAGAGTACGGCAGCCAGCAGCGAGCTGCCTTGTAGGATTGCGAACTCGATCCCGCGCCGGGTCAGAATCGGGGTGTCGAGCGCGCGTGGTGGACTGTGCATGGTTGAGCTGTGTTCGGGTTCCGCCTCAAACGCAATCGAGCAAGCGGGATCGATGATGAGTTCAAGGAACACGATGTGAACCGGCAAAAGCGACAGGGGCCACCCAAAGAGGGCGGGTACCAGCGCTGTTCCTGCAATTGCCACGTGCACGGACAGGACGTAGGCACTCGCGCGTCGGATGTTGTTGAAGATGCGTCGCCCAAGTCGGATGCCGGTGACGATGGATGCAAAATTGTCATCGGTCAGAACAAGCCCGGCCGACTCTCGGGCAACGTCGGTGCCTCGGCCTCCCATCGCGATTCCAACGTGAGACGCTTTCAATGCGGGCGCATCGTTCACGCCGTCTCCGGTCATGGCGACGACGGCCCCACTCTTTTTCAATGCGCGCACAATGCGCAGCTTGTCGTCGGGAATGGCCCGGGCGATGATTGAGGTTTGTTCCAAGCGTGTTGCAAGCGCGGATTCGGATAGGGTCCTCAGTTCGGACCCCGTGATGACGTGGGTGGTGTCGATGCCAGCCGATCGGCCGATCGTGCGTGCGGTTTGTGCGTAGTCGCCAGTGATCATGATGATGCGAACTCCGGCTTGTTGGCACTCGGCGATTGCGCCCGGGACTTCTTGGCGCAGGGGATCTGCCAAGCCGACAAGGCCGACGAAGGTGAACACAAAGTCGTGTTGGATGTCGGGAAGCGGCCCTTCGTTTTGCCGTGCGTGCGCGACACCCAGTACGCGAAGGCCTTTTTTCGCCATCTTCGACGCTTCCTCCAGAATGCGATGTTCCTCGCCTTCGGAAACGTGACACAAATCGACGATCGCTTCCGGCGCGCCCTTCGCCGCAACAATCAACGCGTGCCCATCGGGTGCCTGCCAAACGTGAGAGATGCTCAAGAGTTCCGCAGAAAGCGGATATTCACGCACCAGCTTCCAGGTGTCGTGCAAGTGTTCGGTGCCCTTGAGCCTTCGCATACCGAGATCGCGAAACGCGCGCTCCATCGGGTCAAAGGGATCGCGTTGGCTGGCCAAGATGCCGTATTCGATGACTTCGTGAACGGATTCGGGCAGTTCAGCGTCGCCTACGTCGTGGTGTTGGGTGTCCGCGCCATACGACCAAAGATCCGAGACGCGCATTCGGTTCTCCGTTAACGTTCCTGTCTTGTCCGTGCACAAGACGCTGACTGCGCCGAGCGCTTCTACCGCGGCCATCCTGCGGGCAAGAACGTTTCGGCGCGACATGCGAAACGCGCCCAGCGCGAGGAACACTGTGAGGATGACGGGAAACTCTTCAGGCATCATCGCGATCGCCATCGCGAGCCCGGCCAATAGGCCCGCAATCCATTCACCTTTACTGAACCCGATCCAAAGGACAAGCAGCGTGCAGATGCAAATGCCCAGCAGTCCGAATGTGCGAACCAGCGCCCGGATCTGCATTTGCAGTGGGGATGGTTCACTTTTTATTTCAGACAGTGCTTTTCCGATTTTTCCAAGCTCTGCCTTCGATCCGGTTGAGATCACTTCGATGACCGCACGTCCGCGCACAAACAGCGTTCCCGAAAACACGCGGTTGTTGTCATGCGATTGGCCTGGATCGCGGGCCAACTTGTGAACGGGTACCGATTCGCCCGTCAAGATAGACTCGTCCACCAGCGCATTTTGCGCTTCGATGATCTCGCCATCGGCAGGCACGCGATCGCCTTCAGACAGAACCACCCAATCACCCCGGACGACGTCGCGGCCGGGTATCCGAATTGCGTTTCCGTCTCGTATCACTTGCGCGCGCGGGCTGGACAGATCCTTGAGCGATCGCAGCGCGCGCTCGGTCTTCCATTCCTGAACGAAGGTAATCGTGATCATGAACAACACCGACACTGCGAGCGTGATCGCTTCTTGCGTGTCACCAATGAGGGCGTATAGAAGTGCCGCTGCGATCAAGAGCAAGATCATCGGCTCACGGGCGAGTTCCAGCACCAGTGCGACAATGCCGTTTCTCTGGTCTCGGGGCAGTTCGTTTGGTCCCTCGGTTCGCAGCCTTTCCGCGGCGGTGGCGGTGGAGAGTCCCTGAGGCGTTTTCACGTCCGCAGTATAGTTCCTTTGTACCAGAGGTTTGGCGGTGCCGAATTCGACATCAAGATGTTACCGTTGGCCAAGGAGTACTCGCGTGGTTCAGAGAAGCATCCGATCGGTTTTGTTCGTGGCAATGGGGGTGTTCAGCGCCCAATGTTCAAATTATAAAACGACCGACGGGGGAGGCCATCCCGATGCGGGTGGGGCTGCCGGGGGATCCGATCAACAGGCCGGTGGCAGTGCCGGTGAAACCATGGGAGGGATGAGCGGTCTCGACATTGAAGGCGGCCAAGGCGGGACTGTTCCGACCATAGTTTTCGATGCGGGTCAGCCAGCTCAAAAGGATGCCGCCGTGCCCAAGGTCGACGCGGCTTCTCCCTTGCCTCCGTCGGCGCTCGTCAATGAGAAGTTCATTTGGAATGGCGACGGCGTAGGCAATGGCAGCGGTGCTCAATGGATGGGCCGTGGGCAAGAGGGCAAGACGACGCTCACCTACACGACCGAACAATCGTTCTCGAACAGCCATTCGGTCAAGTTCACGATGCAAAACATCAACTACGCCGAGTTCGGATGGGGTGTTCAAGCGACTGCTGCCAATCGGGCGCCCAAGTTGGCTTTTTGGGTCAACATGGTGCGCGACCCCGGCAAGTCGGCCCCCGGTAACGGATTGATCACCTTGAAGGTGGGTGGTGCCTATGCGGCGCCCGGTGGTGGCCGCGGTGTGGAAACGATCAAATACAATCGAAACGCACTGCGCGGCGGTTGGAATCAAATTGTGATACCGATCGCCGATATCGTTGGAACACCATCGGCCGCAACCATCACCGAAATTTTGGTCGGATTCGCAGGGTGTGCGAGCCCAAGTTGCAGTTTCCGATTTTACTTGGATGACATCGCTGTTGGTCAGTGAGGCGCCGCCAAGACTCACGCGGCGGCCGCCTGTTTCGCGGGCGTTTCCTTTTCCACATTCTGGAACAGGTCGCGTAGCTGATTGGCTTCCAACGTCTCGTGTTCGATCAGCAAATTGGCTCCTCGCTCGATAATCGCCCGGTTGCGCTTCAAGATGCCGAGCGCCCGCTCGAACGCACGGTTCACGATTTCCCGTACGGCACAGTCTATTTCCCGTGCGGTTTCTTCGCTGTACTCCCGGCGCGAGGGTGCGGTCGGTCCAAGGAAACTGGGTGGATCGGTCTCGTACGCCATATGTCCCAGCGCCTCGTACATCGCGTACCGGGTGACCATGCTGTGCGCGATATCCGTGGTCTTGACCAGATCGTCGGAAGCGCCGGTAGACCAGTGATCGAAAATCACCTTCTCCGCTGCGCGGCCGCCCATGAGGACGACCATCTTGTTTTCCAATTCGGCCCGCGACATCAGGTAGCGGTCTTCCAGCGGCCGTTGGATGGTGTAGCCAAGCGCGCCGATGCCGCGTGGGATGATGGAAATCTTGTGCACGACGTCGGTACCGGGAACGGCGCTGGCCACGAGCGCGTGGCCCATCTCGTGGTACGCAACGATCCGGCGTTCATTCGGATTCAGTAGACGGTTCTTGCGTTCAAGCCCCGCGACGATCCGTTCGACCGCGATATTGAAGTCCTGCATGCCGACCTCCGCCGCTTTGCGACGGGTGGCAGCCAACGCCGCTTCATTGACCAGATTGGCCAGATCCGCTCCGGTGAAACCGGGGGTGAGCGCCGCTATTTCTTCAAGATTGGCGTCCTTGCCAAGGGTTACCTTGATGATGTGCACGGCCAAGATCGCCACCCGCCCCTTTTTGTCGGGGCGATCGACGAGAATCTGGCGGTCAAAGCGCCCGGCGCGCAGGAGAGCTGGATCGAGGACTTCCGGCCGGTTGGTTGCGCCGAGTAGCACGATGCCGACGGCGGGGTCGAAGCCGTCGAGTTCGGACAACAGTTGATTGAGGGTCTGTTCCTTCTCGTCGTGGCCGGGCATGCCGCCCTGCGAGGATCGCGCACGTCCTAGGGCATCGAGTTCGTCGATAAAGATAATGCAGGGCGCTTTCTTTCGCGCTTGGTCGAACAGATCGCGCACGCGCGCCGCGCCGACGCCGACAAACATCTCGACAAACTCGGCCCCACTGATCGACAAGAACGCGACACCTGCCTCGCCGGCGACTGCGCGGGCCAGCAACGTCTTGCCCGTGCCCGGAGGACCAACCAGCAACACGCCCTTCGGCATGCGCGCCCCGAGGCGGCCGTAGGTTTCGCGATCCTTCAGGAAGGCCACGATCTCCTCCAGTTCTTGTTTGGCTTCGTCGACCCCGGCCACATCTTTGAACGAAACCTTGGTGTCATTTTCGACGTAGATCTTCGCTTTGCTTTTGCCGACCGACATGAACCCGCCACCCGCTCCCATCTGACCCGCCGCTCGCTTGAGCAGGAACATCCAAACGCCGAAAAACAGCAGCGTCGGAACGATCCACGAAAGGATCGTTCCAAGAAAAGCGTTACCGGAACGTGCCGCGTACTGGACTTTGTGCTTGGAAAGCGTGGCGGCGATGTCGGGTTCGACCCGGTTGGTGGTGAACTGATATTCGGCGCCGTCGCTGCCCTGGGCCTCGCCCTGAATGTCGCTCGGGGACAGCACCAACTGCTTGATTTTGCCTGTTTCGACCAGCGTTTGAAACTCGCTGTATGGAATGGATCGGCGTTGGTTCGACTGGAAGTAGTTGGAAACCAGTACGATCCCCGTTGCAATGATGAGGAAGGCGAACAGGTTCTTGCGGGTGTTGGGTGGCTTTGGGTCCATAGGGGCATTTCCGATCTTGAAGTCGGGGTTGCGATAGCGACTCAGCAACATCCGTTCCACAAGTCGCGCATGCCATTCGCGTCGCGGTTGGAGGGTGGTCCAGTCGTTGCATCCGAAAGACACACGATGAAGAAGTGGATACTCGCGATCGCGGTTGTGCTGGTTCTCATAATCGGAATGTCGGTGGTGGGCGGCTACAACAGCCTTGTGTCACTCGACCAAGCGGTTCGCGCACAATGGGGCCAGGTGGAAAACGTCTACCAGCGCCGTGCGGATCTGGTGCCCAACCTGGTCGAGACGGTGAAAGGCGCGGCGGCCTTTGAAAAGGAAACGTACACGGCAGTCGCTGAAGCACGGGCGCAGGTGGGCAAGGTCTCCTCGGCCAGTTTGGAAAAACTCGCGGCCGACCCGGAAGCCTTCCAGCGCTTTCAAAAGGCACAAGAGGGACTTGGCTCCGCGCTTTCGCGCTTGTTGGTGGTGGCGGAGCGCTACCCGGATCTCAAGGCGACCGCCAACTTCCGCGATCTCCAGTCGCAACTGGAGGGCACCGAGAACCGCATCACAGTCGAACGCATGCGCTTCAATGAAACGGCACAGGCCTTCAACACCAAGCGGCAAAGTGTGCCGACGGTGTTCATTGCAGGCTTCTTCGGCAATCGCTTCAAAGAGAAGCCGTACTTTCAGGCGCGGCCGGGCGCGGAAACCGCCCCGCAAGTGAAGTTCTGAGCGTGGCCATGGTAGCCGCCCACAGCCTCATTCTCGCCGTTGGCCTGGCGGTGGCGGCCACCCCCAACACCTGGGTGACCGACGGCACCGGCTTTCTTTCGCCCACCGTTCACCAAGAGCTCGAGGACCGCCTTTCGCAACACAACGCCGGCTCGGGGCTCCAAATTCTCCTTTGGATCGGCAATCCACAATTGGATGGCTCGGTCGAAGACTGGTCGGCGCGCGCGTTCAAATCTTGGGGCGTCGGGCGCAAAGGCCTCGACGACGGCGTGATCCTGTTTATCTTCCCCGGCGCGCGCAAGATTCGAATCGAAGTCGGATACGGTCTTGAGGGCGTTCTCACGGACGCGCGCGCGGCCCGCATCATTCGAGACGAGATGGCGCCCCGGCTGCAAGGCGGGGATCGCGATGGCGCCGCACGTGCGGGGGTTTCTGGCGTGTTGGCAGTGGTCGGCGGAGTAGCCGACCCGGCACCGCAAGGCGAGCAGCGTCTCTCGCTGGTGAAGATCATTCTGCTCGGGATCGCGGGACTGTTCTTTCTGGGACTTCTGATCACGCACCCATCGATGGCGGTTTTCCTTTTGTACAGCATTGCGTCCGGCGTGGGTGGTGGGCGCAGTCGCGGCGGCGGATTTTCCGGCGGCGGTGGCCGCTCGGGTGGCGGCGGCGCCACAGGATCCTGGTGAGGAACACATGCACCGACCCATGACACGACGACAGCTCCTTTCACGCCTCGACACGGTTCGGATCGAGGAAGCGATCCGTGCGGCAGAACGGATTACGACCGGCGAGATCCGCGTGTCAGTGGCGGGGTTGTTTTGGGGCGATCCGCGCCGGGTTGCTGAGAGTGCGTTTGCCCGCTTGGGGATGTCCGCCACGCGCGATCGCAACGCGGTGCTGGTGTTGGTGGCGCCTTGGCACCGGCGCACGGTCATCGTGGGCGATATCGGAATCGCCGCACGGGTCGGGTCCGGTTTCTGGGATGAGACCATTGCGATCACCGCGGAGGCGTTCAAGGCCGGCCGCTACACCGAAGGAATCACGTCCGCCATCGACACGATTGCGCGCGCGTTGGCTGCCCATTTTCCAAACTCGCAAGTGAGCAACCCCGACGAGCTCGACAACGCGATCGACGTGACGTGATCCCGGGCGCCAGTAAAAGCCTCAGCGACCTCGCTGCAAAGCAATTATCACAAGGCGAGGGGCTCCTGCTCAAGCGGCATGATCAATGCACTCTCGGGAATCATGAACAAGAACATCCAGACCGAGAAGGCTGTCGCGATTTATGTTAACCGATTTTTACTGCCTGAGCGGGGTGCGACGAACTTCGTTGAACATGCTCGAGCCATTTTTTCAGCGATGGGGGCAGCGAAGGAACGATCCGAGTCCGCAACGAGCCGATCCGAGCGCGTAACACGCGATAATACTTTTGTCCTTTTGGGCGATGACGAATTGGTGTGCCTCAGCTGCGCCGAAACCACCACAAGGCTTGCCGAAGGAGAAGAGTACTTGGACCTCAAGGCGCTCACGAAGGGGGTTCGGCGAGCTTCGGGTGGTGGTGTCCAGTGCGGGCGGGTGATCCCCCGAAGAGCGGTTCAAACTGCGACGTGGGACAAGATCCTCGCGGAGTTACCACGAACTAAACCTGTCGAACGTTGTGCCTTTTTGTGCCTCGCCACCGGTCAGGAGACGCCATGAGCGACAGGCGAACATCCGCAACACGCGCCGCGGATTGCGCACCTTAGGGTCGTCGCATCCCTTGCCCTGCGCCGCTGAGATCAACTGCGCTGTCGTACAGTAGCTGAGCCATGTAGTCGAAGTTGTGCGCCCACGCTCCCGGCTCCTTCAGGCTGATCTGAAAGTTGTGGGCGGCCTTCATCAACGCCGGCGTCCAAGCCGTGAAACGATTCGCCATCTGCGCGTCGGTGCTCGAACACAGCGGTTGCTTGACGCCGTCGATGTCCTTGAAGAAATAAGGATAAGTCGCCTCTGCGTAGCACAAACTTCCGGCGCTCCCGATTAGCGCGGTGAGAACTTTCGTACCCATTCCTTCGATCTCGGCCGCCAACGATTCGGAAGTGTTGTTGTCGCCGTCATAGTCCAACGTGTGCGTGATGCGAATCTTGCTGGCATCTCCGCCAGCATCCGCGTGGCAGCCCTTGCAGCGCATATCCCACGCATCATCGATTGCAAATGTGTGGTTGCTGGCGACAGGGTCATGACAAGAGGTGCATTGTACGCCGCCGGCGTGAACCAACGATCCCGCATAGGTGTTCCCTGCGTATTCGTATCCCATCTTTCCGGATGATCCCAACTTGGTCCCGCCTGCTGCCAAGTAGTGGACGTTCAAGAATTTGTAACTGCCCGAAGCGATGGCCGCATCGATGTCGGCTTTCCCGGTACGACCCGCATGACAGGTGCTACAGAGGTTGTCGTATCCCATCTGTTTGGCGATAACACCACCAGGCAAGGCCGTTGTCGCGACATCGAGCACTTTAAACTGGTTGCCAAAGCTTGTGTGGCAGGTCCCACATTCAAGGCCGTTTGCGGTTTCCTGTACGGTTTTTCCGACCCCGTATTGCAAGAAGAAGCGATAGCCCTCCTCACCCCCATGACAACGCGAACACGTCGAAACAACCTCGTCGTTTGCGTCCCAATTGCGCGAGGCGAGGCTTGTTCCATCAAAGTGTCCAACATCACCCCGCACGGTGGACGACAAATCCGCTTTGGTCGTCAGGCCCGCATTCACATCCTGAGCAGAATCGTAAAGCAGCTGCATGATGTATTTCGCGTTGTGGGCAAAAGCACCCGGATCCTTCCGTACCATTTGGTAGTTGTAGGCGGCTCGCACAAGACGTGCCGTCCACTTTTTGAACCCATTGGCACTTGATCGTTCATCCGGATCACATTGTCCGTTGTTGTTGGTATCCGAAAACCAGTAGGGATAGCTGTCACCGTTGTAGCACAAGGGTGCGGCTCGCTCGGCTCCATACCGGACCATCACGGCAAGAAGCTTGTCCATCAGACCGGACAACTCGAAGTAGATCCCTTCGGATCGATTGCCATCGCCATCGTAGTCGCGTGAGAACGACGAGATCATTCGGATCTTTTGCGCACCCTCGACGTCGCTTACGCCTTGGTGGCAAGTCGCGCACGCATCAAATCGCGGTTTGGTTGAATGTGGGTCGTGGCACCCCGTGCAGGTGTTGAATCCTTCCACGTGGCGAAACCGTGTGTCGTAAACCCGATCCGCATACTGGTACCCGCCTTTGGCGACGCCAGCGTATAGCGTCGCAGCGGCCGGATAGTAATGGATGTTGGTAAACCGCAGCTTGTCGCTGACTTCATCGGGCGACGCCACCATCGCGGCCTTGATGCCCTCATCAACCGTTGCGCCCGACGCCCGCCCCTGGTGACAGGTCATGCATCGCGCTTCCGGCCCGAGCCCATCAACCACGACGCCAGACGGCAAAGTGACCGTCGACAACTTCGCCGCACCCTCGCTGTGACACGTTTCACAACGAATCACAGATTGAACCGGCGCATCTTTCTCGACCGTGCCCACCGCCGTTCCGTCGGCTCCAATGAAATCCGAGAACCCTTCGGAACTGTGGCACTTCGCGCAGGTCGTTGGGACTTTTCCATCGGTGTTCCAATGGCTGAAAGCCTCGGCGGAGGCGTTGGCGTGAACCGAACCTTTCCACTTCTCGAAATACGGAACGAACGACGTCGGTAGGGAAGGACCTGCATCGTCGCGCGGCGAAAGTTCAGCATCCGTTTGCACGCCAAGCGGGGCATCCGTCGCACCACTCCAACCCGCATCCGGTGGTGCGGCAGCATCCACCACGATGTAGACGATCTCTTTTTCGAGATCCGCGCACGATGACAACAACACCGTGCACAGGACACAAACCCAACGTTTTGCGCTCAGTTTCATCATATTCTCACCCTAAATCGTTCATTTTCATCAGGGCCGCAAACCTTGCTGAACCCACTGCACAATAATTTCGAAAGCATCTGCGCCGGCTGAAATAACCACGCCGCCTTGGTGGCCTTGGCCCGTTGCCTTGGCAAGAAGGCGACTTTCCGCCGGACGGGTAGAAGACGACAGCCGCGCGATCGTCGGGTAGTCCGCCAGCGAATCCCCGCCAAGGACGAATCCCGAAGTGGTCGCTTCACCACCCATCCGATGGCAATCCCGGCACAAACTTAGCAGCAACGGATATACCTGTCCGGTATAGGAAACCCGTTCAATGGACACATCCACCGTCACGCCCGCGTCTTCCGCACGGACTGAACCGTCCTGTGTTGCGTTTGTTGAATCGCGCATCGCCGGCGATCCGCGTTCGAAGTCCGCGCATCCCGCTGCGGCCAGCGCGACCAGAACCAACATCGCGCGACAACTAGAAGTCATAGACCACCGTCAAGCGAAAGAAATCGTCGTCGACTTCATCGGCCTTTTCAAAGTTCAAGAAATACGAAATGCCACCCGAAACACCCCGGTAGCGCGCCCAGAGCGCAAAGTTGTGGGTCGATCCATCCTCGACGCCCCAACGGGTGTCGTCGCCTATCAAATTGCGTCGGTTGTTGATGGTGCGTAGACCTTGTCGGTATTGCAGCCACACGAACGGCAGCAGGAAGTAACGCACCCGGAAATAGCTCGCGAGGTGAAAGTAGTCCTGACCTGATCCGCCACCAGAAATATCGGCGCGCAACAAACCAAATCCTGCGGTCAAACGCTCCAAAACCGGAATGCCGTGCCACTGTGCGACCGTGAAGTCCAAGGCTTGCAGGAACAACAGCCGATCGAATCCAATGTTGTTGACGTAGCTTGAATAGTAGGCCGACAGCGGTCCCCATGCGGCCCCAACTCGCTGACCGTATCCGATGGTGACCGGATCATTGTCCGAAAAATCATTCTGCAAATTGAGAACGGTATCTTGGCTGCGCAACTCGTAACCGCGTACAGCGTATAGATCCCAGGTCAGAGAAAGATCGTGCCGTCGATGGAACACGTGGACGGCAGCCCCTTCGCGGGCCCAAACCGTCGGCATGACCCTTTGATCGAAACCACCGTGGCCGCCGTAATACTGATGAAACAATGGCTCGGTCCCGAAGGGGACAAGTAACTTGCCAACCTTAAACCACAACTTGAGTGGCACGGTTTCGGGCGCAATTCGCATATGCGCTTGCCACATCTGAAGGGTCAACAGCTCGGCGGTGAAGCCAAAGGGATCGTCGGCCGTTTCTCGGGTTAGAAAGACGAATCGATGGTAATTCGCGATCGCGTTTCGACTGTCCCCAGGCGCAGCGCCCCCCATGCCCCGTCTTTCGTAGTTCAGATCAAAACGACCATTGAGACGCAGTCCTCCCGGATACACGATTCGACTCCCCGGCACCGGAGCCATCCCACTGGGACGCTCACCCGGTGCGGCCGATGCGTGACCACCGTGCGCATTGCCGGGAGCGGAGCCACGATCCCCCCAGGGTTTGTCAGACGACGCAACCGGAAGTGGCGCGGCGGGTCCCATCGCCCCGCCCTCAATCCACTCCAGAACCCGCGCATAAACCTCGCTGGTTTCGGCAACAACCTGTCCGCCTCCGTGCGCATTGCCGAGTGCTTTCACCAGTAGCGGACTCTGCTTGGCGTTGGAATAATCAACAAAACGTACAACGTTATAGAAGTCTGACTGACTGTCATTCGAAAGGATCAGTCGCGTTCCTCCGGCGATTCCCGATGCGCTATGGCAGGTACCGCAGGCCTGAACGATCAGTTCGTGTATTCGGGGTGCGTAGTACGTATTGACCGCAGTGGGCGTTTGCGACTCGGGCTGATCGACAGGGGCCGGAGGTGTTTCCACCGTCTGCGCCGGCACGATCGCTGGCCGCAAAAGGGGCGCTTTCACCGCCGCGCGACGCCGTTGCGGTGGGACAATCACTCGGGGTTGGACGCCCGAAAAGTGCGCGCCGGCGCCTATCCACCGAATCAACACCTTGTACTGAGCGCTTGTGGAAGCGTAGACAACGCCACCCGCGTGGGTTAGCCCCGCCGCTTTGTTGACCAAGCTGCTGTGTGTCGCGTTCGACCCATCGACAAACTTCAATGCCGACTGGTGGTCCAAGCGCAGATCACCCGCTACGATGAAGCCCGTTTTGCCTGCGATGCCTGATTCCGAATGGCAAGCCTGGCATCCGTTGACCAACAGCCGGTGAACATTTCCAACGAATCCTGGAACCTCCGCCTTCGCATCTTTGGGTGCGTCTTCAGTCGCGTCATCTCGAAGGGACGCCGCCGGGGCCGGCTCGTTGGTCTCGATTGCTTGACGCGGTGGGGGAGGCGACTCGCGACGCTTTTCGAGGCCGAGTTGCTTGAGCAGCTCGATGCGTTTTCTTTCTTGCTCGTTCTCAACCTGCGCCCCCGCGGATGCGCTCCATGCTGACACCAGGGCAACGGCCAGGCTGATTCCGATTGCCTTACCGAACATGACACGACTCGCAGCTGAAGCGTTGGATGGCGATTGCCGTTTGCCCGTCGTGGCAACTTCCGCAGTATTGGCCTTCTCGCATTTGCGCGTGGGTAAACCCTTTGCGCACCTGAGGAAAAATAGAGGGGTGACAAGCGTAACACTGAAAACCGCCATGGCTGCGATGGGAGAATTCGGCATCTGCGGCAGGTGTGCCCGGTGGATGTGGCTTGACGTGGGGAATCCGCAAGGTTGCCGGCACCGACGTCTGGCCGTGCGACGAAGGAATAACCAATGCCAACACTGCGGTTGTCACACCGACCAACGCCATCGATTGCAGCAGTACGCGCGCCCGAGAACTCGGGTTGCGATCCGTTTCATCCGCGATCATGTGGCACCGAAGGATTGGGAGATTCGACAACAGGCGGCGGAATCACGCGGGTCGCCGCGCGGCCAAAAATAAACGCGCCGACCAGGACCAATGGGACACCAACACCCGCCGAGATCACGAAGGTCGCAGGACTGAAGAAAAGTGCACAAGCGAGTTGCAATGCAATGCCAGCTGCAACCACGGCGAGGCCAATGCGTATGGAACGGATGAGGGCAGAAGCCACGATCATTGTCCCCCTCCGGCTTGCCAGAAATGACCATCGGCCGCGGCTTTCTTGTCGTGGGCAACGTTGTGACATTGCAGACACGACCGGGTATTCGCACTCAGTTCGGCGAAAAACGGCTTGTGCACAGGATTCTCGACGTATCCGCGGGCGTCTTCGTGGCAATGCAAGCAATTGTGGTTGGGATAAGGTTGGTAAAGCGCCAACTTTTCGGGGACCTTGCCAACGTATTGCACCCAAACGTGGCGCAAACCATTGAGCTTCGCCTTCATGTTACCGAACATCGCGTAGTCGGTGTGACAAGCAAAGCACGTCTTGTCTCGCTCTATCGATCGCTCTTGGTAGTGCACCGCCGCGAGCGCCTTGCGGTTGTCTACAAACAAGGTGCGACCGTATTCCTGCATTGGATGGCACGACAGGCAAAAAGTCGTCTGCGAAGAGGTTCTGAGTTGAACCGTAAGCCCTGCTGCGGAAATGCCGACAGGCAAAATAGCGACGGAAATCAAAACCAACCAACGGCCAGAATGCGACAACGCGAATCGCGGCACCCAGATCCATGCAAGGACCGCGAGCGCCAAGCACAGAATCAAACCACAAACGAGAATCAGATCGAGCATAGAGTGAAGCAAATGTCCGAGCCAGACGTTACAGCATGCGAGGACACGTCGGCGAAACAGGTTTGCAAATTACGCGTGGAAACGATTGAGGCACAGTGCAAAGATTGCAAACACCGCGAAATACCGCGCAAACTATGCGTGGAGATTCGAACCGTTTACAGTTCTCATCTCAACGGCGGCGGCCTATGAATCGCGCCGGAACGCCGCCCACAATCACCCCCGGATCGACGTTTCGAGTGACGACGGCACCCATGCCGACGACAGCACCATCGCCGATGCGCACGCCGTCCGTGATGCCGGCGTTGGCGCCAATCCACACATCATTGCCGATGTGAACGCCGTTTGATGTGACTGCTTGTGTGCGGATCGGTTCCGATGCCGACAAACCGTGATCGAAGCCGTAGATGACGACCCCGGTGGCGATGCGGGTGTCGTCGCCGATCGTCACGCCGGCCGATCCGCCGTCGATGCTTGCGCGGGCGTTGATGCTGACACGTGCGCCGAGCGTCACCGGTCCATGGATGAATGCCCCGGCACCGATGCTGGTACCTGGGCCGGTTAGCAGGATTGGCCGGTAGGGCTCGGCAAACAGTTGTGCGTCTGGCGAGATGAAGCAACCCTCGGCGATGGTGATCGTCTCCAGTTTTTGTAACTCGCGTTGAAGTTCTGTCTGCCACGGCAGTGCCCAGGCGCGTTCTTTTTCCTTGAGCGTGAAGTACAGCCACGGCATCCAGGATAGACGCCGCTTGTGTTGCTCGATGAATGCCTGTTCGTCATGGCTCATGCACTTGTTCCTGCTTCGGGTGTTATCGTACTTGCACCCTTGTGTTGTACATTTTATTGGGCCGGGTGAAGATGCCGTCGTGAAATTGAATGCACTGACTGCCCTGCTCTTGGGCTGCCTTGGGATGGGTTGCGGTACCACCGGATCTCGCGCTGAATCGTCGTCGTTTTCGGATTAGAATGAGGCGATTGCGCCCGCCGCAGCAATGGAATATGGCGCTCCGATGCCGTCGAGTGCCGCTGTGGCGCCGCCTGCGGGCAACGCCGTCGTTGCACCGCCAAACAAACAGTTGGTCTATCAGGCGACGTTGAATCTCGCCGTGTTTCACGTGAGCAAGGCCCTCGACCAGGTCGATGCTCTCGTTCGGGAACTTGGCGGCTATCTGGTGAACCGATCCGATCAGGCGATTACCATTCGTGTCCCGAATGAGCGTTTCCGTGAAGCGTTGCAGAAGGCGGTCACGTTCGGCAATGTGCCGAGTCAAAATATTTCGGTGCAGGATGTCACCGATCAGTTTTTCGATCTGCAAGCCCGCATTCGCAATGCCCGCGCGGTCCGCGATCGACTTGCGGAACTCTTGAAGAAGACGACCAACATCGAAGAAGCGCTGTCTGTCGAGCGCGAGTTGAGACGGATTGGGGATGAGCTGGAACAAATGGAGGGCCAGTTGAAACGGCTGAGCGAGTTGTTCCTGACGCCCAGGACCATCGTGCTGGCCGAGTTCGGCGGACGCAAGGATCGATTCGATGCACACGCGGCCGGGATAGTGGCGTCGCTTCAGACGTTGTCGGTGCGCGACTGGCTCAGGTCTTCCGGACCTTCGGCTCGTTCTCGTTCTTCGGGTGTAACTTCTTGCTGCCACGGCCAACGCGACGAAGCGCTTCGCGCAGCAGAAACTCGACCTGCGCGTTCGTGCTTCGCAATTCACCGGCCGCCCAGCGTTCGATCCCCTCAAGCACGAGGGGGTCGATGCGCATGAGGAAACTTTTGCGTGGCGGCATGATCGGGATCGCTACTGGTAGTTCGACCCCGCATTAACCACGGGTTGCGCACCCCGGTCACCGCAAAGCACGACCAGAAGATTGCACACCATCTGCGCTTTTCGTTCTTCATCGAGCTGTACGATGTTGTGATGGGAAAGCTGTGCCAGGGCGTCTTGAACCATGCCAACCGCACCCTCGACGATCTGCCGACGGGCGGCGACCATGGCGCTTGCCTGCTGTCGCTGCAACATGGCCGACGCGATCTCCGGCGCGTAGGCCATGTGGGAGAAGCGCGCCTCGATGATCTTGACCCCGGCCCGTGCGAGGCGCTCCTGGATTTCGTCCTTCAGATGATCGGCGATGATGCTGGCATTCGCGCGCAGTGAGTCTTTGCCTTCGGAACCGTCGTACGGATAGCGTGAGGCGATCTGTCGCAGTGCCGCTTCACTTTGCACGTGGACAAAGTTTTCGTAGTTATCCACCTCAAAGGTGGCCTCTGCGGAATCGCGTACTTGCCACACGACGACGGCCCCAATTTCAATCGGATTGCCGTCGGCATCGTTAACCTTGGAGTGTTTCGTCTCGAAGTTCCGTGTTCGCAACGATACGCGTATGGCAGTGTAGAATGGGTTCGACCAGCGCAGCCCTGCGATGCGCGCGCTGCCAACGTAGTGACCAAAGAGTTGCAGTACTTTGGATTCGTTGGGCTGAACCATGAACAGCCCCTTGAGTATCAACACACCAAGCACGCCGACCGGTACCGCCATCTTGAAAAATGCGGCGGCGGCGTCGGGTCCGTCGGCGACTTGTGTCACTTGCATCGCCGCCCAGGCCCAGGCACCCAGCACCAACACCAACACCGGCAATCCCGGCACTCCCGGTCTTTGTTTCTCGATGACCATCGACGTTTCTCCTTTGACTCGTCCAGAATTGGGCGATATCTAAGTGATATCATATCGATTACATGCGGTCGAGCTGCTGCGCAGTGGGCCGTTTTGAAGGGAGCCGCCAGCTAGAAGTGGCGCATCAGTGTCAACGTGAACTGGTTCGCCTTGTGCCAGCGTTCAAAGCCAACCGGCATGTCCGGATTTTTCGGGGGTAGATTGAAGAACCGCAACCCGGCCTTCAGACTCCACTCTTCGCCGAGACGGCGGTTGTAGCCGAGATTGCCAAACATTTGTTCGGCGTTTTCGAGATCCACCACGGCGAAAAGTAGAAGCGTGCTGTCTGCTGCGTCCTGGAAAGCGAGGCGCAACCCGCCCATCACGTCGCGTTGAAAGATATTCAGCTCGTGTCGAATGCGCGCGTTGCCGTTCAGCCCTTTGCCTTCGGCGAAAACCGACTGACCTTCGACGATGAACGTCGACTCCCACCCAATGTCGTGTGACACGGAATATTCGAGGCCCAGGGCCGCAACACCGTGATCTCGGTTCTCTGTCAATTGTCGGGGATCCAGCGCAATGAAGGTCGGGGAAAGTTTGGCGTCGGAGCGGTCGTAGTATCGATAGGCAAACTCGGCTTTGGCGATGAGGCCCTCAATGACCTGTTGATAGGTACCACCGATCTGTGTGACCGGCTTGAACAAGGGGTGAACCTCGAGGCGCGTGGGGTCGATTCCGATGACAGGGTTGTAACGGTCCTGGTTCTGCAGGACGTGGAAGGAAAGGTCAGCATCACCCACCGTTTGCTGCAAGTTGACCGCCCATTGTGCGCCGAGGCGATCGCGTGTGATATCGCCGTCGCGGGTAAGCCAGCGCGCGCCGCCCATGGAAACACCGGGTCCCGTGAACGAAAGCCGGGACTGCGCCGAAGGAAAGATCGGCGAAGTAAAGTAGGGCATCAGGTAGGCGCTGATGTTTCCTTGCCCAAGTTTCATGCGCAGTTGTGCGAGCGGCTCGCCTACCTTCTCGAAGTTCTCGACGTTGCTATCGAAGTATCGGGCGTTGACGACGTCGGCAGGGTGAAAGGCTTCGGTAGCCGTCCAAGTCACCATGTCCCAACCGACCGTCAACGAAAAACGCTCTCCCTTCCACTGCGCCCACGCCTCTTCCGGAAACGCAGCGCTTCGGCCTCGATCGGTTTGGTCGTGTCGTACGAATCCGCGAAAGCGCAAGCGTAGGTCGCCCTTGCGCGAATCGACTTGCAACCTTGCGGCAGCCGCGACGTTCTGGTCGTTTGTGCCCGGGTTGTCATCGGGCTGGAAGACACGGGTTTCGAGACCGAGTTCACCCCGGCTTTCGACGGCCCACTGGGCGTTTGCCGTGGTCGAAAGAGCAATCAAACAAAACAGTCCACCGGCGAAAAAGGCCTTTGGCGTCAACAGCTGCGACATCGGGTGCGATCCTTTGATTGCGCGAACGGATGCCGTCTAGTTCTCCAGTTCATCCGACTCGAAGAGGGCATTGTCGACGGCAACGCCAACTTTGCGATCGTGCCACACGAGGGTCGAATACTTTCGCGTCTGGTGGTTCTTCATTTCCAGCTTTCCGAGTCGCCAGAACTTGCCGAACTTTTTGAAATCTGAAAAGGCAGCGGTCTTCAGCAATTCGCCCTTGCGATCGTAGTATTCGATTTTGATGGGGTTGTTGTATTCCCGATCCACCCAGGCGATCTGTTTTGAATAGCCGCTATCGGCCGCGGTCGGGATGCGCTCCATCTTCCAAATCTTGCGACCATTCTGCATTTCGTCGGCCAGAAACTTGTGTTTGAACTTTTCGACCTCCTGGCTGCCGAGATCTTCGTAGGTGAACTCGCTGCCCATGAAGGAGCCCGATTTGTTCTTGGAGCTGATTCGTTTGACGCGCTTGATCGCCGGGAGAAACAGCCACTGATCATCGTCGTCCTTTTTGTGCGTCCAGGTCAGCATTCGCGTGCCCTTCACGTCCGCCGGCCACTCGAATTCGATGCGCGACTTGTCGCCGTCGTCCTTGGTTTCGAGGATCTGAGATTTCATCTTCCGCGATGTCTTGTCTCCGTGTGCGTTCACGAGCGTCATCTCCATCGTGCTCGATTCGCTTGCATAGCCTTCGTTGGCCCGGTCGAGCGATTGCGCAATCTTAAGACCCTTTTCTTCGGGAGATTCGGCATTGGCATCCTCGGAATTTCCGAACACGCCGGATAACAAGGCGATGGCACTGAGGGTGAGTGGAAAGGGACGGAGCAAACGGTGCTTGGTCATGGGGGTTCTCCTGCTGCAAACCAGTGTGGAATATCGATATTGGGCGCCGGTCGAGCCGAAAATATTTCGCGAAACCGAACTCTTGGCGAGCGTAGTGAGTACACACTTACAAGTCAAAGTAAAAAGCGCGATCTCGAAAACTCGTTGTAAACATCAGGATTCGTTCTGGTTTTCGGGACGACTTGCGACCGACGCGAGCTCCACGATGCCGTCGAAGGTGTGACGCCAAAGACCGGCTCTCCGGTCGAGCGCCGTTTGGACGACGGCACGCGCAAGCACGCCGTGGGGCATGGGTCGATATCGCCGCGCGGTTCCGACAAGAAAGGGAGCCGCGATTTGATTCAGCGTGATTCCGATGCGTTCGCCGATGCGTCGGGTCGTTCGCGGTCCCACCAAACTGGAGGGCTGTAAGAAATGCGTCGCAGGGATCTCGAGTGCTGCCACTGCCTGCTCCATCTCGCCCTTGGTTCGTGTGTAGAAGATCGAGCTTTTCGGATCCGCGCCGACGGCGCTGACGATCGCGATCGAATGCACCTGATGATGTTTGGCCCAACTTGCCAGCGCCACGACCAGATCGCGATCGATCGCGGCAAATTTTTCTTTGTCTCCGCCGACATCGGCAAGCGTCGTACCCAGACAACAGATCACCGCGTCGACGTTTTCATCACGCATGCCCGAGATGAGTGGACCCGACGCCATCCATTGCTCAAGCTTGGAAGCACGCGTGGTGATTGGTTTTCGCAAGAGGGCAATCACGCGATTCGCGCGGTCGTTTTCCAGTAGCAGATGAAGGACGGCGTCGCCCACAAGACCTGTTGCACCTGCGAGGAGAATCGTTGTCATACGGCGCAAGCATAACAGACCGAAAACGGTCGATTGGCGACCGGCGCGCTGGATCGTCGTGCTACGGTCTCTGGACAAATGGGTGAAATGGTGTGCGTGAATTGTCCGTTCTGCGGGGAAGATGTGGAAATCCTCATCACACCGGAAGACGTGGGAAGCATGGTCCAGGACTGTGAGGTTTGCTGTCGTCCATGGAAACTCTCCGTTTCGTGGGATGACGACGGACCGTCGGTCGCTGTGGATCGTGCGTAGCCGAACCCGCGGCAACATCTACTCGCAGGTAGGACTGTTCGGGTTCGCGACGCTGCACATGCGCATGTTGCAGCTCGTATCTTTTTGGACGCAAACGCCGAATCCGTCGCACGCATGGGTGCGAAGCGTCTTCTGTCCCACGCAGGCGGGTGAAGCGCACCGAAGATCTTGCGCGAGCGGTTCGCACATGCCCTGTGTTTTCAGGGGTGCCTTGCATGATACGCAGGTGCCCGTGCAACTGGTGTTGCAGCAAACGCGATCCACGCAGAATCCGCTGCCGCAGTCGTTCGGGATAAGGCACGTTTCGCCCAGCCCCGCCTTGGGTACAGCCACGTCGGGTGGCGACGCGTCAGGCATCGGTTCAACTGGTGCATCCATGTTTGAGCCGCCGCTGCCGCCTGCCCCCGCATCCTTATCGGTGCCGCCCGTGCCACCGGTGGATGCGTCAGGCAGCATTGCCACGCCGCCGTCATCGAAGGTCACAATGGGGCCGGCGTCCACGCCTTCGGAAAGCAGCGAAAGCGTTACCAAGATCCGCACCTGTTGCCGGGAGCGAATCGCAACCATGGCCTCGCCTCGTGATACGGTATCCTCACCGATCTGCCCCCAGACCACAACCCGGAGCAGGGTTGTCTCGGCGGAGGTAAAGACGATCATCTCTCCGAGTTCGCTTCCCGAGGTTGTTTCGACTGCCCTTGTCACACCGCTTGTGGGTGTTGGGTCGCCGTTCTGGAAAAGCTCGATCACCACGCGTTCCGGTCGCGAAATTCCCGCACCGTTGCGCACCTCGACGACCGCCCCGGTTTGGTCGATGGAGAGTTCTCCGGTGCCGCCGCAGCCTGTTGAAATCGCAACACAAAAGGCTGCAAGGCAAAGCGCGAATGGCGGGCGTTCAAAAAGCGTTTTCACAGGCGTACGGCTCCCCAGTTGCCGGTCATTTGAAACGAAGGGTCCTCGTCACCGCTGACGAGGACTCCGACCACGACACCAGCGGCGACAACCGCGGCGACGCCGGCCCAAAAGTACCAGCGCGAGGTGATTCCGGGTGAAGACTCGGCTTTTGCGGGCGCCTCTGTGAGCGACAAGGCCGTTGGCGACCCAGTACGGGTCGTTGGCTCGGGAACGGGAGGTGGAGGCTCGGGCGCGGGCGCGGCGACCGGTTCGGGGGGCAGCGCTGCCAAAAGCTCTTCGATCGCCTTTTCTGCGATCTCGCGATCCGCGGCCTCAGGGTTGGTTTCGAGAAATTCACGGTAGGACTTGAGGGCCCCCGGCGCATCCTTCATCAGGTGTTTGCTATGGGCGATGTTGAGCAGAAAAAGCGCCTTTCCGCTCAGTTTGTAACCTTCTTCAAACGCCGACAGGGCGTCCGGATAGTTGCCCGCGCGGAAGGCGCGATCCCCGCGGGAATAGGCTTTTTTCGCGGCGGCGACGTTGTCCTGAGCCTGCACACGGCTCGGTACCGCCGAGAATACGGCGGCCATCATCAGGTAGGGCAGCAAACGTCGAGCGTCGATCACGGGGTCATCATCGTCGATTTGCGAGACAATATTGAGTGGTTGAGAGTTTACCGAGCCGAAGCCTGTTGGAGATGACGCGGAAGCGCGGCTTGGGGCAAACTCGGTTCACCATGAATCCCATTGCGGCCCTGCCCGGGAGACGATTCGTTCGTTTCGAGCGTTCGGAGCGCCCCTCGCTGTCTGAAGATAAGGCGGGTGATCCGTCCCAGATCGCGGCCTACCGCGTGGTATCGGCGCAAACCATTTGCGGCGAGCCCTGCGGGTTGGCGGCAGGCGACCGCATCTGGCGGGTTGAGTGCAGTGACACGATGGAAGAAAATTCGAGCCGCGGTGGACTGGTCTGGGAAGGCGTGACGACCCATTTGCAATACACCGATGCTTCCGAACGCAGCGAGTTGCTCGCCATGTCGGCTGCCCCGCGTCTGGGCCACGTGGTGATAATACCGATCTCAAAAAGCGCAGCGTGGTGGGCACTGGCGCAGGACGAAAGACAGGCTTTTTTTCGGAAAGGGCCGCGCAGCGAAGGCCATACCCGAATTGGTATGACGGTTGCTGATCGGATTTTCAGGCGATTGTTTCACGCGCGGTATCAACCGCATTCAGCCTGGGACTTTCTGACGTACTTTGAGTTCGCCGATGCGGACGCGGACGCTTTTCGCGAGGTGCTCACCCACCTCCGCAATCCGGAACGCAACCCCGAATGGGGCTACGTGGTTCGCGAGTCGGAAATCTGGATGCGACGCGAGATCTGAGCCGGGGAGGAGAAGATGACACGGCTCGGATCGACGCGGCTTTCCCTCTCAGAATTTCGTGGCGCTGCACAAGAGTCGCCATAAATTCGGCGCGCGATCTGCACCTCTCGTTTCGCCAAGTGCCTGTTTTTACGACGGTGGCGCCCTGGCGGGATCGGCTCGATGGGTCGGCACGGTGTTTGCTTTAGCAAGGGTAAACCGCCGAGGAGGCGACCCCACATGCTTACCAATACCAACCTAAAAAAACGTCATCCCTGGTTGCTGATTTCCCTTTCACTTGCGGCTGCACTTTCAGCCTGCGGCGATTCGCCTTCGAGTGAAACGAAGCCCGGCGCCACCGATTTTACCAACGACGAGATCGCCAACAATGGTCGAGGTGAACTAACCTCTCCCGGGGCCGCCGACGATGGCGCCGCTGTGCCCCAGGCTCCGCCTTCAGGCCGCATGGGAGAAGTGGAAGAAGCCGACATCTACCGCATCGATGGCGATCGGATGTTTCTCTTCAACACCTACCGGGGTTTCGTTGCGTACGACATCAAGAACACCAAGAATCCAGAGCGACTCTCTCGACTGCCGGTCTTCGGGTATCCGGTTGAGATGTTCGTACAGGGAAACACCGTCTATGCCTTGCTGCGCGACGCGCTTTACCTGACGGGCGACAAGAGCGACATGAAGTTCGAGCGTCACAATGTTTCGCAGATGGTCGCCATCGACGTGACCGACATCAAGAAGCCACGTGTATTGCAGACGGTCGACATCATCGGCGAGCTGCGCGAAGGTGTGTCGCGCAAGATCGAGAACACGATTTACGTGGTGTCCGACGTTGCACAAAACTACTGGTGGGGTTGGAGCTACCCGGGGCAAACGCGAGCCGAGCAAAAGGAACAGGCCTGGGTGTATTCGTTCAACGTCGCCAATCCAAGCTCGATGCAACTGGTGAAGAAGTTGCAGATCTTCGAGGGCGGGGGCGTCCAGTTCAACGACCCGAAGCTCGGCATTGGCCTCTACAAGGTTTTCCAGTCGGTGGCGATTTCGGCCACCTCCAACGCACTCATGGTGGTCGAGAACTGGTATCTGTCGACGTACAGCAACGGCGTGACCTCCACCGATGCCAAGACCTATCGCTGCGGAAGCTACAGTTCTGATCAACAAGCGCGGGTGAGCATCATCGACATCTCGGATCCCGCAGGCGACATTCGCGTCCACACGAAGTTCGAGACGGAGGGCCAAATTGGCGATCAGTTCAAGATGACCTATGTGGACGATCCGAAGGCCAAGACCGGCACGTTCTTCGGTATCTTTGCGCGCCAAGGTTGGTCGGGATCAAACTGTAGCGGTCAATCGCATATCGAAAACGTCATCGAATCGTGGGACGTGACGAATGGTTCGGCTCCCATCAAGCTCTCAAGCCTTGCGTTCGGCAAGCAGGACGAGACGGTGCGCGGTTCGGCTTTTGATGTGGAACGCAACGTTGCCTACGCCATCACCGCCCGCCAAATCGATCCGTTGTACACCATCGATCTGTCAAATCGAAACAGTCTGAAGATTCTCGATTCGATTGATGGACTTTCTGGTGACATGAGCGTGTTTCGCTTGGTCGCCGGCAAGGGCTTCTTGATGGGAATCGGTCGTGACCAAAGTGCCACCTGCATGGGTTTCCAGGATACCGGTACGTGGCGTCCCAGCAACATCGCCGTGAGCCTCATCGATGTCCGCAACTTGAAGGATATCAAGTTGGTACAGCGCCAGTGCGTCGCCATCGAGAATGCCGAGTGGATTGGTTCCGACGTGACCTGGAACATGGACCAGGCGCACAAGATGATTGGGATGCATTCAGACGGAAAAACCAACGTGCTGACGTTGCCGATCTACTACGCCAAGAAATCGCAGGAAAGCAACTGGTGGTGGTACCACTACGAAACTGCGGTGGGCGTGATGACCTGGAATCTCGACGATTACGCGGCTGGCGTAGCCGGCGCCGAAAAGAACGTATTGCAGAATTTCGGTACGGTGATTCACCCCGAGGGACAGGTGCGTCGATCGATTGTGTTCTCGCATGCCTCGTCGGGCCGGCGAATGATGATCAACCTTTCGGATACGCATCTGTCGATGGTCGACATGACCGATCTGTTGAAGCCGAAGCTTGACGCCATCGTTGAACTTGCACCGTATTACTCGCAGATCTTTGCGTTTGGCGCGTACGTGGTTGAACACATTCAGGACTCGCCCGACTACGGGTGGAATGGTCAGGGGGTATCCGAGTTTCGCGTCAAGCCCGCCACCGGAGACGATCTTGAAGCAACACCGGCCGTTGCAACTTTTCGGATCGGTCAAGTCAATCAAGTGTTGAAGCACGAAAACAGCCTGTTGTTGTTCCGATTCGTTCGGGGTGAAAAGATCGGTGCAACCGGCCAGTCCATTCCCCCCACCCAGGAAGTGGTGGTCGTGGACATGACCGATCCGACCAAGCCCAGGTTGGCGGGCTCGACGCCGATGCCGTCGAATGTCTATCCGTACTACCAGTACTGGTGCGGCGGCTACGGTGGATACTGGTTTGATAACCAGAACAACTGGGTCTCCACGTCGAGCGGCGTAGTCATGTTGTCGCAAGACTGGAATCAAGCCGCGCAGAAATCGCGATGGTTGCTGAACTTCTTGGATCTACGGGTGCCCGGTGCCCCCAAGGTGCAACAAACCTTGATCGATGGACCACGCTACGACGAGTTCTTCGGCCTCGTGCGGGATGACGTGGATCGCAGCGGATTCTATTTGGCTTTCCGCGACACCATTGGTGTCTTGACCAAAGCCGGACAAGGCTTCACCAGCTACAAGTACTACGCGCAGCGCTTCGGCGTGACGGACGCGGGATTTGTCGGCGGTGAGACCGTCAACCTCCCCGGTCGTCTTGTGCGAACCTGGTCAGGCGCCGGGGTCAGTCGATTGTTCCTGACTCAGGACAATTCCTACAAACAGGTCGCAACCGCTGACGGCAAAGATCTCTACTGGCGAAACGACTTCCAGCTGAACCTCTTGCAGGCGAGCCGCGAGGGTGGACGCCCGGCGGCCTCATTGCTCGATTCCTTCCGCTTCGAGGATCAGTACCTTTCCGACTTGATCCCGATGGGTGACAAGTTGTTTGTCAACGCGGGTCGCGGCGGCTACTGGGGGTTCGGGAATGAGGTTGCGGTTGGTGGCATTGGACCGGGCGTGTCCACATTGGGGCAAACGGTGTCGGCCGATGCATGGCAAGATTATTCGGATCACGTGATGGTCTTCGATCTCTCGAAGGGCAAACTGTCTCGCACCTTTGATCGTGCCACCGCCACCACCGGGGTTCGGTTCATGGGCATCAACCGGAATCACCTCTTCTTGAACCTGCCGGGTGACGGCATCTTGGCGCTCGACATTTCCAATCCCGATGCTCCATCGGGCCGCCAGTTTTTGCGGACACTTGGTTACGCTTCGTATATCGAGTTTGCAGGGAACACCGCGTACATTGCCTCTGGAAACTTCGGTATCCAGACCATGACGCTCATCGGTCCGAAGGTTCTGTCCATTCGCTGAGGATCGTGGCGACAGGGGGGTGGTAAATCGTGCTTGACCAAAAAAGTCAACCGCGGTTTACTAATCCCCATGCCGTCTTTTCCGTCGCAGCTGGAACGTGCCAAGTCTGACAGCGTTTTGCAGCTGTTGTTCAAGGCGGCGCGCCTCTGGAATGAACGGGCACTCGCGGTGGCCAGCAAAACTTCGGGGATCACCCTGCGCGCTTCCCATACCGCCATCTTCCCGCACCTTGATCTGCAAGGAACGCGGCTGACGGTTCTGGCTTCTCGCCTTGGCATCTCGAAGCAGGCGGTTGGACAATTGGTCGAGGAGCTAGAGGGGATGGGCGTGCTCGAGCGTACCGAGGACGAAACCGATGCCCGCGCGCGCCTGGTGCGATTCACGCCGAGGGGGCGAAAGGCTTTGATGCAGGGCCTTTCGATTCTGAAGAGCCTTGAAGACGAAGTGGAACGGACGATTGGTGCAAAGGATCTCGGTCGGCTGCACCAAAACCTTGCCGATATGGTTGCCCGGGCAGAGGCGCATCCGAAATAGAATCTCCGACGGGGCTCAGGAAAGGTGTCCGAGGGTGGAATCGACGGAAATCCTGGATTTTGTTGTTCCAAACGAAGCGTTTAGGCTTTGGGGTAGCTAAAGTATTGCCCCGTTGAATCCTCACGTTTTGTCCGAATGGAAGCACCAGCTCAGCCGAGCGATTGAGATGGCTGCGGCCGATTCGAAAGCGGGCACGATTGCCGATCGGGAGATCTTTTACGCCGTCGATCTGCCACGCACCCGCCGAACCGGCGAACTTGCCTTTGTTTTGCTTGAGCGGAATACCGAGGCCGCGATGCCCGTCCACGTTGCGGCTCGCGTGACCTATCCAGAGCTGGTCACCTTGCGGGATGAATCCGACCGCATCCTGTTGCCGATGTTGCAGGGCGTGGATGGCAATCGGGACTGGCGCCTGCCCGCGACCTTCCTCGCTTCGTCGTCGTCCTCCATTTTTCACTCGGAAGTCACGCTGCCGATAGAGATGGCCGAGATCGTGTTGCCGATGTTGGTGCGCACCGGCCGTCTTGGTTTGCGAAGCGTGGCGGACGGGCCGATGACGCCGTTGCACTGGGACAACACGGGTCGGTGGCAGCTAAGCCTTGACCTGGTTTGCCCTGAACGCGCGACGACTGTCGAAGTTGTGCCACGATTCGAACGGGGCTCTGAAACCATTGCGTACGAGGAGGATCCCACCCTCACGCCTTCGGGCTGGATCATTTGGCGCGACAAGATCGGGTTGATTGATTACCGGGGTGGATACGGCTTCGTGGAGGGGCCGCCGCTCAAGGTTCCCCGCGTGGAGTTGCAATCCTTGCTGGCTACTTTGTATTCGTCGCCCCGGCTGCCGCCGATCCTGTTGCCACCCTCGCTTGGCCTGCAGGAGACGGTAGGCGTGCCACAACCTTTGCTGCATGTACACTCGGGAACGCGCCCCGGTGGTCGTACGGTTGAAACCCGACTGAGCGCAAAAGTTTGGTTTGACTACGACGGCGAGCTTGTGGCAGCCGGCGATCCGCGATCGCGAATTGTTCGCGTGGATCGCTCGATTCTGATTCAGCGCGACGGGGATGCGGAATCGCGTTTGTTGCGGCGGCTGTCGTCCTTGAAGATGAAGAAACAGACTTCGGGCGACTTTGAGTTTGCGCCGCGTCTGTTGCCCAACGTCGTTCGAGTCCTGGTCGGCGACGGCTGGCGCGTCGAAGCCGATGGCACTGTGTATCGAAGGGCATCGCACTTTCAAATATCGGTGAAAAGCGGGGTCGACTGGTTTGACCTGAGCGCCACCGCCGATTTTGATGGACAGGTCGTTGGGTTACCCGAATTGTTGGTGGCACTGCGGCAGGGCGACGGATCGATACGTCTCGACGATGGCACCCTTGGCATTCTTCCCGAGGCATGGCTGGAAAAGTTCGAGGTGCTCGCTGATCTCGGACAGGTGGAGGGGGCCCAACTTCGTTTCGCCCGAAATCAAGCTGGATTGCTGGATGTCCTGGTCGCACTCGAGCCCGACGTTCAAACGGATGCTGCTTTCGACGAGGCAAGGAAAGCGCTGGCGGGCTTTGATGGCGTCAAACCACTGAAAGCGCCTCCGGGTTTCTGTGGTACGTTACGCGCCTATCAAGAACAGGGCCTTGGTTGGTTCGAGTTCTTGCGGCGCTTTGGCTTCGGTGGCTGTCTCGCCGATGACATGGGTCTTGGCAAAACCGTACAGGTCCTTGCGCTCATCGAGTCGCGTCGACAATCGAAAAGTGGTCCCACGCTGGTCGTGGTTCCGAAGTCGCTCATCTGGAACTGGCAGAAGGAAGCACAACGTTTTGTCCCCAATCTTCGCGTCCTGTGTCACGTGGGGACAGAACGGTCGCGCGAAGTCCTGGAGTCCGGGAACAACGATCTGATCTTGACGACGTACGGGACGATGCGGAAAGACATAGCCTACTTGCGCGAGATCGAATTTGACTACGTCATCCTTGACGAGGCCAATGCGATCAAGAATCCCCGTTCCGATTCCGCGCAAGCGGCGAGATTGTTGCGCGGACGGCAGCGCCTGGTGTTGACCGGCACGCCCATCGAAAACCACCTGGGTGACTTGTGGTCACTGCTTGATTTCCTCAATCCGGGATTGCTCGGGACCGCACGGGCATTTGCATCCGTTTCGGACGGCGTGAAGCCCACATCGGGCGCTTCGGGTTTCCTCGCGCGATCGTTGCGTCCCTTTATATTGCGTCGTACGAAAGAGGCGGTTGCGCCCGAGTTGCCGCCGAAACACGAGGAAGTCCTGCTTTGCGAAATGGATCCCGCACAGGAACGCCTCTACGGGGAGTTGCGCGATCACTATCGCGCCAAACTGCGCGGTCGGATCGATACCCATGGCCTGGCGCGCTCGAAGATGCACGTGCTCGAGGCATTGTTGCGGTTGCGTCAGGCCGCTTGTCACCCGGGCCTTGTCGATAAAAGCCGCACGGCCGAATCAAGCGGGAAGTTGGACGTTCTGTTGCAGCGCCTCGCCGAGGTCCGACAGGAGGGTCACAAGGCCCTCGTCTTTTCGCAGTTCACAAGTTTTCTGGCCATCGTCCGGCAGCGTCTCGATGCGGAAAAAATCGCGTACGCATACCTTGATGGCAGCACCCGCGACCGTCAGGAGGTCGTGACCCGGTTTCAGGAAACGCCGGATTGTCAGCTCTTTCTTGTCAGTTTGAAGGCAGGCGGCGTTGGGTTGAACTTGACCGCCGCAGATTACGTTTTCATTCTGGATCCGTGGTGGAACCCTGCCGCAGAGGCCCAGGCCGTGGATCGCGCGCACCGCATTGGTCAGGACAAGCACGTTTTTGTGTATCGGTTGCTGTGTCGCGAAACAGTCGAGGAAAAAGTCGCAGCCTTGCAGGCATCGAAACGTGACCTTGCCGCGTCTGTCATCAACACGGACAACAGTCTGGTTCGAGATCTGGATCGCAAAACCATTGAGATGCTGCTCGGCTGAGGTTGCTCAAGCCTCAGCGTTGCGTGACAGCGTGTCGGTGGTGTCGCGCAACACGGCAACTTGTTCGAGGATAGCTTGTTGATCCGATTCAACCTGTTTGATGATCTTGACTGCGTTGTTGTTGATGGTGCGCGCCAGGGTGTGAATGGTTTCGAGTCGTTCGGCTCGGTTTTCGATTTCGTGAATCGCCCGGTTGATGCTGGATAGATCAATCGCCTGCTTTTGACTTTGGCGCGCGATCCGAACGCACAACGCCCGGGCAAGCTGCACCCCGCATTCGAGAGCCACATCCGTCGTCGGATCTTCGGGATCCCATACGACCAGAATCGCGTTGTCGTGGCGCTGTAAAAAAATCATATCCGCCGGACAGGTTTTCCTGGAAAAGACAAACAAGGCAATTTGCGCTTCACGTGTCTTTCGCATGTTGCCGCACGCTTCGAGTGCACGCTTCACGTTGTAGCTGGCGTCTTCCTTGGCCTCAATGGCGATGCGAGCCCCAGCCGCAAGGTTTTCACTGCCAAGGATCAGAACACCGTCTCCGCACTTGCTGGTGGTCCGTTTTCCGGGCGTATTCCCGGTGCGTTCAACCAGATCCCCAAGGGCGCTTCCCCGCCTTTCAAGCCAGGTCAGCAGATCGTTCTCGAAATCTAGCCCATGGGTGGTGCTGCGAGCTTCTGCCTCTTGCCGCGCCGTGAGTGAAGCGAGCGATTTTCCCACCGCCTCCTGAAAGCGTGCGTTGTTTAAATTGTTGGCCTCCATTTTTTCGCCAAGGCAGCGCAACATCCGCGAAAGCGCGGATTGTTCGTTGTTGAGTGAGAACTCAGCCGTCATCGACTGGA
>Ga0105046_10000072_pt1 | contig 102014 bp, 90 predicted proteins | sample MAT03_FD_78385 | JGI IMG/M metagenome (GOLD analysis project Ga0105046, IMG submission 78385) | Freshwater microbial communities from Lake Fryxell liftoff mats and glacier meltwater in Antarctica - MAT-03 (megahit assembly) | ecosystem: Environmental > Aquatic > Freshwater > Ice > Liftoff... | reverse complement strand
GCCAATGGCGCGATGCCTCAGTGACAATCGGGCGCGGTGCCCGGTATCCGCAATTTCCCGATCGCGATCTCTCCATTTAGCTTCAATCAAGCGCGATAGTGGCAGCGCCATTGGCACAATCCCGGCCTCGACGGAGCGAGGCCCTCCATCGGCAGAAGCCACGACCGGAAAAGCTGACAGCGCGCGCTCCGCACGCTTTCCCTTTCAAGTCCGACGCCGGAAGTTGAACAGCGCGAGGCCCAGCAAAGCGAAACCGAGAAAGAACAGCGTATAACCATTTTCCGAAACGACCGCGGGCGCGGTCGATTGAGCATGCGCGACGGCCGTCGCGCCAACACCCGCGAAGGCACCGAAGGCCAAGCGGAAGATGTGTTTCGATTTCATGGAATGAGGTGGTAAACGGCTGGAAAGCAGATCGGAGAAAAAGGCGAAGATCCCCTCGGAGTCTCGTTGCAGAACTCCAGGTTAGCACTCCCCATTCCACTCTACGTAAATATACTAATTGGAAAATTCATGACCCATAATATCATGAATTTCAACAAGTAAGGTAAGCGGTTAATATTCGGTGAAATATCGACGCTCCTTCGGGCGTAATCGGAGTGTAAGGCTGGCCGACGGAAATCGCTTCTTGGAGGGAGGCAAAATTACGCATCCAATTGTTAGATCTCGGCTAATGAACCATACGGTGGCGAACCGAAATCGACGAAAACGACGAAAAGTACTTTAGCCATTGTCTATCAATCGATTACATTTCATTAAGGCAAACGTTTTCGACAGCCTTTGTCGGCTACGCCACGTCGAAACAGAGGTCCAAACCGGAGCGCACCGCGTCTTCCGCGAGTCCTTGCCCGATAAAGACGAGTTCTTGCCGGCGATCCCCACTTGGCTCCTCCCAAAGAGCGACGATCATCCGAGGTCGGTCGACCAACGTCGCTTTTCCGTTTTCGACAAGAGCTGCCCACCAATAGTTTAGCGTTTCGAAGCGGACTTCATCGCCGGCCACCGAAAGGAATCCCATTTCATCGGGCTGATCCGCCCACCAGCAAAACCCTTTTGCCCGGACTAACCCCGGGATGCCGGCGCGTATAAAGGCCTCAAAACGCCCGCGATCGAAAGGGCGACGCGCCTGATAGACGAAGGAACGAAGGCCGTATTTCGACTCAAAATCAGGTCGTCCTGCATTCGAATCGTTCGCGCGAACGTTTTTTGCCGTTTCCACCACCGGTCGACGCTGGACGAAACCTCCCTGCGGGCGACCCGCCAACGGGGCGACCGCGTTCAGCGACTGCAACCAGCGGGCACTGCTCAAGGTCTCTCGTGGATCGAAGCGAATCCGATCCAGGACGATCTCGCGGGCGATCTGGCCCTGTTCGATCGCGTGGCGCTCCGCCCGCGGATTCAGACCCTCCAATCCATGGTCCAGCTGTGCCAGCTCCTCAAACGAGACGAGGTCGCTTTTGTTGACGAGAAGCAGATCGCTCACCTCCACTTGCTCCAGCATCAGATCGAAGATGCTCTTGCGTCCGGCGGCCGCGAGCGCACGCATGCCCCCCTTGGGCTGCGCGACGTGGTCCCGCCAGAGTCGCAAAAAATGCGCCGCATCGATCACCGTGACCAGAGCCGAAAGCCGCGCAAAATCCGATAGCGAGCGCCCAAAGGGATTTCTTTGAAGAAACAGATTCGCCACGCCCCGCGGCTCGGCCACCCCGGTCGTCTCGACCACGATATGCAAGTAAGGGTCTCCCGCAGGTCCCCCGGCGCGACCGGTCAGAGCCAACTCGGTCAGCTTCTCGGCGAGTTCGTCCTTGATCGAGCAACACACGCACCCATTGCCCAATTCCACCACCGGCTGCGCAGCCGGCTGCATTTTGTCGCCGATTTCGGCCGCGCGCGCCGCGATCTGCCGGGCGTCGATGTTGATTGCCCCCACGTCGTTCACGACGAGAGCCCAGCGTTCACCGTCCGCCTGGGCCAACAAGCGATTCAATACGGTGGTTTTCCCCGCACCGAGAAATCCACACAGGACCGTTACCGCCGGAAGCGGGCGAGCAGGGGAGTCCGGGGAAGACATCGCTTACCCGCCGGCAAAGACCGCACGAAAGCCCGCTTCAACCAGGATCGTCGCCACTTCGTCGCGTTTGTCGCCCTGAATTTCGATCCGCCCGTCTTTGACCGTACCGCCGCATCCGCAACTTTTCTGCATTTTTTTCGCCAAAAGCTCTTTCTCCGGCAGGCCGATGCCCACGAAGCCCTCGACCAAGGTGACAGTCTTGCCTCCGCGCCCAGCCGTACAGCGGAGGATGTCGACCCGGCCTCGATGCTTGGAGGGGGGCTCCCGCCTGGTCGGAGGAACCGCCGGCGATAGATCGTTCCCCGGCACCGGACGCGAACCCATGGCAGCCGCGGGAAGCGACTCCCGGAGCACGTCGAGCGCCGAAAACGGACTTTGACCCAGCGCATTTCCGCCCGAGAGCGGCAGCTTCTTTGCCGCACTCATTTTGCTGTCCCTCGATTGCCCGGACCCCGGCAGACGCCGGCGGAAATTCCGCCTTCGCCACCCAGCCAGGCAATGGCCTTGGCATAGCTCCGGCCTTCTAAATAGTGAACAAGTTGCGGGTTCAGTTGACCTCGGCCGCGCGCCAGAAGATCGTCCAGTACCCCCAGCTGAACTGCGATCCCCGGGCCATCGGACCGCTTGATGCTATCCATCAGACGTATTAGCGAATCTTTGATTTCGTATTCCATCGTCGAGAAACCGCTTTCTAATGCTGATCGTACCGAGATTAAGCGAGTTTTCAATCTGCCCCGTGCCCCCCAACCCGGCTTGCCAGCGCTTCCGTTCGCGGCATGAATGGCGGAATCTATCCTTGTAGTGTCCGCAGCGATCGGTGCCCGTGACCGCTCTCGCCGACTGCATTTTTTTCCCATTCCATGAGACCTCTCCCCTTGCCCACGCGCGCAAATGCCGACGTCATCGATTCGGCCTATTCCGCTTGGCTCGAAAATCCCGGCTCTGTCGACCCGACGTGGCATGCCTTCTTTCAAGGATTCGCCCTCGGAGATAATGGCCGCTCCTCGAACGGAACCGGCGGCAGCGTTTCTACCGAGTCGGCCAGGCTCGCGGACAGCCTCAAACAGGCCCAGGTCCATAGCCTCATCTATCACTACCGCTCGATCGGACACACCCAGGCTCATCTGGATCCGCTGAGCGATCCACCTCCGCCCTCCCCTCGCCTGGCCCTTGGCGAGTTTGGTTTGATCGAGGCCGACCTCGATCGGACCTTCGACGTCGGCCACTATCTCGATCAGGGGCAGATGAAGCTCCGCGACGTCGTGGACAGCCTGCAAAAAACCTATTGTGGACGGGTCGGTGTCGAATATGTGCACATTCAGGACACGGAAGTGCGACGCTGGCTGCAGGACCGGATGGAGCCGACGCGCAATCAGCCGCAATTCACCAAAAAACAGAAGACCCGGATTCTCCGTCGCCTGCACAAGGCGGAACTCTTCGAAAAGTTTCTTCACACCAAATACGTCGGACAAAAGCGATTCTCCCTCGAAGGTGGAGAAACCTTCATCGCCGGGCTCGACGCGATCGTCGAGAATTCGCCCGAGCAGGGAGTGGCCGAAATCGTTCTCGGCATGGCGCATCGCGGCCGCCTGAACGTCCTCACCTCCATCCTGCGCAAGCCGTTCGAGATCCTCTTCGAGCAATTTTCCGAAAACTACATCCCGGAGACGGTCGGGGGCGACGGCGATGTGAAGTACCATCTTGGATACGAGTCGGTCCTCGACACCAGCTCGGGCAAGAAGGTCGAGATGCGCCTCGCGCCCAATCCGTCCCACCTCGAGATCGTCAACCCCGTCGTCGAAGGCAAGGCGCGCGCCCGCCAGCGCATCCGCGGCGACACCGAACGCCGCCAGGTCATGCCGCTGCTTGTCCACGGCGACGCCGCGTTCGCGGGTCAGGGCGTGGTCGCCGAAACGCTGAACTTCTCCCAGCTGCCCGGCTACCGCACGGGAGGCACCCTGCACTTCGTCATCAACAATCAGATCGGATTCACCACGCTCCCCAGCGAAGCCCGCTCGACCCGGTATTGCACCGATGTCGCGAAGATGATCGAAGCGCCGATTTTCCACGTCAACGGCGACGACCCCGAGGCCGTGTGCATGGTGGCACAGCTGGCGCTCGCCTTCCGCGTGGAGTTCCATCGCGACGTGGTCATCGACATGTACTGCTACCGTCGCCTCGGACACAACGAATCGGACGAACCCGCTTTCACCCAGCCGGAGCTCTATCGCACGATCGGCAGCCATCCGCTCGTCTCGACGATCTATACCGAAAAGTTGACGTCCGAGGGCAGCCTGACACCGGCGGAATGCGAGGCGATCAAGGCAGAATACCTCGCTGCGCTTGAGGCGAATCTCGAAAAGGCCAAGGCCCGCGAGGCCGAGAAGTCCGCCAAGCGCAAAGCCAAGGCGGCGGATCCCCAGGCCAAGTTTGCCGGGTCGACCGCGGTCTTTCAACCGGCCTACAGTCATGCACCCGTACCGACCGGCGTCAGCGCCGAGCTCATCGACAAAACCATTCGCGGACTCACCGCCCTTCCCGCCGGCTTCAAGGTCAATCCCAAGATCAAGCGTCTGCTCGACAGCCGCGTTCAGGCCCAGAAGGACGGCGGCCCCGTCGATTGGGCCCTCGGGGAGGCTCTCGGATTTGGAACTCTTTTGCTCGACGGCACTCCCGTCCGGTTGAGCGGACAGGACTGCGAGCGCGGAACCTTCAGCCATCGGCACGCGGTGCTTCACGACCACGAAACCCACGAAAGCTACACGCCGCTCAATCACCTGGATGTGGCCAAGCAGTCGCGTTTCTGCGTGTACAACTCGCTGCTGTCCGAAGCGGCGGTGCTCGGCTTCGACTACGGCTACTCGCTCGACTACCCCCAGATGCTATGCATCTGGGAGGCCCAGTTCGGCGATTTCGCGAACGGTGCCCAGGTCGTCATCGATCAGTTCATCAGCAGCTCCGAATCGAAGTGGCAGCGCACGAGCGGCATCGTCCTGTTGTTGCCCCATGGATACGAGGGCCAGGGCCCCGAGCATTCCTCCGCCCGCCTCGAACGCTTCCTGCAGCTCTCGGCGGAGAACAACATCCAGGTGGTCAATATCACCACGCCGGCCAATTTCTTCCATGCGCTCCGGCGTCAGATGAAACGCGACTTCCTCAAGCCTCTGGTCGTCATGTCGCCCAAATCGCTTCTGCGCAATCCCCTCGCGGTTTCTCGAATCGAGGAGTTCACGAGCGGTTCCTTCCAGGAGATTCTCGACGACCCGAATGGCCCGAAGCAGGCCGCCCGCTTGATCCTCTGCTCCGGAAAGGTCTACTACGACCTCGTCGACTACCGCGAAAAGAACAAGGTAACCGACACCGCCATCGTGCGCATCGAGCAGCTTTACCCGCTTCACACCGACCGCCTGGCCGAGCTCGCCCGGCAGCACGCGGGCAGCAAAACGATCTGGGCTCAGGAAGAACCGCAGAACATGGGTGCATGGAGCTTCATCGCACCTTCGCTCGAAGAGATCTTCGGACGCAAAGCCTTCTACGCCGGCCGCGATGCCGCCGCCTCGCCTGCGGTGGGTGCCCTCGCCTTACACCGGATCGAACTCGCCGACTTTCTTAAAGCCGCCTTCTCCGCCTGATCTGTCGTTTTCCGGCACGCCACCGCCGGCGTCAGGAGCCTCTCACCCGTTCTCAAGCCTCTGCAATCGAACTCATTCCATGCCTGTTCTCGACGTCAAAATCCCGCCTCTCGGCGAATCCATCAGTTCCGGCGTTCTCGCAAAATGGCACGTCACCGACGGTACCATCGTCAAGAAGGACCAACCGCTGTTCGAACTCGAAACGGACAAAATCACCTCTGAAGGGACCGCCGAAGCAGCCGGCAAGATCGTCCTCAAGGTTGCCGCCGGCACCGAGGTGAAGATCGGCGATGTGGTCGCCACGGTCGACACCGACGCCGGTCCGGTCAGCGCGCCCCCACCTCCCGTTTCTGCGGTGAAGGTCGAAAACAAAGCGGCGGCCGCACCGAGCGCTCCAGTCATGTCGTCGTCGTCATTACCGTCATCGCCCGCCGTCCGTCGAGTTTCCGAAGAAACCGGAATCGATCCCACTTCCGTCAGCGGAACGGGCAAAGGCGGGCGCGTCACCAAGGGCGATGTGCTCGCCGTTGCCGAAGCCGCCCCCGCTTCGCCCTCGCCCCAGTCAAAAACCGAAACCAAAGCGACTCCGGCCGCAGCCGCCGTTTCCCCGGCCGCGGCAACTCCGACGGACAGACAATCCCGCCGGAAGCTCACGCCGCTGCGGAAACGCATCGCCGAGCGTCTCGTCCAGGCCCAGCACGAGGCCGCCATGCTGACTACGTTCAACGAAGTCGACATGTCCGCGGTGATGGCCTTGCGTGCCAAATACCAAGACGACTTCGTCAAGAAGAACGGTCTCAAGCTCGGCTTCATGTCGTTCTTCACCAAGGCCGTTGTCCACGCGTTGAAGGAGGTGCCCGCGATCAACGCGCAATACGCCGGCGACGAAGTCATCCAGAATCACTACTACGACATCGGGGTCGCCGTCTCCACCGAGAAGGGCCTGATGGTTCCGGTCATCCGCGGAGCCGACCAACTCGGCATGGCCGAGATCGAGAAGGCGATCGGCGATGCCGCCAAGAAGGCGCGCGACGGCAAGATCACCCTCGCCGACCTCGAGGGCGGCGTCTTCACCATCACCAACGGCGGCATCTTCGGCTCGATGCTCTCTACCCCGATCCTGAACGCCCCCCAGAGCGGTATCCTCGGCCTGCACGCCATCAACGAGCGGCCGATGGCGGTCGACGGACAGGTCGTCATCCGCCCGATGATGTATCTGGCGCTCAGTTACGATCACCGCCTGGTCGACGGCAAGGAAGCCGTCACCTTCCTCGTCAAGGTAAAGCAGGCGATCGAAGATCCCTCCCGTCTGCTCCTTTCGATCTAACGGTCTTTCCCTTCACGTCCTACAGGCCCGACCGTCTGCGCACCTTTTGAGGCTCGCAGCTCGGTCGCTCTCGTTTTCTTACCATGGAGTCTTTCGATCTTATCGTCATCGGTGCCGGCCCGGGCGGCTACGTCTGCGCGTTTCGCGCCGCTCAACTCGGCCTCAAGGTCGCGTTAATCGATAAACGCGCCACGCTGGGCGGCACCTGCCTGAACGTGGGCTGCATCCCCAGCAAAGCGCTCCTCCATTCGAGCGAGCACCTCGTCTTCGCGCGAAAGCACGCGGCGGAGCACGGGATCGAATTCGGCTCGGTCGAACTCGACCTGGCGACGATGATGAAACGAAAGGACGCCGTCGTCGGCAAACTGGTCGGAGGCGTCGGCCAGCTGGCCAAGGCCCGAAAGATTTCGACCTTCGTCGGATCCGCCTCCTTCACGTCCGCCACCACCGTTTCGGTCGCTCCGGCGGACACCGGGGACGGCAAAGCCGCGGGCGCTCCCGTGGAACTCACGGCGAAGAATATCGTGATCGCCACCGGCTCCGCGCCGGTCGAACTGCCTTTCATGAAATTCGACGGGAAGACCGTCGTGTCCAGCGATGACGCCATCGCCTTTACCGAAGTCCCCAAGAAGCTCGTGGTCGTCGGTGGCGGTGCCATCGGCCTGGAGCTGGGCTCGGTCTGGTCGCGCCTCGGCAGCGACGTCACGATCGTCGAGTTCCTTCCCAAGATCGTCTCCACCTACGACGACGACATTGTCCGCACCTTCACCCGCATTCTTCAGAAGCAGGGCTTGAAAATCGAAGTCGGCGCCAAGGTCACCGGATTCTCGAATGGAATTCTCACGGCCGAACGCGAAGGGAAAACCCTCGAGTTTCCCGCCGACAAAGTGCTCGTCGCGGTCGGACGTCGCACCTTCACCGATCGCCTCGGACTGGACAAAGCCGGCGTCGCCCTCGACGACAAGAAACGCGTCAAGGTCGACGGACATCTCAAAACCTCGGTCGCCGGAATCTGGGCGGTCGGCGACGTCATCGCCGGGCCGATGCTGGCGCACAAAGCGGAGGAGGACGGTGTCGCCGTGGCCGAGTGGATTGCCGGAAAGGCGGGACATGTGAACTGGGACCTCGTGCCCGGAGTCGTTTACACCGCGCCCGAAGTGGCCTCGGTCGGTTTGGGCGAAGATGCCGCCAGGGCGCAAGGCCTCTCGATCAACGTGGGCAAATTCAATCTCGCGGCGAACGCCCGCGCAATCGCCGCGGGCGCGACCGACGGCTTCGTGAAGATCGTCGCCGACGCGAAGACCGACCGGATTCTCGGCGCGCAAATTCTCGGTGCCAATGCCGGGGAACTGATCGGCGAGATCGTCACGCACATGGAATACGGCGGCAGCGCCGAAGACCTCGGCCGCACGATCCACGCCCACCCAACGATGAGCGAAGCGCTCAAAGAAGCCGGTTTGGCGGTGTCCAAGAGTGCGCTGCACTCGCTTTAACTCGGATTCGGAAATCGGACGTTAACCACAAAGGCACAGAGGCACAAAGGTCGGAGGGAGAGGCGGGCTTACCGTGATCGAATCGGAATCCTACCTTCGTGCCACTGAGCCTCTGTGGTTAATCTGAAGTTTTTCGGTTTAACAGGGCTTTTACGCGAGCGCCGAACGCCCGCACGGGGGGCCGGGTGCTCGCCACCCTCCCGCGCCGCCCTCCTGGCGTAGGGTTTGTGCCTCAACTGTACCCGGAAGGAGCCGATGAAGAGGTTCAACGCTTAATCCCTTTCCCAGGTTGCCCACGTCACCCGAAAAAACGATCTTCATTGAGGTGTCGGAGATGACGGTACAAATCGTCCGCGCAAGCGGCCGAACCATCGAACTCCACCGCGACTGCTTGCGCGAAGATCGAACCGGCGTCGAGCAGGCGCTCAACGAAGCCGCTCCCCACCGCCAGGACGGCGCGCTTTCGGTGATCGCAGCCGTGAGTCCGGGTCGTCGTTTTGCGCATCGTGCCAGCGACGACGAGGGCAAACGCCTGCGCACCGCGGAGTCCATGCTCTCCGATGCGCAGATTCAACGCCCGGGCGTGAGCGGCCCACTGGCCATCGCTCTCTGCGGCGCCGAGGACGGGCGGCCCGTCGCACCTGCCGGCCACGCGCGCTGGCTGATGGTCGGCGCCCACCAGGATAGCCTGGCCGAGTCGCAGGTCTGGTTGGGCGATTTTTCTCTGCGCGACGCGATCACCACCCCCGCGATCGCTGGACATCTCGGCGCCCTCACCATGGCGTCTCAGCTCTCCGGGGCACCGAGTTCCGTGGTTCTCTGGGATCTGGGGGCGACCCATTCTCGACTGTTCATCGTGAATCGAAAAGGAGTGCTCGCCACCCAGCCCTGTGCGGTGGGCTACGCTCAGATCTTCGAGGCGATACAGGCCGAACTCGCGCTCAACTCTCCCGCCGCCGCGGGAAAGCTCTTTCTCAATACGTTTTTCGATTTCACCGATACCGGCCCGAAAATCGCCAAACGCATCGCACCCGCACTCCGGTCCGCCTTGGTTTCCCTCGGCGGTGCCCCGTCGGCTCTCTTTTGCATCGGCCTGCCGGCGGGAAACAATTGGTTCGCCCGGGACCTTTCTACCGCATTGGGCATCCACGCTTGGAAGCCGAGCATCGCCGCTCTCGCTCGCGAACTGGGAGTCGATTTTCTAGGTAACGCGCTAGCCGGAAAACTGGGGACGGGTGCCCTCGGATTGCTTCACCTCGTCGGAGCTCACGCCGCCAAGTCCGATGCCTGGCGTCCCCCTTGGCAAATGCTCGCAGCGCCTGCGCCTGGCGGATCGAAACCGGCCGCCGCGATCGCCCCGACAACCGAGGAGTCCGACGAGGGCGATTCCGAATCGTCCGAAGAAAGCGACTCCACGACCGCAGTCTCGGCCGTCGAAAAACCGCTGAAAACGCCGAGCTCCCCCACCGCCGTCGCAGACTCCCGTCCTTCGGTCATGGCCCACGCTTCCGCCCGAGCCACCGCTCTCGCCAAACAAAGTCTCACCGCGGCGAAACCGCCGGAGCCTCTTCCGAAGCAGGGCGACAAAAATCCCGCTCCCGCCGCGATCGCACCCGCTCCGGGCAATCGCACGGAAACCAAGGCACTCCTTTCCGGCACTTCTTCTCCTAAGCCGACGATAAATACCACGGACCTGCCCGCTAGCGGCTCGGTGGCGACCGCCATCCGTCGTTCGGCCGCTTTCGCTCCGCCGCCCAACTCCGGTTCCGGCACCAATGCCATCCCCTTCCCCGGCTCCGGGAAATCGAAAGAGCCAATACCCGGCCTGGCTGCCCCGCACGCGTCCGCTCAGAAGCGCGCCACCCGAAAAATCGTCGCCGCAGCGGCGATCGTCGTTCTGTTCGTCGCCGCCGGATTCGGTTGGTTGGCGTTCCGCTCGCACCAAGCCCAATCGCTTGCGCTTTTCCGGCAGACCGAAGCCGAAAGCGTCGCAACCAAGGCCGTCGCCCGCGCCAAGGCCGCGGAGGAAAACGCGAACCGCGAGGCCGAGCGCGTTCGCCGCGAGGTTGCCGCCGAACGCGAGGTTGCCATCGCCGAAGCCAAACGCAAGACCGAGGAGGAAGTCATGTTGCGCGTCGAAGCCGAGCGCCTCGCGCACGCTCCCGGTATTCTTATCGTCAATACCGAGCCCACCGGCGCACACGTCTGGATCGACGGTGGGCTTCCCCAGGCCGCGCCGCTTTCGATCTCCAGTCTCTCGATCGGAACCCATCGCATCGCGATCGGCCTGCCCGGATACGACGTCGCCACGCGAACCGTGGAAATCAAACGAGGACAAACCACCGATCTGGGTCTGGTCGAGCTCACCCGTCAGTACGGGACGATCGAAGTCATCAGCGAGCCGGCCGGCCTGGCTTTCGAACTCCGTTCCGCCGCCGAAAAGCCCGGCGCGGACCCCCTCCTGACCGGAAACACTCCCGCCACGATCGGCGATCTCGCGGTCGGAGACTTCACCGTCACGCTCCTGCGGGAGGGATGGAAATCCCTGGTCACCCCAACCACCGTCAAATCGTTGGCGACCTCGCAGGTCATCCCTCTCTTCTCGACCGCCCGCCTCTCGATCGTCTCGACTCCGTCCGGAGCGACCGTCTCGCAAAACGGCGAAGTCATCGGCACCACCCCGCTCACGCTGCCGGAGCTTGCCCCGGGCGAAGCTGCTTACGAGCTCACGCTCGCCGATCACGAGGACGGGCGCGTCAAAGCCCGCCTGGTCGCCGGCGCCGATCTCGAATTGAGCGCCACGCTCGATCGCTTCGATCGTATTCTCAAGAATTCCGAGGTCGCCCTGCCTCCGCTCGCCATCAAAAGGGTGAGCCCGGAATTCGTCTCCCGCGGAAACGATCGTCCGGAAAAAGCGGTGCTTTCGTGCGTGATCGACCGCACGGGTGTGCCGCAGTCGATCGAAGTGGAGAATAGCAGCAGCGACGCGTTCGCCAAGGCCTGCGTCGCCGCATTGCAAGAATGGCGTTTCACCCCCGCGAAGACCAAGGCAGGGAAAATCGCCAACGTCCGAGTTACGATTCCGTTCAACCTCGCCCCGCGCTGAGCGGCGAAATCCGGTCGTCGATCGCGGTGCCCGCTTCGGCGGAGATCGCTAGCGACCGATGTCGCCGAGAAAAGCATCCATCGTCGTGTAACGCGCGAGCAGCGAGCGGGCGGCCGTGCAACGCTCTGCCGTGGCCACCCCGGTGTGTTCGGCCAGAAAGACGATGTAGGACGCGACATTGCGCGCGTAATTCAGTCGTCCTTCGTCGCTGATCGCGTAGAACCGCGCCCGCTGGGTGTATCCCGCGCGGGAATGATCGCCCAGCGCGGCCTTCTCGGAACGACCGTCCGCCGCGAGCACGAAGAGGAAATTGTACTCGAACCAAAACATGTGCTCTGGGCTGGGCACGAGTTCCTCGAGTGCGGAACGGGTGGCGGCGGGCGTCGCGAACGGCTGGTCGTCTTTGGCGCCGGCCTTGGAAAGCGCATCCGTAATAAAACTACGCGCCATCTTTTGCCCGGTGGGATCGTCGCCAAACGCCCCGCCGAGCGCCAGCTCGAGCGTGAAACGGTACCAATCTTTCCAGAGCGCCAAGTCTCCGGCATCGTGCGAGGCGAACAAGGCGCGGCCCATCTCGTAAGTGTAACGTCCGCTGGTTTTGATTTCGAGTTGCTGCCCGGTCACTTCGCCCATCACGCGGTAGTTCTCCGCCGACTTGCCCGATCCGGAGTGAAACCCGATGCTGGCGCCGAATTGACGGCAGACCGCCCACTGCTTCTCGATCAGAGTCCGAAGGCCGTCGTTATCCGGGAACGGCATGTTCTTTTGGAAGCCGAAGGCCGGAGCCACAAAGTTGATTTTCATGCCCAGGGCTTCGCAGAGCGCGAGCACGATGGCCGTCGTCTCGGGAGCGGTCAGCCCGGGGAGCTCGTCGATCGAGAGTTCGCGCAGATAGGCGCGGCCCACCGAAGTGGTGAACGCATCGGCGCGGGCGGCGGCATACTTCTCGTCCCGCCGTTTCATCTTCTGCAACGGGGTCCAGACGGTGGCGAGGAGGCGCGCAAACGCGTCGGCATCGAGCACGAGCCCCACCGCCGCGACGCGCGCGCGGACCTTGGCGATAAGTCCCGGATCGATCGAGGCGACCTCGGCCGGTCGGTTTAACGCGAGCTCGGGCGAGAGGTCGAACGTGATGTAGCTCGCGAGCACGCACCCACGGACGAGGGCGTCCTCGCGCGCATCGAACTTTCCTCCGATCGGCTGGTGGTCGGCGTTAAAACTCCAGGCGATTCCGAGGTGGTGAAAGCCGTTTTTAAGTTTCGAGAGCACACACCCGTGACTCATGCCCTCCACGCTCTGGCCCTGATGTCCCTCCGGCACATTTGTCCCGATGAACGGAAAGGGCACGGTGTCGAGACGCCCCGCCAACATTGCATCCACGTCATAAACCAGTTCCCGAGGAATCGAGTTTTGATTGGCGGTAAGGCCGACCCCAAGAGCGCCCATCGCCCATTCCACCGCGGGCCAGTGCAGCGTGGTGAAACGCGCCCCGATTCCCAATGTGGTCCGACCCAAGCGGTCGCTCGCGGTCGGAAAAAGCGTGGACGACGGATCGTGAGCTTGAATCAGATTCTTGAGACGAAGCAGATTTTCCCATGTCGCCGGATAAAAGGTCGCGTCGCCCACAGCCTCGCCCTCCGCCAGCTCCTCGTTAACCACGCCAGCGTGCTTACGCGTCAGTTCCCAGGCGCAGTCCCCGGTGGCGAGATCTTCGACCAAACGCCAGTCGCCCGCGGCCGTGCGAAACGAACTCTTCGGCCACGCTTGGACGGCCTCTCGCCGTTCCTTGAGCCGGGCGAGGAGCCCCGGCCAGTCGAGACAGAAATCGGGACTGACACAGGGGTTCGACGCGATGCGGAGAGCGTGGTCGACAAGGAAACGATTGATCGGGCGCATGGAAGAGACAGAGGTCGGCGGGCGGAGGGCAGTGGGCAGATGTCGGAGGGTCGCGAAGGGTGAAGACGGCGAAGGGTGAAGGCCAGACTCTCGCTTCAACCGATGGGGAATAAAACAGCGGAAGAAGCGCCGCGAGCGGGTTTAGGTTGAGCGTTAGCACCGGGTGGCCCGCTCTACCCATAAAAAAGCCGGACTCACGGGAGTCCGGCTTCGCATCGGCCAAAAAGAGAAGGCGACGACCGCTTACTTTTCCTGCTGAATTTCTATGACCCTGTCGGCGGCGAAGACGACCCGGAAGCGCTCGCGATCGCGACGGCTGGGAACATTCAGATAATACGGATACAGGGGATCGGAGAACGCGTAATACCGGTGGTACCATCCACGGTAGAGGAACACGCCGTCGGTGCCTTCGTAGGTCGTATAGCTCCAGATTTCCTTCGTGCCAGACCCGTCCGTGCGCGTGATCAGGCGATCGGGTTCGCCCAAGGCGAGTTGGACCATCTCCTTGTCGAAGCCCAAGCCGACTTGACCTTTCTTGATCATGTCCTGCTGGACCGGGGTCAGGCGGGCAAAGGCACCGGGGTTCTTCTCGATGCGACTTTCGGGTGTCGAACACCCGGCCGCGAACAAGGCGACCAGTGCGGTCGCAAAAAACAAGCGCAGACTGATGGGATTCATGGTGTAAAAATACGCTAAACGCTTAAACTCGCAACCTATGACGCTCGGAAGAAGGGTTTGGTTCCTCATGACTCTCCCTTCCCCCGTGCTCCTTCTTTGGGACATCGATGGCACCTTGATGGTATCCGGAAGCGCTGGAAGGCGCGCGCTGAGCGCGGCATTGCAGTCCACTTTCGGAATCGACGATCCGTTGGACGACATCGACTACGGGGGTCGAACCGACCGGTGGATCCTCCGCCAGATCCTGAGCAAATTCGCCCTCCCCCACGACGAGGCCACGGCCGAACGGCTGTTCGCGAACTACTTTCGATTCCTACCCGCCGCCCTGTCCCCAACCACCACCTATGCGCTGCCGGGTGTACAGGCATTGATCCGCGAAGCGCATGCTCGATCGCAGCTGACTCAAGGCCTGCTGACGGGAAACATGCCGCAGAGCGCCGAGATAAAAATGCGCTATAACGGACTTTGGGACTACTTCGCCTTCGGTGCGTTCGGAGACCTCCACGAGCGGCGCAACGATCTGGGGCCCCTCGCCCTACAGCGGGCGACCCAACGGAGCGGCATCCCGTTTCAGCCGTCGCAAACGTGGATCATCGGCGACACCCCACACGACATCGAATGCGGTCGTGCTTTGGGTGCCAAAACCCTCGCGGTGGCCACCGGCAGCCACGACATCGACTCCCTTCGCTGCCATTCTCCCACCGCCGCTTTGGGGACTCTTGCCGACACTGCAGCCTTCTGGCGTATCATCGATGGGCAGTAGGCGTCTGACCGACCGCACGCGGAAAACGCGGCGCGGACTGGCCAAACCGGCAAAGGGCGAAATTCCCCTAGCTTTTCGCTTTGCGCTCGACCGAAGCGACGCGGTCGGCTTCGAAAACGATGCGCATCTTCGGTTCGTCGGTGCGTTGCGCTCCCGAGCCCACTCCGACGCCGACGCCGCCCCCACCCCCCCCGACACCTACCCCGAAGCCGAAGCGCGGCCCGGTTTCGTGGTAGCTCCAAACCTCGCTGACTCCCCTATCCGTGGTTCGGGTGGTCACAGACGACGGATCGCCAAGCGACATCCGTACCTGTTCCCGCGAAAAACCGACGGCAACCTCGCCCGATCTGATTTTGGCCTGCTCCTGCTTGGACGACCGCGCATAGGTCGCTGGATCGTTTTCGATCCGGGTGGTGGGAGACGTTGCACAGGCTGACAAGCCCAGCAGCGCAAGCGCGGCCATGGCGATTTGGGTTTTCATAAAGTTTGGCTTTGCCGGTAGAAGCGGGTTAACGACGATTCGCGTCAGACAGCAAAGCGCCCACCCGGTTCGACGCAACTCCGTCGCTCGGGAAAGGTTCCGCTCCAAGCCTCCCTTTTTTACGTCATGAAACTTTTCACCATTGCCATCGGTTCCGATCACGCCGGGTTTCGCTACAAAGAAGCGATCAAGGCCATGCTGCTCATGGCGGGGCACACGGTGCGCGACCTCGGCACGGATTCCGAAGCGAGCTGCGACTACCCGGACTTCATCCGTCCCGTCGCGGAAGCCGTCGCACGGGGCGATGTCGAACGCGGCATCGTGCTTGGCGGATCCGGCAACGGCGAGGCGATCGTCGCCAATCGCGTCCGAGGAGTCCGCTGCGGTCTTTGCTGGACCGAGCAGGTGGCGATCTGGAACCGTTCGCACAATGACGGGAACTGCCTCTCCCTCGGCCAGCGCACGATAAACGAGGAAGAGGCCCTTAGAATCGTGGCAGTCTGGCTCTCCACCGAATTCGAAGGCGGCCGCCATCTCGCGCGGATCAAAAAGATCGATGGGTAACCCAGCGGCGCCATCGGGAATCTTCGGTAGCGGCGAAGATCTTGTTTCCCCACGGACTTTTCCCCATGCCAAAGATCGGAGCCTCCCCACCTTGCCGCGAGCGTCCACCCTCCAATAGAATCGCACCATGAAACATAAGGGATGGGTCCTGCTTCTTTTTCTCGGCGCCTCACTCCTCGCGAGTGCCTTGGGCGGGTTCGCCACAGCGTCGAGTGTCGATTCGTGGTTCTCCACCTTGGTCAAGCCGACGTGGAATCCCCCAAGCTCGATTTTCGCTCCGGTCTGGACGGTCCTTTACGTCCTGATGGCGATCTCGGCGTGGCGCATTTGGCTCAAGTCGGAGATCCCGGGCTCTCGCGCCGTGCTCGCCGTTTACTTTGTCCATCTAGCGTTGAACACCCTGTGGTCATTGCTGTTTTTCGGATTGCGCAATCCGGCTGCCGGCCTTGTGGACATCGTCCTCTTATGGGGGCTAATCGTCTGGCTGCAGATCGCCTTCTGGAAACGCGACCGCCTCGCCGGGCTCCTCTGGGTCCCTTACCTGATTTGGGTTTCGTTCGCCAGTGCGCTCAATTTCGCGATCTGGCGCCTGAATTGATCGGGTGCTTTCGGCGAACGACCTTCCGTAGGAGAGGACCTCGCTCCCGCGCCTCGACGGAAAGCTCGAAACGCGGACAAAACCCGCCGGGCACGGACGCGACGTCCGGCCCGATCACGGGGAAGCGTTGACGCAAAAGCGGTCACGGAGAGAGGCTGCGGGATGGGTAAACCTCTCGCCGACAGTCGTTCTCGTCTCCAAGGAAAACGGGCATTGGTTACGGCCGGTGCCCAGGGCATCGGCGCAGCCATCAGCCACGCCTTGATCGCTGCCGGGTGCGATGTCTTTGTGCATTTCCGCAGCAGCGTCAACGAAGCCGAGGCGATCGTCGCCACTGCGGAGGCGGCAGGCGTCCACGCGGGATGCTGGGGCGCGGACTTAACGGTGCCTGCGGAGTGCCAAGCCCTCGTCTCGGCCGCCGTCGCGCGCCTGGGAGGGCTGGATATTCTCATCAACAACGCCGGTTCCCTCGTCGGTCGGAAAACCCTCGCCGAGGCCGAAGACGCTTTCTGGGACGAAGTGTTTGCCCTCAACGTGAGGAGCCTCCGGCTCGTGACGCGCGCGGCGGCCCCCCACCTCATCGCCGCCGTAGAAACGGGCGGAGGTGCCAGCATCGTCAACCTCTCCTCGCTCGCCGGGCGCAAAGGCGGCCACGCCGGTTCGTTGGTTTACTCCACCGCCAAGGGCGCCGTCCTTACATTCACCCGGGCACTGGCCAACGAACTTGGCCCCCGCGGGGTGAGGGTCAACGCAGTCGCCCCGGGATTGATCCTCGGGACGTCTTTCCACGCCACCCACACCACCCCGGAGTCGGCACGCGCGACGATCGCCGGGATTCCCCTCAACCGGGGCGGTACCCCGGAGGATGTTGCTCGCGCGGTACTCTTCCTGGCGGGGGAGTACGATGGATTCATCACGGGTGCGACCCTGGATATCAACGGAGGCGTCTATTCGGCGTAGTGCAGGGTGGAGTGCCCTCGCCGCCCTCGGGAAACCGTTTTTACAGAGTAGGATTGCACTATTTTTCCCTCGGAAGTTAGCGTCGAGCCGGGCTTCTCAATCCTGCGCGCCCAATCCCTATGGCTAACAACTCACACACTTGGAAGTTTTTCCGCCTCGGCGGCCTCGATCAAGTCTCCCTCGAAACCGGGGACGATCTGCTCCATCTCAAAGAACTCGATCAGAAACTCTGGGTCGCGCTGAGTTGCCCGGTCAAAGGCCTGGAACTCGACGAGAAAACCATGGCGCTGATCGATACCGACAAGGACGGCCGGGTGCGGGTGCCTGAGCTGCTCGCTGCAATCGATTGGGCTGCCTTGGTGGTACGCGATATGGGCGAATTGCTTCACGATCGGGATACGCTTCCGCTCGCCTCGTTCAACGAAACGACCCCGGATGGAAAAGCCCTCCTCGCTTCGGCCAAGGAGATCCTTTCCGGTCTCGGTCAAGCGAGCGCGACGAGCATCACCCTCGAGCAAGCCTGCAGCACCGCCAAAGTGTATGCGGCCACCCGCTTCAATGGCGACGGTATCGTCACGGCGGAATCCACCGCCGAAACCGGATTGAAAGCCGCGATCGCGGACATCGTCGCCACCCAGGGCGGAGTCGTCGACCGCTCGGCGGTCATCGGCATCGATCAACCTCGCGTCGAAGCCTTCTACGCCGATCTCGCCGCGTTCACCGCGTGGAGTGCCAAAGCTGTCACGGCAGACGTGCTTACCTTCGGTACCGGCACCGCGGCGGCCAGCGCGGCGATCAAAGCCTTGCGTGGAAAGATCGACGACTTTTTCGCTCGCACGCGCATGGCGGCCTTCGATGGCCGCGCGGTCGCCGCGCTCAATCGCTCGGAAACGGAATATCTGACGCTCGCAGCGCAGGATCTCTCGATCACGGCCGCAGAAATAGCCGGCTTCCCCCTCGCCCGCATCGAGTCGGGCCGTTCCCTGCCTTTGAGCGAAGGCGTCAATCCCGCCTGGGCCGCTGCGCTGGCGACCCTGCACACGGATGCGGTCATCGCCGTTTACGGAGCCTCAAAAACGACGCTGACCGAAGCGGAATGGACCGAGCTGAAGTCGCGGGTGGCCTCGTACGACGCCCATCTCGCCGTCAAGGCGGGCGGTGCGGTCGAAAAGCTCGGCCTCGAGGGCATCGGCGTTCTGCTCGCGGCGAACCAGAAAGCCGCCCTCACCGCGCTGATCGCCGCCGACGCCGATTTGGCGGACGAATTCGCCGCGGCCGCCAATCTGGAGAAAATTCTTCGCTACTCGCGCGACCTCCGCACCCTACTGAACAACTTCGTCAATTTCACGGACTTTTATTCGCCGGACCGCTGGGCCGTTTTCCAAGCGGGCACGCTCTATCTCGACAGCCGGAGCACCGAATTCTGTATTCGTGTGGACGGGCCTCACGCTCTGGCCGCCATGAGCAAGGCTTACATCGTCTACTGCGACCTCAAGCGCCCCGGCGAAAGCATGAAGCTCGCCGCCTGCTTCACCCAAGGCGACAGCGACTATCTTTTCGTCGGACGCAATGGTCTGTTCTACGACCGGCAGGGCCGCGACTGGGATGCCACCATCACCAGCATCGTCGACAACCCCATCAGCATCCGGCAGGCCTTCTTTGCGCCCTACAAGAAATTCCTCCGGATGATCGAGGAAAACGTGGCGAAACGCGCCGCCGCCGCCGACGCCGCCTCCAACGCCAAGCTTGCGGCCGCCGCCGATAAGACCGCCAACGTCGATAAGACAAAGCCTCCCGCGGATGCACCCAAGAAGGTGGACGTTGGAGCCGTCGCCGCGATCGGCGTCGCCGTGGCGGGGGCCGTCAGCGTGCTGACGCTCATGATTGGCTACATCTTTGGCATGAAGGCGTGGCAGTACCCGTTGGCGCTGCTGGGAATCGTTCTCTTGATCTCGGGCCCGGCGATGTTGATCGCCTGGCTGAAGCTGCGTCAGCGTACCCTCGGTCCGATTCTCGAAGGCAACGGTTGGGCGGTCAATGGGCGGGTTAAAATCAACATTCCGTTCGGCACGAAGCTCACGCAAAAAGCCGAGCTACCGCCAGGCGCGCAACGTTCGCTCGACGATCCGTACGAGGACAAGCAAGCGGCCCGCCGTCGTCGCCTCTTTCTCTTCCTGTTTTTCCTGGTGATCGCCGCAGTCGGCGTCGTCTTCTGGAATCGCAATCGCCACGGCTATTTCTTCTGGGAAAAGCCTGCGGCGATCGCGCCGACCGAAGCGCCCGCGGCGCCTCCTGCAACTGCACCCACCACGGGCTGAACCCGCCTTCGAGCGAGCGCGCTGCTCGCGCGGTTGCCCGGCTATGTCGCTTTTTTTAGAAACTCCTTCGGGAAATCTCGGCCTCGACGGAGCGATTCCCCCTCGTTGCAAAAGCGTTTGGAGTCCGGCCTTTAGGCCGTCCGAAATTCGATCGCACACGCTACGGACGGACTAAAGTCCGGACTCCAAACTCTGCCGTTTCGAGCGTCCGCCGGTTTGCGAGACAGTCTCTCCCTCTTGGCCGGGACTTCCCCAATTCTGCGCCGCGCTGCACCCCAGTTCAAACCACGAGGCGCCGCGCTTACTTACTTCGCAGCGGCCGCCGCCTTGATCAGATCGAGAAAACTGCGCGATTCGAGACTGGCGCCGCCGATGAGGCCGCCATCGATATCTTTTTGGCCGAGCAGTTCCGGAGCGTTGGCGGCCTTCATCGAACCGCCATAAAGAATCCGCACCTTCTGTGCGGTCGCTTCGCCGAAATTCTTCGCGAGGAGACTGCGGATAAAAGCGTGCACTTCCTGCGCCTGCTCCGTCGTAGCCACCTTGCCCGTGCCGATCGCCCAAACGGGCTCGTAAGCGACGACGACGCTGGTGACCAAATCCTTGCCGACACCTTCAAGTCCGCCCTCGAGCTGAGCTTGCACGACGCGCAACGTCGCGCCGCCTTCGCGCTCGCCGAGGGTTTCGCCGACACAAAGGATCGGCTTCAGCTGACCCTTGAGGGAAGCGAGCACCTTCTGATTGATAAATGCATCCGTTTCCGCAAAATACGTGCGGCGCTCGCTATGTCCCACGATGACGTAACTGGAGAACAAGGCGCGAAGCATGCCCACGGAGATCTCTCCGGTATAGGCACCGCTCGGCTCGGGATGCACGTTCTGTGCACCCAACTTGACGTTGGCGCCGTCCAGCGCCTTGCCGACCGATTCCAGCGACGTGAACGGCGGACATACGACGACATCGACCTCCGTCTGTTTGCCGATGGCAGAGACAATCTCCTGCACGAGCGCAACCGCGTCCGAGGAGGTTTTGTTCATCTTCCAGTTACCTGCGATGAGTTTCTTGCGAGAAGACATAAACGTTGAAAAAGCCCACAAGCCCACAAGAGGCGCGTGAAGAGTAAGAAACGAACAAACCCGAGAAACGCGACGAGGTCAACGCGCGGGCCGGCTTCAGCTTTCGAGGAATTGCACGCCGGGAAGCACCTTGCCCTCAAGGAATTCCAAGCTGGCCCCGCCGCCGGTAGAGCAGTGAGTGACTTTGTCGACCACCTTGAATTTCTTCGCGGCGGTCGCCGTGTCGCCGCCGCCGACCACCGTGGTGGCACCGGCCTTGGTCGCCTCCGCGATCGCATCCGCCATCGCCTTGGTGGCGCCGGCGAACGCATCGAATTCGAAAACGCCGGGCGGACCGTTCCAGACGATCGTCTTCGCGCGGAGGATCGCCTCGCGATAGATCGCGATCGACTTCGGACCCGCATCGAGTCCCATCCATCCGACCGGAATGCCGGTTTCGTCGGAGGCGGGCTGGGTGGCCGCATCCGAAGCGAATTTATCCGCGGCGATGTAATCGACCGGGAAAATCAACTTCACGCCCCGCGCCTTGGCTTTCTCCATGAGTTCGGGAACGAGTTTGGCACCTTCGGGATCGAACAAGCTGGTACCGATTTCCATCCCTTGCGCGATCTTCTTGAAGGTGTAGGCCATGCCGCCGCCGATGACGATCTCGTCCGCCTTCTCGATCAGGTTTTTAATCAGCGGGATCTTGTCGGCGATCTTCGCTCCGCCGAGAATGGCGAGGAACGGACGCTTCGGATTGTCCAATACCGCCGAGAACGCCTTGAGCTCGGCCTCCATCAGAAAGCCGGCGGCTTTCTGAGGAAGATTGACCCCGACGATCGACGAATGCGGGCGGTGCGCGGTGCCGAAGGCATCGTTCACGTAGACGTCGCCCAGTCTGGACAAACGGGTGCGAAACGCTTCGACCGCCGGCTTCTCCGCTTTGACCGACGTGCCGTCTTCGAGCTTAACCTTACCTTCTTCTTCGATGTGGAAACGCAGATTCTCCAGGAGCAGGACCTGCCCGGGCTTGAGCGCGGCCGCGGCTTCTTCCGCGTCGGGACCGACGCAGTCCTTCACAAAGGCCACGGGTTTTCCCAGAAGCTTTTCCAGTTCGGCCGCGATCGGCTTGAGGGAAAACTTCTCGATGACCTTGCCGTCCGGGCGGCCGAGGTGGCTCGCCAGTACGACAGAAGCGCCCTTTTCGAGAGCGAATGCGATCGTGGGCAAAGCGGCGACGATACGCTGATTGTTCGCGATCGCTCCGGTTATCTTGTCCTGCGGAACGTTGAAATCGACGCGCATGAACACGCGCTTTCCCGCGAGATCGAGGTCGCGTACGGTTTTGAACTTGGGCATGGGAAAACCTCTGAAAGTGGGGGACCCACGGACCGCCCGAACGCCACGGAAAAACGAATTTTTCCATGGCTTCGGTCGGAGGCCCGGGGGCCGGGTGAAAGGCCGCCGGTTAGAGTTTGGCGGCGATCTGCTTCGCGAGATCGACGACGCGGTTGCTGTAGCCCCACTCGTTGTCGTACCAGCTGACCAGCTTGAAAAAGTTTTTGTTCAACTCGATCGAGGCGCCGGCGTCGAAAATCGACGAGCGCTTGTCGTGGATGAAATCGCTCGAGACGACCTCCTCGTCGGTGTATCCAAGGATTCCCTTCAAGTAGGTCTCGGAGGCCTTCTTGAGCGCGGCCTTGATCTCGTCGAGGGAGGTGTCCTTGACGGTCTTGAAAGTCAGATCGACGACCGAGACGGTGGGCACCGGCACGCGGAACGCCATGCCGGTGAGTTTGCCCTTCAATTCGGGCAGCACCAGCGCGACGGCCTTGGCTGCGCCTGTCGTGGAGGGGATGATGTTCTGCGCGGCGGTGCGGCCACCCTTCCAATCTTTCTTGGAGGGACCGTCGACCGTCTTCTGCGTCGCGGTGTAGGCATGGATCGTGGTCATGAGACCTTCCGCGATACCGAAACCTTCCTTGAGCAAAACGTGCGCGACCGGAGCGAGGCAGTTCGTCGTGCAGGAGGCGTTGGAGATAATGTGGTGCTTGCTGTGGTCGATCTTGTCGTCGTTGACGCCAATGACGACGGTGATGTCTTCGCCCTTGGCCGGAGCCGAGATGATGACCTTCTTGGCACCGGCGGCAATGTGTCCTTTGGCCTTCTCCGCATCGGTGAACAGCCCGGTGGACTCGATCACCAGTTGCACGCCCAATTTACCCCAAGGCAATTCGGCGGGACTCTTCGCGGAGACGACTAGGATCTCATGTCCGTTGACGACCAAAACGTCGTCCTCGAGTTTGTCCGCAGAGGACTTTTTCGAAGACACCGTGCCGTCGAATTTACCCTGCGTGGAGTCGTACTTCAGCAGATAAGCGAGGTTATCTGCGGGAACGATATCTCCAACCGCGACGACTTCCAACGTCGAGCCGAGCAGACCTTGCTCGACGAGTGCGCGGAAAACGAGGCGGCCGATGCGGCCAAAACCATTGATAGCGACTTTAACTGCCATGGGACTCTCCGATTTCTAGGTGTTGATGAGCTGTTCTAGGTGAAACCGCGCCGTGTGGACGTGGAGAAGACAAAAGAAACGGTGGGTTACCCTAAACGCAAGGGTTTTGGAGGCGGTGGTCGAAGCCCTTCACGGGTCATAAGCGGACGGCGATCGTGGTCGCTCGCTACCGTTCGCTCACCCACAACCCGCAACTCAACGCAGGCATAAAGAGCACGGACTCCAAGGTTTGGGCTAGACCGCGACGAGATTCGTCGAAAAACCGCTCGCTGTCGGCCTGCGCTCGCCACGGCCCTTTGCTCGCGAAGACGGAATCGTCCAACGAAATGGAGACGTCTGCCAACGTCGGGTTAATCGCAAATAAAAGTCGAACCGTCCCCTGCGAAAAATCGGCGTTATAGAGCGTGGCGGCCGCCAGCGAATCCTCGGCAAACCAAAACTGAAAGAATCCTTCGCTGGCCCGCGAGAAGTGTCGCAGAAGTTTTCCCAGTTTCCCGCGCCGAAAGGCCACCCAATCCGCGAAATAGGCGTGGGTCGCCGGAAAGCGATAGATACGCTTGTAGTCCAACGCGTTAAGATCTCCGCGCTGATAGGTATTGTTGACCCCTCGTTTCGAACGGAGAAAATCCTGGCCCTCTGCCAGCATCGGAATGCCGATCGACATCATCAAGACCGAGACCATCAGGTGCGTCCGACGACGGTCGTTGGCGGTCGGTTGAAATCCGTCGAAACCGGGATTCTCCGTTATCGTGTCGATCCACGCCCGATCGTCGTGAGATTCCGTGTAATTGACCGTCTGCGCCGGCCATTTCGCAAAATGCCAGGGAGAGCCCTTCAGGAAGAATTCATAGCTCCCGCGGGTCCCACCGCCTCGAACGAAATCGCGAAGAAAATTGCGGTAGCCGTCATTCCACGAGGCCCATCCGGTTTCGCGCAATTCGGCCGCGATATGTCCTTTGAAACTCCACGGTTCGGCGATGAGAATCACGTCCGGTTTGATCGCCTTCAGGCTGACTTCCAGCTCTCTGAGCAAAGGCATTCCCAAAAGATCGGCCAGGTCGAAGCGGAATCCGTCGACCCCGTAGGCACGCACGAGATGGATGCAGCTATCGATCGCCAATCGTCGCACCATCGCCGCGCCGGGCCGGATGTCGTTGCCGCATCCGCTCCAGTTTGCAAGCTGGCCGCTGCCGTCCTGCTCGAAGTAATACAACTTGTCGACGAACATGAGGTGCGCCGGCTCACCGACGTGGTTATAGACCACGTCCAGGATGACCGCGATGTTCCGCTCGTGAAACGCGGCGACCGCATCCTGAAATTCCCGGACGCCAGAGGCCGCCTCCGGAGCGGTCGAGTAACCGCTCGCGGGTGCGAAGAAATTGGTCGTCATGTAACCCCAATGGTATTCCTCCGGGGTTTTGGCATCGGAGGCTTGGATCGGTTGCAGCTCGACGCAGTTGATCCCCAGTTTTTCGAGGTAAAAATCCGGACTTCGCACCCACGCGGCGAGTCCGCTGAAACCGCGCCGTTCGAGCGGACCGGCGCGAATGGGGGCGAGCTCGCTCAGATCGCGCACGTGCGCTTCGGCGATCACCAAATCGTGCCACGCAGGCGTGCGAAACGTCCCGCGGTCGGCCTCGCCGACCCACTCGGGGGTGAGCACGATTCCCGGTCCGTCTCGACCGATCGTCGCCAAGGCGTAGGGATCGAGCACACGGTGTTCGGGACGGAATAAACCAAAGGCGTCGCCCGGACCGTCTAGATGATACCAATAGAACCACCCATGCAGGTCCTGGTCGAGCGCAAGTTCCCAGGCGCCATCGTCGAGCCGTGCGAGTTCATACCGCATCGGATGCTCCTGGGCCGCGAGCGAATCGCAGACGCAGAGCTGAACGGTGCGCGCACGAGGAGCGAAGAGGCGAAACGTCGTCGTTTCCCCCTCGACCGTCACGCCAAGCGGTAACGTCGTCGCCAGATCGAAGAAGAACTCTCCCGGCATCAATGGCACCTGCTGCCCTTCGGCGGCACCATCGGCCCAACCCACTTTCCACGCCTCGGAAAGCTCGAGCGGATGTTCGAGCGTGAATTGAAAAAGGTGCTGACCCGTGCGATCGGGATCGATCACGCGGTTGAGATTCCCCGAACCGTCGCCCAACGCGTTCGGAGCCCTCGACGGAACGGGTAACCAACGGCCATCCGAGGAAACGAATTTGAAACGCTTCCACGGGTCCGCAAAGAACGGCGCGGACTTCCCGGACCAGAGCAACACGTCGTCGCCGGCGAGTTTGGCCGGATGCAAGGCCCATTGCGGGTTGCCGATCGCATCCGACCAGCCGTTAAAGTCTCCGGCGAGAAAGAGGGGTGTCTCGTTCGGTCCCGCCAACTCGGGATGTTCCGAAAGGCGGAGAAAAAAGAAAATCTCGTCCTTCCGATTGACGAAGTAAGCGCTTTCGCAACCGAACCGAAAATCCGGCACGCGCGTGAGCGTTGCCCATTTCTGCGCCTCGGGCCCGATCAGAACGAGAGGCGGATTGTAACGTGCACGCCAATCGTGCGCCAATTCGACGTTCCCATGACTCGTGGTATCGAGCCAGGCTCTGAGTAATTTTTTTCCTCGTGAAGACATGAACGGCCGATTCGTTAGCATCGGGTGCGCCACCGTGCGCACAAGCGGCATTTTTGCCTCGGATCGAACGGGCGGTTTTCACGCGAACCACACGCTCTTTCCCGTGTCACGCCGAGCACCCCTTCACTTGGTCTTCACGGTACGCTCTCGAAAGAGCTCGGTGACCACACGATTGACCATCTCGTCGGTCGATTTCCCGAAGAAGGTCGTCCGCTCCAGGAAAGCTCTGGCGAAGAGCTCGCTCGTCCGCGGATGCCGTAGTTCGACGCGCAGTTGCACCATGTAATTTCCAAAATTCCAGTCCCAACGATCTTCATACCCAAGGACAACATCGATGCCCTGCTCCGGCATCAAGGTCAGCGGACCCGCCTCGGCTTGGAATCCCCGCTTCTCCAAGGCGCGGACGAGGCGATCGCGGACATTGTTATTGTCGGCCAGACGACGTTCCACCCAGACGTTTTTAACCTTGGAGCGGTCAAACGTGGGCGTGGATTGGCTCGTCACCGAGGTACACCCGGTCAGAAAACCGGTCGCGAGAACCAAGAACAGAACGGACGCTTTAATCATCTAGAGACGAAGAACCGCTCTGACATATCCAGCAAACCTCCCTTTTCAAATGCTTTGTGCGTACGCCTGCCGCTTGCAATCGGCGCGAAACGAACCCTTCCACCGGGAATTTTGCACCTTTTGATCGTTCCCACCGCCTCATTCTTCCACTTGGATCAGCGTCTTCAATTCCTCGGCGCGGAGCTTTAAATCCTCCGAAAGTAGGGTCAGGCGCTTTAAATCGATTCGCAAGGGTTTGAGCCAAAGGTCGTCGGGCAACGGAATCGTCTCACCTTCTTCAAGATAAACCGTCTCGCACATCCATTTCGCGGCGTAGACCAAACAGGCCAGCGAAGATCCGCTGCCCGCAACCAAAGGGGAATATTGGAAACGCACCGCGCTGACCATTTCGATGGGAAAATCCCATTTCTTTAGAAGAATGGCTCCGACATCGGCATGGGTGAATCCGAGGAGAGCCCGCTCGCTCTGCGTATATTCTTTGGGAAAACCCTTGGGGGTCATGACTAGCGACGAATTGTGGCGCTGGGCCCATTCGTCGATCGCAACCATGCCCACTCCGTGCAAAAGTCCCAAGGTGTAAGCCGTCTCGCGGTTGCCACCGGTCAGGTCGGCCAGCATCTCTCCGGCGATTCCACACGTGACCGACTTACGCCAAAGATCGTCGGCCTCCAAGTGATACGTAGCGAGCGGTCGCACGAGGACCTGACAGGCAACCGCGTGCATGACCATTTCATACACTTGGTCGTAACCGACCCGTCCGATGGCCTCGCTCACCGCGGAACACCGCTGTCCTCCTTTGCAGTAATAGGCGCTGTTGGAGACCTGGAGCACACGCGCCGCAATCCCCGGTTCGATTCGGATCAGGGAGACGATTTCTTCCATCGACGAATTTCCGTCTCCCAGCAGGCGTTTCAGTTTCGGAAGCACCTTGGGCGCAGCGGGTAGCTCCTTCAACTCCTGAACGATCCGTTCCGGGGTGTGTTGCGCGGGGGGAGGAGAAGACGGATTTCCGGAGACCATGGGTTCGCAGCTTCGAAATCGGTCCGAAACCAGCCCCGCTGTAGCACGAAGTCTGCGCGTATCGCTGGCTTCAAGGCGCTCGGTCAAATCCGCCGCCGGACTTGCCAACTTACCCAAGGCTCTCAAGATTCATCGCCTATGCATTTCGACAATTTGCACCCCAGCCTTTCTGCCCCCCTTCCGCGTTTGGACGACGATGACGAGGACGACGACAAGGAAGCAGAGGGCTTCGAGAAAAAAGCCGGCGGTACGATCGGTATGCTCATCGCCAAGAAATTCATCGAGCAGCGTAAGATTTTCCTGTGGGGCGCTGTGACCGACGCTTCGGCCAAAATGATCACCGAGACGCTCCTCTACTTGGAAGCGATCGGTCCAGGCAAAGAAATCACCTTTTATTTGAATAGCCCCGGTGGCTCCATCACGGCCGGCATGGCGATTTACGACACCATGAAGCTGATTTCCTCGCCCATCACCGTTGTGGTGACCGGCATGGCAGCCTCGATGGGTTCGATTCTCCTCAGCGCCGCACCGAAAGGTCGCCGGCTCCTTTATCCGCACTCACGCGTACTCATCCACCAACCGCTCATCAGCGGCCGTTTCAGTGGCCCGGCAACGGATATCAATATCCAGGCCATGGAAATGGAAAAGCTGCGAGTCGAGCTGAACCAGATCCTTGCCGATGCCTCGGGCCAACCCTTGGAAAAGATCAACCGCGACACCGACCGCGACTTCTATCTGAACGCCAAGGAAGCGATCGCGTACGGCTTGGCCGATCGGATTGTCGACAAGGTTTAAGCGAACGAGCGTTTGGGCGAGCGGGTGCCGTGAGCTCGGAGGAGCTCCGGCGCAGATATCTGGGATCCGAACTTAAATCTGAAAATCGCCTTTGCCGCTGGATTCGTGCAGCCCGCATTCGCGTTTAAGTCCACCAAAACGCGTCTGCTCCTCCGTCATTCCCGGCTCTAGTTTCGAGGTGCTATGGGTGTCGCCCACCGAGACATAACCCTCGTCCCAAAGGGGATGGTAGGGCAATTCGAACTCGGTCAGGTAACGGTGCACGCGACGGTTATCCCAATCGAGAATCGGGTGAACCTTGGCGATTTTATTCTGAATCTGGACGACTTTGAGCGCTTCGCGGGTGGACGCCTGACTCCTCCGTAGACCGGCCAGCCACGCGCTCCCGTCGAGCTCCCGCATCGCACGATCCATCGGCTCTACTTTGTTGATCAGGTTAAAACGCTTGAGACCCTCGAGGCCCATTTCCCACTGCTTTCCAAAAAGCGCTTCCTGCTGTGCCGCCGTGGCTGCCGGAATGTAGGTTTTCAGGTTGAGCGAAAGCCGCTCGGTCAATTGCCGAGCAAACCGGTACGTTTGCGGAAAGAGATAACCGGTATCGATAAAAACGACCGGAATCGCAGGCGCGATCAGCGTGACCAAATGGAGCATGACCGCGGACTGAATTCCGAAGCTCGTGGTCAGCACGAGTTTTTCGCCATAGGTCTCAACCGCCCACCTCACCCGGTCCTCCGCCGTCGCGGTTTCAAGGCGGCTAAGATCGCCGAGAACCATTGAAGCGTCGGAAACTGCGTTCATGAATACGCAAAGATGAGTTAAGTCATGATTTTAGTAAACCAATAAGTTGCGATTCACCCTATAAAATGACGTAAGTGGCTCCGATGGAAGGTCACGGTCCTTCGTGGCCGGGATTTGCTGGAAATCGAATAGCACGCGCGCCCCGCATCTATCCCGTCCGCCCAAAGTTATTCGAGCTTCTTCCTGCGTGCGCTTCTGGACTTCGCCACGCGACGCAAATGCCTCTTTATCGGCGGGCCGGGACGGGGTAAAACCGCGAGCGCACTCTTGATGGGGGTGAACGCCGGCTACCCGATTTGGGAGGTACGACGTGCCATGCAACACGGTCATCCCCAGATGGCCATCGCCGATCTCCTCGGCAATCCCCTGCCCGCGGATCTCGTCGGTGCCAAAAAAAGGGAGAATATCCGCATCGCCTGGCGCAAATGGCTGAGCATGCGGGTAAAGATCGTCGACGAGGACAATCGCATTCCCACCCGTACGCAGAGCGCGCTGCTCACCTGACGGCGGAAGGTTCGCTCGCCGCGCGCATGACAAAAATCCGCGCGCATCTACAGTCGACTCCCGACTGACTCCCAACGACGGGCGGATTTCCCGGCTGGCTCCTGGCTTGCCGGCGGTACAGCCGGGAACGATTGACGCCGAGCAGAAGCGTCCCCGCTCGTAGCCCCTCGGTCGCTTCGAACGCGCCGTCGATCCGGCAGAAAGAGCGATCGCCTCCTTCGAGGATCGCTGGCATCGCCTATGCCTGGATCGTCGAAAGCGCGCCATCGCGTTGAGCTATTCACGGACGCCATCCCCTTGACCAAAAAAGTAAAGAGTCGGGGAAAATTGTTGCGAAACAATTTCCGTGTGTTTAGAACAAAAATTGCAGGTAGAACGGTGCCTGCATAATTCTAAAATAACTTGAATTAAAACAATGGTGGTTAGCTATTTAGAATGTTAATCTTCAACAACAATTGGTTTCTTTCTCTCCCTGGTTGGGTGGTGTTTTTCTGGGATAGGGCATTGCGAAGTGCTACGCTTTGAAATCCGTTTCTCCACTTTTCGAACTAATCTAGAAACAATACAACACTTACCCGTTTCGTGCAAAAGATACTTATCACCGGATTCGGTTTCATGGGCGGAATACACGCACAAGTATATGGGGCACTTTCCGATGCCGTAGTCGTCGCGGTGGTCGATGACGATGTCAATCGCGCTAAGACCAAGATGAAGCAGATCGGCATAGATGTGCCGGCCTACAGCGATTTCAACCAAGCAGTGAAGGCACATGATATCGACGTGGTCGATATATGCGTACCGACGTCACATCACGCGCGCTATATCAAAGGTGCGCTCGAGGCAGGAAAACACGTATTTTGCGAAAAGCCGTTTGCCGGAACGGCCATCGAAGCGCGCAAGCTGGCGACCGCAGCAAGACGCGCCGGACGAAAGATGCAGATCGGTCACTGCATCCGATTCTGGCCGGAGTATCAGGCTCTGGAGTCGTACAAGAAGGCAAAGCGTGGCGGACGACTGCTCAGTCTGTCGCTTTTTCGGCGTTCCGCGCGACCAAATTACAGTGTCGGGGACTGGATCAACCAGGAAAAGCTTTCCGGCGGAAGCGCGTTCGATCTTCACATTCACGATACTGACTATGTCCTTCACCTTCTGGGCCGACCCAAGGCGGTAACCTCGGTGGGCACAAAAGACGTCACCGGATGGAGTCACATGTTTACCACCTATCATTTCGACAACATTGCCGTCACTGCGGAAGGTGGCTGGAATTATCCTGCGCAATGGGGCTTCCAGATGGGATTTGAGGCTGTTTTTGAGCACGCCGTACTTGAGTTTGACAGTCGGGCGAATCCAACGCTGATGATCACCGAAAAGTCGGGAAAGCGCCAACCGCTGGGTTTCGAGCAGCCGCAGGTGGGCGACTCCAAAATTAATGGAGGCAACATTTCGTCTCTCGGGGGCTATTTCAACGAGCTGCAATACTTCATTGCGTGTCTTCAGGCTGGGCGGCAGCCGACGATTGCGACGCCTCTACAGGCGGCGGAGTCTGTGCAAACGGTGCTCGCGGAGATCAAATCGGCCAACCTGGGCCGTACTATAAAACTGCGCCAGAAGTCATGAAAAAATCAATCAGCGTTTGGTCATTTCCCTTCGAATGGAGCCTAGAGCGAAAGTTGGCGGTCGCCCGGGAAGCGGGTTTCGAGGGCTTTGAAATTGACCTCACCGAACAGGGGGACGTGTCGTTGTCCAGCACACCTGACGATCTCCGGGAGGTACGCGGAAAAATTGAAGGTGCCGGACTGCAGGTGAGCGGTCTAGCCACTGGCCTATATTGGGGCGCCAATGCCGCGAGCGCCGACGAGAGGCAGCGGCAAAAGGCCGAGGAGATTCTGCGTTGCCAGATCGAGTGCGCGATGCGACTGGGCGTAGATGCCGTCTTAGTCGTTCCGGGCTCCGTCGGTGTGGACTTTATCCCAGGTTCCGAGGTTGTCCCGTACACAGCGGTTGAGCTTAGGGCACGAGCGTTTTTGCAGGCAGCGATTCCATTTGCCAAGAAGTCAGAGGTAAAACTTTGCGTCGAGAACGTCTGGAACAAGTTTCTTCTGAGTCCGGTGGAGATGAGAAACTTCATCGACGGATTTCAGAGCGAATCGGTCCGTAGCTACTTCGATGTGGGCAACGTCCTGAGTACAGGCTATCCGGAACACTGGATCGCCGCGCTGCAGCATCGGATCCACCGAGTTCACTTCAAAGATTACCGGCGGAGCGTTGGCACGGTGGATGGATTTTGCGATCTGCTCTCGGGCGACGTAAACTGGCCGGCGGTGATGCGCGAGTTGCATCGGGCTGGATACTCCGGTTGGGTCGCTGCAGAAATGATCCCACCGGTGCCTTTTTACAAGTATTGCCCGGAAGTGCTCATTCACAACACGTCGCGCGCCATGGACGCGATTCTGGCTCTGCCAATCGACTAGCATGAAAAAAATCAAACACGGTGTAATTGGATTGGGATGGTTTGGAGAAAAGCACTGCGAAACCCTTTCGGCCCTTCCGCAGGTCGAACTATACTCGTTGTGCACCCGCAATACCGCGCGTCTCGCAGAGGTCGGAAAAACCTTCGACGTGGAACGCCAGTATACCGACTACGTGCAGATGCTGGCAGACCCGGAGCTACAGTCCGTTAGTATCACGACGATGTGGGACCAACACACGGACCCGACTGTGGCCGCTTTGCGCGCAGGAAAGCACGTTTTCTTGGAAAAACCGATGGCGTCGACCATCGAGGATTGCGACGCGATCGTCCGGGAGGCCAATAAGGCAGAGGGGTACTTTATGGTCGGCCACATTTGCCGCTTCAATCCGCGCTACGCGACGGCAAAGCAAGAAATTGCCGCGGGCAAAATCGGAAAGATCGTTTCCCTCTACGCTCGGCGAAACCTGCCAGCTTTCGTCGGAGCACAGGTCCTACCGAAAATTGGTCCAATCATTGGTGATGGGGTGCACGACACTGACTTGATGCTCTGGTACACGGGTGCGAAGATCGTGAGTGCATATGCCCAGACCGTTAACATCCGGAATATGAAGAATCCAGACCTGGCTTGGACGATGTATAGATTCGATAACGGGGCCATCGGCGTGTTGGAAGACAATTGGTGTCTGCCAGACACTACGGCTTTTCAAATCGACGAACGTATGGAAATCGTTGGTACTGAGGGTTCGATTCATATCCATGAAACACATCCGAATTTTTCCATTTGTGACAAAACTGGCTGGCATTCTCCCGATACAACCTACTGGCCGTTGCTGCATGGGGTTCGTGCCGGCGCGTTGCGCGACGAGCTGAACTATTTCACAACGTGCGTGCTGCATGGAAAACGCCCGTCGATCATCACACCCGAGGAATCTCGACTCGCAGTTCAGGCCTGTTTGGCTGCGGAAAAATCCGCTGCCACCGGCCAGATTGTGATGGTAAAATGAACCATTTGAAGTCGGAGCAAAATCTTCATGTAGCCAGCTTCCGCATGCACTACCACCGAAACGTTCGGATACTTCTGTTCATGATCGTTGCTGCCATCGCGAAGGCAGAGGATATCCGTATCGGAATGATCGGTCTGGATACGATTCACGCCGTCGAATTTACGCGCATCCTCAACGATCCTGCCTCAAAAGACCACGTGAAGGGCGCGCGAGTGGTCGGGGCTTTCAAGGCCTCCAGCCCTGACATTCGGAGTTCATGGTCGCTAGTCGACGGCTATGTCGAGCGGCTGCAAAAGCAATTCGAGGTTAAGATCTACGAGTCCATCGACGATTTGGCCAAACAAGTCGACGGGATACTTGTGGTGAGCGTCGACGGACGTCCGCACTTGGAACAAGCCAGAGCCGTGATCCTCGCCGGCAAGCCACTCTTTATCGACAAACCTCTCGCGGCTTCATTGCGGGAATCGCTGGAGATCTTCGATCTGGCGGCACTCTACAAGGTTCCTGTTTTCAGTGCGTCGTCGCTACGTTTTGCCGAAGGCACGAAAGCGGTGCGCAACGGTAGCATCGGCAAGGTAATCAAAGCTGAGGCAAGAAGTCCCGCCCACCTAGAGCCGCACCACATCGATCTGTTTTGGTATGGCATCCATGGAGTGGAGTCCCTCTTCACGGTTTTGGGACCCGGGATTCAGAGCGTGTCGCGCAAAAACAGTGCGCTCGGCTCGATCGAAGTGGTGGGCCAGTGGGACGGAGATCGCATGGGGGTGTTTCGAGAAATCAAGGGATTTGGGGGACAAGCGTTCGGAGAGCGTGGCGAAGCGGAAATCGGTAAATTTGACGGCTACGCGCCGCTGGTGGCGGAGATCGTAAAATTTTTCCAAACTGGCATCTCGCCGGTGCCGACTCGGGAAACCATAGAAATAATCGCATTCATGGAGGCGGACGCTTTGAGCAAGGCCAGGAATGGCGAAACGGTGCGTATCGCGGAAGTTTTCGAACGAATCGGCCGAAAGAAACCAACAGAATCGGCCCGCTAAATCGAAACCGAGCAACCTTTAGCGCTATCTCTCCAAGTCAGCATTTCAAAAACATGAGAACGGCGGCAGTTTTCGGTGCCAGCGGAAAATTGGGTCGCAGTGTTGTTGCAGCGCTGGAGAAGCGCGGCTTTGCAATTCGAGCATTGGTTCATCGCACGCCGGTTTCTGGGCGGAATACGGTGTCCATTTCCGGCAGCATCGTAGACGCGAGTGCAGTCGGAGAGACAATGCGTGGCGCGGATGTGGTGGTTCAATTGGCTACAAGTAAAGAGGAGGCTGAGAGCTTTTTCGACGTGAGCGTGCGAGGTACGTTCAATGTGCTAGAGGCATGCCGGCACGAAAAGATTCGGCAATTTTTCCTTTTTGGCGGAGATGCCGCACTTGGGATCTGGTTCTATCCGCACCCTATTCCACTCGACGAAAACGCTCCACGGAAGGCGTATCCGGGGTACTACGCCTTCTCGAAAGTCATGGAGGAAACGATGACCGAGCAATACGCTATCCAATATGGTCTGACCGTAACGGTACTGCGATCATCGTGGATTTTCGAAGGCACGGACCTGCTCAATCATTTCTCCCTGCTTCATAATCTAGATACGAAGGAGAAGGGGCACGGTTTTGGCGAGGTCTGTACGGAGGCGGTCCAGTCGATGCAAACGAAGCAAGAGCGAATTCCGATCTTAGTCGATGGAAGCGGTAAATCCCTACGGAGACATATCGTACACCTGGACGACGTGATTCAGGCTTTCGATCGAGCGCTGGATAATCCGTCGGCGTTCGGACAAACCTTCAATATTTCGGGTCCGTCGGCGTTCGATTATCGTGTCGTTGCCGCGTACATCTCAGAGAGACTGCGGATCCCAACGGTAGATCTTTCCAGTCAAAACTATCATTCGTTCGAAATTAACATTTCGCGAGCCCGAGCGGTCTTGGGTTACAAGCCAGAAAACGATATCTTTCGAATGGTCGATCGGGCAATCGAGGCCTCTCATCAAAAGCGCGGAAACTAGACGCGCAAGAAACTTCAAAAGACGAGACTATGTCACTCAAAAACAACGTTATACTCGTTACCGGAGGAACCTCGGGTATCGGCGAAGCGTGCAGTCGCCACTTTGCGAGCCTGGGCGCTCGGGTGGCGATCGCTTCAAATCAGGAGGATCGCGGAAAGGATCTGGAACGTGAAATGCGCGCGGCCGGCTACGACGTTACTTTCTTTTTCACCGACGTCTCAGACGAAAATAGTGTCCAGGTTCTGATTCGGAATATTGTCGACTTGCATGGCCGCATCGATGGAGTCCATTGTAACGCGGGCGTGTGGGCACGAGGTAAGGTGACTGACTTCGACGAGGCGACCTGGAGCAAGGTAATGAACGTAAATGTAAAGAGCGCGTTTTGGACGGCAAAGCACGTGGTTCCCGTGATGGAACGACAAGGCAAGGGAGTGATCCTCATCACCACGTCGGTCGCGGCCCACATCGGATTCCCGGCGCATGCGCTTTACTGCGCTTCGAAAGCGGCGCTGGAGGCGCTCGTACGTTGCGTAGCCACGGATCACGCTGGCTACGTACGCGCAGTCGCCATTTGTCCTGGAACTATCGATACGCCTATGTTGGCGGCCAGTTGCGAGGGCTGGAACAAACCGATCGCCGAACTCTATGCAGACGTGGCCAGACGAATTCCTGTTCGGCGCTTGGGACAGCCGATCGACATTGCCCGTGCGGCAGCATTCCTGATTAGCGACGAGGCTAGTTATATTAACGGCACCTCGGTTGTGCTAGATGGTGGGACAATGGCACTTCCGCCTTGGTAAGGGTGCTATCGTCTAATTCTCAATCGCTTGAAAGACGCACCAAAAACGCTCCGGCTCGACCCAGTCAAATTCGACAACGTCCATCAACTTGGGGGTATTCGCACCGGCACTCTGGACTGTCCGGGAGCATTAGGGTCGGCAGGGGCTCGGGTTGCTTTGATCGACACCGGGTCGGGCCTTCGATTTACCGTAGCACTCGACCGAGGGGGCGATCTCTATGACGCAAGCTATAACCAATTCGGCTTGGCTTACTTGACTCCCAACGGTTTGCTACCGCCGAATCCTGCCTATCATCAGGGAAGCGAATGGCTGCGCGGCTGGGCCGGGGGATTGTTGACGACCTGCGGTCCCGAATTCATCGGGAGATCGCGGATGGAGGAGGGCAGGAAGACTTCGCTTCACGGACGTTTCTCGAATACTCCGGCGTGTGTCGAAACGTTACGCAATCCCGATCCTGCTCGAGGCATCCACAGCTTGGAACTCGGTCTGATTATTCGAGACACCCGGATGTTTGGCCCAAACTTCGAGATCCGACGTACGCTGCGATGTACGCTTGGTAAACCGGAGATCCACATCGACGACGAGGTCACGAATCGAGGCGACAGCCCTAGTCCGCACCATTGGCTGTATCACTGTAATCTAGGATATCCTTTGCTGGATCAAGGGGCACGATTCATCTATGCTGGCCGAGCGCAATTCTGGAGTTCACCCCCGTTGGCCGGGGAGGACATCTTACAGCCGTTGTCCTCGGAAGCGATGAATCGCCTGAAAACGGTACCCGCCGCATTGCCCGAACATGTCGGCGAAAGGGAGCGGGGGTTGATCGTCGATACTGAAGCGGACTCCGAAGGTGTGTGCCACGTCGCCATCGTTAACGAAAGGTTGCCATTGGGGCTTGCCCTCGCTTACCCGAAAAATGCGTTTCCCAGGTTGGCACACTGGCAGCACTATAGTCCAGGTGGTTGCTATGCGAGCGCGCTTGAGCCTTTCTACGGCTCCTTGCTTGGCACAGACCGCGACACTTACGCAACCGCCTCTCCTGTATTGGCCCCCGGCGAGAGTCGGCACTACCGAATCTCGTTCAGAGTACTTAGCGCCACGGCAGAACTGGCGGAGCTGATAGCAAACGATAGGCCCGTTGTCTCCGAAACGGAAATGAACAGTATTTGATGTAGAGCGTGCGATGCGGTGTCTTCGAGTCTTCATCATAGGCTCCCGGACCACTCAAAGTTGGGGGCATCCAACTGGCTCGGTGGTTCATACGTCCCCGACGACCCAGTACACAAGTACTCCGTAAACCCTTTCCTCCAACAAAAAAATTCCTCGGTCGAGGCCGAGAGGTCGCCTATCGGCGGTGTAAAGCAACTACGCTTGAGTCTCGGCTCACGCAGTCTTCTTCACGGGTTCACGGAAGAAGATCAGAAAGACGACTAACACGATCGCCGCACCGATCGCGGGCGTCATCCAGATACCGCGCCAGTCGTGGACAACCATTCCTTGCGCCTGCGCGAGGGTGTGCGTCGCCAGTGTTCGTCCAGCAAGCATCGTGCCGATGAAAGCTCCCACTCCCCAAAGGATAAAAGCGATCAGCCCTTGTGCCGCACCGCGATTGCGCTCATTGGCCTCATTGTCCACGTAAAGCTGCCCGGCGATGAACAGGAAGTCGTAACAAACGCCATGCAGCAAAATTGCCCCGAAGATGAGTGCCGTCTGCAGTGTGCCCATCGCATCCACACTCTGCGCCAGTAGAAAATAGCGGGCCGCCCAAGCTAGGATACCGATACCTATCGTCTTCTTGTAACCCAAGCGCCGCAACATCAGCGCGAGTAGGAAAAGAAATGCGACGTCCGAAACCTGTGCCAAAGTCAGCTTACCTGCGATGTTCGACCATTGAAGCTCCGCTAGGTAGATGCTCATCATCACGAAATAGAAATAGAGCGGAATGCAGATCAGCAACATACACACGATGAAGATCGCGAACGACGGCCTTTTCATCAGTGCTAGAGCGTCGAGACCGAGCACTTCACCGAGGCTCACATTCTGCCCGACCTTTCGCGGCGGAGTGTGCGGTAGCACCAAGGAAAAGAGCCCGAAGACGATCGAAAGAGCACCGGCGAGGTAAAACTGGACTGGGGAATGCTCACCCTTAAGCAGGCTAAGCGTCACTCCTCCTGCGATCCAGCCGACTGCGGACAACACCTTGACGCGTGGAAAATCGACTTTGGGGTTTTTGAGATGATGAAGGGAAAGCGAGTTGCCAAGCGCGAGTGTTGGAGCAAACAAAGCGCAATACACGATCAGAGTCGGATAAAACGCGGCGAAAGAGCGAGTTTGCGCGAGCGCAAACATCGCAAGCCCCCCGAGAATACCCAGAACAGCCAGCAGCTTTTCCGAAGCGAAGAATCTGTCCGCGATGAGACCGACGAAAAACGGAGATATCATCGAACCGATTGCAAAGGCGCCGTACGCAGCGCCAATTTGTTCTCCGCCAAACTTAAGGGATGAGACCAAATAGGAGCCCATACTTACGTACCATGCGCCCCAAACGAAATACTGAAGAAACATAAAAACCGAGAGCTTCAACTTGATCGCCGATTGCGATGATGTGGTCATGATGGGTGGGTAACGGGATCGAAGATATTGGTGTGCATACTTACTATCTGGCGGATTCGAGTCTATACCGTTGCAATCCGAACTGCAGATTGGGGTGTAGGGTTAAAATTGTGCCCATACTTCGCATTTCGAAGTGGGTCTTCATGTATTCGGCATTGCGATTCGTTGCCCAGAGGGTTATGAGCGCAGCTTTGGCGAATTGAAACCATTTCGGTCCGCAACGGTTTCGTGGAACCAGCAGAAGGGGCAAGCGTGCGAAGTTGCCGCGGTCGGCGGTGCGCATTCTGGGTGAGATTGATCTGGGGGAGATTGCCTACCGGCACCAATGAGCCTGGCTATCGCCAGTTTACCTCGATCGCAATACTTGAAACCTTACGCAACGGCGGTTTGGCCAGAGCATTTAGATCGGAGCGGCGGAGCGGAATCGATAGTGGTGGACACAAGATTCGATTCATATGGCCCAAATGTAGGGACCGACAAGATTTGTCTGAAGCTCGTGTGACCGACTACGACTGCCAGGCCTCCACCAAACCGTCGCGTTGTTACTTGCAGGTCGGTCGAGAGTGCGGTGAGCATTAGTACTGACGAGATCGGTTTCCGGGAGCTGCCACTTCGCCACAGATGGCAAAATAGCAGGTCATATTGAGTATCGTCGACAACGGGCAGGCCTTGACGTCATAACCGGAGAGTTCCAGGCACCCGTCCGTAATTGGCCACTGAGGATTGATGTAAAGATGCCGGGGATCCCTCGCCTGCTCGGTACCGGGCCCAGCGGAGGTAATCGCAATTGTTTTTGCACCCAGCGTACTTGCGGTCTTCGATAAAACATCCTCGTCGCGATATGCCAAAAACAGGATCGTATCGCCGTCCCCAATGTTTCCTCGAATCCAATTTTCCCCTTTCTCACCCGTAAGCAAGACTGTGTGGGTAAAGAAGCTCACATCGCCCCGGCTTCCAGCTTCGATCGGTGCAAGATGACCCATAAGGCTCCGCACAACTCGTTTGTGCGCTTCCGTGCTATTGCGCAACCAAGCGGCCGCTTTCTCTATTTTATCCAACTCTCCGCTACGAATTGCCTCTAGGGAACGTTTCACGAGGCCGAGAAACTCGCGCGCATATTGCTCGCGCGGCACCGGATCCGGCTTCAAATCCGGCTCGAACAGCAAGCCTTTGGTCCGGTTGTATCTTACATGTCCTGGGTCAAGAAATGTGCTGAGATAGATCGCCAGTTGTTTATTTTGACGACGGCAAGCGCCCAACAGTTCAGCTATGTATGTCCACTGCGCAGTCGCAATGGCGGGTGAGACTGCCGGAAGGAGCTTTGTACCTCCAGGTAATTCGAGAACATAACTTTCCAAAGGTATGTCCACCAGCACAAATCGAACATTCTCAGGCTTTGGTTGGCGTTGCAACGGATGTTCTTTAGAGACAAATACGACAATCTGCGCTCCCGTCGACTGGAGACGTCCCAGCGCGTTCGCCAACTTTCCCGGAGAACCGTAGTCGCTTAGCAGGATGACATCATTGTGGCTTATCGCTGGCAACGGCTTTTCAAGATCCAAAGATTTTGCTCCGCACGGTCCACCGGCACGTGAGTGGACCTCGGCAACCATACCCGGTTCGCCCGTGAGATAAAATGTACCGCCGGCGACGAATCGGGTCGCACTTTCGTCGGCTGCCGCAGCAAGAGAACTTAAGTTTTCTTGAAGCGAATGAACGACTTTAAGTTGAGCGTCGATATAACGTTTGGCTACACTAGCGGCGAAACCGTCGCTCGGGACGATTACAGTGACGGTTCCGAAAAAGAATACGATCGCGGACGCAGTCCATAAACGAGGGTTCATGACATAGTGGCTAATATTGTGACACGGCTTGCAGTTAGATTCCAGATTCAGGGGTACTACTTAGCTTTTCCAAGCTGTTCCAAGTAGGCAAAAAGATCTCTTAAATCTTCGGGACTTAGTGCGTCCGTAAGTCCGGCTGGCATCAAAGAGCCCACCCACTCACGCTTTACTATGTCGGCTTCGGCGATCGAATGTTCGGCCCCCCCAAGATCGCGCAAGGTGAGCTCCGAGTTGTTGCCCGCGACTACGATGCCCAAAAACTCTTCGTTCTTCTTCGTTACGATCCTGATCGTCTCGAAACCCTCTTTGACCTCACGTTGGGGTTCCAAGACCATACCGATTAAGTGCTCGAGCGGTTGTGCACTGCCAACCGCATCGAGAGCGGGGCCAATGTTGCCGCCGATATCTCCGATACGATGGCAGGCCACACAAGCGAGCTCAGGCCGGCGATAAATCTCTTCCCCGCGCGCCGCATCACCTCGCGTGAGTACTTCGGCGGAAATAGTACCATTCGTAAACTGAGTAGCCCGCAACCGGCCATAGATTGGAACAACTGGCGTGCCAATCTGTTGCGCTACCTTATTTTCTGGAGGAGGAGTGGTCACCCGATCCAAACTAGCAAGCAAGTCCCGCCAATGCGGCTTCCATTCAGTCGCGCCGCGAGCAATCACAGGTTCCCAATAAGGTTTGAGTGTTGCCACAGCCGCTCGCAGCGCCGTATCGATGAACGGATCGAGCGGCTTGTCCGCAACGGTGAGAATCATAGCCATCGATTCGCTGCGCGGAATATTCCCGCAAGCCACTACCACCGCAAGACGAACGCCTGCATCGGTATCCTCCGCCAAATGCGCCAGCTGCAGGAAAGGATCGAACTCGCTAGGTAGTCGATCTGCCCAACGTCCGATCATGGAGGCCGCGTAGGCACGCGCCTCCGGGGCCCGCGCGGAGAGAACGCGCTTCAACACCGCCGCGTCCACCGTGTCATGAGCCGCAAAGACGCCAAGTGCCTGCGTCAAGGTAAATTCTAGATCCTGAGAATCGGGACTCAATCGCTCGCACCACTCGTGTAACGCGGCGGTCACTACCCTAGAATCGCCTCCGAACAACACACGTTTCGCTTGCTCGCGCGGCCATCGATCTGGTGAACGAAGTAATTCAAACAACTTCTGTGGGGCAACATCGACGAGTTGGGGCGGTTTTAAGAGCGGCCGATCTTTTGCCGTGATACGCCAAATTCGGCCGTGGGTTTTGTCACGATCCGGATGCCGCATGCTAACCTGGTAGTGACCGATGATAGGATTGGACCAATCGAGTACATACAACGCGCCATCGGGGCCCAGTTTTACATCCAAAGGGCGGAAACTGCCGAGGCGACTTTGTATCAAAGGCGGTAGCGTGGGATGATCGCCCAATTTCAAACCAGAGCCATCGTCCTCGACGACCAACGTCCAGACCGAATTATGGATATACCCGCCAGGAACCATCAGACCTTGCCACGCCGCTGGGAAATGGGCGCTTTCAATAATCTCCGGGCCGCTCGTTTTTCGTCCACGACCTTGGTTCCAGATGGGCTGACGCCGCCCTCCCTGCCACCCGCGAATCATTTCGGGCCCGGGATAATACATGGTGCCGCTGTTTCCGGCGGACACTATCGGCTTACCCCACCGAGTGTAGACCCAACCCCACGGGTTCTGAGGGTCGGCTTTGCCTCCGTAAAATCCGTCGAGGCGTTTTGTCCGTGGATGATACGACCACAGTCCAGCTTGCTCCAGCGTACTTATACCCAGCGGGGTCTCAATTCGAGAAAAAGCATTGAGCCCCTGACAGAACACCAGCTCCCCCTCGGGACTCCAGCGGAATGAATTTATGAGATGATGCGTATCGCCGGTGCCGAACCCACTCAAAACGACTTCGCGTCGGTCGGCACGTCCATCTCCGTTCGTGTCTGTCATAAGCCAAAGCGTCGTACCCTCCCCAACGTAGCAGGCGTTCCCTCCACTACCAGGGGCAATTTCTAGACCGGTTGGAACGTTCAATCCGTCGACGAAGACAGTCGTTTTGTCTCCCCGTCCATCCCCATCCGTATCTTCGACAATCACCACACGATCGTTCGGTACCTCGCCGGGTTTGACCATCGGATAGGTCGTCGAGCAAACCACCCACAATCGGCCGCGCTCGTCCCAGCGCATTTGAATCGGTTTCGCGACGCCATCCTTTTCGCTTGCGAAGAGATTGACCTCGAAGCCGGGAGCAACCTTAAACGAATTGAGTTGGTCTTCTATTAGGTTGCTCGGACGCGCCGCCTGTGCGGACTGTATGCCCGCCAACATGCAAACAACCAAATAACCGCATGCAAAATCGGACAGTTTGAATTTCATCGTGGATTCTTAAAACTTCTTCGTCTGCATTCAATTCACTTTCGCACCAGCTCCTTGGCGAAATCCCAAATCCTATCCTCCTGTTGCGCAATGAGGGATGGATATTGTTTAGACTCGTCGGGATACAATGGCTTATCGGGATTGAGATGATCGCGACCGAAGGGCTGCTCAGTTCGTTCGCCGATGAAGAACGCCAAATTCTGCGGCCTGGCGTAATAAAACCGGAGCCGATTCTTCACTCGAATGAGACGCGAAAGCTCTATTTCGCTCGAAGTGAGTTGGGGAGAAAAATCGCTTTCGACACCCAACAGGCGCGCAATCCCATCGGAAATGGCGGCATGGCCGGCCTCGTTGAGATGAACGCCATTGCGATAGTCTCCGAATGTTAACTTGACGTCGCGCTCGGGAAAAAATGCGGGGACCTCATTTCGGCGGGCAAGATCTAGAACTGCCGAAGAGTAGGCGGAGATGGCCTTGAAACGCGACGCGGCGGGTGAGTCCGCGGGAACAGGGGTCGGTGCCAACAGAATTATTCTTCTCTTTCCACCGCCGGCCAAACGCGCGATCAAATTTTCGTACGCTGCAACGAAGTCAGGCAGTTTGCGCTCGCCCGCCAAGCTCTCCATCTGTCCGAATTGCAGGATGACGACGGTCGCCCCTACTTCGTCAAGCTGATGTTCGAGCGATGGGTAGTTGGGGTCTCGCGCCTGACGGAAAACCGTATCCGCTTCCCAAGCCAAATTACGAAATTTCAAACGGTAGTCGGGCCAGGCGCGCGTCAATCGTAGTTCGAGCCGGCCCGAATCGGCGACGAAAAGCAAGTCCTCCCCTCCTACAAATGCAATCACATCCATCGGTCTTAGCACCGGTTGGATAGCGCCAACCCTACCGATGGAGCCGACCAATAAAAACACCAGAACGAAGATGGAGGGTACTTTCATGCAGAATAGCTGAACACAATCGCCACGTGTATGTCACGGATTGCCCGAAAAGACCCTATGCCGCAACCATTCGTCGCAACGAGATTGTGTCTGAATGCGAAGGTGAAATTACTGGAACGAGAGATACGACTACCTCGTGCCGGAGGTATGAGGTAGTCGCGTCAACGAATCAAAGATCGAGACGTACCATCAAACGAAATTGCCGAGGTTCTCCTATTGCTCCGGATGAAAGAGCTGTCGCGCGGAAATATCTTTTGTCGAGAACATTGTTGACGTTGAGATTGAAGTCGACCGAGCGGTTGGCTATCCGAGCGCGATATCCAAGCATTACTCCCGCCACGGTGTAGCCTGGTGTCCAAATCTGTTCGGCGAAACCGTCTCGATTCAGGTCAAAATTTCCTTGATAGGTCTCCTCCCGATATTGGGCAAACGCACCAATCATCACCCTGTCGAGCGGACCCTTATCGAAACGATACTGCGTCACCAGATTGGATCGAGCCGCGGTGAATCCTACACTTGGCGTCCCTTCGGGGACACTAAGTAGAAAGGCATCTGTAAGCGGTGTTGCAACGTTTTGCGTTCTTGCCCTTTGACGTACGCTGATTAGGGACAAATACCTTTCGGTATTGGCAAGATCGTTACTGGAGTAGTTCCAGATTAGCCGCCAATTGGGCGTCAAATTCAGAATGGTATCGAATTCGATGCCTTCAGCGGTGACGTTCTCCGTGTCCAACGCCGAGGGGTTTATATCTCGAAACAGTACCGCCAATTCGCTTGTCAGAACGTTGGCGGGAATGGTCGCCCCGCTTAGCCTCTTGTTTCTGTAGTACGTCCAAGAAGACTGAATTCGCCCTTCGAGGAACTCCCAGCGAAGCCCATAGTCCTCGCCGAATCCCTTGGGCGACGGGATGGTGATACCCGGTAGCAATCCAGGCTGTCCGGCTGTGACGTTGAGCGAAAGGCTCTCTCCGTAGTTCCCGTAGATGCTAAGGAACTTCGTGACATGGAATACGACTCCGTAGTTTGTGGAGTCGCCTCGCACTCGAGTGCGAGTATTCGGGGACGTCGCCAAACGGTACTCGGCCCCGGATACTTGATCGTAGAAGAGGCGGCCCGGTGTTTGGAAGAAAGAATCCGAACGCCAACCGACAAATGTATGGAAGCGCTCATTAAAGTAGGAGCCGGCGGAGCCGAAGCTCCCTCCAGCATTCCAGTAGTACCGATCAAAGAGTCGCCCCAGATTTCCATCCGCGATCGTGTCTCGTCGTAACGACGTCAATTCGGGTAACGCGCTCCAGCCGGTGATTCTAGCGCTATCCCCGTCGCGTAGGTAAAATCTGCGATATAAGCGATTTTGGTTCAAGGTTGTATTATTATCGACGTAAGCTCCCAACGTTTGGCCCTCTCGAAGTGCGCCTTTGAAACTCGGGCTGGTTGGATTGATGAACTCCGAAAACCTCAGTTGATGCGGGGAAAGTCCATGGTAGTGCCCGGCGCCGACGATTCGTTGCGTGGTAAACGACAATTTCAAATCGTATAAACCCGTCAATTGGTAGTAGTCGGACGGTTCTTCAAACTTGAGTTCGCGATGGAAATATTCAGTATAAGATTGACCAAGGTTCGGATTCGCAGCCCCATTGGGAAGCAGGGGATTAAGGTCCTTGTAGATCGATGCAGCAGAAGCACCGACCCCCTCTCGCGCGTGAGTTTCCCACTTCGTGCGCAGCGCACGAAAGCGAAAACTGAGTGTTTCGCTGAAACTGTGATCCACCGTCAGATCTAAGCCGGAGTAAATGGTATTATTGAAAGAATTTGGGCCTTTAAAATTCGCCTTATCCGGGACGATCTTTCCATCGCTAAGAGTAAGATTGGTGCCGATCGTGCGCAGTTGACCGACGGTGTCATAGATCCGATTTGGCCCGGGTAGCAAAGTCACGCCACCCGACGTCGTCGTGTAGGCCACAGTCGCTCCTGTTCGGTCGGTGGTCGAGAACTGATCGGATAGCATCGCAGGAGACATGATCTCGTAGTTCCTACCGTAGTCGAAGCTCAGATCGATGTTGGTACGACTGAACGGACGGTAATTTGCGGTGACAAAAATGCCTCTGAAGTCACGACTCGCGTAATTTTGAAAACGATTCGAATCCTCGTAGGCCATGGATGTTCGAATCGAAAGTGTGTCGGTCAGAACGCGGTTAATGTCGGCTTCGGCGCGGTACAAGTTACTCGAGCCGACTATCACTCGTGCTTGCTGAGCATCTGTTCGTTGAGCCCTCTTTGTCACTTGGTTTGGGTTTCCGCCGGCACCGGCGCCGGTGTACAGAAAGCCATTCGGTCCACGTAAAATTTCGACGCGATCGACATTGTGACTATCCAAGGACGCAGGCATGTAGACGCCGTCGCGCAGACTACCGGAAACGAGTCCGCGCATTCGAACATTCAAGGCACCGCCGCCCAAAGCAGCCTCGTTGGCGGGTTCCGCCTCACCGGAAATGGAGAAGGACACCAAATCTTTGACCCTCGTAACCATTAGATCGTCCATCAGCTCTCGGTTCATGATGGAAATGGAACTCGGTATGTCGCGGAGTTCTGCCACCGTCGCAGAACCGGACAACGTCTGAGTTGTTCGATAACCGACCGATTTCGTTTCCGAGATCTGGAAAGGAGAAAGCGAAATCACTTCTTCTTTACCCGTCTTTGGATTATTTGCGGTTTCCTTGGATGTGGATTGAGCTTCAGCCGTGGCAAGCGCGCCAAGCAGAAGGGTCGAAGAAAGGGCGAAAGTTAAAAGCCAGTTATATGCGCTTTTTCCGCCGATCAGGGGGGGGATGCCTTTCATGGTGTGCAGGAGTTGGGTGGGTTTCCGGGACAGTGTCCGATTAGATAAACAGAAATTTTCCCAAACTCAGCCAACGATGGGGCAAATCCAGTGACGAGAATTGCGACACGCGCCAGCCGACTGATGGGGGAGATCTGATTTTGTTCAAAACATAATCACTTTGTTTAGCAACACTTTTTATTTGTCTTTTTGTCGCACGGACTTTGGATCGCGCGGATAAAGCACGGCAACTCATTGAGGAATAAGTGGCGTTCGAAGAAATTATTCTGTATAAAATGTTAGGCCAAAAGGGTCTACAGAAGTTAATCTTCTATGTGCTTTGAGAATTCATGCTGTCCTCATTTAAGACCAGACCTCATCCCTGTCGTGAAACATGCGGGTCTTTGATCCATCAGAAGACTTTTGAATCCACGCTTGCCACTAACGGAGCGGTACTTTTGCACTCACCCATAAAACAAGCCGGATTTTCGTAGAAACAGCGTTAACGCCTCCCTCGAATCGACGGATTCTTCAGCTCAAAAGGAGCCCACTTTTAGGATTGGGGGGGCGATAAGTCCAACCCTTCGATAATGACTTTCGCGCGCCCATCGATTGGAGGGTCTCGAGGCGATCAAACCTACAGTGGGGTTTCCGAATTCCGGAGAATACTCCGAACCCGCTGCGCGCTGTCAGTCCCCTTCCACTCTCTGAACCTCTTCCTTGTCGTATTTTTATGGCTCGAAAACAGCCGACACTCCACGAACCCGGCGATCTATCGGCACGGCCCGAGACCGGCGTGGCGGTCTGGGTCCGCCTCACTGCAAGTGAATCGGCACCCGATCAGCCGCTTCCCACCACTCGCGACCTGGGTAAACGTTTCGGCGTTGCAAACGCTACTGCGTTTCGGGTTCTCCAGAAAATGGCGCAGGATGGAGAGATCTGGCAGAATCCTACCAGCGGCCGTTATTATCCAATTGGTGCCCGCATTCTGTTCGATCGGCCCACGCCAATGGCCTGCCTAATTCGGCGTTTGGAGTTAGATAGCGAACAGTATCGTGAATTATTGGAAGGGGTCAGTATTGGCTGCGGCGCACTGCATCGCACCATGTTGCTGTGGCACGACGAACTCCTCATCAATCATCCGGATCCTCACAATCCACCCGTTTTTGCCTCTATCGTCCAACAGCGCGCCATCCTCAGCGACTTTCTCGACAGGCACGGGAAAGCCGCAGGCAGTTTTTTGCTCGATCATATTTGGAGCGATGAAGCCCTCCGAGCGTATTCGGCCCGACTTAAGCCCAGTGTGGTGCTTTTCCGTTCTTGTTCGCTGAATGGTATCAGCAATATTCGCGCCGATTTTCGTGCCGGTGCATTCAAAGCCTTGGCTCATTTGCTCGACCGGGGCTTCGAACAGATAATACCCGTCATACCGTTTTTTGGGGATCCATCGGTCGGCGAGTTCACCACTGCGCTCGAGCAAGTGGCCGCCGACGCCGGTTGTCGTGGTCGAATTGAACGGGCCACACCCGCCACAACCAAAGAAGAACGATCCGCCCTAATCGAACGACTGAGCCAGGTTTCACAGCGCACCGCCCTGATCTGCCCTGAAGACAATGTGACCATGCTCCTGGTTGACGGTGCGCGCGAAGCGGGGATACCCTGTCCGGATCGAATCGGGCTGATCTCGGTCATGGGCACAGACTTTGCCTCCAAAGCCGGGATTACCTGCCTGCGGTACGATTTTCGGGCCATGGGACGACTCGCAGTTGACGCGCTCAATGGTTCGGAACCCGTAAAGCACGCGATAGAGCCCCAACTCGTGGTAGGGAACACGACGTGAAGCATTGCACGTGGAGCGGACCGGCATTGTTCGAAAAGCACTCGATTCAACGCTGATGGGAACGGCATTTCCTTTCCCGCGATCCGAGCAAATGCGCCTTAAAAGCCTTTACCTGCCAGCTCACCGATGATCGGTAACCCTTTGCGGTCCGCTCCGATCAACATGGTCGTACGGTAACGGAAGTTCCTGCCGAGATTCGATAACATGGCTTTAATTAGCCACGTCTCGTTGGAGAGCGGTCAGCAGGCGCTCGATTTCCGCACGCTTCGTCTTCTGTTCGGCGAGTTGTTTGCGTGCGCCACCCAAGACCGCAGGCGGGGCTTTGCCGACGAACGCTTCGTTCGACAGTCGGGCTTCCGTGCCCGCGATGTGCTTGGCGAGTTGGTCGAGCTCCTTGGTCAGGCGGGTTTTTTCTGCAGCCACATCCAGCTCGATTCCCGTGTCCAGAAAGAGCGTGCCCAAAGGCGTCACCATGGCCGGTAGTGCGGGTTTTTCCGCCGTGCGCGTCATCGCGGCCGCTCCAACGAGTCGGGTGAATTTCGCGGATGCCGCCGAAAGGACGGTCCAATCGGCGTCGGTTGCCAGCACCACGAACGTGACGTCCCGCTTCTGCGCGACGGATTGATCGGCCTTCAGCTGGCGTGCGAGCGTGGCCACTTGTTTCAATTTCTCCACTCGCGCGGTCGCGTGCGGATCCACGCTCAACCCACGCTGGGCGAGCGCGGCGACCACCCGGTCGGCGGTTAGAATGCGCGTGTCCTGCAGGAAGCTTCCTTCGGCACCGTAACCCAACAAATGCCAAAGCTCTTCGGTGATAAAGGGCGCAAACGGCTCGAAGAGGAGGAGGAATTCGCGGATCACGAGGTCCTGCACGGCGAGAACGTGGGGTTGCGCCTGCGCATCCTGCACGCGCGTCTTCGCCACTTCCACGTACCAGTCGCAAAAGTCGTTCCAGAAAAATGAGTACAAACGCTGGGTAGCGCCCGCGAACTCGAAATCGGCAAATCCCCGTTCGACGGTTTTCATCGTATCGAAGAGCGCCGCCAGGAGCGCATGGTCATCGTCGTCGAGCCACTTCGGATCCACACGGGCCACGATCGTCGCGAACGAGCTATTGTCCGCCATCGGACCGCTCATTTGCCGGAACCGGCACGCGTTCCAGATCTTGTTGGAGAAGTTTTTTCCGCCCTCGATCCGATCCTCGTCGAACTTCACGTCCTGCCCCAGGGGCGCGATTTGCAGCAGTCCGAAGCGTAGCCCGTCGGCACCGTACTTGGCGATGAGGTCCAGTGGATCCGGCGAATTGCCGAGCGTCTTCGACATCTTGCGTCCGCTCTTGTCGCGAACGATGCCGTTGAAATAGACATGCTTGAACGGAATCCGACGCAGCAATTCGTCGCGATCCAACGCTCCGGTTCCGGAAGCGACACCCGGGGCGCTCGCGCGCTCGCCACCCACGGCCGAGCCGGTGAACTCCAGCCCAGCCATGATCATCCGGGCCACCCAGAAAAAAATGATGTCGGCCCCCGTCGCCAGAGTCGTGGTGGGATAAAATGCAGGATAATCGGCCTTGGCCATCGTTTCGCGGTCGGGCCAGCCCAATGTGGCGAAAGGCCACAGCCAGGACGACGCCCACGTATCGAGCACATCGTCCTCCTGCTCCCAATTTTGCGGATCGGCAGGTCCGTCGAGCGAGACGTGGACCTTCGTGGCGTCCAGCAGATCCGCCTCCGCGATTTTCTCGCGATCCAATCCTTTTCGGTACCAGACGGGAATGCGGTGTCCCCACCACAGCTGGCGGCTGATGCACCAATCCTGAATGTTCTCGAGCCAGTTGAGGTAGACCTTGCTCCAGCGCTCCGGGTGAAACTCGATCAGACCGTCGCGCACCACCTGTTTCGCCTCTTCCACGCGCGGGTAGCGCAGCCACCATTGCTGAGTCAGGCGCGGTTCGATCGGAACGCCGGCGCGCTGCGAATAGCCGACATTGTTCTCGTAGGGCTTTTCCTCGATCAAGGCTCCGCGTTCGCGAAGAAGTTCGGACGCCTTCTTGCGCGCCGCAAAACGGTCCATGCCGGCGAGTTCGGGACCCGCGTCCGCGTTCATCGTCCCGTCGGCATTGAGCGCATCGATCGCGGGCAGGCGATGACGCTGACCGATCTCGAAATCCACTTTGTCGTGCGCCGGCGTCACCTTGAGGACGCCGGCCGCAAAAACCGGATCGACGGCGTTGTCCGCGACGATCGGCATTTGCACCCGCTCGCCGAGGGGTCGCCACACTTTTTTGCCGACCAGGGCGCGGTAGCGTTCGTCCTCGGGATGCACCGCCAGCGCCACGTCGGCCGGAATGGTTTCGGGACGCGTGGTCTCGACCGTGAGATGGGTGACCGTGTCGGTCGGTTCGACCAATTCATACCGCAATTTGTAGATGACACCCTTGGTCGGGCGCATCTCGACTTCCTCGTCGGACAGCGCCGTGAGTGATGCCGGGCACCAATTCACCATCCGTTTGCCACGGTAAATGTTTCCCTTTTCGAAAAGTCGGACGAATGCGGTCAGGACAGCTCGGCTGTAGCCAGGATCCATCGTGAAGTGCGTCCGGTCCCAATCGCAGGAACAACCGAGCTGGCGCAGTTGCTTCAAGATCATGTCGCCTTTCTCTCCTCGCCACGACCAGACACGTTCGAGAAAAGCGTCCCGTCCCAAATCCCGGCGGCCTTTGCCCTCGCTCTTCTTGAGGTGTTTTTCCACCATCGTCTGCGTCGCGATTCCGGCGTGATCGGTGCCGGGAATCCAACAGGCCGCCTTGCCTTCGAGCCGAGCGCGTCGAACGAGGGCGTCCTGCAACGTATTGTTCAAGACGTGACCCATGTGCAGAATGCCCGTCACATTCGGCGGAGGAATGACGATCGTATAGGTTTCCTGCCCCGGCTCGGCGTTGCCGGCAAAGCACTTGGCTTGTTGCCAGGCGGCGTACCATTTGTCCTCAACATCGCGCGGTTCGTAGCTTTTGGTGATCTCGGGCATGGTCGTTTTCGTTGAACCCAAAAGCCAACGCCGCGCGGGCCATCGAGGCAAGCGGCAAGCGGCGGACCGCAGTCCAGCTGCGAAACGATCTTGCCGTCAAAGAACCGAATGGCGATCGGGCGTGGCGTGGGGGAAACTCCGGACCGTTTTTAGCGCCCACCCGCTCACTTGAATATTGAAGGCTGGCCAGCCCCGCGACGATGCTCTGCGTTCGCCGATCCCCCGCCGGCAACGCACGTATGACCGGTCGTATCCAAAAGCATGCCCGCGAACGCCTCAATTTTGTAGGCGACGTTTCCGCTGCGCAGAGACTGGCTGCGTGCAAGACGTTCCTGCGGTTGGAAAGCGCGATGACCCGGATGCGGCACGATGCGGGAGCCACCGGATTGGAGATCGCACACGCCCGTTCCGGCATGGTCGACGTGCTCCTCGGACACCTTTTCGACTACGCCATGTCGGCGTATGTGCGGCGGCACGGGGAAATGCCCGCACCCGTCGCCTTGATCGCTTTGGGAGGTTATGGGCGGGAAGAGCTTAGTCCACTCAGCGACATCGACGTTCTTTTTCTTTTTCCGCCCAAAGCGAAACCGGCCGTCATCAAGCTCCTGCAGGAGCATCTCAGCAAAGAAATCCTCTACATCCTGTGGGACTGCGGGTTGAAAGTCGGGCACGCGACCCGAACGGTCGACGAAACCTTTGCGGAAGCGCGTGCGGACATTCAAACGAAGACCGCACTGCTCGAATCCCGCTTGATCGCAGGCACCACTTCCCTTTTCGACGCGTTTGTCTCGGCCTACCGGGCGTTCTACCGCGAAGAGGATCCCCGTGGATACATCGCGGCCCGCCTGGCGGACCAGACGTCGCGGCGCGCCAAATACGGCGACACGGTTTTCCTGCAGGAACCGGACATCAAGAATGGCGTGGGCGGACTGCGCGATTTCCAGAACGCCCTCTGGATGGCGCGGGTCAAACTGGGCATCACCGACCTGGACGAACTGGCGACGCAGTCCTATCTGCGCAGAAACGAAGTACGCGATTTTCAACGCGCCTACACCTTCCTGCATCGCGTTCGCAACGAACTTCATTTTCAAAGCAAACGTCCCACCGATGTGCTCGCGCTGGACGTGCAGCCCCGCGTGGCTCTGGGAATCGGTTACACGAATAGCGACATGCTCGCGCGGGTGGAGCAATTCATGCGCGACTATTATCGCGCGGCGCAGACAGTTTTTCGCACCTCGCGCCTGATCGAGAACCGGCTGGCCCTCACGCTGGAGGTCCCCGACGGCAATCGGATTTCGTTTCGCGACGCGGTCCGAGCGCGCCGGACGGAGAAGAGCAAACGCATCGACGGCTTCATTTTAAGAGGCGGTGAGTTAGCCGCCGAATCGGAAGATGTCTTCAAGGTGGACCCGGTGCGAATCGTGCGGGTTTTCCGCCACTGCCAGCAACTCACGGTAATACCGGATTTCGCGCTCCAGACGTTGATTCGCGAAGCGATTCCGCTGCTCACCCGCCGCGTCCAGCAATCTCACGACGCCAACATCTCGTTCCGGGCGATCCTCGAACAGTCGGGTGCGGTCTATCCCACGCTCGCGTCGATGCACGAATTGGGGGTGCTGGGCCGATTTATCCCTGAATTCGATGCATTGACCTGCCTCGTTCAGCACGAATTTTACCATCGTTATACAGCGGACATTCACACGTTGCATGCCATCCGCGAGCTCGACAACATCTTCACGGATGCCGAACCGATCAGCCTGAAATACCGGGCGACGCTTCACGAAACCCCCGCCCCCACACTACTTTACCTGATCCTCTTGCTTCACGATATCGGGAAGGCGCGAGGCATCAAAGGGCACGCGGAGAGCGGTGTAGCAATTGCCGGGCCGCTGCTCGAGCGAATGGAGATCGATGTCACCAGTCGCGAGTTTGTGATTTTTGTTATTAAAAATCATCTCATTATGGCACGGTTTTGGCAGAAGCGGGATGTCGATGATCCCGCTACCGCCACCGCTTTTGCCGAACTTGTCGGAGACGCAGACCGTCTCCGATTCCTGTACGTGCACACGTTTTGCGATGCCCGCGGGACCGCTGCCGGTCTTTGGAACGGATACAAGGACACTCTCCACACCTCCCTTTTTCGCGCTACCCTCGAACGTTTTATTCACGGCGCGGCCCTGGCTTCCCACAATTCGCAACGTTTGCAGATGACCTTTCAGGAACTCGTCACCAAAAGCATTCCTGGCATCAGTCAGGACGAGATCGCCGCGCATTTTAACTTATTGCCGGAGCGATACTTCATCCACACGGACACCAGCGAGATTTCGCTCCACATCCAAATGGTGAACGGACTCCTCCACTCGATCGCCGGCGCAGAATCGATCAGCTCGCTAAAACCGGTGATCGACTGGAAAGACGACCTCAATCGTTCGCTCACGGTCGTGAACGTCGTGACGTGGGACCGCGCTGGACTGTTCTACAAGTTGGCGGGAGCGTTCAGCGTGGCCGGGCTTTCCATCCTCGGCGCGAAAGTCATCTCGCGCAGCGATCACATTGCGATCGATACGTTCTACGTGGTCGAACCGGGCCGCGGCGTCGTCCAAAGCGCGAACGTGCAGGAAACGTTTGCGCGAACGGTGGAAGCGGCGCTCGTGCACAACAAAGACCTGTTCCCCGATATCGTTGCGCAGGCGCGCAAATTCGCAACGACCACTCGCTACAGTCCCGGCGGAAGGAGCGGCGATGCGATGCACACCTCGTTTCCACCCACCGTGGATGTCTATCACGAGCTCTCCATGCAGCGCACGATCGTCGAAATCCAGGCTCGAGATGAAATCGGCCTGCTCTTCCGTCTCGGCAAGACGATCAGCGACCGAGGATTCGACATTACCTTTGCGAGAGTCGGGACCGAACGTGGCGTGGCGATCGACACCTTCTACATCGAAGACGCCACGCACGGTGCGGTCGCGGACCCCACACGTTTGCACGCCTTGCGCGATGCGCTGGCTGAGGTGATCGCCCCGGTCGAGGCGGTATCTACCGTGTAGTCTCCCAGTCCGGGCGATTCGCTGCGACAATTGGGGAGGCTTCGCATCGTCGCGAAACGCCTCAGTCCCGGTAATCCAGCGCCGGCGGACGATCGCCCAAGAGGGGCTCGTACACAAAATTTTCGCCGCGGCGTCGCTGCAATTCGACCTTGGCCTGCGCAAGCGCGCTCGGTTGGGAAAAGAGGTCGACCGCGGTGAGCGCAAGGGCCTTGGACGCCACCAAACGCCCTTTGATGCAGATCGTGGTCGCACCGCACGCGGCCGCTTGCCAGCTGTGCGCGGGGGTGCCCGGCACCCAAGTCGCGGTTCTCACTCCCACCGTCGGCACGGCATAACTGACGTCGCCGACATCGGTCGAGCCGCCTCCCTCGCCCATCGGGTCGATCCGCAACGGCTGGACGTCGCGCGCAAGCTCCAACGCGCCCGCCCGTCCACCCGGAAGCGATTTGCCCAGAGTGGCGGCGAATTCCTTTTCCGAAGCGTCGTAGAGAAACCCGCCGACCTTTTCGAGATTGGCCTGAGCCAACCGTGCCAAGGTTTCGTTGGGCAGCAGATCGTGCACGCCACCGATGATTTCCCAGTCGACGGTGGTACCGGTGCCCATGGCGGCGCCTTTGGCCGCAAGGCAGACACGGTCGAAAACGTCTTTTACGACACGGCGATCCCGGTGGCGCACATAATAGTAGACCTCCGCAAAAGCCGGAACCACATTGGGTGCCTCGCCACCCCGCGTAATGACGTAATGGATGCGCGTATCCTGCAGGATATGCTCGCGCATCATATTGACCATATAGTTCATCGATTCGACGCCATCGAGCGCAGACCTCCCCCGGTGGGGCGAGGCGGAGGCATGCGAGGCGATGCCGCGAAAGCGGAATTTTACCGAGACATTGGCCTTACTCGGACCGGTGGTGGTGGCATTGCTGTCGGACGAATGCCAGTGCAAGGCCGCATCCACATCGTCGAACGATCCGGCGCGAACGAGATATACCTTCCCCGATCCGCCCTCCTCGGCGGGGCAGCCATAGACACGAAGCGTGCCCGGCTTTCCCGACGCCTTCAGCCAATTCTTGACCGCCACCGCCGCTTCGACCGAACCGGCTGCGAATGCATGGTGACCGCACGCGTGCGCGGCAGTCGACCCGGGGCGCTCCTTCTTCTCAGGCACACCTTCCTGCGAAATTCCCGGCAAGGCATCGTACTCGGCGAGTATCCCAATGACAGGTTTTCCGCTGCCGAAACTCGCAATAAACGCAGTCGGCATTCCGGCTACCCCCGATTCGACCCTAAAGCCCTCCTCGCGCAACCGGTCCTGTAAAAGAGCGGTGCTCTTGGTCTCCTTGAACCCCACCTCCGCGTACTCCCAGATCTTTTTCATAATGTCCGTGTAGATCGCCTGAGTCCGATCGATCTGGACCATCATGTCCTCCTTCGTGGGTACGGCGCCCACCGCGAGGCAGACGAACGAAAATCCGATGACCGAAAGAGAACGCCCCAGTTTCATCATGAGGGTGGCATCGCCTCAGAAACCGTCGGGAATCACAAGCGTCCAAAGAACTTTGACCGGCCAACAACGACGATCCTATTCCACCCGCATTTCGCTCGTCGCCGTCGGCCGCCCGCAGGCGTCCGAAGTGTATCCAGAAACCGAGACGCGCAGGCCGGGGGTTGGCGCACCGCAGAGGATTCGAACGACTTCGAAGCCGACGCACAAACCCGAGAACGGGTGAGACACTCAATCCTCCAGTCGCCGTGGGCTCTTCATACCCGAATGCGCGCCTCGGTTTTCCGCGGTTTAAATGACGCAACCTCCGGGTACGAATCGTTTTTAAATCGCTTAAACCATTATTATTAAAGAGATAAAAACTTTAGAAATAAATTTGCTTTAAATTCGGCACGGAACGCTCATGCCTTTTGCAAATCGGTTAACATCGAGACGGAAATCAGTTATGACAACTCATCTGGCCTCCTTGGTACCGCTTGCCACCCTTTTGTGCGGACTATTAGTCCTTTGGGCAAATCCAAAGCGGCAAGCGAATCGAGCGGTGTTTTTCGGGATCGCGCTCGTGGCCCTGTGGATAACGTTGAGGCAATGGAGCAGCAGTCATCCCGATTCGGTCGTTTGGTTTCGAGCGTGTCTTTCCCTCGGTCCCCTCATCCTTGCGCAGCTCATCGCGATCGCCGAGGTGCTTGCCTATCGAAAATGGGTCCCGCGAGATAACGCCAGTCGCGTCCTTTTTCTGTCGGTTCTCGTCCTGGCGGCGCTTCCCTGGCAGCCCTCCTTTGTCTCGCATGAACCGGGAAGCGGCGCCGACAAGAACGGCGTGGGATTCTATTTCTACATCGTCGCAAATCCAATTTGTTACCTGAGTTTCTGCCTCATCTGTCTGAATCGGATTAAGAAGCTTAAAGGCGTGGCAAAGTTGGAGCTCCAAACGATCGTCTTTCCCGGCGTCTCCTTGGGACTTCTCGTTTGTTTAGCGATGATCGCACGGACGGTTTTTCCAGGAAAAATTGCGGCGGAGTCGTCTCACTTGTTGGTTTTGGCGTTCACTGCCTGGCTCTCCTACTTTTTATCCACTCATCGTCTACTCGACGCTCAGTACCTTTTTCGCATCGCGGCGCGGTACTTCTTCCTCGTCCTCGCAACCACTGTTTTGGCGGTTGGGCTGCATCGAACGTTGAGCGAGATCCTGCCCATGTGGGCGGTTTTTGGAGTGGTCGCCGGCGTCGCTCTCGCAGCGAATCAGATTTTGGGCCGTCGCTTGGAGCGCGCGTTCAGCTCTTACCCCCAAACGGCAAATGCGCGGACCGCGGTCTACAACGCCGCCCGGCTTTCGCAAACCGAGGGAGGCTTGGCCCATGAACTCTCCCGAACTGTCGGCGGGTGGGCCAATGCAGAGGTGACTGTGATCTTTCCACGCACCGAAACCGAGCGATCGCCGCTCTCCATTAGCGCCCAGTCGGAAGACGCCACCTTCGCCGAACTTCACGCCATCCAGTGGGTCACTCCAGAGCGCCTCCAACGCGAACGGACGACCCGTGGACGAGCGCTCCTGCAGTCGCACTTGGTTCGACACAACCTAGCGGTGCTGCTCGTTTCCGGCAGTGAGACAACGCCCGTGATCATCGGCGCCCGCGTGCGCGAGTCGCAACGTCCGTTCACATTCCACGAGATCGTCCAACTGCAAGAATTTGCATCGCTGGCAGAGCTGGCGTATGTCCGCGTGCGTTTGGCGGAGCAAACGATCCAGGCGGACAGGCTGGCGACGCTCGGGGTTCTGGGGGCGAGTCTCGCACACGAAATCCGCAATCCCCTCTACGGTATCAAGGCGTTCGTGGAACTGATCCCGAGCTATCATAATCGAGCGGATGCTCTCAAGCAGGTGTGCGAGATGCTCGGCACCGAGATCACCCGTCTGCACGAGCTGCTTTCGAACATGGTCAGTATCGCGAAGCCGCAAACGCTGAGATCGATCGCAACGGATATGAACCGAGTGATCGACGGGAGTTTGGACCTGGTGTACCACAAGGCCCGTTCCCACGACATCGTTCTGGAACGAGACCTCGGTGCCCGTGAAGATCGACTTCAAACCGATCCCTCGGCGGTGAAGCAAGTGGTGCTTAACCTTTGCCTCAACGCCATTCAGGCGCAGATGGAAAGTTCGGAGGCAAAATGGATTCGGGTGGCGACGCGAAACGCACCCGCCGGTTTCGAACTTACGGTCAGCGATAACGGTCCGGGAATTCCCTCGCAGAAACGCCCCAGACTGTTCGAGCGGTTCCAAACGAGCTTTGCGCGTGGCTCCGGGCTGGGTCTGGCAATCAGTCGAGAACTCCTCTACAAGCTCGGCGCGACTCTCGAGGTGGACGAATATCGGGAGGATTCGGGCGCAGTCTTCCGTATCGTCTTTCCGGCCCCCGGACCCTCCCCACAGATGGAAATTTCTCCCCCTGCGTCTAACGCTTCCGCTGCACTCTGTCCGGAGTAAAGACCAAGCCGGGCGGCAGTCGATCGAGAGGAGTAAACTCCTCCTCGGTCGTACTCGACTGCTGGGTGCTATTCGCGGCAACAAAGCGCGCTTTGATCGAAACGGTTCCTCGAGAGAATCCTTGCGCGGTTCCCGGTAACACCACCCGCCGTGGCGCACGTCCGACCGGGATACCATTGACCACAATCATCGCTCCCGTCGGCACCGATTCTACGAGGATCGCAAATTCGCCTTCAGGAAGGGGCGGTGTGACCTGAACCGCTGCCAGCGCCGGACTGGGCGTCGGCGTCGGGGCGGGAGTGGTCGTGGGCGTGGATTTTGGCAGAACCTCGGGTGCGAAACCGGGATCGATCGGCGCGGCCACCACCGCAGCCGGCGACGGTGAGGGCTTCGCCGGTTCCGGGACTCGGATCGACGGTACGGATTTACAGCCCGTCATTCCTGCCATTGCGATAAAGCAACAAATTGCCCAGCTTCCCCGAATCCCAATGCACGCACGCCGCCGGTTTTCGGTCGTAACGAGAAGCGGAAGAGCGCGATGGGACGTACGCATGCAGTTAGATCATTAGGAGATGCTTTGGCTGCAGTGGTTCCGGCGATTTTTAATCTATCCTCACTGCCGCGCGGGACGACTTCCGCTGGGCTCGCACCCGTTTTCCCTCGACCATCCGCTTCTTCTGTCCACGCGTCTTAGGGCGGGTCCTACGGCGCTCCGCCTCTCGCACCGCAATCTCGGCGGCCAACGCACGCTTGACGCGCAAGTCTAGACGCGCAGCGAGGTCCGCCCAGGCAGCCAGACGGTTTGCCCGCTGGGACCGCTCCTTCTGGCTCCGAACCTCCACTCCGGTGGGCTCATGGCGTAACCACACGGTGGACGAGGTCTTGTTGATTTTTTGCCCACCCGGTCCGCTCCCCTTGATAAATTTCTCGACCACATTGGCGGGGCTGGCCCCCAAGTCGTTCAAGCGTTCGGCTAACGCTTCATTAAGAAAAGGAAACGCGTTGGCCTTGCGCATGCTTTGTTGAAACCCCCTCGGCGTTTGAGAGTCAAATGCAGCTTCGGGCACAACCAAACTTTCCCTCGCTCCCGCCGGTCTTTCCTGCGATTCCTTTCAGCCACCATCTATGCTCACTGGTCCCACTTGGTCCCAAAAGCTACGCGACGAAATTGGACAAGCAGTCATCGGACAAGACCTTGTCATCGAGCGTTTGCTCGTGGCACTCCTTTCCAACGGTCACGTGCTGCTGGAGGGCATGCCGGGCTTGGCAAAAACGCTTCTGGTTAAATCGCTAGGGGCAGTCCTCGGCGTCCAGTTCGAACGCATCCAATTCACCCCCGATCTCCTTCCGAGCGACGTGGTAGGGACGATGATTTTTTCGCCGAAGGACGGCACCTTTACCGCTCACCGGGGCCCGATTTTTGCGAACCTGGTCCTAGCGGACGAAATCAACCGGGCTCCGGCAAAAGTGCAGAGTGCCTTACTCGAAGGCATGCAGGAACGCCAGGTGACCATCGGCGGGCAAACCCATCCGCTGCCTAAACCCTTTCTAGTCATGGCGACTCAAAACCCGGTCGAACAGGAAGGCACGTACCCACTCCCCGAAGCCCAAACCGACCGTTTTCTCTTCAAATTGCTCGTCGAGTACCCCAGCGCCGAAGAGGAGGCGCTGATGTTGACCCGCTGGGGTCAAGTGACACGGGCACCCACCCTCAAGGCCGTTTCCAGCGGAGAGGAACTCCTTTCGCTTCGTTCTGGGGTCGATCGAATCCATCTCGCGCCGGCAATCGAAGGCTACATTCTTTCGCTCGTTCGCGGCACCCGGGCGTTGACCGTTTCCGACGACAAAGGATTTCGTTTGCTCACCTTCGGGGCTTCCCCCCGGGCCTCCCTGGCCCTTTACACCGCCAGTCGAGCGCTCGCGTGGCTTCGCGGCTTGGATTACGTCAGCCCTGCCTTGGTGCAGGAGATCGCACCCGATGTGCTCCGACATCGGATTGGTCTCACCTACGAAGCCGAGGCGGCCGAACAGACCGCCGACAAGATCGTCGCTCAAGTTTTGGACAAGACCTCCGTTCCCAGCCTCTAATCGCCCGAGCCCGTTTGACGCGCCCATAGACCCTACTCGGTAAACGCTCCACCTGCGCTTTTCTTCGTGGCTTCTGTCCCTCCGTCTCTGACTACGACCTCTTCCCTCGCGCTGCTTCGGCAGCTCGAATGGCGTGTACGCCACGCCGTGGAAAATGTGCTGAGCGGAGAATACCGTTCGGCAGTGCGCGGTCGAGGGATGGAGTTCGATCAGGTCGTTCGCTACGAATTCGGAGACGATGTCCGCGATATCGATTGGAATGTCACCGCGCGACTCGGTGAGCCCTACCGAAAAAAGTTCGTCGAAGAACGCGAGGTGACCGTCCTGGTGGTTTTCGAAGATTCTTTCAGTTTACAGTTCGGATCCGGCGCCGTTTCGAAACGCGAGGCCCTCCTGGAACTGGCGGGGCTGGTCATGATGCTCGGCGCGATCAACCGCGACCGGGTCGGCTGTGTGCATGTCTCACCCACCGGATACGTTTTTCGCGAGCCGGTGCGAGGACGCGGCGCAATCATGCATGCTGCCGCCACTCTCCTCGGGAGCGCGGCGCCGAGTTTCGCCCCCGGATCGGCAACGCCCCCCTCGTCGACCGCGGCCGTTCAGGCCGAAATCCCGTGGCGACTGATTTCACGGGCCGCTCCCAAGCATTCCGTGCTGATCTGGCTCGGGGATTTCGCTCCTCGTCCGCTCCCGCCGGGCTGGGCGATTTTCAAGCGCCGTTACCAGGCGATGGGGTTCCGTGTCGACGATCCGTGGGAACGCCAACTTCCCTCGGGAGAACCGCTCGCCGTTTACGACCCAATCCAGGGACGTCTCATCACATTGGAGGGCTCCGCAGCCGAGCGCGCTGCGCACGCGCGTTGGAAGGAACAACGCGAGGACGCCTGGACCCGTCTACTCCCCGATCCCAACAGCCGTCTCGTGGTCTCGACCGATGAAAATCGCTTGGATGCCTTGGTTCGGTTTTTCCATTCGCGCATGCGAATCCGCGGATGAACAATCTCCTCTTTAAAGACCCGTACTGGCTTGTCCTTCTTCTTGCGATTCCATGGCTGATGTGGTTGCGCGGCCGCCGGTCCGTTTCGGTGCTTTTCGTTCCCTTTGCCGCCGCCTGGCACCGTCCCTCGATGATCGGTCCTTCCCGCTGGCCAACAGGACTGGCGATCTCCGGCCTTGTCCTTCTCACCGTTGCGCTCGCGCGTCCCCAACGAGTCGAAAACAAGCGGGAAGTGCGGTCGGAAGGATACGACCTCATGCTCGCGATCGATTTATCCGGATCGATGCTCGCCGAGGATTTCGAAAAGAACGGCCAACGCCTCAACCGCCTGCAGGTCATCAAACCCGTTATTCAAGCCTTCATCGGCAACCGCCCGGCCGATCGAATCGGGATCGTGGTATTCTCTGGCCGTTCCTACACGCTCGCACCGCTGACCTTTGACCATGACTGGCTCGGAAAGCAGGTCGAACGCTTAAAAATCGGTTTAATCGAAGACGGAACCGCGATCGGCGATGGCCTCGGTGTCGCCCTGACGCGGCTCGAACAGGCGGGACGTGCCGAAAAAGGACAGCGGAAGGGGGCGTTTGTCGTCCTGCTTACCGACGGTGCAAACAACCGCGGGAGCCTCACTCCGCTTCAAGCCGCGGAGATTGCGAAATCCCGGGGCCTCCCTGTTTACACGATCGGCGCGGGCCGCGACGGCCTCGTCCCGTTTCCGGTCTTCGACGAGAACGGCAATAAAATCGGCTACCGTCGCGGGCCCTCCGACCTCGACGAGCCCGCCCTGCGAAACATCGCGAACGAAACCGGTGGCCGCTATTTCCGAGCCGACGACGTCAAGACAGTGGAAAACGCGTTCAAGGCGATCGACCGTGCGCAGAAAATCGAATTCCAGGCCAAGAGCTACCTGGTCACCACCGAGCTTTTCCGGTGGGCAGCCGCACCGGGCGCGACGTTCCTCCTGCTGGCCACGCTCCTCTCTCGCGCCCTTCGTCGCGGGCGAGACAGAAACGTCAGGCCGCCATCGACCGTTTCCGCCCGTTCGGCTCGGGGAGAAGCGAGATTCGAACAGCCGGTGGAACGGTCCAGATCATGAGCTTCGCCCATCCGCACCTCTTTTTTCTTCTGTCGATTCCCCTCCTTCTCGGCATATGGGAGTGGCGTCACCGTACTCGCGCCAGCACCGCCGCGGCACCCAAGATTATCCTCGGCGAAGCGAAAAATGCCGGTGTGACCCTGGGGCCGGCTCGCAAGCGGTCCCGGCGTGGGCCCTCGATTCGCCTTCGTTTGCTCCTCGGGCTCACTCTGACCATTGTTGCCCTTGCCCGGCCTCAGTGGGGGCGAATCGACGAACCGGTTTTCGATCAGTCGCGCGAGATCCTGATCGCGATCGACCTCTCGCGCTCGATGCTCGCCTCCGATGTAAAGCCGACGCGCCTGGACCGCGCAAAACTGCTCGTTCAATCGCTCTTGGAGCGACTGGCCGGAGAGCGCGTGGGTCTGCTGGTTTTTTCCGGCACGGCTTTCCTGCAAATCCCCCTCAGCGCCGATTACGAGATCCTCCGAGAATTTCTGCCGGCGCTCGACCCGAACTACCTGCCCGAAGGCGGTTCGAACTATCGAGCCATGCTGGAAACCGCGCTCAGCTCGTTCAGCGCCGACGGCGGAGCGGATCGGTTTCTCATTGTCCTGAGCGATGGTGAAGCGACGGACGACACGTGGCTGGAATTGGTGGAGAACCTAAAGGCAAAAGCGATCCGTGCGATTGGGCTTGGGATCGGAACCGCAGAAGGATCGATGATTCCGGATTCCTTCGGCGGATTCGTGAAAGACGACCGCGGAGCCGTCGTGCTCTCCCGGCTTGGAAGCGACACGCTGCGCGACCTCGCGGAAAAGACCGACGGAGTTTACACCGACGCGTCCAGCTGGATCGACCTTGCCGCCCTCATCCAGAACACCGTCGAAAAAGGGGCGAAAGGCGAGTTCCGCGAAGCCAGTAGGATTCGGCTTGCGGAGCGTTTTCAATGGGCGCTGGCGCCTGGCCTTTTCCTGCTTGCCTGGAGCTTCCTGAAAGAATTTCCCGTTCGTCCCCGTCCGCGCGATCTCACCCTGACGCCTTCTCCCCTATGAACGCCTCCCGTTTCTTGTTCGTCCTCGTTTTACTCGTGTCCGGAACGGTGGCTCCAGCGGCGGACGTCACCGCCGAACCCCTCGTTAAAGTCATCGGAGAGGTAAGCATGAAAGACAACCCGAGCGCGAAGGACTTCGCCCGAATAGCCGGCACCACACTCGATTTTGCGAGGAGAAAACTCCAGTCGCGCGAATCTCCGGCACAGAGTGTGATCGAGTCCGCCCTGGATGCCGTCGATGCCGGCGAAGCGCGCGACGCCAACGCGGCGGACTGGCCAAAACTACGCGTGGAATTGAACGATCTCCTCGAGAAAAAACCCGACGACCCCCCTTCGAAGAAGGACAAACCGCAGCCGCAAAAAGACAAAAGGGACGAAGACAAAAACGGACAGGAAAACGAGCCTCAGGAGGGCGAAAAATCCGACTCCAAGGATCGGCAGGACTCTCAAGATCGTAAACAAAAGGACAAAGAGGGCAAAAAAGACGACCCGCAGTCTTCGGAGAACAAATCCGACGAATCGCAAGACTCCGGCTCCGAAGAAAAACCGCAGCCGCCAGCCGACAAAAAAAACGCTTCGGCATTCGGCGACATGAAAGAGCAACCGTCCGCTCCACCCCCGGAGGCGGCCCAACCCAACGAAGCCGAAACGCAAAAGGTGGGTGGACAACCCAAGAAGGAGGACGCTGCAACTGCCGCCGAACCCAACCCTCGACTCGCGATTCCGTTACAGAAATTGGAGCACCTCAGACAGCAAGATTCTCCCGCCAAGCTCTTCCGGATGATGGAAGGGGAAGGCTCTCGCACACCAGCCACCAAGAAGGGCAAAGACTGGTGATTATGCCGCTGACTCATCTCCTAACCACGGTCGCATTCCGCTGTCTCGCACTTGTCGCGTTCGTATTGACCGCGCTCAATTTAGAGGCACAAACCGCACGCTGGCATCCGGATCGAGGTTCGCTTGGCGTGGGCCAGGGGAGCGAAATTCAGCTGGTGTTGGAAGGGTGCAGCCCCGAAGGAGCTCCCGCACTTCCGACCGTTCCCGGACTCACCTTGGAACTCGCGGGCACGTCGCAGAGCACCCAAATCGTCAACGCCACCATCACGCGGCGGGTTCTCCTCAACTACCTCGTGCGCCCTTCGCAACGAGGGTCCGTCCGGATTCCCTCGTTCGATCTGGCCACCGACAAGGGGTCGATTCGCGTGCCTGCAGCAGAATTCGAGGTAGGCGAAGCCACCATCGGCCAGACGGGGGCCACGCTGGATTCGATCGTTCAGTCGCGTCTCAATCTTCCCACGACAAGCGTTTGGGTGGGCGAGATCTTTCCATTCAACTACACCTTGTCGGTGGCGCGACGCTTCAGCTTTCAGCTCGGAAGCGGAATCGAATGGGCGTCTGCGCCTTTGACGGTCGAAGAGTGGGGCAAGCTGGAAACGACCGAATCGATGGTCGCGGGAGAACTTCGCCTCAACGCAACCTACCGGTCACGGGGCGTGGCGCGCTCGTCAGGAACGATCGTGGTCAAACCCGCGCAACAGCTGGTAAATCTCCAAACCGGCACCTCTATGTTCGGCGTTTTTGCGCGTCCGACCATGGAACAATATACGATCACGACGGCTCCCGTCTCCGTCGTGGTCAAACCCCTGCCTTCACCCGCGCCGGCTGAGTTTAACGGAGCCGTGGGAGAGTTCATACTGACGTCGAAAGTCGTGCCGACGACCGCGGCCGTCGGTGAGCCGATTACATGGACCCTCGAGCTCTCGGGAACGGGTAACTGGCCCGACGTCGCAGGCCTTCCGTCGCGCGATGTCAGCCGCGACTTCCGCGTCGTGCAGCCACAACCCAAGCGCACTCCAAAAGACAACTCACTCTTCGAATCCACCTTCTCGGAAGACGTCGTTCTGATTCCGACCCGTCCCGGGACCTATGCGATCGGTCCCTTTCGCTGGACCTATTTCGATCCGAAAGTCGGGCAATACAAAACGCTCGTGACCGACCGCGCTTCGATCACGGTGACCGGCCAGACACCTACGCCGCCATCGGCGGGCACTACTCCGGCAAACGGCAGAAGCGACGCGACCTCCCAGCTGGGAACGACGGCCGCGCAACCGACGCCTCGCCCCATATCGCTACCGAATCGGATTCCAGGCGAGCCGATCGAAGGCACTGCAGCGGTCGCGGTCCCACTTTCCACGACCCGCGTTTGGATCGGATCTGCGCTGTCCCTGCTTGGCTTGGCATCGGTCTGGATCGCCCTCGCGCTGATGCGTGCGCGCCGCACGGACCCGCTCCGTCGGGAGCGGGAAGCGAAGGTCCGCATTCTTATGACGCTGCGCGCGCTGAAGCAAACCGGCGAAGCGAAATCCTCGCGCACGCTCGTCCGGGCGTGGCAACGTGACGCTCTCATTCTAATCGGAGTACCCCAATCGGCCCCCTCCCTCGGAATCCTGGAACGCCACCTGCGGACCCGGATGAAGGACTCCGCTGCCGGATGGCTCGCGCTCTGGGTAGAATCCGATCGCGCCTTGTATTCGGAAAACGGAAACCTCCCTTCCACGTGGTACGATCGCGCCCTGGCCGAAGCGCAAACTTTGAGGGTACCGCGGTTTTCGCTGCTTTCTCTCTTCGCTCCACAAAATCTCCTGCCATTTGTCGCGGCCATCGCGCTTCTCTCCGCCCTGTCGTCGCTCCGCGGAGCCGACGGAATGACTTTCTATCGTCAGGGCGACTTTAGCGCGGCCCAAAGCGCCTGGGCGGGACGGCTTTCCACGACACCCACCGATTGGATCGCGCACCACAATCTGGCGCTTTCGCTTAGCCAGCAGGACCGTTGGGGCGAAGCGGCGGCGCACGCTTCGGCTGCATTTGTCCAGCAACCCCATAACGAAAAAGTACGATGGAATTGGTCGCTCGCCCTTCAACGCGCCGGTTATAGCCCTCCAAAAATCGGGACTTTCCTCGCTCCGAGTCCCTTGCATCGAGTGGCGCAACGGCTTTCGTCGGCAGGGTGGAAATGGATGCTGATCGCGTCGGTTTGGATCTTGATGGCCTCGGTCGCCCTGGTCCTCGCGCGGGTTTATTCGGTTGGACCGCACTGGCTTCGCCCCGCCGGGCTGTCGCTCGGTGCCCTGACCCTCATTTTGACCGCGGTTTCGGCGTCGAGCCTGCATTTGTATGGAGCGACTGCGGACCGCAGAGCCGTCATCGTCTGGCGAACGGGCGTTCTTCGCTCCATCCCGACTGAGGCGGACAGTGCTCAAAAAACGACGCCTCTAGTGGCAGGGTCGGTCGCGGTCGTCGAGCGAACCTTTCTGAAATGGCATCGGCTGGCTTTCCCGAACGGTCAAACCGGGTGGGTGCCCGCGAATGAGGTTGTCGCCCTATGGAGCCTTAAATAGACCGTGCGCGATTCACGCTCCGCGCGCAAGAAGCCGGGTCTTTCGACACATCCTCAACATCGATTCCTCCGGATTTAGACTCGGCAAGTCGTCGAGCCTGACCCAAGCGAGATCGAGCGATTCGTAGCTCGCTTTCCAAGGCTCGGTGGCATCCGCTTCAACGAGAAACCGAAAGTCGTAATGGAGATGCTCGGGTACGTCGTTCCGGGACGGAATGACATGCCAGTCCAGATCGAACGGGTCCGAAGCCGCGAGTTGGAGGTGAGTCAAGCCACTTTCCTCCTGCGCTTCGCGAAGTGCGACGCGGGCGAGATCGCCATCGCCGTCGGCGTGGCCCCCGAGCTGCAGCCATTTTCCCAATTTGCGGTGGTGCGTGAGCAATGTCTTGGAACGACCTCGATCCACCACCCAGGCCGATCCCGTCAGATGCCCGGCCAGGCACGTCCGCCAAAGACAATCCGGGTGGCCCTCGACGAACGCCCGCGTCACCCGAACGATTTCCGACTCCGCGCGAAGGAGCGGGGTCTGCGCGTATCGGTCCAACAGTCGAAAGACCGGTTGAAGGTTGCTCTTCGGCTCAACGCCAGAGCTCATCGGCTATAAATGGGCGCGGAGAGTCGAGGTGTCGCCAGACGTCCTCGACATCGCTCGCGACCGAGAAGAGGTCGCTCATTCCCGGGGACTTAAAACGCTCCGCGACCATCCGCTCGAAAAAGCGAATCAAGTCGTCGTAAAATCCATCTTGATTCACCAATACGACCGGTTTGGTTAGTTGGTTGAGATACCGGAGAGTCATGATCTCCGCGAGTTCTTCGAGTGTGCCAATTCCTCCGGGGAGCGTGACAAAGGCATCGGCGCGCTCCTCCATGATCTGTTTACGCTGACGCATCGTCGCGACCGTGACGAGTTCGTTGGCTTCGTGGTAGGCGAGTTCCCGCGATTTCATGAACTCGGGGATCACGCCGACAACATACCCACCCGCTCCCTTCACCGACTTTGCCACCGAGCCCATCAGACCGCGATGCCCCCCTCCGTAGACGAGTCCCCACCCCCGCGCCACAAGACCGCGCCCAAGAGCTTCCGCAGCCCGATAGTACTTGGGATCGAGCGTCGCGCTTGAAGAACAGTAGACGCAAAGTAGCTTTGGGATAGCCGGAATCACCACGACTGATTAACCAGCCACGGTCACGAAAATCAAGGAATGCCCGACTCCGCCCCCCAGCCGTCTCCGCTTCCGACCCAAGGTGCCTATTGGGGCCGACTCGCGCCGTCGCCGACAGGTTACCTGCACATCGGCCATGCGCGCACCTTTGCGATCGCTGCGCAGCGGGCATCCGCCGCCGACGGACGGTTGCTTCTCCGCAACGACGACCTGGACGTACATCGCTGCCGGCCGGAATTTGTGACCGCATTCGTGGAAGATTTGAATTGGCTCGGACTCGCTTGGCAGCCGCCCATCGTCTCGCAAAGCGCCCGCATCGAACGCTACCGCGAGGTTTTGGAAGCGCTTCATCGGGACGGCCTGATTTTTCCCTGCAGTCGCTCACGGAAGGACGTGCTGGAAGCGGCGAGCGCACCCCACGAAGGCGAAGATCCGAACGGCCAGGAAGAACCCCTCTACCCCACCGCCTTTCGTCCCGCGATCGGCGTAACCCTTCCCGCCCTCGAAGAGCGCATTCGGGAAAATTGGCGGTTCCGCGTCCCTGACGGAGAGACGTTAACCTTTGCCGACGAAAACTTCGGGCAACAGGAGGCGGTCAGCGGACAACACTTCGGAGACTTCCTCGTGTGGCGCAAAGACGGTCTACCCAGCTACCAACTCGCGACCGTCGTCGACGACTTGGACTTCGGCATCGCCGAAGTCGTCCGGGGAGCCGATCTCATCCGATCGACCTTTCGCCAGCTCCTTCTTTTTCGCGCCCTCCATCGGCCCGCTCCGCGTTTTTACCACTGCGCTCTCGTGACAGACGAGAAAGGGGTGCGGCTCGCCAAGCGGCACGATGCCCTGAGTATCAGAGCGCTTCGGCTCGAGGGGAAAACGGCGTCGGAGGTTTTGGCGATCGCGGCGGATTTCCGCGGTCTGCGGGCGAACCGGGCTTAAGGTCGGGCTGCGCCTTCGGTCCCAACCGATATTCGCAATGTCGACGAACGCCTTGTCGTTCGCTCTCCGAGGGTCCATTCCATGGATGTGCCACTCATTATTGGAGTCCTCAATATTTCCGACCGTGCCAGCGCTGGAATCTATGAGGACACACCCGGAAAAGCGTGCCTGGAACTGTTGCGGGAATGGCTTTCGAGTCCGTTCGAAGTCGACTATCGGGTGATTCCCGATGAGCAAAACCGCATCGAAGCGGAGCTCAAGCGGCTTGCAGACGAAGTCGGGTGCGCACTCGTGGTGACGACCGGAGGAACCGGCCCTGCTTTGCGCGACGTCACACCGGAAGCGACCGCCGCGGTTTGCGAAAAAATGCTCCCGGGGTTCGGCGAGCTGATGCGGGCAACGTCGCTTCGTTATGTGCCAACGGCGATTCTCTCGCGCCAAACCGCCGGTATTCGAAAAAGAACGCTGATCGTCAATCTGCCCGGACGACCCAAGGCGATTCGCGAAAACCTCGAGGCGGTCTTTCCGGCGATTCCGTACTGCATCGACCTGATCGGCGGGCCGCGCCTGGAGACCAACGAACTGACGATGAAGACGTTTCGACCCAAAGCCTAGTCTTCAAGGCCAGGGAACGAAGACCGCGTCGTCCATCGACCGGTGGCCTCCTCGATCAGAGCTCGTCGTACTTCTCCGCTCGGCCCTTCGATTTTTCGATCGGGTATTTGGAGGCATTCGCCGCCATTTTTCGTTCGATTGCGGCGGCCATGTCGAAGCCGGCGACGTTCGCAAACTCCAAGGCATAGATCACGACGTCGGCCAACTCCTCCTCGATTTTTCCCCGCTTTGCGGACGATCTCACGATATCCCGCGACGCTTCGGAGGTGGCCCACAGGAAATGCTCCATGAGCTCCCCGGCCTCCGCCGCCAATGCCATGCTGAGGTTTTTAGGAGCATGAAACTGCTCCCATTCGCGGTCGCGAGCAAAACTGAGCACGCGTGCCTTGAGTTCAGCCACGGTCGTCTGGGTGTCGGTAAGCGACGGCATAGGCGGATCACCCTGCAAGATGGAACAAAATCGGCAATTTTTTAGCGCTGGAACGCGTTTCCAACGTTTCCCCATGAGTGCTTTCAATCGTCGCCCTAAAAACCCAAAGAAAATTAAGCTTGGCGCGACGATTGCTTAGTATAGGGAACATTATCGTTCCAAGTTCATGAGCCAGGCTCTCCAACATTTCCATAGCCACGTCGGCACTTCGATCACGAAGGCCTGCGGTCAGCAACGCTGTGGTCAAATGCGCCCGGTTTCCGCGAATTGGACCAAATCCAACACCGCCGCGGGCTCTCAGGCCTAAACTTCCGGAATCCGGAAAACGTTTAGACGCCGAATGAGCCCCGCGGTCCCCACGGACCCGAGGACGTAACCTCTTTTTCTTTTCTCATGCATACGATCATCCTCCCGCTCAAGTCCGACCGCAGCCGCAGCCGTCTTTCAGGGAATCGTTCCAAACAACAAGATCTCCGGAAGCCTCACTATGACTGCGTGGAAAATGGCGACGCGGTCGAGGTGACCGTTTATGTCCCGGGAGTCGAGGCCGCAGGCGTGGAGATAATGTCTCGCGGCCCGGACCTGATCGTGACTGCGCACAAAGCTCATATCGTTCGAGTCAACTGGCAGGCGCTCCACTTGGAAGGGGCACAGCGCGACTACCGGCTCGTCCTCCGTCTTGGCCGGACGATCGATTTTTCCGGCCTCTTGGCCGAAATTCGTCTGGGCGTTTTGACGCTCCGGTTCCCCAAGAAATCTCCCCTCACAGGCGCTGCCCCCTCGGTCGCGCTTGCTCGGGTCGCGTGAACGTACTTTCCGACGCCAGCGCGGCGCGGCATCCCCAAACCGGTTGAGTCGCTTGGGTCTGCGCGCACCGCCGGCGTCGGCACCATTTTCTGCGGCACAAAGAAAATCGTCACGTGTCGTTTAAGATACACAACCTTTGCGCCGATACCTCCCCCTGTAACCATTCCCCACCATGCCGCTTCCATTCCAGCCTTACCCGTTGCCGCCCGCGCGGCCTCAAGGCTCGGTGTTAGTGGTGCCGCACTACGATGTTCAATGGGTCCGACCCATCTTCCGCGCACCCTCGCTGCCGACGCCCGCTCAGCTTTACGCTGAAATTCCCTTTACGGTCTCGCGAGTCAAAGTCGGTCTGCAACGGGTCGCGTCCTAGCTCGGCTTGGCCGCTCCTGCCGGGGCAGCCGCCGGTTTCGGTCGGAGAGAACGGCCCGCCCTGAAAAACGGGGGTGGCGCGCTCCCCGACTTCCGAGTTCCACCCATCGCTCGGCGTGGCGTTCCGCGTATCCGCCGTTTGCCGATATGCTCTACGAATCAACGCTCCGAGACCATCCAACGAAGCGTTCCCGCCCCTCCCGGAGCCTGTCGTAGCGTTTGCGCCAGCCACTGGAGCACGGGCTCCACCTCGCGGTCGAGTTGCCAGGGCGGATTGACGACCACGAGTCCGCATCCCCTCATCTTCAGCCCCGCCGCTTCGCCCGCGACGGTCACTTCCGCGGCCCACGTCGCGGGAGGATTCAGCCGTTCGAGCTCGCTCGCAAAACGTGCGACCCTCGCCCGCTCGGTCAACGGATACCAGACCGCAAACGTCCCACCGGGAAGTCGACGAAGGCCCTCTCCCACCGCAGCGACGATCTCGGTCCATTCCACCGCGGACTCAAAGGGCGGATCGATCAAGACCAACGCTCGCTTTTCCGCGGAAGGCAGCATCGCACGCATGGCGGCATATCCATCCATGGAGTGCACGCGGACCGATCGCTCTCCCGAAAAATCGCCGGCGAGGAACGCGACCTCGTCAGGCTGGAGTTCGCACAGAGCCAGGCGATCTTGAGGACGCATCCAGGTCCGCGCCAGCCATGGCGAACCAGGATAGAAACGGATGTGCGTTTCGAGATTTCCGGCCTTCCGGTCGAAGGCCTTTACCGCCGACAAATACTTTTCGACCGGGAGCGGGAAACTGCCTGCCGAGAGAATCCGACCGAAACCTTCCGGCCACTCCGGCCGGCGCGGCAAGGTCTCGCCCTTCTCCGCCGAAACGAGGTCGTAGCGACCTCGTCCCGCATGCGTATCCAGATAGAGAAACCCTTTTTCCTTTCGCTGCATTCCTTCGAAAAGACACCCTAACACCACATGTTTGGCCACATCGGCGAAGTTGCCGGCATGAAATTGGTGACGGTAGTTCACGCGCCAGGGGCAATCCGCAGATCAAGCGACCGGGACTTCGACCGCAGTTTTACGCACCACAACCGGAGCGGCGATGGCCAGCGACGGGCGATGACCGTCGACCGGAAGAAAATCGCTCCCGTGCCCGAACCGAGCCGGAGCATGGAGACCGGCGCAGACGGGCGAAAAAACGATTTGCCGCTTCCGAGGTGAGGCCAACGCGCGTATGCCACGCTGTCAGAACAGAGAACCTCCGCCAAATAGTCGAAGGTGGACTCAAAGCGGGGGCCATCCGCGAGTTGAGAACGCAAGGAGGTAACCGATCCAAAGAGGTCCATGACCCACTTCAACGCAGCACTTCAAAGCCACGCAAGCTTCGGCCGCGTTTCGCCTTGGCAGGACACATCGCGGCGTCTCCTCTCGGCTTGCCCCCTGACCGCATTCCCGATAACGCTTTCGGGATGAAGACACTCCTATCCTTAATCTTCTCCCTTGCTATCGCCAGTTCCGCCTTCGCTGTGGAAATGTTCGAAGGTCGAGTCAAGATGCGCTTCACCTCGGACGGGAAAAGCAACGACATTGGCTACGCGACCAAGGGTGCAAAAATTCGGATGGAGATGGATACCAAGAAAGGAGCCGGTGCCAGCATCATGGACTTTAAGGCGAACGAGATGATCGTCCTGATGCCCGAACAAAAAACGTACATGGCGATGTCGACGAAAGACTCGGGCGTTTCAGAAAAAATCGCCGAAGCGTCGAGCGAAACTACCATGGAAAAGACCGCCGAAACCGTCACCATCTTAGGTTATAAAGCCACGAAGTATCTCGCGAAAAACAAGGACCAGAAAGAGCCGATCGAGATCTGGGCGACCGAAGGTCTGGGATCCTTCATCGCTCCAGGAGATGCGGGCCCCGGTGCCGGGAAGCGCACATCCGCCCCGTGGGAAAGGGAAATGCGCGAGAAAGGATTCTTCCCGCTAAAAACGATTATGAAAGACAAGCGGGGACGCGTAAGCACGATGGAAGTCGTAAGCCTCGAAAAAGTGTCGCTTCCGGACAGCCTCTTTGTTCCCCCCGCAGACTATCAAAAATTCACCATGCCGGGCGGTCTGGGCAATCTCATTCCCGGATTCGGCGGCAAGAATTAGGGCGGCCCATTTGGAGACACCTATACGGAGGGGAGTCAGCCGGTTCGTCGAGACGAGCCGGCTTCATTTTTTTTGCATACCGTTTCCCCGCTTGGAAGGTAAAGAAAACAAGCCGCATGCTTAGCTTCGATTCTAGCGGCTGATGCCTCCCGACCACTTCCTCGCACCGTGCCCATTGACACTGTCCGCATCGTCTCGGACCTTCACTATTGCGACCGCGCAGGCGTCCGGAAGCTGAGTTCGCTGGCACCGTTGATGGAAGGCATAAAGGAACTGGTGCTCAACGGCGACAGCTTGGAAATGCGTCACGAAAAGTCCGCTCCGTACACCGAGGAAATTCGCACCTTTTTCGCTCAAGCACCGATTAAAATCACCTTCGTCGCAGGCAATCACGACCCGGAAATTTCGCCGGTCATGGAATTGTCCTTTGCCCAAGAGGCGGTCTGGGTCACCCATGGGGACGTGTTTTGGGACAGTGCGGCTCCGTGGTCCCGGCAGGCCGGCCAGATGCGTCGTCTGATCGCAGAGGAGCGGTCGCGCCGCCGCATCGATGAATCGAGCGGGACGCTCGACGCTCTCCTTTCTGCGCATCGGTCCGCAAACATCCGAAGCGGAGCTCCCCACGACCCAACGCGCCGGGCGCTCCCTCTTCGGCTTATGCGCCTAGCGGGAAACCTCTTTCCTCCCGCTCAACCCTTACGAATGCTCTCGGCGTGGCAGCAAGGCGCCGCAGTCGCCCGAGTGTGGGCGCGACGTCATCGGCCTGCGGCCCGGTTTGTCGTGTTCGGACACCTTCACTTCCCTGGCGTGTGGATTGCGTCCGGCGACGGCCCCACCATCGTAAATACCGGCTCGTTTGAACCGCCGCTCGGAGGACTGTGCGTTGATCTTTCTCTCAGCCGTTTCGTCGTCCGCCAGATCGAGAAACGGCGGGGAGAGTTTCATCCCGGAAGAACGCTCCACGACTTTCCGCTGGCTCCTGGGGGGGATTAGCCGCTATCGACTACCTATGAGTATGGAGTTCGGATGGTGGGATAAAGATGAAGAAGGCCGCAAATTTCAGATCGTGGCGGCCATACACGGCGGCAATGCGACTTGGACCCGCAAACAAGGGCACGCCCAACCTTGGGAAGATCATCCACCCACGGACATCGATTGGGAGCGCCTCTTGGACGAGGCGCGTCGCCGGGTTCCCCGCCGGCTGCTTTCGCCCAAACAATTCGGCGATATCGAGCGTATCCGCGAAGCGGCCCGCTAGCGGTCAGCGACGGCTCTCTTCAAGTAACGGCAGGGCCAGCGACCAAAGGTAGCGAAAAGGTCGGGTAAACTGCGTCGGTTTGGCCTCCATCGCAGCGTGAAGCTCGTCGCGAGAGAACCAGGCCCCTTCGTCTATCTCCGCGGGGTTGAGGCGAAACGGCCCCTCGTGCCGCACCCGATAAACCCAAACAAACTCATTCCCGGTTTCCGCGCACGCCTGCACCCGAAACCACCGATCGGGCGGCTGAGACAGATTGAGCCCGATCTCTTCCGACAACTCACGCCAAGCCGCGGCGTCGTACTCTTCGCCGGAATCGAGATGGCCCGAGCAGGACGCGTCCCACAACCCCGGCGAGCTGTCTTTATACATAGAGCGTTTTTGGAGGAAAACCCGTTCGTCGGCGGCGAACACCAGTACATGAATGGCACGGTGAAGCAGCTGGCGTGCATGAACATCCCAACGCGGAGCCGTTCCGATAACGACGTCACGGCCGTCGACGAGGTCGAAGATTTCGTCCCTATTTTGGGCAGACGCGAGCTTGTCTTTGGCAGTCATGGCTGTCCTTTCATCACCAATCTTTCCTTCACGCCATGCCCAAAATCGAAGTCAACCAGGTCGCCGAAATCCTTAAACGCAATAAAATCGACCCCGCCCTTCTCCGGCAGGTCGTCGAGGAGATGAATATGGTGGCAGATGCCGCGCAGGGTGACGAAGAAAAGCCGCCGGCGGTGAAGAAGCAGTTTGCCATCCTGGTCAGCGATCCGGACGGGCGTTTGCCCAAACACGACTTTGTCGGCTGGATTCTTCAGCTGCCCGAAAACGAAAGTGTCGCAACGATCCAAGAGCGTATCTTTCGGAGCGTCTACGATTTTAACGCCACGAAGAAGGGGCGGTTGCTTCCGGTAAAGACGATCGGCGAAGCCATGGAATCCGTTCCCGCCAAACATTTCAAAGAGGCGGACGTTTGGGTGAAAACCAAGACACCGGTGTTGGTTTTACGAACCGACAACGAAATACCGAAAGACACCGATTCGACGAAGAGCACACGCGGAAAACGGGGCGGGTAGAGCCCACCTTTTATCGACCGCGCGGGAAACGCCACCTGTCAGCGAGCCAGGTTTGCCTTTTTGAGACCGTACTTCTCCGGGTCGAATCCTCGGGCCTCAAGAGCTGCAGCTATCGCCGTCAGGTCGATCCGCGCGCCCGCGAACACTTTGTTCTCGAGAAACCACCCCTGCCGGACTTCGAGCGCAAACTGGAGATTCGTACCGCGCGACTTGACCGTGTTTTCGTCGAACGGATACAGAGCATAATATTCGCGCAAAACGCCGTTTTCGTCAAAAAAACCGATGTGCAACGGAAGCGGCGTGTTGTGCATCCAAAAACTCATCGACTGAGGCTTTGGATAGACGAAGAGCATGCCTTCATCGGGTTCCAGACTCTTGCGACCCATTAAACCTTTTTGCATCTCGGGCATATTCACCGCGAACTGCATCCGGACAGTTTTGTCGCCCACCGAAACGGCAAAGTAATCGCTGACCGTTTTGAAAGGTCGGTTAGCGGGTTTCTTCTCCGCGTAAAGGCTTGCCACACAAGCCAACCCACACCCGAGCCAGCAGATAAAGGACGAGGTCCGAAAGGAAAGCGGATTTGCGTTTTTCACGTAAAGCCGAGGAAATAGGTCCGTCGCTCTGACACAACCCAACACAACCGTGCCCGTTCCAGCTTCTTCATCTCTGCTGCTTTACGCCGATTCCGTACACAATCCCGACATGCGGTACTTCAGCGGGCTCTCGGTGCCCGATGCTTTTATCGCTTTCCGAGCGAAGGGTAAGACGTACGGGATTTTCAACGCACTCGAATTCGGCCGGGCACTGAAGGAGGCGGCGTTGGATGTCGTTCTTCCTTTCGAGCCACTCCGCGACCGGGCCAAACAACGCTGGCCCGAATCGTCGCCCGGACCCGCCGAAATCGTCATGGTGGCAGCGGAGCGGTTCGAATTGGGACCTTGCCTGGTCGCGGAGGATTTTCCCGCCGGACTCTTCGAAAAGCTTCGCTCTCGCGGTTTGACGGTCGCCATCGCCGACGGCCCGCTCCTGCCGCAACGCGAAATCAAAACCGCAGCCGAGGCTCGGGCGATTCGGGATAGCAACCGGATTTCGGCGGCTGGCATCGGCGCAGCGGAAGCGGTCCTCAAAAAAAGCACCATCGAAGCCGGTAAACTCGTCTTTAGAGGAGCTCCGTTGACCAGCGAACGTCTGAAATTCGCCATCGATACGGCCTGTTTGGAAGCGGGCGGAGTGTCGGTCGACACCATTGCGGCGGGTGGAAACCAAGCGTGCGACCCGCACAACCGAGGGACCGGTCCGTTGCGCGCGAACCAATTGATCATCGTCGACGTTTTTCCTCGCTCCAACCGAAGCGGTTACTACGGCGATATGACTCGAACATTTTTGAAAGGGCGCGCCAGCGAAGCGCAGCGCGCCCTCGTGGACGCCGTCGCCACCGCGCAGAAAAAAGCGCTCGGCCTAATTCGCGACGGCGTCAGCGGAAAAGAAGTCCATCGCGCGTGTGTCGAAACGTTCACCGGGCGCGGTTTCGAAACGAAATCGACCCCCAAAGGTTCCGTCGGATTTTTCCATGGAACGGGTCACGGCCTGGGTTTGGCCATCCACGAACTTCCACGCGTGAGCGGCATGGCCGACTCCACGCTGAGGACGGGGGCGGTCGTCACGGTGGAGCCCGGACTCTATTATCCGGGATTGGGAGGATGTCGCATCGAAGACGTCGTGCAGGTCACTCCAGCTCGGCCCAAAATGCTCTCGTCGTTTCACTACGATTGGGAAATTCGCTGACCGGGTTTTTCACGCCATCCATGTCCATCTCTCCCTCCCGCGCCCGCGGACTTCTCGCGAAAATTGCCGGACGCCGCGTCCTGGTGATCGGCGATGTCATGCTCGATCACTACATCTGGGGTAACGCGACGCGCATTTCTCCCGAGGCACCCGTGCCCGTGGTCGAGGTCGCTCGCGACAGCTACGTCGCGGGTGGCGCCGGGAACGTTGCGGTGAACTGCACGTCGCTGGGAGCGCGAACGGCCCTGGCTGGATTCATCGGCACCGACGAAGCCGGCTTGCGGCTGCGAGCGGTGCTGAAAAGCGCGCACATCGAGGCGCTTCCGGTCGGGGGTCGCGGTGCGACCATCATCAAGTCCCGGGTGATCCTTCAACACCAGCAACTCTGCCGGTTGGATCGCGAAGACCCCCCGGAAGCTTATCGGGTGGACGCGCGTTCGGAGACCCGACGCCTCAAGAAGGCTATCGCCGCGAGCGACGCCGTGATCTTCTCGGACTACGCGAAAGGATTGGTCTCCGACGAATTGATCGCCGCCGTCTCCGCCGAGGCGCGAAGACAGGGAAAGCTCGTCGCCCTCGATCCGAAACCGAAGCGGCCGATGCATTTCACGGACGTCGACTTGATCACCCCCAATCGCAGCGAGGCTGCCCAGCTCGCGGGTTTGCCATGGCGGCTAGGAAGGCCTTTTCCCGGGGAGGAAATCTGCCAACGTATCCACGAGCGTCACCGTGTGAAATACCTCGTGGTAACGTTGAGCGAGGACGGATTGTTGCTGAGCACCGAAGGGAAGGTGGTCCGCCAAATTCCGACCGCGGCACGCGAGGTCGCGGACACCTCGGGTGCGGGCGATACTTCTCTCGCTGGAATCGTTCTCGCGCTGATCGTCGGCGCCGATCTCGAAACCGCCGCCCATTTTGCAAATGCGGCTGCGGGGGTCGTGGTGGGCAAACTCGGGACAGCTACCGTGACGCCATCGGAGCTTGTCGCTTATGTTTCGCATCGCCCGAAACAATGAGTCCCGCCGCAAAGCGGAGGCGCGGCATCGGCGAACGTCGATGGGCAAGGATGCGAAAGACAACCCGCCCAACATCGATTGCCAGACTGACGACGATGGATCAACGTGTTCCCACATGCCGGAACTAGCCGAAGTCGAATACTTCCGAAAGCAATGGAACCCGGGCCTGAAACACGCTATTCGCGATGTCCGCCTCCATCCCAACGCTCGGATTTTCCGAAGTTGCGAAGTAGAGGAGTTACGGAGTCACCTCACGGGTGGAGAACTGGTTTCCTCGTCGGCTGCGGCGAAACAGATGGCCTTTCGCACTCATCGTCAGGGCTGGCTCGGGATTCACCTCGGAATGAGCGGCGCTCTCTCGGTGGCCAATGCCGATTACGTCTCGCGGCCGGCCGATCACCTCGTCCTCGTGCAAATCGAGCGAACGCTCGTCTTTTCCGACTTCAGAATGTTCGGTCGCGTGCAGTTTTCGATCGGCAAGGCAGTTCCGGACTGGTGGAGCAAGATCGCCCCGGCGATTGCCTCGAAGGAATTTTCGCCCGCCGCAGTCGGCGCTTTTCTGAAACGGCGCACTCGCACGTCGATCAAGGCCGTCCTTCTGATGCAGGAGCGATTTCCGGGGATCGGAAACTGGATGGCCGACGAAATTCTTTGGCGGGCGGCGATTCATCCCAAACGAATCGCGGGCTCATTGGACGCCGAGGAAGTCCGAAATTTGCACCGAGAGATCCGATGGGTCTCTCGTCGGGCGCTGGAAACGATCGGCGAGACGATGGCAGATCCTCCCGATACCTGGCTCTTCCCTCACCGCTGGCAGAACGGCGGAAAGTGCCCGAGGTCCGGGGCGGTACTCGCGCGAGAGGTGGTGGGCGGGCGGACGACATGCTGGTCGCCCGCGCGCCAGAAGTTGCGCTAGCGTTCCGAATGGCCACTCCCGCCAAACTTCGGTTGGACGAACTCCTGGTCGCACGCGGTCTGGCCGAAAGTCGCGCCCAAGCGAAAGCGCTGGTGATGATGGGGCGGGTCCGCCGCGGCACCGAGCGGCTCGACAAACCGGGCAAGGAATTTCCGACGGATATGTCGGACTTAACGGTCGTGCAACCAACCCGTTTTGTCTCTCGTGGCGGCGAAAAGCTGATCGGCTTTCTGGAACGCTTTGCCATTGGCGTCAGAGGCGCACATGTCCTCGACGTCGGTGCCTCGACCGGAGGCTTCACCGATTGCATGCTCCAGGAGGGAGCCGCCGACGTCGTTTGCGTCGACGTAGGCAGGGCTCAACTACACGCGAAGCTGCGCGGGGATCCGCGGGTGACGAATCTCGAGCGGATCAACGCACGCCGGCTGATGGCAGCGGATCTGCCGAGGGCGGAATTCGACGCCGTGGTGATGGATCTTTCGTTCATTTCCCTCAAAGCGGTTCTACCCGCAGTCTGGCCGCTGCTGCGCGTCGGCGGCACGTTGATCGCGCTCGTTAAGCCGCAATTCGAAGCGGGTAAGGCAGAAGTCGACAAGGGGCGCGGAGTCATCAGGGACACGGCGGTCCAGGAAGCGGTGCTCGACGACATCCGCTCCTTTTGTCTCCAAACGCTTCCAGCGGCCACCCTGCTTGGAGCCATGGACTCCCCGATCAAGGGCAGCGATGGAAATCGCGAGTTTCTGCTTGGACTCACCCGCGGATCGTGAGTCGTTTCTCGCTTCACGGAACCTAAGCTCGTTTCCTCTCGTTCATGCCTCCCATCCGCACGCTCGCATTTGTCGTGAACGAAGACAAAGCCGGAGCTCCCGAGCTCGGGCGCACCTTGCGGAGTCTGGCGGAAGGACGCGGAATCTCGGTCCGCTCCAGCTCGAAGTTTCCCATCGACGAAAACTACCTCGAAGGATGCGACGCATGCTGCGTAATCGGTGGAGACGGGACCCTCTTGGGTGTGGTGCGCTCCGCGGCACGGCATCGGGTGCCGATCATCGGCGTCAACCGCGGCAGTCTAGGTTTTCTGACCACGTTCTCCGCTGAAGAAGCGCGCTCGCAATTTGACTCGTTGTTAAAGGGCGAATTCATCGTCGCCAGCCGATCCTTGTTGGATTGCTCGACCGGACCCGGTCAGCACGATCTTGCCCTCAACGACGTTCTGATCAAGGCGGAGGCCAATTCTCGCCTCGTGCGTTTGGAGGTTTTTGCCGACGACGAACTCGTCACCGAATACTATTGCGACGGCCTCATTTTTTCGACGCCCACAGGCTCCACGGCCTACAATCTCTCGGCAGGGGGACCGCTGATTCACCCCGCGGCCGAGGTGATCGCAATGACCCCGATTTGCCCTCATACGCTGAGCAATCGATCCATCATTTTCCGCAATGACGTGAAGATCCGAGTGTACGACAGAAGCAACTCACCTTTGCTGGTGGCGATGGATGGCCAACGCAATCTGGTGACCTGCGACACCTCGCCGGTGGAGATCTCGGTCGCCTCCAATCGATTACTTCTAGCCCAAAGACGGGGATACGAGCATTTCGCCGTTGTCCGCACAAAACTAAAATGGAGCGGGAGTTACGCCGAACGTATGTCTTAAGACCTCCCGCAACCGCGGCCGCCCCGAAGGTCACTTTCCAGCTCGCTGCTCCTCGTGAAGCACTTTCCTCTTCGCGCCGTGAAGTGACCCTGGAAGTGGCAACCAGCTACTTGGTTTTTTTGAGCGCTCCCGGCTTTACCGCGCCGGATTCGCTTTCGTTTCCGCTCGGATCGCTGGCCGAATGCGCCTTGTTTGCCTCCGTTTTCGGCTTTTTGAGGCCATCGACCGCCGCTGCCGCTTTCTCCCCTTTGTCGAGCTTACCGTCTTTATTGACATCATACTTCTCCAATCGCCGAGTCTGCGCGTCAGCTCGGCCTCGTTGAACGTCTGCCTTCCACGCAGCCTTTTCCGCGTCGTTCAATGCACCGTCGCGATCGACATCATACTTTCTGACGATCGCAGCAGGTAAGGACTTGGGGGTTTCAGTGCTGTCCTGGGCGAAAACGGATGGAACCGATACGATGATAGCCAGCGGAAGAATTCCGCCGCGCGAAGCCAAACGGGTGATGATTTTCATGCCTCATTACCCTACTTAAGACATTAATTTGCATCAAGATTATTTTAAATAATTGTCTTTATTTTATTAACCCCGGTGTGACGGTTAGTTGCACACGTGTATCCTTCCGAAATCTTCGTTTTGCGAATTCGGCGAGATCCTGAATGGTCACCGCATCGATCTTCTTGTCGAACTCCTGCCAATCGTTGATAGGGAGGCTGTAGAGCGCATTGAGCGCCGCCTGCATGGCCCTACTGGCATTCGTCTGCATGGACTGGCGTTTGGCCGCCTTGATGCGCACCTGACAGCGAAGCAGCTCCGCCGCGTCCACTTTTCCTTCGGAAACCCGGGCAATCTCGGTGTCGAACTCGGTCAGCACTTCGGCGGCATGTGCCGGCGCGGTACCCGCATAGAACGAGAACAGACCGGCGTATATTCCCATGACCCGGCTGGAACGGACAAAATAGGCCAATCCCTTTTCTTCGCGAACACGCTCAAAGAGGCGAGAGGCCATCCCACTGAAGAGTTCGTCCGCGACGTCGGCTACGTAGAAATCCTCATCCAATACCCCCGGACCCGGGAAACCTTGAAACACGATGGCCTGTTCCCTCGGTTGGATCTCTATGAAATCGCCCACCGTCACGGGGCCACCGAATTTCGGTTCGGCCCCAGGCGCGGGTGCCCGGGGCAGCCGGGAAAGCAATTGCTTGAGCCGCGGAAGCAGGGACTTATCCGAAAAATCTCCGGCCACGGCGAGGACCGCATTGCTCGAAACGAAGAGCTTTCGAAAGAGCGTTTCGACCGCGGCCGGCGTCATTGCCTGGAGTCCAATCTCATCGCCATGAGAATCCAACGCGAGCGGATGCGAACCGAAAAAACGTTGGCGCAACAATTTGCGTCCAGAGGTAACCACGTCGTCCGCGTCCTGTTTCAGCTCGGCGAGCTGAGCATCGCGCTCGATCTCGAACGTGGCGCGTTTGAAGCGCGGGGAGAGAACCGCACCGCCCAAGATCGCCAACGCTCGCTCGACATCGGTCGGCAATACTTCGACGGCCAGTCCCAGAACATTATTCCCCGCAAACGAAGTAAACGAACCGCCAACCTCCTCGATCGCCTGAGCCACCGCGGCAGCGGACATCGCGCCTGCATCCTTCGTCAAGAGCGTCGCCAGCAGTGCAGAGGCACCGCGTTGACCTACCTTTTCGTACGCGGGACCGCCGCGAACGGCAAACCGCAGGTGGAGGTTCGGCAAGTGCGGATCGTGCTGCCAAAGAAGCCTGGCTCCGTTCGGCAAGCGGACCTCCTCGAAGGTCTTGGAGGCGTTTCGAGCTGTTTTGGAAACCACGACGGCAGGTATATCGGCCGCGGGATTGATGGAGACGGCGGTGAGGCGGCTGGGGATAAGGTAGGTCTTGATCGTCCGGACCAACGCTTTCGACGTGACGGCACGAAGGCGCTCGAAATACTCGCGGGCAAAATTCAGATCGCCGACCACGACTTCGGCCGATCCCAGTCGTGAGGCCTGACCCGCCATGGTCTTGCGCGTATTGATCTCGCCGACCACCAACTGGCGGATCGCCTTGCGCATTTGCACAGCGGTAAAACCTCGTTTGGCCGCGCGAGCGATCGAGGCCAACAAAGCGGTCGTGGCCTCTTGGCGCTTTCCCGCATCGCACGTAAAGGACAGATAGAAAAGACCGACAGATCCGGGATTCCAGCTACTCGCATCGATCGTGTGGACGAGTCGTGCCTTTTCGCGAACTTCCTGCCACAAAGTCGAACTGTCGCCATTGCCCAGGATCATCGCAAGAAGTTCCAAGACGGGAGCATCGGGATGCGTCAGCCCTGGAATCTGCCAGGCGAGGCCGCCACGGACGATTTCCACGTCTTCGTAACGATGATCGAGACGCGTCGCAAGCGGTGGCGGCTCGGACGGAACGAGCACGGGCGCCAAACGCGCTCGGGGAACCGAACCAAAATGCTTTTCGACCAGCGCACGGGTGTGTGCGAGGCTCAGGTCGCCGACAATGGTGACCACGACGTTGTTCGGCACATACCTGGCCTTGTAATAGCCGACCAGATCCTCGCGCGAAACCCCGGCAAACACCGGGCGGTGTCCGATGATAGGGAGACGATACGGATGAAGCCGAAAAGCCGTGTCGAACAACGATTCGCCCAAACGTTGGTCGGGATCGTCGCGGCCCATGTCGATCTCGCGCAAAATGACGTTCTTCTCTTTTTCCACCTCGTCCGCAGGCAGCGTCGAGTGGAACACTGCATCCGCCAGCAAATCGATCGCCACCTCGGCGTGCTCGCTGGGTAAATCGATGTAGTACACCGTCCGGTCGAACGTGGTGTAGGCGTTGATGTAGCCGCCATGCGCTTGGACCGAGGAGCTGATTTCACGGCCTGCGCGACGCTCGGTTCCCTTGAAAAGCATGTGCTCCAAATAATGCGACAACCCAGCGCCCAGCAGGTCGCCTTCGTGAATGCTGCCCGTCTTCACCCAGACCTGGACGGAGGCCAACGCCGCGGAACGATCTGCCTTAAAGATAAACGTCAGGCCGTTGGGCAGAACGATCCTCTCCACCACCTCCTCCCAAAAAGGGTCCAACAAACGAAGATCGGCGGATACGGGAGCGGCTTTTTTTGACATTTAAAATCGAAGGTAAGATTCGGATTCGGAGGCGAAAACGAGAAGACAAAGAACCGAGGCGCGGCGCACGCCTGTTTCGGTCCGCCGCTCCGCACAACGTCAGACAGATTCCAAAGCTGCCGCCTGCGGCCAACCTGCAGGCCTCGGATGCTTAGGGAGAAACGGCTTCACAAACGCTTCGTTGAAGCGGAAAACGTCGGCGAAATCCTCGCGTCGATCTTTCTCCGTCTTGGAGAAAACACTGTATTCGATCAGACTGAAAACGATATCGCCGAAGTCGGCGCATCGAGATATTCCCCACCCCTCGAGAACGGTGATCGCTAGCGGTCCGAATTGATCGAGTGCAAAAACTCGTAACCCGTCGAGCAGCTCGGGACCGGTGACATGAAGAGATCGACCCGCGCGGTCGGTATCGCGCTTCTTGAGCTCCCTAACGGTGTGGTCTAGCCCTTGGCGCGTGAACGCGTAGGCGCGCCGGTCGAATCGGGAGTCTTCCTTGCAAATCAGCTCAATAATCTCGTCGAAATCCAGATCTTGCATGAGTAATGACTGCGATTAATGACATAGCTCCCAAAGTTCCGCAATCGTCTGCTTGCGGAATGCGTGCAAGTCGCGTTACGTCTCCATCTGCAACTGGTGTGAATGCCTACGTAATTTTCGAATTTGCGAAACGGCCAGTTCGAGCTTCTCTTTCAAACCATTGACCATGATCGAAACTCAAGAAACAAAAACTTCTCCATCCGCCGACACGGCGGCGAGAGGAACTCCCATCGAAGTGGCCGTCGCTCGTTTGCGTGCCGCCGGCCTGCGCATCACGCAGCCTCGGATCGCGATTCTAAACGCGCTGATTCGCCGAGAACAGCCCGCAAGCATCGAACAAATTCACAACGATCTGAAGGGCAATACTTTCTGTGATCTTGTGACCGTCTACCGCTGCTTGGCAGCCTTCGAGGAACTCGGACTGGTCCGACGTTGCTTTTTCCACAACGGCACCAGTCTCTGGCAGATTAACTTGGCTGGTGAAACCACCTATCATGTTGTTTGCAAGGTAAATAGCACTATGGAGCAGCTCGACTCGCAGACTTCGGCCGAGCTGAATGTGGCGATCAAACGCGTCGAAGATGTCCTCCAATCCCGCGGCTACAGCGAGGTCAGCCATATGGTCGAATTTTTCGGAATCAGTCCGAGCGCGAGCAAGCCCAGCACCGCTCCCGTCGCCTAATCGAGCTTCTCAAAACGGCTGACATTGGTGCAGATCGATCTGCGCCAAAACCCGCTCCGGATCCCGGAGCGGGTTTTTTTGGGCCTTTCTCCGAGACGAACGGTCGGACTAAACTCTTAAATTTGCGGATGCCACGTCCCAATTAACGATCTGCCAAAACGCTTGAATGTAATCCGACCGCTTATTCTGGTACTTCAGGTAGTAGGCGTGTTCCCAGACATCGAGTCCCAGAATCGGAACGGCCTTCAACCCCAAAGGCGAGTCTTGGTTGGGAGTGGAAATTACCTCGAGCTTGCCCCCCTTGACGACAAGCCAAGCCCATCCACTGCCAAAGCGCGTGGTCGCAGCCGCGGAAAATGCGGTTTTAAATCCCTCGAGGGAACCAAAGGCGGAATTGATCGCCGAGGCCAATTCGCCGCCCGGCGACTTTTTGCCACCCGGCGCGAGAAGCTTCCAGAAAAAGGAGTGGTTCACATGCCCGCCGACATTGTTGAGTAATGTCGTCCGCGCAGACTCGGGGGCTGCGGAAAGATTGGCCAGAAGGGCCTCGGCCGTCACGGTGCGCAACGCTGGAAGGGGTGTCAGCGCCTTGTTCGCATTATCGATGTAAGCTTGATGGTGCTTCGCATGATGAATTTCCATCGTCCGCGCATCGATCTGAGGCTCCAAAGCGTCATACAAATATCCCAATGGAGGCAGCACGAAGGGCTGGATCGTGCCGTTCGCCAACGCAGGCTCCTTCTTGTTTGGCGCGGATTTCCGTTCGTCCGCCGAAAGGCGAGGGGCGACCGCAACTGCACCGAGTGTGCCCAGCAAACGTAACGCATCGCGCCGGGAAAAGGCTCCTGTCGAAGAGGGTGTGGAATCCATAGACAATAAGTGAGGCGGCATTGCCTCTCACGCAAGCACGTGCGCTATCGGGAACCGCCCCCAATGCGGATTCGGGGATCCAAGCACAACAGCAAAAGGTCGCTCACCAAGTTCCCGAACACTCCGAGCACGCTCATGACCACCAACATCGACCCTGCCAGATAAACGTCCTCCGCCAGCAAGGCATCGAGCATCACCGGCCCCACCATCGAAAGGCTCAACACCAACGCAACGATAGCACCGCCCAAAACGAGCTGCGGAAAAAGGGCGTCCAACCCGGAAATGAACGGGTTGAGCGCCAGTCGCACCGGATACTTGAACAAAAGCTTGAGGGGACGGACTCCCTTCGCCCTGGCGGTGGTGACGTACGGTTTGCGCAGTTCATCGAGCAAATTCGCCCTCATCGCGCGCCTCCATATTTTGGCGAAGCGGATGCCCCACGGGTGGTTCGATCGAGCCCGGCTTGTCGGCACGCGGATTTCCGTACAAACCGCCAAACCGATACCACTGTCCAAATCCAGGAGTGGTAAAGCGCGAGAACTCGAAAGCTGAAACCACTGCATATAGCGCTTGATCGGTTCCTGATTTCCCAGTTTCGGATGAAACTGGCGGAGATAGTGCGACGGCACAAAGTACTCTGTGTAATCTGTCTGTTGCTGTCCGATCGAAGCGAGTTTCTCGATGAAAAGGGCATTCGGTTCCTTAAAAACGAACTTCACCGTATGATCGTCCAGCTTTACCACTTCTCCCTGCCCCGCGGCATTGTGAATCATCCGTGGCGTCGCATCGAAAAAGAGAACCTCGTACTTGTACCAATCTTCGATGTCGGCCGCCGTGAAGGGAGCTCCGCCGGAGCGGCGAGAAAGCCGGCGAGGAGGTAAACAACGCTTCTCTTCACGGACACCCGGTAGCGAAACGGATGGTCTCGCGCTGGCAACGTTCAACGCCCGCGTTAGCGTTGAAATCCGAACGCCGACCGCACCTTTTCGTGGCCACGATCGAATTCGGCTGTCCGCTCAGCCTCTGACCGAGCGTGCTTGCCGTACTCCCCAATTGTCTCTAGATTCCGTTTACGATGTCGTACCCCATTACCCGACGCCAAGCCGTGGCTTCACTCACGGGCGCGCTCCTGATCGGAGCCCACCCGTCTTCGCTCGTCGCTGCGGAACCCGCCAAAATGAACTCCCAACTCTACCGTCATTCCGTCTGCAAATGGTGTTATAAAAACGTGAGTCTGAAAGATCTTGCCGCTGCCGCCGGAGGCCTCGGTTTGGATTCGATCGAGCTCCTTGGACCCGACGATTGGCCCGTGCTGAAGGCATACGGCTTGACCTGCGCCGTATCCAATGGACCGAGCACGATCCCCGACGGATTCAATCGACGCGAAAACCACGGACGCTTGACCTCCGCTTTCCACCTGCGCTTGCAAGAATGTGCGGACGCCGGCATTCCCACCGTCATCTGTTTCTCGGGAAACCGCCGCGGCCAAAGCGACGAGGAAGGTCTCGAGATCTGCACGGAAGGATTGAAGAAGATTGTGGCGAAAGCGGAGCAGGTGGGTGTGACCGTCATCATGGAGCTCCTCAACAGCCGCGTGAACCACCAGGACTACCAGTGCGATCGCACGCCATGGGGCGTCGAGTTATGCAAACGCGTCGGCTCCGAACGATTCAAACTTCTCTACGACATCTACCACATGCAGATCATGGAGGGCGACGTCATCCGCACCATTCAGGACAATCATCGGTACATCGGCCACTACCATACGGGCGGGAATCCTGGACGAAACGAAATCGACGAGACGCAGGAGCTGTACTATCCCGCCATCGTTCGCGCGATCGCCGCAACCGGCTTCAAGGGTTTCATCGGCCAGGAATTCATTCCGAAGCGCGAGCCCCTGAAATCGCTGGGAGAAGCCATCAAGATCTGCACGATTTGATTGGTGGCGAAGGCGCGCGAGGCGACTCGACCCGTCTCCTCGCCGACCGGGGTCGGGTAGAAGACACTTGAGCGGAAACGTCCCTCCGTCAGCTCATCTCTGCCAGCAAGCGCCTCAACGTCTCGTCGACCAGCTTGGGATTTGCTTTTCCTTTCCCTGCTTTCATCACGGGACCTTTGAAGGCGTTGATGGCGCTGTCTTTGCCTGCCTTGAAATCCGCAAGCGATTTCGCGTTCGCCGCAATCGCCTCACGACACCATCGCTCCAGCTCTCCCGAATCCGTCTCCGCTTTCAACCCCTTGCGTTCTACAATCGCGGAGGGGGTTTCGCCCGACGCAGCCATCTCCACGAATACTTCTTTTGCGGTGTTCGCGAACAGCATGCCGGCGTCGATCGACTGCACCAATTGAGCGACATGCAATGGCCTCACTTTGGAATCGGCGAGCGACCGTTTCGATTGGCCGAGTTCGCGCAGGAGGTCGTTCACAATCCAGTTCGCTACTGCCTGCGCTTTGCCTGGGCCCGCGTCGTTTGCAGCCTCCTCGAAAAAGTCGCAGAGAGCGCGATCCGGAACGAGCACCGAAGTGATCGTATACGGGAGGCGGTAGGCTTCGAAAAACCGCCGTTGTTTATCAAATGGAAGTTCCGGACACGCCGCCTTCAAACGCGTTTTCCACGATTCGTCGACTTTCACCGGCATTAAGTCCGGGTCTGGAAAATAACGATAGTCATGGGCCATTTCCTTGGAGCGAAGCGATTGCGACGTTCCGGCGATCCCGTCGTAGTCCCGAGTCTCCTGACGGATGATTCCACCTGCCGTCACGACACCGATCTGTCGCTTGATTTCATGCGAGATGCCGTCCCGCACATATGAAATCGAATTGAGATTCTTCAGTTCGACCTTCGTACCCAACGCGGATTCCCCGATCGGACGGATCGAAATGTTCGCATCGCAACGCAGCTGCCCTTTCTCCATGTCGCAGTCGGAAATTTCTCCGTAAATCATGGCCGTGCGAAGAGCGGTCAAATAGGCGAACGCCTCTTCGGCCGTGTGCATCGCGGGCTCCGAAACGATTTCCATCAACGGCGTACCCGCGCGGTTAAAATCGATCAGCGAATCGGTTGCCGTGTGGCTCAATTTGCCCACATCCTCTTCCAGATGGATGCGCGTCAGCGGGATCTTCTTGTGTTCCCCTTGCAGATTTCTCGCCGCACCCGGCAATTCGATCTCCACCTCACCGCCCACGCAAATCGGCCGGTCGTATTGAGAGATTTGATAATTTTTCGGAGAGTCGGGATAAAAGTAGTTTTTCCGGTCCCATTTGCAAACCGGCGAGATCTGGCAGCCCAGCATCAGCCCGGCCTTCACGATGGCATCGAGCGCCTCTTTATTCATCACGGGAAGCACTCCAGGAAGCGCCAAAATCACCGGATCGGTCAGGGTATTCGGGTCGAATCCATAGCCGGCGGCGACCCGCGTGAACATTTTCGACTTGGTCTTGATCTGGACGTGAACCTCCAAACCGATGACGGCTTCGTACTGCATGTGCGTGAAGGTTAGAGGACCGGACGTCTGGTGTGCCAGTCGTGGTGTTTTTCGAAGGCGTGAGCGATCCCGAGAAGGTCGGACTCTTTGAACGGCTGACCGATCAGCTGAAGTCCGATCGGCAGTCCGTCGGACGTGAAACCGCAGGGAATGCTCATCGCCGGCAAACCGGCCAGATTGACCCCGATCGTGTAGATATCGCTCAGATACAATGCGAGCGGATCGGTCTTGGCACCTCGTTTAAATGCAGCGGTCGGAGCGACGGGCGTCAAAATCGCGTCCACCTCGCGATATGCGGCCAGAAAATCGTTTCGGATCAAGGTGCGCACTTTCTGGGCGGTAAGGTAATAGGCGTCGTAGTACCCGCTTGAGAGAACGTACGTCCCCAAGATAATCCGCCGCTTTACCTCGTCGCCAAACCCTTCCGCTCGCGATTTGCAATAGAGTTCGTGAAGGTCCTTGGCGTCCTTGCTGCGGTGTCCGTAACGCACACCGTCGAAACGTGCGAGGTTCGAGGAACATTCGGCCGTCGCGACGATGTAGTACACGCCAATCCCGTATTCCGTGTGCGGCAGAGACACCGGCCGCACCTCGCACCCGATGGAGCGGTAGTGCAATACGGCCTTCTGCACCGCGGCGTCCACTTCCGGATCCAGCCCTTCTCCAAAATACTCTTGGGGAATTCCGATTTTCCAAGGACCTTTCTTCGTCGCGAGCTCGGCACGATAGTCGGGAATCTCGGCCTGAAACGAGGTGGAATCGAGGGGATCGTGTCCAGCGATGGCTCCGAGTAAAAGGGCGGAATCCTCAACGGTTCGCGTGAGGGGGCCGATCTGATCCAACGAAGAAGCGAACGCCACCAGGCCAAAGCGCGACACCAACCCGTAGGTGGGTTTGAGTCCGACCACGTTGCAAAAAGACGCCGGTTGCCGAATCGACCCTCCGGTGTCCGAACCGAGAGTGGCAATCGCCTCCCCTGCCGCCAAGGCCGCAGCGCTTCCCCCTGACGACCCTCCGGGAACCCGTTCGAGATCGTAAGGATTGCTTGTCGGTTTGAACGCGGAGTTCTCCGTGGAGGAACCCATCGCGAATTCGTCCATGTTCAAACGCCCCCACAGGACGACACCCGCCCGTTTTAGTTTGCGCGTCACCGTCGCATCGTAGGGCGACACAAAATTCTCGAGCATCTTGCTCGATGCGGTCAGGGGCTGGCCGGCGACCGCGATGACATCCTTCAATCCGATGGGAATACCGTCGAGGGGTCCTCTCCCCTGTCCGGAGGCTCGTCTTTGGTCCGACAACCGAGCCTGCTCGAGCGCATCGTCGGGATTGAGCGAGTTGAAGGCGTTGACTCTCGACTCGACCGCATTCGTCTGCGCGATGACGGCTTCGACAATCTCCACGGAAGAGACGCGCTTCGCCGAAAGCGCGTCGGACAACTCGACGATCGTTCGAAAATGCAGAGGGGACGTCATGCGCTTCGCTATTCGACTACCTTCGGTACCACGATCATCCGCTCGCGCTGAGCGGGAGCGTTCATCAAGGCCTGTTCGACCGAGAGGCCTGGCTGAGGTTTGTCTTCTGCCCAGACGTTGTAGAAGGGAAACGCGTGCGCGGTGGGCTCAACTCCGGACACATCCACTTGTTTAAGCTTCTCGATGCTCGCCAGAATATCGCCCAGCTGCGCGGCAAAGCGCCGCTTTTCGTCGGGAGTGAGTGCCAGTCGCGCCAAATACGCAACATGGTCGATATTGAGATCGGCGGGAGCTGGCATGGCTATTTGCGAACGACGTATCCGCCGGTTGTCGTGAGCTCGTGCTGCAATTTCTGGAACGCGACATTCACCTCGTCGTCCGTCAACGTTCGATCCTCCGCTCGGAAGACCAACGAGAAGGCCAAGCTCTTCTTTCCCTCCGGGAGACCTTGCCCGCGATACACGTCGAAGACTTGCACGCTTTCGAGCGAAAAGGCGGCTCCCACTGCCCCGCGGGCGGCCTTCGCGAGAGCTTTGCGCACCTCATCGGAGGGTGTCGCTGCATCGACCACAATCGCCAGATCGCGGAACGCCGCGGGATACAGACCGAAGGGCTTGAAACGTCGACGCGCTGTGCCCCCGGCAATCTTCTCCGGCAAGGCGGCAAAAATCCCGGCGTAGACTTTTCCCTCGACGCCTAGCGCCTTCACGCCCGCCAAATCGAGAAGTCCGAAAGCGGCAGTCCACCCGTGCGCGAGACCGCCCGCGCTGACGGCATGGCCACGCTGCCAAGCGCTCCCGGAATCGTCGACCGCGACGAGCGGTTGCCGATCCAAATCGATCCCGCCACTGGAAGCGAGAATCTCGACGTGGTGCTTGGCCGCAAAGAAATCGGGCGCTTCACGGCGCAGCCAACTCCGGTCGCCTACGGACTCGGCCATAATAAAGGCAACCGCCGCGCATTCCCACAACTGACCGTCGCGTTCGAGGAAAATACGGCCTGCTTCGGCCAAGCGCGAAACGACCACACCTCGGGACTGGTTCAGCTTGAGCGACTCCAGCAGCCCACCCAACAGAGAAGAACGCAGATGCGACTGGTCTTCCACGAACGGATTGGAAAGCGCCAGCCGTCGGGCTGCGTCCCCCGCGCCGACTTCCTTCACCGAGCGGAGGGTATAATTGACGCACTCGTGAAAATCGTGGCCGACGAGGTAATCGATCGTCGTTCGATTGAACCGAACCACCGGATCGTCGTCTCCAATCAAACCCGGCGAAGAAACCACTGCGACGGGGATGCGCTCGGTGCCGTACAACCGCAAGATTTCCTCCACGAGATCGATCGGCCGATCTAAATCGTCCCGCCAGCTGGGGATCGCCACGGTCCACTGTACCTCATTCGTTCCGGCGACGACTTCATCGCGCTCGATGCTCAATTCGAGCGACTCCAGCGCCGCTTTCATCTCCTCGACCGGGAGATCAAAACCAAGTCGCTCCACGACAAACGACGGTTTAATGACGATTTCTCGCTGCCACGGCACATCGCTCCCAATTCGATAAACCGGGCCGACCACCTGGCCACCGGCGGTTTCGAGAATCAGATCCAACGCGCGGTAAGCCGCCTCGGGCAGGGTGTGCGGATCGACACCCCGTTCGTAGCGATAGGACGAATCGGAAGACAGCGCGAGTCGCTTGCCTGTCGCTCGAATCGATTGACGCCGGAAATAAGCCGCTTCGACCACCAAATCGGTGGTCTCCGGTCCGACTCCGGAATCGATTCCACCCATGATTCCGGCAACCACGACTGGGCGCTGACCATCCGCGATCACCAGCATCTGAGCAGTCAGGATTCTGTCCTTCCCGTCGAGCGTAACGATCTTCTCGCCGTCGGCTGCACGTCGAACCACGATTTGGCTCCCGCCCAGCTTCTTTGCGTCGAATGCGTGCAGCGGCTGACCATATTCCAGAAGCACGTAGTTTCCGACGTCCACCACGTTATTAATCGGCCGCAGTCCGACCGCACGCAGCCGTTCCTGCAACCAAGCGGGACTAGGAGCGACCTTTACTCCCGTTACCACAAACGCCATGTAAAGCGGGCAGTCCTCCGAGGCATCCACCCGAACGGAAGAGAGGAGATCGGGACGAACGGATGCAGCGGAGGAAGCGATGCCCGAAAATTTTATCTCCGGGTAATGCAGCTCTCGTTTAAACCATGCCGCCAACTCCCGGGCGATACCGAGGTGGGAAAGGCAATCCGGCCGATTGGGGGTGATTTCGATATCGAAGACAACATCGCCGGGAGGCAGGACCTCATTGATCGGCAATCCCAAGGCAGGACGACCTTCTAACAGCAGCAAACCCGAATGGTCTTCGCCGATTCCCAGCTCACGTCCGGAACACATCATTCCGTCGGACGCCTGACCTCGGATCTTCGACTGTTTGATCTCGAAATTTCCCGGCAGGATTGCGCCTGGCAGCGCCACCGGCACGCGGTCGCCTACTTTGTAGTTCTGGGCTCCGCACACAATCGTTTTGACCCCATGCGTCGGCCCGACGTCCACCGTACAAACCGAAAGTTTATCGGCGTTGGGATGTTTATCGCGGGTCAAAACCTCACCGACGAAAACAAGGTCAAGGCGGGGCGCACCCGACAGGAGGATATTCTCGACCTCGAAGCCCAAAAATGTGATCGCCCGAGCGATCTCGTCATTTGAGGACGAAAGGAGGTCAACATAGCATTGCAGCCAATTTCTGGAAATTTTCACGGGAGGCGTTCGGCGGTAGCGATCAGGCGAACTGGCGGAGGAAACGGAGGTCGTTTTGGTAGAAATACCGGATGTCATCGATGCCGTAGAGAAGCATCGCGAGACGTTCCAGACCCATACCGAAGGCATATCCGGTCCATATCTTCGAGTCGTAGCCTACCCCATCGAAAACCAGCGGGTCCACCATGCCGCAGCCACCGATTTCGATCCATTCCTTGTTCACCTTTGGGAGATGCTTTGCGCTCAGATCCACTTCGAAGCTTGGTTCGGTGTAGCTGAAATAGTGAGGCCTGAATCGCGTCTTGGTGTCTTTCCCCAAAAGCGAGGTGAAGATGTAGTCGAGCAGCGCCTTCAAATCGCGAACGGTGACATTCTTGTCCACGTAAAGGCACTCGAGTTGGTGAAAATTTGCCGAGTGCGTGGCATCCGTGGTGTCGCGGCGATAAACTCTCCCCGGGGAAACGATCCGAATCGGTGGCGACCCCTGCAACATCGTCCGAATCTGAACCGAAGACGTGTGCGTGCGGAGGAGGTACTTCTCGCCCGGAGAGCGTTTAGAGACATTGCCGAAACGCGCGTTCTCCTGAAGATAGAATGTGTCTTGAGCGTCGCGAGCGGGGTGATCGGCCGGGGTGTTGAGCGCGTCGAAACAATAGTACTCGGTTTCGACCTCGGGGCCGTCCGCCACGGTGAATCCCACCTTGCGTAAAATTCGGCACATTTCCTCGCGTACCTGCGTCAGAGGATGGCGCGTTCCAGGGCCAATATCGGGCGACGGGAGGGATGGATCCACGGCGGCACCCAGCTGGCTCGCGATTTCTGCGTCACCGAGCCGGACTAGGACGGCATCCAGCTCAGCCTGGAGCTTCGCCTTGGTCTCGTTGATCAGTTTGCCCATCGCGGGCCGCTGCTCCTTTGGAACCGCACCCATCTGCTTCATCAACGAGGTTAATTCGCCATTGGGACCGACGAGCAGCGCCTTCGCGGCCTCAAATTCGGGCCGTGACTTCAGGTCCGCCAAGTCGGTCTGTGCTTTGAGCAAGAGTGCGGTAAGGTTCTGTTCCATGGATCGAGGATGACGAAAGGGAAAAGCGCGTCTAGGGCCACCGCGAAGCGATTAAAATGAAAAGGACGGCGCCTCGGGAAAGGCCCGTCCTGGAAAAAAGAGCGGCCGGGCAACCCGACTCTCTTTATCTTGGAGCGAGCCCGCTTGGCTCGCGTTTACAAGAGTTTAGGCCTTCGCCTTCGCGGCGGCTGCCTTGGTCTTCAATGCGTCCCGAGCATGGCCGATCAGGGCGTTGAATCCGGCTTCGTCGCGGATAGCGATATCGGAGAGGATCTTACGATCCAGCTCAATCTTCGCGGCCTTGAGGCCCTCAATGAAGCGACTGTAGCTGATGCCGGCATTTCGGCACGCAGCATTCAGACGGACGATCCAAAGACCCCGCATGTCCGATTTCTTCTTCTTGCGGTCGCGGTAGGCATACTGCCACGCGTGTTGAACGGCTTCCTTCGCGTAGCGGAAGAGCTTGGATTTATTGCCGAAATAGCCCTTGGCGTATTTCAGAACTTTCTTGCGACGGCGGCGGGAAGCCGCGGCGTTGGTGACACGAGCCATGTTAGTATTCCTTTTGTGTTAGACGCCGGCGGGTCGGCTTAAACTCACCCGCCTGACGATGGTAGGGAGAATCCTCTTCGAACGGATCGAATTTAGAGGCCGAAGGGGAGACAGCGCTTGAGCGGCGCCGCCCGACCCGGATCGACGAGCTTGTCTTTCGTAGCACGGCGTTTGGCCTTCGTGCTCTTCGCAGACAATAAGTGACGGAAGCCGGGTGTGCGGCGAATCAGTTTGCCCGTACCGGATATCTTGAAACGCTTGGCGACGGACTTTTTGGTCTTTTGCATGGAGAAGGGAAGAAAGCAGAGATTGCGAGCGCTGTTGGCAAGGGCAAAATGGCTCGGTCGCGGCCGTAGCCACGGCGGATTTTCACAGGGTGATACGTGAATGAAGGGCAAATTGTTGGACAATTAAGCTGGGCACGTTCGGTCGCACGGTGCTGGGAATGGACATGGTTACGACCCGTTTCCGCAAACCCGCGCCGTCGGAACAGGCGATGCTCAACCGCGTCGAAGTCACTTTGTTGGATGATGATCCGGCGCAGCGTGTACGTTTTGACCTGTTGATTCAGACTGAGCATTACCTCAAGAGCAGCAGTTTGGTGGGCGGCAAGCGGCCGCGCGACTACAGGTAGAGGAGAAAGAAGGAACGTGATAGTCTGGCGGAAATGCGAACAAGTGCGGAAGCCGGGGAAGCCGGATCAAAGCCGCAAGTGAGCGAAGCGGTGAGGGGTGAAGTCACCGGCGGTTTTGGTGGTGGCGCCGGCCAGGCCGGGCAGCGCCCAGGTGAAGTAGCGCCACGGATTGAGGGAGAGCAGAGCGCAGGTGCCCAGAACCGAGTAGATGACCGCGGAGCGCCAGCCGGCACCGGGGTGTCCATCGAAGAGGAAATTTTTCTTACCCACCGCACTCGGGCGAATGGACCGTTCCACGGCGTTGGAATCGATGTGGACGTGGCCGAAGCCGGGTTGAGCGAACCGGCTCAGAGCGTCCCAGCGGTCCAGCGCGTGGTGGACGGCCTTGGAGAGGGAGCCGTGAGGCAGAATCGCCGGATCGACCGCGGCGCGCTTGAGGGCCAGTTCCATGGGCAAGAGCCAAGCGAGCGGCTCACGGGAGCGGAAGGTGGCGCGGGTGGCGGCAGAAATCAAGCGCACCAAGACTCCCGCCCGCCAACGCCGGTTTTACCAACGCCGGAACTAGCTCCTGCAAGACCGGCTTAAATACAGCCGACCCTGAGCGACAACCTGAATCCGCGCCTGTCTACTTCCCGAGCAACTCACTGGCCGCCTCTATGGCTGCCGAGAAATGCGGCAGCCTATGTCGGCGCGCGTAGGCCTCCAGACGTCGGACAGCGACACGCGACAACTTCACCGTCTTGCGGGTTTTCCCCAGTGCGCGACGCCCTGCGCCCGCGCGTTTGCCGCCGCGTCCCACCACCCGCACCCGACCACCGGCGATTGCCTCATCGGTGATCTCCGGCTGGTCGGAGAAGTCGATTTCTGCATCCGGCTTGGCGGAGAGTTTTGCAAGGCGCGCCTTGTCGGCGGCGGAGAGCGACCGAGCTTTGGCTTCGGCGAGAGAGAGTTTAATCGTGGGCATGGTAGCGTTTCCTTTCTTGACGACTGGCTGGACGGGCTGAAATGAGGCGGGTGACGCCGGATCGATCCGTGTGTATGACCGTGACGACCAACAGAGCGGCGATCAGCCCGATGGTGTTTTCGCGGTGTTCATTTTGATGGCGAGAATCGGTCACCGTAAGTCGCTTGGGATCTGCAAACACCAAGGCGGCCTCAGGGAAGCTGACTCCGTGTTTGGCGAGATTTTCGGCAGCCTTGCTGGCGTCCCACTCAAAATTCATCAATTTGAAAACGTACGTCTCTTTTCAAATTGCGCAAGCTTGCGCGTAAAACCCGTTGCCACTGCCGCCGCCCGACCGCTTCGGAGAAAACCAAGCGCGCCAAGACCTCCGCCCGCCAACGCCCCTTTCAGAACCGACGGGAACTGAATCTTCTTCACGATCTGCCGAATCGCAGCCCAAAACTCCGTCCAAGGCAATTCCTGCCGTTGATCAAGTGCTATCGCGACGCAGCCCTACGGTCGCGTCCGCGTGCCGCGACGGATTTCCTCCAGCCGTGCGCCCATGCGGGCGACGCGCTCCGGTTCATCGGACCAGACGTTTCGCGTCTCCTGCGGATCGCGACCGAGATGATAGAGCTGGCCAGTGGGTTCGTCGTCCTTCGGTTCGACTTTTTTAGGCGTGCTGAAACCGCCGCTGCCGCGCGAGGGCACGAACTTCCAATCGCCTTCGCGCAGTGCAAAAACACCCGCGAGCGAGTGGTGCACCGCAAACGGACGCGCGGGCCACGCCCCCGTCGGCGTGCGGCCGGTCAGCGTGGCGAGAAAACTGAAGCTGTCTTCCGCGTTTCCCGCCGACAGTGGCTGGCCCGTGATCTCCGCAATCGTGGCGAAGAGGTCATTGAGCTCGACGAGCGCTTCGCTCACGGAGCCGCCGCGCACGCGGGCCGGCCAGCGAACCAGAAACGGGACACGGTGACCGCCTTCGTAGATGTCGGCCTTTGTGCCGCGAAGCGTCGCGTTACTGCGGTGGCCGCGTTCGCCGGTATAGTTCGCGCGCGCGGTCGGCTTGTACTCCGCGACGTCGTCGGCCTCGACGGCGTCCCAACCGTGCCAGAGGCCGCCGTTGTCGCTTGTGAAAACGATGAGGGTATTTTCGCGCAGGCCTGCCGCTTCGAGGGCGGCAAGGACGTCGCCCACAACGCCATCGGTCTCGGCCACAAAGTCGCCGTAGAGGCCGGCCCCACTCTTGCCGATCCACGCGCGGTTGGGCACAATCGGCAGATGCGGTGACGACAGCGGCATGTACAAGAAAAACGGGTCGCGCTTCCCGCCACGCGAACGGATGAACTCCGTCGCGCGGAGATTGAGCGCGGGAAGGACGCTTTCGAGCGTGAAGCCCTCGGGTTGCACGCCCGCAACCTGGTTCATGAAGAGGGTGCGATCGTCCGGTGCTGCGACGGTGAGCGGCTCAGTGACGCGGCGACCGTTGATGAACGCGTAGGGCGACATGTCGAGCGATGCCGAGATACCGAAGAAGTCGTCAAAGCCGAGGTCGCGCGGTCCGCCGATTGTATCGCGTGTGTAGTCGATGTCCGCACCCGCGCGGAAACCGGATGCACCGCGATACGGGACGGGCTGGCCAGCCAGGTCAGTCCAAGTCATGCCGAGGTGCCATTTGCCGACGCAGGCGGTCGCGTAACCCAACGGCTTGAGGAAGCTGGCCAGAGTGGTGCGATCGGCATCGATTAGCGGCGGGTCGAAACCGTCGAGTACACCCGACTTGAGCCAGGTACGCCACGCATAGCGGCCGGTCATGAGTCCGTACCGCGTCGGCGTGCAGACGGCGGATGGCGTGTGGGCATTTGTGAACCGAATACCCTGCGCAGCGAGCTGGTCCAGATGAGGTGTGGGGATTTTCGACTGCGGGTTGTAACATTGCAGATCGCCGTAACCGAGGTCGTCGGCGAGGAACACGATCACGTTTGGCCGCTCCTGTCTCCCGCTCTGCGCCGCCGCCTCGACGAGCGCGAGCCCGAGTAACACGACCCAGTGCAGCTTGATTTTTGCCATCAAGTAAAAAGCCGAATCATTCATTCTCATAGGTAAAAGGACGGACGTTCACGTTCTGGTGGCAAGAGATAGGTGGGAGCTCGGGGGGGAGGTAGCACGGAGCCGATCATTTTTGCAGCAGGTAGGCGATGAGGTCGCGGGCTTCGGCGGCCGGAAGTCCGTCGAGAAGGCCGGGCGGCATCAGCGACGTGGGCGAGGTCTCTTCTTTGGCGATGTCCGCGGCGGAGAGCGACACAAGGTCGGTCATCGTCTGGAGCTTCAGCGTGTGCGTGGCGCGGGAACGGACCATGCCGGCGAGTGTGCGGCCGTCTTTGAGCGTGAGCGTGGTGAGGCGATAAGCGTCGGGCACGACCGCGTCGGGAAACAGGATGTTTTCGAGGAGGTAGCCGAGGTTGTCGCGAGCGGCGCCGGTCAGATCGGGGCCAAGTACACCGCCTTCGCCGTTGAGCACGTGGCAGGCGCTGCAAAGGTTGCGGAAGACGACGCGTCCGTTCGCGCGGTCGGCGCCGGCAAGTTTTTCCGGCGTGAAGCGAGCACTCCAGCCCTGAAGCTCGGCCGCGCGCTGCGTTTCCGTGTCGTCGCGCACCGGACCCCAAAGCTCGTCGAGCCGGCGCGAGAGCGCCGGGTCGTGGTAGGCACGGATCTGGCGGACCTGCGCCGCCGAGAGATCGGTGCGGGCCAGGGTTCCGGCGGCGACGGCGCCAAGCACTTTGGCGGCCCACGCGGGGCGCGAAACAAGGACGTTCATTACGCCCGGCCGCTCGAGGCCGTAGGTATCGGGCCATTCGGCGAGCAGGAGATCGGCGATCGCGGGATCGTCGAACAAGGCGAGACCGGCGGCGGCCGGCGCGGTGAGACTGCGGACGCGCAGGAGCGCGGTCGCAGTCTCGCGCAGGGCCGGCGCGCGCGCCTCGACCAGCACTTCGAGCGCCCCGCGGCGCAGCGACGGATCGGCCGTGGTGTCGAGGGCCACCGCGCGCACTTCGTCGAGCGCGCGCCCGTCGCCGAAAAATGCGCCGAGATCGCGCAGCCGCCGTCGCAGCGCGTCGGTCGCGTCCGCGGTAAGCGTATCCTGCAAGGCATCCCAGCCGGCCGGCTTCGGCGCGCGGCGCCGGCCGCTGAATCCTTGGGCGAGGCCGTCGAGCACCGCGAGGCGCGCCGCGGCGGGGGCCGCAGCGATACCGGCGAGCAGCACGTCGACGCGCTGCGGGGCGGTGTCGATTTCCTCAGCGAGGCGACGCGCCCCGAGGCGTTGCACGCGTGGGATGCGGGCGCCGGCGAGCAAGGCTTCGAACGCGATGTCCGGCGCGTCGGCCAACGGGATGAGGCCATACCAGAGCATGAGCGGGAGATTGTGGTCGTCGGCATCTTCCGCGCGGGCGACGAGCGGAGCGGCCACGGCGGCCGCGGCGGCCGCGGGCAGACGTTGCAGGGCCGATGCGAGCGCGAGCCGCACGCGCGGGGCCGGGTCACGCGCGGCCAGCCGCGCGAACGCGGCCACGGCTGCGGCAGAGGGCGGCGCGGCGCGATCGTCGACGAGCAGGCGCACGGCCCAGGCGCGGATGTGTTCGTCGGAATCGTCGAGAAGCGCCTGCAACCGCACGGGTTCGCTCGCCCCCAAGGCGTGCCGCGTCCAGAGCGCTCGCAGGCGGTGGATCGGATCGGTTGCGCCGGCTTCAAAGAGGGCGAGCTCGGCGAGAGTCTCCGTCGCGTCCCGGCCAACGGACGCTCGATCGACGAGTACGCGCCGCGCGGTGCGCGCGAGCCAGTCGTTGGGGCTGCGCTGCAGCGAAACGAGGGCGGCAGCACCGAGCACGGCGAGGTTTCCAGGCGCGGGCACGGGCGAGCCGTAGCCGAGCTTGAAAATGCGACCGCTGGACCGGTGAATGCCATCGTTATCGTGGCACTCGCCGTCGTCGTTCCAGTCGCTGACGAAGACACCGCCGTCGGGTGCCGCCAACAGGTCGAGACCGCGGAAGCGCGGGTCGGGAAACATGAACGCGTCGGGCTCACGGCGGCCGACGAACGCGCTGCCAGCGCGTTCGAGGCGCTCCACGTTAAGGCGTCGGCCGTGGAAATTGACCGTCAGCAGTTTGCCCGCCCACTCTGCCGGCCACCGGCCGCCTTGATAGATGAGCAGGCCGGTGTGGGCGTGGCCGCCACCTGCGGCGAGCGTCGCACCGGTCACGCCTTTGCGCACATCGGTCCAGACTTCGCCGGTCGCCCAGTGCACGTGATCGGCGTGCTGCTCGATGATCTCGTAGACCCGCGGATTGGGATCGTCGCCGGACATGCGCCGGAAATGCGCGCCAGGCATGGCATGCCAGAGGTGGCCAATGACGGTGTTGATGAAAAAGAGCTCGCCGTGCGCATCCCAATCCATACCCCACGGATTCGTGGTGCCTTC